>Ga0222713_10005736_pt1 | contig 11978 bp, 12 predicted proteins | sample C33_649DmetaG_FD_165061 | JGI IMG/M metagenome (GOLD analysis project Ga0222713, IMG submission 165061) | Estuarine water microbial communities from San Francisco Bay, California, United States - C33_649D | ecosystem: Environmental > Aquatic > Marine > Unclassified | place: USA: California...
GGCGATCAGGGTGCGAAAGAACGAGCGGGACATGGGGCATTCAGTTGCTAAAGCGTGCACGCAGTATACAACTAAATGAGAATCACTATCAATCGCACTCGCAGTTGGGTGGTTGTGGTCGCAGCGCCCTGGCCAGACTCAATGACGGCGGCGTTGTTGCCAGTTCAGCAGCAGCACCGGGATCAGCCCAAAGGCGACCAGGGCCAGCGAGGGCACAGCGGCTTCGCCCAGCCGTTCGTCGCGCGCCAGCTGGTAGGCCACCACCGCCAGGGTGTCACTGTTGAAGGGGCGCAGCACCAGGGTGGCGGGCAGCTCTTTCATGACATCGACAAACACCAGCAGCAGGGCGGCCACCGCGCTGGGCCGCAGCAGGGGCAGGTGAATTTGGCTCCACAAGCTCCAGCCCTGCACGCCCAGGGTGCGCGAGGCTTCGTCCAGCGAGCCCGGTATGCGCGCGTAGCCGCTCTCCACCGATTGCAGCGCCACGGCGGTAAAGCGTACCAGGTAGGCCCAGACCAGCGCCACACCGGTGGTGGTGAGCAGGGCGGTCAGGGGTTGCAGGGAGGCCACGGCCTGGGTGAGCGAAAGAGGCAGCAGGATGCCCACCACCACCACTGCCCCCGGAATGGCATAGCCCAGGTGAATGATGCGGGTCATCCAGCGGCTCAGCACTGTGGGCAACAGGCGGTGGCGCGCGCCAATCAGCAGGGCCAGGGCCACCGCCAGGCCGGCGGTGATGCCAGCCAGGCGCAGGCTGTTCCAGCCCCACTGCAGGTAGAGCTGCCAGGAGGCCGCTTGCGGGTCGCTGAGCCAGCGCCACAGCAAGATCGCGCTGGGCAAGACAAAGCCCAGCAAGACCGGCAAGGTGCCCAGGGCCAGCAGGCCCCAGCCGCGCCCGTGCGGGGCTTGGTCTGGGCGCTGGGCATCTGCCAGCCGATCCACGCTACGCTGGCTGTAAAAGCGCTGTTTGCTTTGCGCGCGCTTTTCCATCTGCAGCAAGAGCAGCACCACCACCAGCAGCACCGAGGCCAGCTGGCCGGCCACCCAGGGCGCGTCCATCGACAGCCAGGCCTTGTAGATGCCGGCGGTGAAGCTCTGCACGCCAAAGTAGCTCGACACGCCGTAGTCGGCCAGGGTTTCCATCAGGGCCAGGGCCACACCGGCGGCAATGGCCGGGCGCGCCATGGGCAGTGCAATGGTTGTGATCTGGCGCGCCTTGGAGGCGCCCAGCAGGCGGGCGGCCTCGATCGGGCGGCTGGCCTGCTCGCGCAAGGCGGTTTTCACCAGCAGGTAGACATAGGGGTAGAGTGTGAGGGTGAACACCAGGATGGCGCCCCACAGGCTGCGGATGTCGGGCCACAGGGCACCTTGCCAGCCGCCGATCTGGCGCAGCCCTGTTTGCAGGGGGCCGCTGTACTGCAGGAAATCGGTGTAGGCATAGGCCACTACATAAGCGGGCATGGCCATGGGCAGCAGCAAGGCCCATTCCAGCCAGGCCCGGCCGGGAAAGTTGAACAGGCATACCAGCACCGCGGTGGCTGAGCCCAGCAGCGCCACCAGCACACCCACACCCAGACACAGCCAGAGCGAGGTCCAGGCATAGTCGGGCAGCACAGTAGAGGCCATGTGACCGATCAGGTTGGCCTGTTGCGCGTCCACCCCGAGCCAGGCGCCCCAGATCGACAGGCTGGGCCAGGCCAAGAGCGCGGTCAACAACACCAGACCTGCAGTCAGGGCAGTACCCAGCAAAACGTTGTTACGGGACAGACGGTGTTCGGTCATGGCCGGCAAATTGTAGGGACAACGCCCGGCATGCCTTTGGTGGGCCTGGCGCCGGCTCTGTCAGAATTCCTGCATGTACCTTGAAATTCAAAATCTGTCGGTCCGCTATGCGGGACAGGACACGCCGGCCGTGGCATCGGTGTCCCTGGGGCTGATGCCGGGCGAGATCGGGGTGCTGCTGGGACCTTCGGGCTGCGGCAAAACCACCTTGCTGCGCGCAATTGCCGGGCTGGAAGGGGTGTCGCAGGGGCAGATCCGGCTGGCTGAGCGGGTGGTGGCCACACCCGAACTGTCATTGCCGCCGCAACAGCGGCGGGTGGGCATGGTGTTTCAGGACTATGCGCTGTTTCCGCACCTGACCGTGGCGCAGAACGTGGCTTATGGCTTGCAGGCCCTGCCCGCGGCGCAGCGCGACCAACGGGTGGCGCAAGTGCTGGAGCTGGTGGACCTGAGCTCAGTGGCGCAGACTTACCCGCACGCGCTCTCGGGCGGGCAGCAGCAGCGGGTGGCGCTGGCGCGCGCGTTGGCACCGCAGCCAGATCTGTTGCTGCTGGATGAGCCTTTTTCCAATCTGGATGTGGAGCTTCGCCAACGCCTGGCCGACGATGTGCGCCAGATCCTCAAGCGCGCCCACACCACCGCACTGATGGTGACCCATGATCAGCATGAGGCCTTTGCCATGGCCGACATGGTGGGCGTGATGCAGAGCGGCCACTTGCATCAGTGGGACACACCCTACGTCACCTACCACCGCCCGGGCAGCCGCTTTGTGGCCGAGTTTGTCGGGCGCGGTGTCTGGGTGCCCGCGGTTCTCACCACGAACGATGGCCAGCTGCGGGTGCAGACGCCGGTGGGGGCCTTGTCCGACCCGCAGGAGTGCCCCTTGCCCGATGCCTACCCGGCGGGGCAGTGCGAGGTGCTGGTGCGTGCGGACGATGTGGTCTACGACCCCGCCTCCAGCGTGCGCGCGCGCATTGTGCGCAAGGATTTTCAGGGGGCGGATTTTCTCTACACCCTGGAGCTGGAGGCCGGCCTGCAGGTGCTGGCCTGGGTGCCCAGCCACCACAACCATGAGCTGGGCGAACACATTGGCATTCGCCTGGAGATGGACCATGTGGTCACCTTTGCCACCCCTTGAGCCACGCGCGGCGGGCCGCTACCTGCCGCAGCGCAGCCGCAGCTTCTTGCAGCTGGCCCACCCAGCCCACCCGCCCAGAAGGGGGCGGTGGTGGACAGCTCAATCTACTGCAGCTTGATATTGGCCCGTTTGATCAGGGCACCAAAACCCTCGAATTCGCGCTGATTGAACTTGGCAAATTCTTCCGGGCTGATGGCGCCGGGCTCGCCACCCAGGCCCTTGAGACGGGCTTGCACATCGGGCAGACCGAGCACGCGCTGCAACTCGGCTTGCAGCTTGCGCACTGTCTCTGCCGGGGTGCCGGCGGTGACGAACATGCCGTACCAGGTGCTCATCTCAAAGCCGGGCACGCCCGCCTCTGCCAGGGTGGGCACCTGGGGCAGCTCGCTGCTGCGCTTGGCTGACATCACCGCCAAGGGTTTGAATTTGCCCGACTTGATGTTGCCCATGGCCGAGGAGGTGGTATCGAACATCATCTGCACATTGCCGCCGATGATGTCCAGATGCGCCTGGCTGGAGCCCTTGTAGGGAATATGCAGGCTTTTGGTGCCGGCGGCCAGATCAAAGCCCTCGCCAGCGATGTGCTGGGTGCTGCCAATGCCAGAGGAGGCGTACTTGAAGTCGCCGGGCTTGGCCTTCATGGCTGCGACCAACTCCGCTACCGAATTCACTGGCACCTGGCTGCCCACAATCAGCACATTGGGCACGGTGACCACCAGGCCCACCGGGGTCAGGTCCTTGAGCGGATCAAAGCTGAGACGGATCAGATGCGGCGCAATCGCCTGGCCGGTGTTGGTGGCCACCAGCAGGGTATGGCCATCGGGGGCGGCTTTGGCAGTGAGGTCTGCGGCAATGGTGTTGGAGGCACCGGGCCGGTTTTCCACCACAAAGCTGCCCTTGAGGCCCTCGGCCATTTTTTCGGCCAGCATGCGCGCGATGATGTCGGTGCCGCCTCCGGCGTTGGCGCCCACCATGATGCGCACCGGTTTGCTGGGAAAGGCCTGGGCCGTGGCCAATGGTGGCAGCAGCGCAAGGCAGGCCATGAGGCAGGACAGCAGGCTGGTTAGGACAAGGTTGCGACGCATCGGTTTCTCCTGAGGGTTTAATGCTTGGGGCGGGCAGTGGCGCCCATGCGGGCGGCGAGCGCAAAAGCGTTGCGCATGGCCTGGGGGTTGGCCAGGTTTTTTCCAGCGATGTCATAGGCGGTGCCATGCGCTGGGGTGGTGATGGCATAGGGCAGGCCGCCATGGACGGTGACGCCCTGTTCGAAGCCCATCAGTTTCATGGCGATCTGGCCCTGGTCGTGGTACATGGTGACCACGCCATCGTAGCCGTCGGTCTCGCGCACTGCGCGCACAAAGGCGGTGTCGGAGGGAAAGGGCCCATCGGCCGGGTAACCCAGGCGGGCCGCCTGGGCGACGCCCGGGGCAATGATGCGGCCTTCCTCGTCGCCATAGTTGCCGTTGTCGCCGTTGTGCGGGTTGAGCCCGCACACCGCAATGCGCGGATGGCTCACGCCAGATTGCTTGAGCGAGTCGGTGATCATGCGGATGGCATCGACCACCTTGTCCGGGCTGAGCAGCTCAGCCACCTCGCGCAAGGCTACATGCGAGGTGACACGCGAGGTCCACAACCGGTGCAGCACATTGAGCTCGCCACACACACCGTGGTAGTTGAGAAACTGGGCAAACCAGCGCAACTCATCTTCCTCTTGCATGCCGCCCAGGCGCAGGGCTGTCTTGTTCAGCGGCGCAAAGCAAAAGGCCTGGGCCTGGCCCGATTGCAGCAGGCGCAGGCCTTCGGCCAGGCCTTGCAACATGAATTGACCGTTGGGGGCCTGGGCCTGGCTGCGGGTAAATGGCGCCGCCTTCAGGCCCGCCCAGTCATGCCAGGGCACATCGGCCGGGGCATTGAGCGCACCCTGTTGCGCGATCAGACGCACCTGCGCCTGCTCGCGCCAGCCACCCTCCTGCAACAGTTTTTCCACCAGTTCAGGGCCGATACCGGCGGGGTCGCCAGTGAAGAGTGCAAGGGTGGGCAGGCGCATGGTCAGTCAAGGAAAAAATAAAAGCCGAAAGCGGGCAGGTTTTCTGGGAAAGCGAATCTTAAGGTGCGCCCCCGAAGCTTACACGCCTCCTGAGCGCCTTCTGAGCGCCTCTTGCTCATCTCCTGGCTGGGGGCAAGAGCCAGGGCATGGGCTAACATGCTGCCATGCCTGCCGATCAGCCCTTGCCCTGCACCACCGTGTTGTACGACGGCTCCTGCCCGCTGTGCTTGAAAGAAATCAGCCTGTACCAGCAGCTCAAGCCCTTGGCGGCGGTGCAGTGGCTGGATGTCTCGGCGCAGGACACTGTGTTGCCTGAAGGGGCCAGCCGCGAGCGCCTGATGCAGCGTTTTCATGTGCAGATGGCCGATGGCACCCTGCTGGTGGGGGCGGCGGCCTTTGTGCATTTGTGGCGGCAGCTGCCCGGCTGGCGTCATGTGGCCACGATCACCCGCTTGCCCGGTGTGCTGCGGATGATGGACTGGGGCTACGTATGGTTTTTGCGCTGGCGCCCGCAGCTGCAACGCTGGGTGCGGCGCCGCGCACTGCAACGCAAAGGTCAAGACTTATGAATCGTCGCTTTTTATGCGGACTGCTGGCCTGCTTGCTGTGTGCTGGCGGTGCGCAGGCCAGCGAACTGGCCGACAAGCTGGTCACTGGCAACCATGTGCTGCTGATGCGTCATGCCTACGCGCCCGGCGTGGGCGACCCGGCTGGCTATTCGCTGGCGCGCTGTGAAACGCAGCGCACCCTGGATGCGGGTGGCAAGGCGCAGGCGCAGCGCATTGGCCAGTGGCTGCAGGCGCAGGGGGTGCGGCAGGCGCAGGTGTTCACCAGCATCTGGTGCCGCTGCCAGCAGACCGCTGAGCGGCTGAACCTGGGCAAGCCGGTGGTTGAGCCCAGCCTGGCCTCATTTTTCGACACCCCGGCCAAGGCACCGGCGCAAAACCGTCAGATGCAGGCCTTTATTGCCCAGGCGCTCAAGACCAAAGGCGAGCGCGCGCTGATCCTGGTGACCCACCATGTGAACATTCTGGAGTTCATGGGGCAGAACATCGGCTCGGGCGACATGGTGCTGGCGCGGGTGAATGCCCAGGGCCAGATGCTGGACTACAAGCTCTACCCCAGCCCTTGAACCAGCCAGGATGCAGCCCTGGCTTGGGGCTCTATCTGCTCAAAGTCTTCGAGCCTTCACGCCTCAAGGGCGAGCGGCCAGCGCTTTTTCCACCACAGCGGTAAAGCTGCGGCTGTCGGGCTCGGTCATGCTGCTGTAGCTGTCGATCAGCTTGCCGTCGCGGCCAATCAGGTATTTGTAGAAATTCCAACGCGGCGGGGTGGCGCCCTGGGCGATCAGGTCGCGGAAAAACACATTGGCTTGCGGGCCCTTCACGCTGGAGGCGGCAAACATGGGGAACTTCACGCCAAAAGTGTTCTCGCAGAAATCGGCAATTTCCTTGTTGCTGCCTTTTTCCTGGTTGAAGTCGTTGGAGGGAAAGCCCAGCACCACCAGGCCGCGGCCCTGGTATTTCTGGTGCAGATCTTCCAGCCCTTTGTATTGGCGGGTGAAGCCGCAAAAGCTGGCGGTGTTGACCGCCAGGATCACTTTGCCCGAGTACTGGCAAAGTGACTGCGGCTTTTCATCTTGCAGGCGCAGCAAGGTGTGTTTGAGCAGGGGCGGGCAGGCCTGCGTGGGCTCAGCAGCGCTGACCACTGAGCAGCTCAGTAGCCAGCTCATACCAAACAGCCAGCGGGTGAATAGGGCGTTGCGTTGCATAAGTCCTCCGGTTCAAGGTTACAGGCTGTCGAGCCGGCTCAGGTGGAGCGCAGCTTGTTCTTGCAATGCTGTCAGGGTTGGCGCGTCCATGCGCGCGAGCTGATGGTAGACCACGCCCAGTCTGGGGTTGCCCTGAAAGTGGCTGCGGTGGCGGTCGAAGAAATTCCAGTACAGGGCGTTGAAGGGGCAGGCCTTCTCGCCAATACGGGCTTTGGGGTCATAGGCGCAGCCTTTGCAGTGGTCGCCCATGCGCTGCAGGTAGGCCGCGCTGCTGACATAGGGCTTGGTGGCCAGCCGCCCGCCATCGGCCCACTGGCTCATGCCCAGGGTGTTGGGTGCTTCCACCCACTCGAAAGCGTCGATATAGATGCCCAGGTACCACTGGTGCACCTGGGCCGGATTGAGCCCCGCTAAGAGGGCGAAGTTGCCAATCACCATGAGGCGCTGGATATGGTGGGCATAGGCGTGTTCGAGCGACTGGCCAATTGCGCTGGCCAGGCAGGCCATACGGGTGTTGCCGCTCCAGAACCACTCGGGCAGCGGGGTGTGGTGCTGCAGCTGGTTGGCCTCGGTGTAGCCGGGCATGTTGGCCCAGTAGACGCCGCGCACATACTCGCGCCAACCCAGGATCTGGCGGATGAAACCCTCCACCGCGTGCAACGGGGCCAAGCCCTGGCGCCAGGCATGCTCGGCCTGCTGCACCACTTCATGCGGGCTGAGCATCTTGGTGTTGAGTGCAAACGACAGCAAGGAGTGAAACAGATGCCAGCTTTTGCTGGAGAGCGCGTCCTGGTAGTCGCCAAAGTGGGGCAGGCCGTGGGTGATGAAATGCGCCAGCTGTTGCAGCGCCTCGGCGCGGTTCAGCGGCCAGCGAAAGGCAGCAGCCTGAGGGTCGCCCAGGGTGTGCACCCCAGCGGCCACCAGGGTCTGCCACAAGACACTGTGGTCGTGGCAGGGCCGGGTGTCTGGCGGCGCAGCGGGCGTACCCGGCCAGGGCTTGCGGTTGTCGGCATCGAAATTCCATTGCTCGCCCTCGGGTTTGCCCGCAGGGGTCATGAGCACGCGGTGTTTTTTGCGTTGCTGGCGGTAAAAGCTCTCCATCAGCCACTGCTTTTTGCCGGCAAAAAATTGTTGCGCTTCATCCCGTGCGGTGTAGAAGTGCTCGCTATCCACCATCTGCACCGGCACCGGGCTGATGCGGGCCCAGTCGCGCAGTTGCTGCTCAAGCCGCCATTCATCGGGTGCCTGGTAGGCCACAGCGCTGGCCTGGTAATGCTGCACCAGGGCCGCCAGATTGGCCGGGACGCTCTGGCGGTTGCTGGGGTCGTCAATCGCCACATAACGCACCCGGTGGCCGGCGGCCTTGAGCTGCTGGGCCAGGTCGCGCAGGGCAGCAAAAATGCCCAGCACCTTTTGTGCATGGTGGCGCACATAGTCGGTTTCGCTGCGCACTTCCATCAGCAGGTAGATCACATCCGAGCGCACCTCACTGAACCAGCTGTGCTGCGGGTTCAGTTGGTCGCCCAGGATCAGGCGCAGGGTGGGGTCAGGCTTGGCGCTCACGGCTTTTTGCCCGGGGATGGGCCACCCTGGCGGCAGCGCTCAGAGCAGTAGCGCACCTGCTCCCAGTCGCGCGCCCATTTACGCCGCCAGGCAAAGGGCAGGCCGCAGGCAGCGCAAATCTTGCTCGGCAGCTCGGATTTTTTGCGCATCTTCATACTCAGAAATCCAGCGACATCTGGTTGGCGGGTCGTACCGGTTTAGGCCGTGCGGACGGTCTTTCTTCGCCCCGGCGGTCGCGGTTGGTGCCGGGCATGCCACGCCGTGAGCCATGGCGCTCCAGCACCGCGGATTTGGCGGCGCGCACATCGCCCTGGCGGCGCAGCTCATGCAGGCGGGCTTTGGATGCGCGTAGGGCCTCCATCAGCTCCACCGGTGGCACCGCTATGTCCTGCCCGACACGCACGCCACAGTGCGCCTGCACCTCGTCGCTCATGCGCCAGGGCTCGAATAGCCAGCTGTCGGGCACGTGGCGCAGCGCAGGCAGCCATTGACGTACGAATACGCCTTGGGGGTCGTGGTCGAGCGCCTGTTTGATCGGGTTGTAGACCCGGGTGGTGTTGATGCCCGTTGTGCCTGATTGCATTTGCATCTGCGGCCAGTGGATACCGGGCTCGTAATCGAGAAACTGGCGCGCCAGCCAGTGCCCTACCGGCTGCCAATGCAGCCACAGGGGGTAGGCGGCGACTGAAACCAGCATGGCCCGCATGCGAAAGTTGATCCAGCCGGTCTCGCGCAGCATGGCCACACAGGCATCCACCATAGGCCAGCCGGTGCGGCCCTGGCTCAAGGCTTCGAAGTGCGCCGGGTTCCAGTCGGCCTCACGCAGGCCATCGTAGCCGCGGTGCAGATTGCGCCACTCCAGTTCAGGTTCGCTCTCGAGTTTCTGGATGAAATGGCAGTGCCAGTACAGGCGGCTGACAAAGCCCTGCAAGCCAAGCCGATGGCGTTTGGCTTGAGGTGGCAGCATGGCGAGCTGCTTGCGCGTGGCTTGAACCACCTCGCGCATGCTGACACAACCGTGGGCCAGGTAGGGCGACAGGCGCGAGCAGGCATCGGGTGCGGACAGCGGTGAAGAGATACCGCCTCGGTAATTGGCGCAGCGATGTTCCAGGAAATCCCCCAGCACCTGTTCGGCCCGCAGGCGCCCACCGCGCTGTCGTTGCGGGGGCTCGAAAGGATCCAGGCCCAGTTCGCAGGCGCTGGGCAAGGGGCGGCTGCCCCAGGGCCAGACCGGTGCATTTGAGAGGGCGGGGGTTCGCAGCGCTTGCGGCAGTGGCGCCTGGCAGGCGGCCATGTGACGCTCCCAGCGCAGCTGCCATGTACGGCGGTCGCGCAGGCGGCGCACCACACCAAACTGCGGCCATTCCTGCCAGGCCACACCCTGGGCCTGGCACCAGCGACCCACAGCCAGGTCGCGTGAAAAGGTGTGGGCGTTACCGGTTTCCTCGTGCGCGTGCAGGGCGGCAAAGGGCGCGGCGGCATGCAGCCTGGCCAGCACATCGACCACCTCGCCTATGGCCACATGCAGGCGACTGCCCCGCATGCGCAGCTGCTCGTCGAGCGCCTTTAGCGATTCACGCACAAAGCCGTAGTGCTGCGCGGCAGCGTCGGCTTGCGCCCACAGGCTGGGTTCGACCACATACAGGCAAAGTACCGGTCCTTGCCGCGCAGCTTCAGTCAGGGGCCAGTGATCCTGCACCCGGAGGTCACGCTTGAACCAGACTACCCGGTAGCTCATTTGAATGGCGGCTTTCAACGCTTGGCGCGCCGTTTGAGCCAGCGCATCAGGCCGCCCACCATTGGCAGCTTCTCATACAGCTCTTCGGCGGCGTCCCAGTAGTCGCGGTGCAGGCTGACCAGGCCCTGGGCATTGAACAGCAGGTGGCTGGCGCCACGAATGGTTTGCTCGGTCGCAGTGTCAAAGCGCTTGAAGCGGAAATGAAAGTCCCAGATGAGAAAGCACTGTCGCTCCTGCACGATGCGTTGGGTGACCACAAAACGCGGCGCCTCCAGGGTGGCAAACATGTGATGAAAAATCTGCGCAATGGCGCGCACGCCCTGCACCTCGTTGAAGGGGTCCTTGAAGCGGGCATCGCTCGCATACATCTCACCCAGGCGGGCCAAATCCTGCGGCTGCAGGGTCTCGAAGAATCGCACCAGGGCTTGCACATTGGCGGCGATGTCGGCGGTGGGGGCGGTCATGGCATCAGAGTTTGGTGAAGCGGCGTACCAGCGGGAAGTACCAGGCATAGGGCAGCACGCGCAGCAGCTTGAGCCAGCGGGTAAAGCGCTTGGGAAAGTGGAGCTCGAACTCGCCGCGCGCCCAGCCCGCCAGGATGTCCTGCGCGGCCTGCCCGGGGCTGATCAGCGCGGGCATATGAAATTCGTTCTGTGCGGTGAGCGGGGTTTGCACAAAGCCCGGGTTGATCACGCTCACCCCCAGGCCGTGGGGCTGCAGATCGAGGTAAAGCGCTTCGGCCAGGTTGATCAGGGCGGCCTTGGTGGGTCCGTAGGCCAGACTCAGCGGCAGGCCACGGTAACCGGCCACGCTGCTGACCAGGCTGATATGGCCCTGGCCACGCGCCCGCATGGCCGGGATGATCGCGTGCAGCACCGCCAGTGCGCCCACCGTGTTGACCTGGTGGTGACGCAGCAGGTCGGGCCAGTCGATGGCATCGGCGCGCATGGCGCGGTAATGACCGGCCAGGTAGCACACCAGGTCCAGCGGGCCCTTGGCCAGCAGGGCCTGCGCGCAGTGCGCGACTGCACTCGCATCGGTGACATCCAGGGCCATGCCCTCACTGCCAGGATGCTGGTCGGTAAAGTTCTGCAGGGCCTGGGCCTGGCGCGCCGAGACAATCACCTGCGCGCCCAGCGCATGCAGCTGCTCGGCCAGGGCCAGGCCAATGCCGCTGGAGGCCCCGATCAGCCAGACGCGCTGGCCGCTCCACTGGCGCAGGGGCGGGTTCAGGCTCATGGCGACTGCTTGTAGAAGGACAGGGTGACTTCGCCCAGGCGGATGCCAAACTTGCGCATGGTGGCGCGGTTGAGCATGACCTTGTCATCGACCAGGTACATCCAGTCGTCAAACTGCACTTCGTACTCCTTGCCATCCACCGGCAGGCGAAGGGTGTAGGCCCACTGGAAGGCGTTGCCCGAGGTCTGGCCGCCGGCGGTGCCCACCACATCGTCAGCGCTGCCGCTGTAGCGGCCATCGCTGTGCTTGGTCAGGCGCCAGATGCGGCGCTCCTTCTTGCCGTCGGAGTAGGTGAAGTGTTCGTCGAGCACGCCCTGGTTGCCCTCCCAGCGGCCGTCCATGTCCACCGTGAAGCGGCGCACCACCTGGCCACTGCGGTCCTGAAAGATGCCGTGGGCGATGATCTTGCCGTTGAAGTAGGTGGCCAGGTCGAGCTGGGGGCGCTCGGCGGCGTATTTGCTCAGGTCCTGATTGGCGCAGCCGGCCAGGGTGGCCAGGGCAGCGCCCAGGGCAAGCAGCAGGCGGCGTGGGTGATGCAATGGGTTCATGGTGACTCCTCAGGTTTGGAAAGGGCAGGGCCAGAAAGACGCAAGGGTCGCACAAAGGCCAGGTACAGGCCAAGAGCGGCCAGCGATTTGATAGCGCAGGGCAGCACCGCATAAGCCAGGCTGAGCGCCTGCAAGCCCGAAGCATTTGCCGC
>Ga0222713_10005740_pt1 | contig 11973 bp, 6 predicted proteins | sample C33_649DmetaG_FD_165061 | JGI IMG/M metagenome (GOLD analysis project Ga0222713, IMG submission 165061) | Estuarine water microbial communities from San Francisco Bay, California, United States - C33_649D | ecosystem: Environmental > Aquatic > Marine > Unclassified | place: USA: California...
AGTCCAACGCAGTGCCTCATTGGAAGCGTTCCATGTGCCATTGTGCAAGGGGTGGCCTACGGGGTGTTCGATGGGTTTCCACGTCCACATGTAGAGGTCTTCGGTAGAACCGGCCAATTGCTGACGATCGCACTTTTTGATGTCGACCCATAAGGTTACACTGTCTTTCAAATTGGGGTTTTCAGCCGGTGTAATCCATGCTTTTTGAGCTACAGCCGTTTGCGTGATCAACAACAAAGCAGCGAAAAGGAATAAGCGATTTTTCATGGGTTTCATCATTTGCGGTTGTACCAAAAGTGATAGGAAACGGTGCGTTCACCGTTGCAAAATTTGTTGACTTTGATGGCCAAGTTGGGGTCTTGAGGACGAACAGGAGACAAGAGGTTGATGGTGGTTTCATCGCTTGTTCCTTCGTTGAAGATCAAGAAACTGGGGTAGTCATTGTCATCGAATTTCCATGTGCCCTTAGCAGGGCCAAACAGAGTGGAACCTGAACCAGCAAGGGTGCTGTAAGTGCCGTCTTTTTGGAATTCAATTTCCATAGGCTGGCCGGCGATGTATACAGAACTAACATCCAACAAGGTGTCGCTTTCTACAAAGGCCAACTCGACATTGACATCAATTTGGGCTACACGGTTCAAAATCCAATTGCCGGAAATACCGTCAAATTGGCTAACACGTGGGCCCAGTTCTTTCTTTTCGGGTTTGCAACTGTTCAGGCCCAATGACAAAGTCAAGGCAAAGGCCAGAACACTGCTCAATACAATACGTTTCATTATTTGCAACCTCCTGTTGGGTTAATTTCAAAAATACTGGTGCGTTCTACGATGGGGAACTGCAATACCATGCCGTCACAGTCCCAACGGTGTCCGCGAATGAATAGATTTTGACCTTCAATGGCTCCCAAGCGCTTTACCTCTTGGATGCGATCGCCTTGGAAAAGCAACTCCATGCGGCGCTCGGCGCGAACCTTCGTCAAAACTTCGTTGGCGCTCGCAGAGCTGGCCAAATATTCGCTGCTGGGGTCGGTGTAGGCACGAGCCACCAAATTGTTAACGTCCATGATAGCCGTAGTCAAATCTCCACCCGATAAGGCCAACGATTCGGCGCGAATCAAGTGCATCTGAGTCAAGTAGAACAAGGGAACATCGAAGAACTGACCGTCAAAGGCAGAGCTCTTGACAAACATATTGGCGGCACCCGCATTCACTTCTGTCAACATGGCGCAGCGTTTGTCATTGGGGTCCTTGACGGCATTGTACAAGGCCAAGTCCATTTGGCAGGTAGGAGTACCAGGGGCGTAGTTGCCATTGTAGGCACCGCTGCGGTTGTCGTTGACACCCGTGCTTACGATGCGGAAAATGTACTCGCTTTCTGCTTTGGAGTTGAATAAATTCACCGTGTCAGACAATGTATAACGACCACTACCAATCACTTGGGTAGCCATGTCAGCTGCCTGACTGTATTCGCCCATTTGGAAATACACCTGAGCCAACAAGGCCTGAGCGGCTTGTTTGTCGGCGTAATAGCCATTGTCAGCGGGCAAATTGGCCATGGCGGTCTCGGCATCAGAAATGATGGCCGCATAGGCTTCGGCTACCGTGCTACGAGGGTAAGGGTCGGTGCTCACTCGGTTGGCGATGGCAATTCCCGGATGAGAATTGTCGGCCGTAAAACCATAAGGCTGGGCAAACATGCGAACAGCCCAGAAATGGCAGTAAGCGCGTATGAAGGCTACTTCTCCCACGATGCGGGTGCGATCGGCTTCTGTCAAATCAGCGGCGCGGTCCAAGTATTTCTCTACAAAGTTGGCACGGAAAATCGTGCGGTATACAATGGAGTGGAAGGCACCCGTGGTCGAGTTGAAGAACAACACGTTGTGGTTGAAAACCTCTCGGTAATCGTTGTTGTTCGGGAGCGTGAGGTTGTCGCTCTGCAACTCAGCCAAGACTTGACCAAAGCCACCAAAAGTATTGGCGAGTTCGTTGTAGCTCGAGTTGAGCAACATTTGCAAGTCTTCGGTGTTTTTCACCGCGTCATCAATGAGGATTTCATTGGGTGGCGGCGTCTCGATCATTTTATCGCAGCTGCTCAAGGCTACTGCCGTTAGGCTCAAGGCCCAAAGAATGGATTTCGTGTTCATGATTAGAAACTCAGGTTAAGGGCCAAACTGATGCTCTTCTCCTGGGGGGGAGTCAAGTATGTAATGCTGCCGCTCATGTTGCGGTCTGTGGGGTTTTCGAAGTCGCGAGCGATTTCAGGGTCCAAGCCCGTGTAGTTGGTCCAAGTCAACAAGTTGATGCCGACCAAGGTGACTTTAGCGCCTTCAAAGCCCGTTTTGCTCAACCAAGCCTTGGGCATGTTGTAGCTCAACATCACGTTGCGCAAACGAGCAAAAGAACCGTCTTGCAACCACAAGTCGGTGTTGATCCAAGGGGTGGTTGAACCGTGGTTGAAGGTGTTCAAAGTCATTTTGGGGTACAAGGCGTTGTCGCCAGGCTGCTGCCAGCGATCCAATACGCGGCGGTCCATGTTCCAATCGGTCATCAAGCTCAACTGGCGCTTTACAGAACTCTCGTAGATGTTGCCGCCAATGTTGAAGTAAACCGTGGCTGACAATTCCAAGTTCTTGTAGTTGATCACGTTGTTGAAACTACCGAAGGCCTTTGGCAATACGTTGCCGACGGCTACGCGGTTGTCAGGATCCCAGCTATAGGTTTCGTTGCCGTTCTTGTCGAAGTACACAGGAGCTCCCGTTTGAGGATCGACGTGGGAGAAACGAACCAAGAAGTTGGTACCCACTGGCTGACCCACAACCACACGAGTGTCGTTCGTTCCACCGCTTACCGCATCTTCGGTATACACACCAATGCTGGTGATTTCGTTGTAGTTGCGAGCAATGTTAAAGTTGGTGGACCATTGCATGTTCTTGTTGCGAATGTTGATGGTCTTCAAGGTGAACTCCACACCGCGGTTCACAATGGCACCTACGTTGTCGTAGAACGAACCAAAACCGGTAGAAGTGGGGATGCTCAATTGCAAGATGACGTCTGTGGTATTCTTGTTGTAGTAGGTCAATTCTGTGCTGATGCGGCCTTTCAAGAATTGAGTCTCAATGCCAGCATCGAAGTTGGTGGTTGATTCCCATTTCAAGTTGGCATTTTCCAAACGGGCAGGGGCCATTTGTGGGTTGCCGTTGTAAGGCTGCAAGTTGCCGCTGGGAGTGATGGTGCCCCAACGAGCGTAGTTGTCAAAGTTGGCGTTTCCGCTTTTTCCAATGCCTGCACGCAACTTCATGAAGTCGATCGCTTTGATGTTGCGAATGAAATCTTCTTCGCTGATGATGTAGCCCACAGCCGCAGCAGGGAAGAAACCATAGCGGTTGTTGCGACCGAAACGGCTGCTACCGTCACGGCGAGCGGTCACCTGGAAGTTCAACTTGTTGTGGTAGCTGTAATTCAAACGACCGAAATAGCTCAAGAAAGCCCATTCATAGGGTGTGCGCCCGAAGACCAATTTGGCCGTGTCGGGAATGGCCACCTGGTCGATAGGACCTTTGGCGTCGAAGTTCTCTACGTATTTGCTAGTCGAATAACTGTGCTGGTATTCGTGTCCCAACATGGCACCAAAACTATTGCCTTTGCCCAAGTTTTTGTCGTATTGCAAGGTGGCGAAATAGTTTTTGTTCATGGTGTAGGTATGGTACCACTTGGCATTGCCGTTTTGCATGTAGCTACCGTTGTAGTAACGAATCAATTCGCTGGGCTCATACAAGTATTCGTTGTAGTCCATGTAATCGATGCTACCGCTGGCGTTCAAGGCCAAATTCTCGTTGAATTGGTAGGATACCGAAGCGTTGTTGATGGTGCGCACTTCAATGCTTCTCCAGTTCTTCAAATCGCGAATCGTGTGCAATCCAACAGGAGTCAAATACGACTTGGAACTGCTGTCGTACAAGGGCTCCAGCGGATAAATAGGCAGCATGGTGCTCATGGCAGAGCCCAATCCGCCGGCCCAAGCCGCATCGACGCGGGTGTTGGTGCCTTGGCTCAACGAATGGGAGATCTGGACGTTCATTTTCTTCATGGGCTTCCAATCCATGTTCACGCGCTCACTCACGCGGTTGTAATTGTTGCCTATGACGTACGAACCGTTGTCGTCGTAAGACAAGATGGCCTTCACGGCTACATTGTCTTTCTTGTAATTGGTCGAGAAGTTGTAGCTCTGCTTGAAACCGGTGCCGATCATTTGGTCGATCCAATCGGTGTTGATGTTCTGGGCTTGATCCCAGCTCAAACGCAGTCCAACAGCCGACAAATCGGGAGTGCCCACATGGCCGTCGTTTTGCCAAGCCTCTTCATAGAGTTGCAACCACTCAGGGCCGCTCAACATATCGGGGCGAGCCGTAGGCATAGCGATCGACCAGCGAGAGTTGAAGTCGAACTTCAAGCCCTGCTTACGGGCGCGTTTGGTGGTGATCAAAATAACACCGTTGGCACCACGAGAACCGTAAATGCTAGTGGCAGCGGCATCTTTCAAGATTTCGATGTTTTCGATGTCTTCGGGGTTGATGCTCGCCAAGGGGTTGTTGTTGAAACCGCCGCCCCAGTTGGAGCCGTTGGCGCGGTTCATGAAGTAGTCTTGGGTGACGGGAATTCCATCGATCACGTACAAGGGGTCACCGGCTGCTGAAATAGAAGCGGCTCCACGAATGCGAATCAAGGAGGCAGAACCTGCCATACCCGAACCTACGGTAACCTGTACGCCAGCCGCTTTTCCTTGAAGGGCTGCTTCAAACGAAGGAGCAGGGGCTTCGGTCAATTCGCGACCGCTTACAGAAGAAATGGAACCCACCACGTTTCGGCGTGACTGGCGTCCATAGCCCACGATGACCACGTCGCCAATGACATCTGACGAAGGAGTTAGGTTGAATGATACATTGACTTTGGCTCCTGCGGTAACTTCCACATTGTAGCTGCGGGATTCAAAAGACTCTTTGCTGGCCGTCAGGGTGTAGGTTCCTGCCGGCAATTCCAACACGTAAGACCCATCGGCAGTGGTTTTGGCACTGCTGGAAGATCCCCATGTGATTTCGACACCTTCGAGAGGCGTTCCGTCGTTATCGCTGACTATGCCAGAGACGGTGCCGGTTTGAGCCCAGGCAGCGCCAATGCTGATCAGAGATAGGATCGCCCATGAAAATGCCTTTCTAATCGAGTAAGACTGATTCATAGAGTTGGTTTTAGGAGAGCAATTTAGCGAAAAAAATTGACAAGTGTCAATTGTACAATTACTAAAAAATTCTCCGCCTTTACTCGCTGTAGAATCGAATGACTGGGCGAAACCCAAGATCAGAAGCTTTGTAATTGAATCGCTTGAATTTGGCCGCTGAAGCTTGAAGGTAGTAGAGTTCGTCGCTCCAAGACCCACCCCAAACCGCGAAGTGCGTTTGGCGGTCTGTGGGGGTGTTGAGCCTGCCTTGAAGCAGGGCTTCGGTCGGAATTTGGTATTGATTCACGATGATTTCATCAGCCGTATTCAAGGTGTAGGTGATGTTGTCAAACAAATGATTCTCTGCGGGAGTGGATGTCCACTCGGCCACATTGCCTAAGAGATGGTCAAAGGGCCCCCAAGCAGGGGCTTCAGAGAGACCTAAGAAAGTGAGCGTCTTGTACTTTTTTTTCTTTGGTGACTCAATGGCTTGGGTGGCTTCATGGACGGACACAGTAAAAGGGCTGGGTGACTTCCAGGGCATCAAATCGGCTCCTCGATTGCTGTTCAGGCCTTGGTCTGACCAATTGGCGGAGCGGTTTCCTCGAGGGCTTAGCAAATATTCCAAAACAGGATCCTCGTATTGAACACCGGCATCGGCTCGGTTGTAGGGTTCGGTGATTTGCATCTGGAATAGGCGTTGGTATTCCAATAAACTGGGTAAATCAACGGTGAATTTGGCTTGAGGTCCCAATGATTCACGAATTGACTGCATGAATACAGGGTCTTGTTCCAATTTCCATTGCAACCAGTGGCAATATTCCAAGGCTTGGGTATGGCTAACTCCGATGATCGGGTATTGAGCATAGGCTGGATGCGTGAAGTAATACTGCTTGTACAGCGTCCATTTCCAAGTCTCCGTTTCGTCTTGAGCGAGGCAATTGGTGTCAGCTTGGCGGTACAACACACTCAAGTATTGGCTGTCTCTGGCAAATAATTGGTATTCGGCGTTGCTGACTTCGTGTGTGCTAGCTAAAAATGCAGCAACGGGAATGTTGTATTCTGCAACCGTAAAAATGCTATCGTATCCATTGGCCATGAAGATATTGACATCTCCCGCTTTCGACCAAACAAATCCATTCAATTGAATGCGGTCGTCTTGTCGGGTGAGGGTAGGGTTTTGCCTGCCTTCAGAGATGCGCAGATAGTATCGTTGGCGGTACTCAGGGTGGGGCGAAGTTTGGCTAAATAAGCTTGCCGATTGTAGCATTAGTGCGAACAACAGATAGCGCATGACGAAGGTTTATTGTGCGAAAGGGGCGTAGAAGGATTCTCGTTTGTTTAGTTTCAAGTCTTGAAGCAAAGCACTCTTAGGCCTTAGGGTAAACGTCCAACTTTTTCTGTAACCGTCAGGAATCCAAGAAAATTCTAGTTGCCAGCAGTGCAGGCTTCGAACCACCGAGAACTGACTCCCAGCCATGCGTTGGTTTTTCAAATCATAACCCGTGTTGTATGCAATTTTCCACTCGGGTGTGATGTTGAGGTCTCCCGACAAGGTTAGGCGGTGATTCCCCAATCGCTGCTGTTCAGAAATGGCCTCGTTGTTGTAGGAAACCAGGTACGTGAAATTCAAAGACCATGGAATGTTAAAATCATAATAATTCCAGGGCTCGCGTTCGATCATGGTCCTTTCGGCTTCTTCAGCTGAAGATGCAGTAAGAGGGTCGCCCAAAACAGGGGTTTGGAAATCACTTGGTTCCTCTTTTGTCGACCCCGTCAGTTTTTTAAACATCTTGGGATCCAATCTCGTGTTGAGGGAGAAGTTGGCATTTCTGAACCGAAGCAATTGGTTTTGATCGTTCCAATTCCATTCGTTGATCATGCGACCATTGCGAATGGCATAAGGGCTGTAAGAGGCTGAAGCGCCTATTCGAACCTGTTTGAAAAGCACGGTGTTGAATGTCAAACGCAAATCGTCGAGTTTCAAACTGTCGGCCAAGAAGTTGTAACCGGAATTCAAATTGAACTGATCGATGAGGTTGATTTTTTCGGTTTTGTCAATGCCGTTGGTGTCTTGACCAATGGCCTTTTTGGCTTGCACGTTATTGGCGATGCTGAAGCCCATGTATCCTCCGCTGCTGCTGTTGATTCCTCCGTAAATTCCCTGCTGAAAGGGATTGTATTCCACCCATTTGTTGGACGAGTCCAAATAACGGTCTCTCCAGCCTTTTGCAAACAGGTCGGTATCGGGTCGGTATCCAAATGAAACACTAGGGGCAATGGTGTGTCTAATGGCTCGAATATTGCCCCAATGTAAACTGCTAAATGTACCGTAAATATTGGTTTGAAGGCTTGTTGATAGATCGTAATTGTATAAGCGAAAGAAGCCTGAGCTGTCTCGGGTGTTGATCGATTGAGTTAAGGGGTCGTACGTTTGTATTAACCGTTTTTGATACCAAATTTCTTGGTAGTTTGCACTTGGGGTTAGGTTCACCGCACCTTTGAATAATTTGATGTTGGTGGACAAGGGAATTCGGTGTTTCATTCCGCTTCTCACGTCTCGCAATGCATCGCGGAATTGCGGTCCAAAAATCAAGCTGTCTTTGGTTTTCAATTGGTTGCCAACATTGGCGTTGTAACTCAATCGCAATTGCTGGTACCATTTCTTGTTTGATCCCGTTTTGGATGCAAAGGGAGTCAAACTGGATACGCCAAAATTCACCGTGGGCAATTCAACTGTAAAATCTCGAGTCTGGGTGTTTTGGCTGTGTCGCGCACTGACCGATAGGTTGGCTTTGTTTTGAAAAAGGGTGCGGCTGTAGTTCAGGCTCGATTGAAACTGGTTGTTGGAAATGCTGTTGATGTCTCGTGCGTTGTTCTTGTTGAAATCGCCAGTGACAATGTTGAGGTTGCCGTTCAACCCGATTCCGGGCAACCATTTTGGGTCTGCATTGAAGGATCCCTGAATACTAAAATCAGTACTTCGCCCAAATTCCGGGTTGGAAATATCAAGGCCATTTGAAAATCTCGAGGCTTGAACCGCCAGTTGCCCACGGTATTTGTATCGTCGAACCAAATTGCTTCTCAATCCTAAGCGCAAATCACCATTTAAATAAGCATCAGCCGTGGCTTGAATGTCGGCATAGGGGCCAAGACCCATGTAGTAACCTAGATTCTGTAAGTAGTAACTCTTATTGAATTGGTTGAAGCCGTAACTGGGAAAAATCAAACCATTGCGCTGTCCTTTTTTAATAGGCGCGAGCCCAAAGGGCAATGCTATTGGGGTGGGAATGCCGGCAATAATCAAGTTGGCAGGTCCAAACAAAACCTTGTTGTCGGGCATGACTTTCACCTGTTTGGCATTCAGATAAAAATGCGGATGGTCATCCGTGCAGGTGGTGATTTTACCGGCTGCGCCGACAAAATGGCCATTATTTTCTTTCAAAACCGCACCCAGTTGAATGTGGGCTTCATCTTGGCTCAGTTTTAGGCCATATACCCTTCCTCTTTGAGATTGGGCATTGTATATCAAGCTATCAGCGGTGTAGCGATCAGCGCCATCTGCCAGTTCAGGCTTGTCGGTGTAGGTCCCCGTGCTATCTGTTCGGCCAACTGCATGCAGAACCTTGCTGAGCAGATGAATGTCGATTTGGTACGCATCCAGTTGAGTTTGGCCCATATCCAAATGCGCTTGATCATATAGGCTGGCCTGGTTGGTGGATAATGACAAGACCATGGAATCGTGAGATTGGTAATGTATCGCGCTTTCGATTCCTCCCTTTCGCACAGGGCTGTCTGTAATTTTAGACGAATCAACCTGAGCCCCTAACCACGAAGGGATAGCCAAGGCCATAATCGACAGCAGTCTACCTATTAACAGGGCAGGAGCAGAAAAGTAGGTATGGCTTTTGCAAGACATGGTCACAGCAGTGCGAAATTCGGCAAAAATTACGCCAGGCTAACTACGATGTCTCTATTTCAGCAAAAAGCAACTCCAATGATTCGATTTTTTGGGCTCTTGAGCGCTTGTTCCATATTAATGTTGGGTCTGCGTTCAAACCAAGTGGCACCTCGCACAGCGAATGGCGAGGTCAATACCATCGTCATCGATGCGGGCCATGGCGGTGATGATCCGGGTAGCAATGGGGCAGGAGAGGTATGGGAGAAACAGATCACTTTGGCCATTGCCTTGAAGTTGGGTCAGTATTTGAAAGATTCCATGCCTGGCCTCAAGGTGCTGTACACACGAACAACAGACAAAACGCTCAAGCTTTCTGATCGGCCTGCTTATGCCAATCGAAATGAAGCCGACCTGTTTGTTTCCATTCACTGCAATTCGAACACAAGCAGTAGCCCCAAGGGTAGCGAGACATACTTCATGGGCTTGCACAAGACCGATGGAAACCTGGATGTAGCGAAGCGCGAAAATGCGGCTATTGCCTACGAATCCGATTATTTGGAGAATCAGAGTTACGGCGGGTTTGACCCCAATTCTCCAGAGGCCTACATCATTTTTAGTTTGGTGCAAAACGCATTCCTTGAGCAGAGTTTGCGTTTGTCTTCTTTGGTCGAGCAAGAAACCCAAAAAGTCAGTCCCATTCGAAGTCGAGGAGTCAAACAAGCTGGTTTCCTGGTGCTTTGGCAGACTTCCATGCCTTCCATTCTAGTAGAGACAGGGTTTATTAGCAATGCCGATGATCGAGCCATTCTGCGCTCTGAAGCCGGCCAGAAAAACATTGCATTGGGTATCTTCCGGGCTATTCGGCAGTACAAAAAACAGACATCGGGGCATTGAGTCACTAAAAAGTCAGCGAATAAAAAAAATCAATAATAATTTGAAATTGATTTGAGTATTTGCTTCATTTGTGAAGATTAACTCAAATTAATTTCTATGAAATCAACCTTTACTAAACTAAAACAGGTTTCTACCGCGCTTTTGGTAGCTTGGGGTGCTTTGGCATCGCAATCGCTTGAAGCTCAGTTGTGTAGCGGCCAGTCGAACTACGGTTCAGGCAATTGCTTGGTCGGTGGTTCTGACAAACCAGGTGACATTGAATCGGTCACGATCAAAGACAAATCCGGAAAAGTTTTGGGTTCTTGGGGAAGCCTAAGTACCAATTGTCAACGAGGTTCAGGTACCTATCTAGGTATTCTAAACGCGAGCAACCCCATTGATGTAACAGCAGGAGAAGAGCTGACACTGGAAATTTCTGGTGGTTCTTGGGCTTCTCAAGGATGGAACACGCGAGTAGGTGTTTGGATTGATGCTGACCGCGACAACAGCTACTCATCGTCTGAAAACCTGATTGACCCGAACAATAATTCTGTTGGAACGACCGCGCAGTCCTTCTCTGTAAAAATGCCTTGTTTTACCTCAGCAGGCTCGAGCCACATGCGTTTTCGCGGTGGCGCCTCGGTTTACACCTTGACCAAGAACAACGGTTGTGGAACTGTAAACTCCTACGGTAATGCTTTGGATATTGCTGTGAATTTGGTGGTACCACCTCCACCAGTAGCCGGATTCATTGTTCCTACTGGACCGAACTACGAGAAGACGAGCGTAACCTTCTTGGCTACCAACCCCAACAACGGTGCTGATTATACCTGGACCTTTGACAAGGCCGATGCTGTGATTCAAGGCAAGACCTCTCGCGGAACGGCTCGTTGGGACAATCCCGGAACATACGATGTAAAGATGTTGGTTGATTTCTGCGGATCGCAGGATAGCATCACCAAAACAGTCAAAATCATTACGCCAACTGCTGCTCCAAACGCGGAGTTCATTGCTGATTTGAATGAAGTAGAGATTTACTACAATGTTCAGTTGTTCGACTTGAGCGATAACGGTGCGTACAAGTGGGATTGGGAATTGAAATCTCCCACCGGTGCTGATGACCAGTCTGCCACTTCCCAAAACCCCGTGTTCACCTTGAACGAGAACGGTTGGTACGAAGTATGCTTGACTTCCGAGAACGGCGTAGGTCCTTCAACCAAGAAGTGCAAGAGCAAGTACATCGAGTGTACAGCTCCCACACAATACTACATGGGCCCCAGCAAAGAGGGCGCGAGCAAAAACGGAACCTTGTTTGACAACGGTGGCCCAACGGCCAACTACGGCAACAACCGCAAGCCTTCTATTGACTACTTCAAGATTTTGCCTTGTGGTGCTGAGACCATCACCTTGAGTTTTGCAGAATTGAAGTTGGCTGATGCTGGCGATAAAATGCGCATTTACGATGCAGGTGAGGCAGATCCTTCCAAAGAGGTAACTCCCAAAGAAGGCATTACGTCTACCAACCAAGCGCACTGGGATACCACCGATATCGTGTTGACCAGCGGCGCCGGTTACATCACTTTTGAGACCAACGGATCAGGCAACGACAAAGGGTTCATTTTGAACTGGAAGAGCAAGTTGGCACCTGCCACGTCTCCCATTGCCAAGTGGACTACTGACTTTAACCCTTCAGCCAACTCTGTAGCGGTCGACTTCAAAAACGCTTCTAGCAACACCAAGGGTGTACCTAGCTACGAGTGGTGGATTGACCAGAACATTGCCGGAACAGGCGAGAACTACACCGAGTTCTTCTCAACTGACGGAACCTACGAGGTTTGTTTGGTTGCCCAGACTTGCAACGGTAACGATACCTTCTGCGACAACATCACCATTGTAACCCCGAGCAAGCCTGGCTACTTGGATTACACGGCTGACAATGTTCGCCCCAACGTATTGGATGTAGTGAGCTTCACCACGAAGACCGACTA
>Ga0222713_10005743_pt1 | contig 11968 bp, 8 predicted proteins | sample C33_649DmetaG_FD_165061 | JGI IMG/M metagenome (GOLD analysis project Ga0222713, IMG submission 165061) | Estuarine water microbial communities from San Francisco Bay, California, United States - C33_649D | ecosystem: Environmental > Aquatic > Marine > Unclassified | place: USA: California...
TACATACCTGTAGATAGCCCCCGCTCATTTGATGAAGCTATGTACATTCTTATGTGTGGCACGGGTGTTGGGTTCAGCGTAGAGCGTGAGAACATAGACAAGCTGCCTATAGTTAATGAAGACTTTCACGACAGCAATACAATTGTTATTGTAGACGACAGCAAAGCAGGATGGTGCAAAGCTCTACGTGAATTGATTGCTTGTTTGTACGCTGGTCAAGTACCGAAGTGGGATGTATCTCTTGTACGTCCGGCAGGTGCAAGGCTGAAGACATTTGGTGGCAGGGCATCAGGCCCAGAACCGTTGGAAGATCTGTTCAACTTCTGTGTAGAGAAGTTCAAAGGTGCAGCCGGACGCAGGCTCTATCCTGTAGAGGCACATGACATCATGTGTAAGATTGGTGAGATCGTAGTCGTTGGTGGTGTACGCCGCAGCGCATTGATCTCTCTGTCCAATCTAAATGATACATCTATGCGTAAAGCTAAGTCAGGTGAGTGGTGGGTACATGAAGGGCAACGCGCACTAGCTAACAACAGTGTGTCGTACAAAGAGAAACCTTCGATGGAAGTATTCTTCTCTGAGTGGCACTCTCTGTATGAAAGCAAGTCCGGTGAGCGTGGTATCTTCAATCGTCAAGCCGCTAAGAAACAAGTAGCTAGAAACGGCAGACGTAGCAACTTCTATGATGAAGACGAAACAAGGCAGATACAATGGGGTACTAACCCATGCTCAGAAATTATTCTGCGCCCGTATCAATTCTGTAATCTATCGGAAGTTGTAGTACGTGCCACGGATTCTACTACTGATCTACTACGTAAGGTACGCAACGCAACCATACTCGGCACGTTCCAGTCTTGCTTAACTAACTTCAAGTATCTCCGTTCTATCTGGAAAAAGAATACAGAAGACGAAAGGCTACTCGGCGTTAGCCTAACTGGCATCATGGACCATCCAGTTCTGAATGGTTCTAATGGACTTGACGCATGTGGCAGACTTCTGATACAATTAAGGAATGAAGCTGTTAAGACAAACGCCATGATCTCACATGAATTAGGCATCAATCAATCGGCTGCTATCACATGCGTGAAGCCAAGCGGTACTGTATCACAGCTAGTAGACAGTGCTAGTGGTATACACGCACGGCACAACCCATACTATATTCGTACAGTACGTGCCGATAACAAAGATCCTATGACACAGTTTATGATTGAGTCAGGCATACCAGCAGAGCCAGACTTTATGAAACCAGAAAGCACGACAGTGTTCTCGTTTCCAATGAAGTCTCCTGACAATGCTGTGTGTCGTAATGATCTGACTGCGTTAGAACATCTGGAACTATGGCTTACATACCAGAACCATTGGTGTGAACACAAGCCGAGTATCACAGTGAGTGTTAGAGAAGATGAGTGGCTTAAGGTGGGAGATTGGGTCTATGAAAATTTTGACAGTATATCAGGTATTAGTTTCTTGCCTCATACTGAACATTCTTATAAACAAGCTCCATATCAAGATTGTTCTGAAGAAGATTACAAGAACCTTATGGCGAAGATGCCAGCGTCTATCGACTGGAGTAAGCTCCGTGATTACGAACGTGAGGATAACACGTCAGGCTCGCAAGAGCTTGCGTGTACAGCAGGCGTCTGCGAAGTCGTTGACATCGCCAGTCGCTAAGATAACCGGAAAACTTAAGGACATACCATGATTGAAGTAGAGATTACAACTCAGATGATTGACAACGCAAGAGTCAAAGCAAAAGAGCTTGGACACTTACGCAATTCAATTACGAAAGGTGCTGGTAATCTTATAGGATTCATTGGGGAAGAGATCGCTAAGTCTTGTTTGGGTGGTGAGCTAGTAAATACATACGACTATGATTTAGTTTTAGAAGACGGCACAACCGTTGACGTTAAGACTAAAGCAACTAACTACACACCTAAAGATAACTACGCATGTACTGTGCCTGCATATAACACAAAACAAAAGTGTGATGCGTATGCATTTGTACGTGTTAAAAGAGATCTAACTGTGGGATGGTATCTTGGTATGTTACCTAAAGAAGATTTCTTTGATATGGCCGAACATTTTAAAAAGGGAGATTTAGATGATTCAGGCTTTGTTTATAAAAGCGATTGCTACGAAACAAAGATACAAGATTTACGGGATACACTATGAAGAAGACATTCAGGTATCACAAGTATAAGAATGAACCGCCATTGATATTACAGTATCAAAAAGGTTACGAAGCTTTCTTTAATTCTAAACAGTGGACTAGAAAGGTTGACGATGCGACTGTTATAGTGACGGCCTGCCCGTTTAAGGAACATACAATGCAGGCTCGTGAATGGCAAAGGGGCTACAACAAAGCTTACTTTGACAATCTGGAGAAACTGCATGACGCTACTGGAAGACGCTAAAGCTTTTATGGAGATGAAAGGTTCTGCTATGACCTTTGAAGAATATCAAAAGTTCTGTAAGACAACCGCTATCTATCCGTCTAACACCCAGCTAATGTACCCAGCGTTGGGCCTTACGGGTGAGGCAGGTGAGGTAGCCAATAAGATTAAGAAGCTTGTGAGGGATGGTGTTCCAGCAGATTGGAGAAACTCAATAGAGTTTAAAGAGCAGATTGCTGCTGAACTTGGCGACGTACTGTGGTACTTATCTGCTCTCGCTAGTGATCTAGACATTTCATTAGGACGCATAGCTAAGAATAATATGGATAAACTTAACTCGCGTAAGGAGCGCGGTAAGATTGGTGGCTCTGGCGATAACCGTTAAGGTTTATATGCGTTCTTAAAAGCCTTACCTAATTCATGGCCCAGCCCATACAGACCAGTATTCTCAATGGTCAGTTTGTCTGGGCCATGTTTTTTTGCGTAGTACTTTAGTATTCTACCGTACACTGTATCATTAAGTGTACCGTTAGCTTCCATATCTAGATACATAGTTGTCAGGTGTTTATTAACAACTGCTTTTGTACGTGTGTCTATGTTGTCTAGCCACCGCATTCTAGCAAATGGACCTGTATACATATAGGCCTGTCGCTGTAATCCGTTTATATATATCTCGTGGGCTTTGTCGGGGTTTGTCTTTCGTAGCCTATTTACTTGCTCTCTAATTTCAGAGTTTTCTTTTTCTGATCGTGCTTGAATAGCGGCTATGTTAAAGTACTCACCTATCTTCTTAGCTTCTTTCTTTGTGTCAGTTACAACGCTGTTCATAAGAAGACTACGTTGTTCACGTGACATATTATTGTACATATCGCTTGCCATAAGACCACGTAAAGTACCAAGCATATGTTCAGAGTGTGCTTGCCTAATATATGAGTCTGCTACTCTATCACCCGACGGTTTAAACTTCTGCCATTCTGGTAAACCAAGTGCGTTCATCTCTGCTTCTATATCATTGGGTGGCAACTCCATACGAGTACCCAATGTCTGTTTAGCTAATGTGTTCTGTCTGTATGCAGGGTTTTCTCTGTAGGCAAACTTACGAACGGGAGCAACCTCAAGTCCTACAGCTTCTTGTGCTGCTACAGGTAGTACACCTTTCAAGCTCTCACCAAATGCAGACGTAGCTCTTTCCGCAAATCCTAAACCTTCTACTCCAGCTTTAGTGTCACGGATAACTGCTTCGCCTTCATTGAAGGAAGCCATAACATCTTTAAAGAAGTTAGCTCCTACAAACGGTGACTTAGCATACGCTGAGAAAAACTCACCAAATGCTGTACCAACTTTATCTTCACCAAAGTACCCGCCTGTTTCATCTTGCTGCGCTAAACTGAACAGAGCATCAAACATTGGAAGCTGTGCAGTAGATCTAATGTTCAAGCCTGCAATAGCTTCTGCTACTTCCTTAAGACCTAATGGCGCACTGCCTGCTGTAACAGCTTCACCACGTAAAGCGTTTCTAACTGCTGGCATTACTTCATCATCAGCCATATCTTTTGTCTTAACTATGAAGTCAGCTACAAGTAAGTATGGTGCAAGTGGAAACAGTGGGCGTGTATCAATGTCTGAATCGCCGATAGTTAGTTTCCAGTATGGGTTCTCTTGCTGATCTGAACGCATTTGTATAGCAGCATACAATGCAGCAGTACCTACAGTGCCTCTACTGAAAGCACGGCTAAGTCCAGCGTAATCTATTTTCTTTTTTTCTTTACGGAAAAGATTTGCAGTAGCTGTAGTCATAGCACTGAAGCCATTAGCAGCTGCATTCAATGGGCTATACTGATACTGGAAAGCCATAGCATTAAACATAAATCTAGCAAACGGGAATACAACAGTACCCATTGGTACTTTCTCAATGAAGTCTATACTAGTGCTAGCTAGATCTTCTCCAACGCCTTTACCTTTTTTAAAGCTGTAGCTAAATGTACCTTTGAGAGTTTCTTCAGCAGCTTTCTGTAGGTACTGAGACGGTATAGTTTTACCGTCCATAAGAACTTCGTCCATGCCACCCCTAAAACCTGCACGTCTAAAGCTTTTGTCTAGCTCGTAAGCAAACAAAGATCTGCGAAAGAAACCATCAGACGCTATGTTTAAACCATTAAGGAAGTTAGCTACAGCTGGAAGATTACGTCCCTCACCAAACTCTGCATTGTTTCTAAACAATCTCCGAGCTAATGCTGGATCGTTTATCAACGACATATCAATCATAGCTCTAGCGCCAGAAGCATTAGATCTCCAAAGGTTTAACAGCATACCAGAGCTATCTAACCATATGTCACGTAAGCCATTGCCAAACGTAAAGTTAGAGTCGCTTGCAACCTTACCCATGTTATAGATAATAGACTCGATAGTGTTAGCTGCCGTAGCAAATGTAATGTTTGTCAAGCCAGAGAATATGTTACGTGCTGTAGTTGCTGGTGTGATAGTCATAAGAGAACGCCGCACACGCCCAAACTTATTAAACATTTCATACAGAGATTCATATGTACGGACAGTGCCGTCTTCTGTACCAAAGATTTCGTCTAGTTGTTTTCTTTGTTGGCGGGTAAATGATCCATGCTCTTTTAAAACCTTACCCATTTTGCTTGATGCGTTAAGAGTACGGCCCGCTTCAGACAGCGAAGCATCGTAAGCTTTTAACACAGCGTTGTAGATTTCATCGCCTTCAAACGTTTTGTCAGAGAACTTTGTTAATACATCGAGAAAGTCTTGGCGTCTGCCGCTTGCTTGCAAAAGACTATCTACTTCATCGATACCTTCTATGCCCTGATTGGAACGGTCTTTCAGATATTTAAACACATCTACAATAAGATCTGTAGCTACACCGTCTTTACGTTTAGCAGCAGACGCACCATCGAAAATTAGTTTTGTTAGTACGTCTTCCGTTAATGGCAGACCCATCTTAGCAGCGTCATCAAACTCTTTAACCTTTACAGAAACAATATCAGAAGCAATCTTACCCATCTTCTGTGCTATACTTACACGAAGCTGTGCCTGAGTAAACGGCTCTGCGTCTACTTCTGTACCTACAGATTCTAATGCTCGTCTGTCTAAATCAGCATCTGGGTTTACGCCAGTTCGTTCGTCTATACCTAAATGTTTTTTCAGTGTGTCTAGTGTGCCGACAACTTCTTTAGCTTCTTCGGTCTCAAGATCTGTAGCTTTTAGTAGCCGTCCTGTTACATCACCCTGTACAGGGTCATTAGTCACAGCGTCTACAATTAATTTTTCTCTATCAAGTTTTGCATCAACACCAAAAACATATTGTAAATTTTTATCGTAGTAGTCTAGTGTTTGTTTTCTAGCAGCACGTCCCGCTAACAAACCTTCACCTGCACCTAACAGTGCGCTCAAACCACCAGCTAACATAACACGACTAAGATCTGTACTCATGTCATCGTAGTTTAAGTTAGGATCTACTTCGTACTTAGTGTTACCGTCTTCGTCTTTAACTAGCTGTACCTTACCCTGCATTTCTAGTTCTTGAATCATAGCTTCTTCAAGTGAACCCTGTGCAGCGGCTAGTGCAGCATGAGATACCGTACCTTTGAGTGCATGTTTAGAAAACTCTTTGCCCAATACATTAACGGTTACAGCTTTCTTAATGATCTGACTTGCTGCTGCCCGACTTGCACCAACGCTAACAGCCGCACCTGCACCACCTGTAAACGCACCTGCTACAAGAGCCTGTGCCATGTTCAATGGGTCAGTAATAATAGCACTGGCATAATCTAAAAACGTATTGCCAGCATCACCTAACTCTTGATTCCAAAGAGACGGCGCGTTGTTTTCTATGTATGAGTACACAGTACCCATTGCTTCTTTAGTTTCGGGGGATGCGTCTCGGAGAAAGCTAATCTCTTTACCCAAAGAAAAGCTGTTCATGGTCATGTACCTATGATGGTTCATGTACCTATCGTAGAAGTCCGAGTCAGTTTCGTTGTCGTTCTGTTTGCCTTCTTCACCAAAGCGATCAAACATATAACGACGCATAGACGACATAACTTTCTCGTCTTGCAGGATTTTAGTTTTGTAGTCTTCTTCTTCGCCTGTTAATTGGGCTTGCCTTTGAAACTGATAGCCGTCTTGTGTAGCGGATAGAGGATCTGGCGCTGTAGGCACAGCACTTTCTATAGAAGCTTCGGCGTCTTTAATCGTACCGTCTGGATTAAAAAGACGGTTGTATAAATCTTCGCTAGATTCAACGGCCATGTTATTTTATTCCGTTTTCAAATTTCTTTAAAAACTCTGGATCTATTTCCTGTAATTCATTTACAACAGTACCCAATTGTTCTATTATAGGTGCTTCCAGTTTCTCAGCTCTCTCACGGCTAATACGTTGCCTACTAAAAAAACCTGTTTCAGTATCAGAAACATCACGTTCTGGTTTAGCTGCATCTCGTATTCTTTGCAATTGAGACTGAAGCGTAATTAGTTTTTGACGAGCTTGAGCAACTCTTTCTGAGAAAGGTTGTTCTTTATATGGTCCATACATGGATGTTTGTGGGTCTTTACCTTCTGGTTGATAGTTAATAGCTTTAGAAGTATCATCTTCTTTTTTTATAGCTACGTTATTACCTTTATCGTCTCTTATTGGAATGCCATTCTCTGCTGCAAAAACTATATACTCTTTTAGCTTTTGTTCTTTTTGTTCTGGAGAACCACTTACGCCTGCTCTAATTACATCAAATGTAATAGCACCGTCTGTTTTCTCCGTACCTAACCTATCAAAGCCCATACGAATGGTGTCAGCTAAACCTGTCATAGTACGTATATCTTGTGGTTTCATATGCATGTATAAAGGAGAAAGATCTACAGTGTCAGCGTATGTAGTTTTCATTGACATATACAAACGTGCAGTAGTTTGCCTCCAAAGTTTTTCTTCAGCTGCTGCGGCTTGCGCCCCAGTGTAGCCTGTAATGTCAGTTGAAGCACCCTGAACCAAACCTTCTTTCTTTTTAGATTTAAAACGTGGATCTAATTCTTTTAATCTAGTTACTTCATCGCTAACGTTTTTATAGAAATCAGATGCGACTTGTTGGTTTCTATAGTCTTCTCTTGTAGACTGTAATTTTATTTTGTTTTCAGGAGAAGGTTCTTTATTAAAAGCTTCCTGCGCTTTTGCTACAGCCTCTATTTGTGCATCGCCTCTAATAACAGCTAACGCTTTTTTTCTGGTTCGCTCTACATCTTGATCTGTAAGTGTACCTTCAGCAATTTGTTGTTGCAACCATGCGTTGTGCATGTTTTGTATATGGAGTGCTTGATTTTGGTCGGCCACTCTTCTAGCATTTGTTAGATCAAATTCCGCTTTGTCCGTTTGAGCTATGTCTTTTCTTTCAGCACGTATTTCTGCTGCTGTTCTAAGATCTCCAGCACCAAAGTCAAAAGCTGCTTGTGGTCTATCATAACGACTAGCGCCCGTGCCTGCATATTTATCATAGCCCGGTAATGCAGCGGTAATATCTCTAGCCTGACGCTCTGCCAAAGCGCCACGCTCTTTAGCAAATGTTTCACCGTACAAACCAAGATCGTCACGTAAGAATCTAGCAAGTCCAGTACGACGCTTGCTAAGATCGTAAGGTTTAGGTGTATAAGCAAACGCACCGCCTAACTGCATACGTGCAATGTCTTGCGCTGTGTAGTTTCTAATCTCTTCGTCTGCACCACGTTTAAATAATTCGGGACGAGCCTGACGAATATCTTTGCCTTCGTCTTTTAAAGCCTTAAGTTGTTTTATAGTTTCCTGTATTTGTGATTGTGATTTACCCTGCATGTAGCGGGCAGCTACTTCCATACCGTCTAATTGAGTACCTAAATTTTCTGATGATGGGCTACCAACTAAACCAGCAAACTGTTTGGCTTGCTCTTCAAATGCATCAAACTTTGTTGTGTACTTATCGTATTCACCTTTAACAGCAGCCTGTCTAGCTGCTACGTATTTATCAAAGTCAGACTGTGTACCTTCACTAAGCATAGTTCCGAGTCCAGACTCTTGGGCTTTGGCTGCATCTGCAAGTCCCTGAGTAAGACCTGCCGCAGTACTTGCTGCAAAGCTAGTAGTAAAATCTTTAAACCAACCCATTAGACTCTCCTGCTCATTAAGCCTGACGATGGTGCTTCTTCTGGCATCATCTCTTCATCACCCATTTCAAACTCAGATACTTCATCGTCTGACATAGTAAAGTCTTCCATGTCAAAAGACATACCCCCTTCACCAGCAGCAACATCATCTGACAAACGCCTTTGAATTACTGCACCCATCATTTCAGTAAATCTGTTTTCGTCTTCTTCATCGCCAGTTTCTAAATGTACGTCTGTAAAATCTGCTACTGTTTTTATGCCTTCAATTAATATGGGAGCAATAAGAACGCCAACATCTACAGAGTGTAAGCCATTCTGTGTTCCGGTCATTGTCATTTGTTCTACTAAATCAATAGCCGATATACCAGTTTCGGCTGCACCTACTATCATGTCAACGCCTTCAGAAGAAAATAGATTTTCAAGATAATAGTCTATTGCACTTATAACGTCAGAATGTTGGGGTGGTTGCTCCCACGGTCTAGAACCTAACTCAGTAGTCAGGCTCATACCCGGAATAGGTGCTTCAAAGTTAGGCTCTTGTGCCTCTTGTATTTCTTCTAAGGTATATGCCATTATACTTTATTCCTGTTATTAAAATTATAAAAAAGGTTAAAGGCGTTTTGAGCTTTTTGTTTTTCAAGATCTTCTAGTTTTTGAAAGTGTGTAGTTGTAGTTTTTTTAAAAGCCTGACCTGCGGGTGTGCCGAGCAAACCACCAGTAGAAAATTTCTTTTCTTTTTGAGGCGGCCTGTGTGCTTTTTTAAATGCTTTGTATGCTTGTCTAGTTAGCCCATACATTTTTTAACTACTCCTAAATAGTTCACACGTAAGTATCCATCGTCTTCGTTTCTTTCTACAAGATCTGGAAAATACTTAAGTACGTTTTGAGCAATAAAGCCTCTATTCTGTCTGTCGTTTACGCCTAATTTTTTAGCACCGTCACGCCATTCCCATTTGTACATTTTAATACCGTTACCATAATCTCTAATGGGCTGTATGTTTTTCTTTAGACGTATGTCAGATATAAAGCTACGAGCTATGGCAGCTACAGCTGTGCCTGCAATCTGACCAAAGACACTTCCGCTACTGCTACCAGACTTAGCCCGTGCTTGAATTTCAGCAACAGACAAATTGTTTTCTCTATCAAGTCTACCTTCTTCAGCTTGGAACGCAAACTCAAATATATCTTTGTACAGCTGCCACATATTATTATATGCAAGAGTAGACAACTCTAGTGTAGATCTAGCGTTTAATTCGTTAGCTCTGTTAAGAGCGGCAGTGTCTGCTGTAGCAATCTGTCTGCGCCATGCAGCGTTAGACTGAGAAACTACAAGAGCATTCTGTGCATTGAACTGATCTCTTTGCGCCTGTATGTTAGCGTTAAACTGTGCGTTTGCGTTTAACTGACCCGCATTAAACTGATTCATAGCATTGCTTTGCGCTACGTTAAACTGATCTGTAGTTGCTTTTAAATTTGCAAAGAACTGATCCGTTTGGTTTTGGCTTTGTGCATTAAACTGTGCAGCAGCGTTTCTAGCGGCAGCATCAGTAAACATAGATTGAATAGCTTGCTGAGAACTAAAGATAGATGTTTGCTGTCTATTGTTTAGATTAGCCATGTCCATTTGCAAAAAGTTCTGCGCGTTTTGTACAGCTGCTTGCTGACGATTGTTCAAGCTTGCCATTTCTAAGTTAGCTAATGCAGAAGCTTCCGCTAAAACTACAGCATTACGATTGCTTAAGTTTTGCAGATTAACTGTATTAGCAATACGAGAGTTTTCTAATTGTACTTGCTGCTCTGCATTAAAGTTCATGTTGGCAATGTCTGAAATCTTAGCAGCATTTGCTACTCTAGCTTGAAACGCTTGGTCAAACTCTTGTCCCATAAACTGAGCGCGTTGCTGTGCTGCAAGCATAGCACGTTGTTGACGATTACTCAAGTTCTGAACTTCAAATTGTGCAAAGACACTAGCGTCTGCTTGAGCTATTGGTACAGCTGATTCCATTGCAGCTTGTATAACAGCCTGTCCTGCCATGCTAGACGCAGACAAACCACGTGCAGCCATAGTAGCATTAGCGGCCCGCATAGCACCAGCTGCCCATGCAGGTGGATCTTTAGCGTCAAGTCTTTATACAAACCTTCTAACTGACCACGTACAGTAGCTTGCTCAGACGGCGTTGCAGTAGCTGCTTGAATGCTTTCCATAAACTGCGCTGCTTTTTCAGCATTAGCTACAGGGTCTACAATTTCACCGTTCTGTAATTCTCTAGTTATTTGATTATTAAGAACAATGCCTTCGCCTTGTGCAGCTACAGAGTTTGATACGTTTGTGCTATACTCTTCAGCTGCTGCAATAGAGCCTGTCACTGTACCCTGTGCAGCTTGTAAGCCTGCAAGCTCTGCTTGTACCTGTGGCTGTGTAGTAGCCGCTTGCATAGTAGCAGCTTGCGTTGCAGTTACAGGTTGGGCTTCAGTTGTTAAACCCATAGCGGTTGAAGCTGTTGGTGCTACAGCGCCTGTTTGACCTACAGCAGGACGAATAAGTTGTTGTTGATCTAGTGGTACACCAAACGCATCAACCGTCATTGCTTCTGTAAGAATGGGTTCACCTTCAGGAGTGAGACCTTCTTGCATAGCAGTAGTACGTTTTACAATGTCAGGACTTGCGTCAGCACCTTCTGCTGGTAAAGGTACGTAACCGTATCTTGCTCTATATGCATTAGCATACGCACGATCTTCAGCTGTTATAAGATCTGCCCGTTTTCTACCAATAGCTTCATATCGTTGTCGGGCTTCTGGACCACGAATTGTTTGGTTATTATATGTGAATGGTACAGAATCACGTAACTCTTCTAGCCTTTTGTTTTCTTCATCTGTTCTTAAGTCTTCACGTATAGAACCTAATCTTTCCAGTTCTTCTTCTGCGGCTGTTTTTTCACCGGGTTGTAAAGGTTGCGGTTCTGGTTTTTCTATAGGAGCGTTTGGATCATACTCTGGTGGATAAATTCCTACAGGCGGTAATGGCATATCAGTAGTGGGTTCAACCTGCCCAATTAGCTTTGGACTATTGGGGTCTGGCACATAGTCTGGTGATATAACAGTTGGTTGCATTGTATTACTTGGATAAAGAGCTAAACCACCTACAGGTAAATCTCCACCTTCTGCATATTTTCTAACCATTCCACCGTCTACAAACCTAACTACACCGCCTCTCGCTGCCATCATGGTTCCTACAGCTTGCTGTTGAAACTGTTCGTACTTAGCTTTGGCGTCTGGGTTCTGAGCTAGAAACTGCTGAAAACCTTCCTTATTATACGGCGTAGCACTATAACCTGCTGCCTGTGCAATGCGTGGCATCGCGGCATCAGAAAATTTAATGTTAGTATACGGTGAAGCCATATCTTATTCCTTAGATCTTAATTCTTTAATCGTCT
>Ga0222713_10005747_pt1 | contig 11965 bp, 27 predicted proteins | sample C33_649DmetaG_FD_165061 | JGI IMG/M metagenome (GOLD analysis project Ga0222713, IMG submission 165061) | Estuarine water microbial communities from San Francisco Bay, California, United States - C33_649D | ecosystem: Environmental > Aquatic > Marine > Unclassified | place: USA: California...
CTGTGTGGAAGAAAGCTAAGTGCCCACTTGTTTACTTCGCGATTCCAGTAGTAATCACTATGAGCACGAAGCTTAGCACTAGTAAATTTCATAGACTTAAGTTGTTGCAAGTCTGGTCGCATAAAAGGATCGTGATCTACTAACACATCTTCGCGTGACACACTATAGTGAATAGTAGGTCTAACACCCCGCCATGAATCAACCACACGTTTGAATCGAGCATCGCATGGAGTAATATACTCGCCACTATGAATCCAGTGATGGTGAATGTCTAGGACAAGTGCACAGTGGTCAACTAATTCTAGTGACGCATCAAGACCCCAGGTAAACTCGGCATTTTCGATGGTCAAGCAGTTGCGTGCTTCGGGAGAGAGACGCTTGAGTGCACGTTTAATGCCGTCTGGACCTTGCTTGCCGCCAATGTGTACATTGCACTTGAAGTCTTGAAATTGCTTGCCGTAGCCCATGTAACGGATTAAGTCGCAGTGATACTCGAATTCTGTGATTGAGTTTTCAACGACTTGATCTTGTTCACTGGCAAGCACACAGAACTGACCTGGGTGAAAGCTGAGTTTAATATCATTTTCACGAGCAAAGTCACCGCACATACCAAGATGTGCTTCTAGTTTTGCAACTACATCAGGCTCAAAGTAAAACGGCATATAGTCTTCGTATGTGTAAGCAGGCAGCAAATCGCTGGTAATGCGAAACATACGCATTTCTGGCGGCTGCTTGGCAACCCACTTGAGCTGACGATAAAGAGCATTAACATTATGGTCAAGCAAACCCCACAGCTTTGATCTAGCGCCGTCTTCAGTCTGGCGTTTTAGATAGCTGATAGTTGTAGATTTAGTATTTAAATCTGGGTGAGCAGTATCTTCAGCTGACTGAATCTTACAAGCAAAGCCAATGCGTTTGATATTTTGATTGAACATAATGTGTGGTATTTGTGCGTTAATTGTTTATTATAGCAGTTTAAGCAAGACGTGTCAAGTCTACAAACCAGTTAGTCGAACACAAACTGGGCAAACGGGATTTTCGTCTAAGTCTAGTACTAGCTGTTGAGACCATATGTTACAGTGTGAGCATTGATCAATTATGCTCATTAGTACGTGGTCTTCAATATCGTCAACGTCTATTCCAAGATCGTGACAGGTTTGGGTAAGAGATTTGCGTGTTTTATTTAGTATTTTAGCAAGTCTTTTATAATTAGGGCTTATATCGATCATCTAGCTCTTTATGAGTCTTCTCAAATTCGAGCAAGAACATAATACAACAAGCTGCGTGAGCTAAGTGCGATAGTCCAGACTCGGGGTCTTTGTCTTCACCAGCGTTGAACGCTGTAATATGACGCATTGCTGCGGCTAAGGGTCTGCTCCACACAAAGCCTTTACGCCAATTGTGTGCTGCATATTTATCTGCACCAAATTGTAACACTGCTGCAGTTTGGTTCATTGCTTCAGTACTCAATAAATGAAGCGGTAGTTTGCCATCATCAAACTTTAGTGCAGTTCCAAACTGTTTTTCGATTGCTGCTACAGTTTCAGCAGGAATTTGTACATTGTCTGGAATACCAAACACTGTTTGGTGTTCTATCTGCTTTTTAATATACATTGTATCGCCTGTGTCAGGATCAGTAAGGGAGATTATATCGTCTTGTTTTGGCATAGGAGTTGTTTGTGGTTGGTTGTTTATAAATTGAAAAGTCATGTTTAAAACTCATCGTTTACTTTGGGCATAAATAATCGGGGAATTGTTTTCTTTTTCTTTAACTGTTTTAACAGTTCTGGATTAATTTCACTGCGTAGTGAAGCAATCCCTCGCTGACGACAGTGTTGTTCGTATACTGGTAATAACACATCTAAGATCAATGTTTCTAGCTGTGCAGTATAATTTGGTTGTGTTGACATTAAAATTCTCCGAGTGCCTTTATTATATCATTCTGGCAAATATTTTTCAAGAGTATTTGAGCTTTAGGTTAGCCCAAACCTTAAAAACACACTTGCTTAACGTTTGGTCTTGTGATATAATTGAAAGTTCATTCACACAAACTACAAGCATGAGCTACGATATATTAATTAATAACTTGGTTAATGGAGAAACTGTTACAGTAACTAGACCAGATGGTACTACTTATACAGAACCCAGACCACCGAATCGCACAGCATTAGCAGCAGCTAAAGCTATTCAGAATCTACAAGGTCAACTAAACTTTGGTACAGCTGCTATTGCTCAGCTTACACAAGAACGTAATGAACTTTGGGAACTTTGTGATAAAGTTCAGCAAGAAAATAAAAGGCTGCAAGATGAAGTTAACACTAAAACAAGCACTAATACCAGTGCTAATGGGAGTACTAGTAGCTCTGCCTCTGGATAAGGCTGAAAGAGCAATTAATACTGCGTATCAAACAGTAAAAGCCACACAACACGAAATGTTGTGTTTGGCTAAAAATATTTACTTTGAAGCTCGTGGCGAGCCTATGCGGGGTAAAATAGCAGTTGCACAAGTTACGCTAAATCGTGTAACACATCGCACCGAATTTCATTCAAACATTTGTGGAGTTGTATATGCAAAACATCAATTTTCGTGGACTATGGAACGGCATCGTGAACCTGGTGGACCAGCTTGGCGTGAGGCTCAAGCGCTTGCTAAAGCGGTAATTTCTGGTACTGTTCACCTGCCAGGTTTCAAGGCTTTGTACTTCCACAATCTAACAGTAAATCCTAGTTGGAATCGAACAAAAGAATTAGTTGCCAGAATAGGTAATCACATTTTCTATGCTTAACCAAAAGGGCAGACAGGCTAATTATTTTTGGCTTGCTGCCCTTTTTGTTTTCTGTTATAATAATGGCTTAACAGAGAAATTTTATGAAAATCAGACTACTCAGCGACCTACACACCGAATTCCGTTTACCATATAAAACTCATCCAATGAGTGAATATCGTGGCGAAGATGTGCTTGTGCTTGCTGGCGACATTGCCAGTGGAAGTACAAATACAATGGATGTAATCAAACACTTTTTAGATCAAGGTTTTCCTAAAGTTATTTATGTGCCTGGTAACCATGAGTACTATGGTACTACTATCAAAGACTTTAATACAAAAATGTTTGAGAAGTGTGCAGATACTCCAGGAGCATACTATTTAAATCAGAATAACATTACTTTTGATGGAGTGTTATTTATAGGTGCTACACTGTGGACTAACTTTAGTGATAATCCTATAGTACAAAGTGTTTGCGGTCGTGCAATCAATGACTTTCGTCAAATCAAAAACTTCAAAACTCGTGATGCTTATGACTTGTACTACAAGCATTTAAATCATATTAAAATGCATTACGAAACTCGTAGTACTCGCAAAACGGTCATAGTCACACACTTTTTACCAGCCCGTGAGTGCATTGCACCACGCTGGCGTGGCAGCGATTTACTCAACGACTACTTTGCTAACGACTTAGGGTCAATGATTGCTGATATGGAAAACACCACATGGTTGTTTGGTCATACACATGACGCCGTAGACCTTACACTTGGTAATACTCGTTTAGTATGTAACCCACACGGCTATTATGGTTCTAGTGAGCCAGGTACTAACGGATTTGACCCATTTAAGACGATTATAGTATGATTTACATCTTAATGATTTGGACAGTTGTAGCAGCTAGCGATTCGCGTGGTGGACCAATGAAAGTTTATCAAGACTGGCGTCCACTAGGCGAGTTTCATGCTGAAACAGGCAAAAATGGCTTTCAACTTGGTAAAACAGCACAACAAATGTGTGAGAATGCAGCACAAGAACTTGGACTAAAATCTGAGGTTTATCGTTGCATTAGGAGCAAATAATGAAAAACTTAACTGACTATTTTAATATATTGTTATTGGCTATGTTAGGCGACCATGACCTTGTTAAACGCTGGTGGGATAGCCCTAACTTAGCGTTTGACAATAAGTGTCCCAAAGATGTAGACGAAAATACAGTTAAAGCTTATCTTGAAAGGCACACTTTTGGCTAAGAAAATATTTTACAGCGAAATTCGTGAAACTTGCAAATTAGTAGAGTACGATTTAAAACTTGCTGGCAAAGGCAAACTTTGGGTCGAAGTTTACAGAGACGAAGAATATGAATACCGAGCACTGTTTCCAGATGTATCAGACTGGTCAGCAGTGCCTATGACAATTTTAACACACAAACTACATGAAACACAAACTGATTACCGCTAAAGTTATTGCAGATAGCGTATGCCCACAAGGTGTACGCATGACTACTATGGAGATTGAGTACCCCCGCTTTATTTTAGCAGAACTCAATACACATCGTATGTTGTCAAAGAATAGCGCCAGTTCACGGGCTATTCCTGTTAAGGCTATGCATGACTTTATCAAAGAAAACCCCGCTACTCCAGTACATTGGGGCAAGAATCAACCAGGTATGAAAGCCGATGAGCAAGTAGGTAGTGCTGTAGCTACAGAAGCAGAACGAATATGGAATCTTGCTAAAGACGATGCACTACATTGGGCGGACACTTTAGCACATAAATTTGCAATACATAAACAGATTGCTAACCGCGTTACAGAGCCTTGGATGACAATGAAAACTGTTATCTCAGGTACTGAGTGGACTAACTTCTTTCACCTTCGCAATCATGCAGACGCACAGCCTGAGATCAAGGCACTAGCAGAAGCAATGACTGTGGCTTATACAACACACTTACCTGTTGAACTAAAACCAGGTGAATGGCATTTACCTTATATTACGATTGCAGAACATGTACCTACTGGTGAACTACAGTATTTTGACGAAGACTTTAACAGACTTAGCCTTGAAGACGCTAAGATCATTAGCGCTAGTTGTTGCGCTCAGGTTAGCTACCGCAAGAATGATCCTGGATTTACAAAAGCATTTAAAATCTGGGAACAATTAATTAAAAACGATCCTGTACACGCCAGTCCAATTGAGCATCAAGCTACGCCTATGGATGTTAATAGTATGTGTAGGTTTGAACCTGACACATGGCAGCCAGGTGTTACTCATGTCAGTGCTAATAGCGATTTGTGGAGTGGCAACTTGCGTGGCTGGATTCAGCATCGCAAACTTATTAGAAATGAGGCGGTATGGTAAATCCTGAATATCCCACATTTGAATCGTGGTACAACGAAATCGAGATCACGGCTTTTAGGTCAGAGCGATTCTTTGAACACTTGGATTTGTTTAACAGTACTGTTTGTACAATTCAACGTAACGAATTTATTACAAACTGGATGCGTGCAGCGTTTGAATCTGCACGACTAGAAAAAGGCGATTCTCTATGATAGAACCCAGCAACAACTCACTACAAAAATCTTGGATTGTTGATGTGCAAGAAGATACCGAAGGTTATTTTATTCAGTTTACAGATGAAATGCTGGAAACCACTGGTTGGAAAATTGGCGACACACTCTTGTGGGAGCCAAAAGCAGGCAATGCTTGGACATTAAGGAAAAAACCATGATTGTTATACTCTACACTGCGGACTTTGAACCTATTATTCCCATTGACTTACCGCTTTGGTTACTAGAGCGCCTAGAGGTTGAGGGTCAGGTACGTGTAGCCGTTAACAGACCAACACAGTTTGTTGATGAAAAGATTCCTGTGGGTAACTTAGACCCAGGTATGCCCACTGTGCGTATTCGCTGTGAGCGATTGCGGTGGCGTGATGGCTCACTAAAAACACTTTTAGTTACCGAAGACGAAGAACTTGCACTGAGCCTAAACCCAGAGTGGTTGCCTGGTCAACGTGCCCCTATTCAAATGTATATGGGAGCTATGCGTAAGATGCATGAAGAACTAATCAAACAAATCAGAAAAAATCAGAGTTGACTCAGAGCCTAATCTTTAGTATAATATATATTATTGATTAGGAGAAAACTATGTTTTATTGCGTGTGTTGTAGTGATACTGTTAACCCACTGCGTTGGCAGTTGGGCAGGCATACCTGCCTACCTTGCGGTGAAAAATCCGCACGACAGTACAAACACACAATTGTACCAATGCCTAAAAGCAATTATATTGTAGTAACGGATAAAAGTTTACTACTAAACTTAAACTCATCACACAAAGGTGGCAGATAATATGAATAGCAAATATCAAGAGCTTGCCCGAAAAGCAGGACTGTTAGTCTATAATCCTGATAAGATGCCAACAAAACTAAGCGTATTTGCCGAATTACTTATTCAAGAGTGTGTTAGTTTGATTGAAAATGAAGCAGCTCAATACTCAGAACCAGTATGGGCAGTTGAACTAATTAATGATATAAAAGAACATTTTGGAGTCCAACCATGAACATTGACCGCGAATTTATCAAATGGTTCTATGAAGAACACTATCCTGAACAGGGATCAAATCGTCGCCAGTGCTATGGCATGACTGCAGGCACAACCAACATTGATGTTATCGACTACTGGATGCGTGAAGCGTTCAAAGCAGGTGCAGCTAGTCAAGGGTATCAAATTGGTGATCCAACCGAACAACAAGCCTTTGACAAACAACGGAACTACCCACTATGAAAGTCGTACTCGGACCTTACAAAAACTGGATCGGACCTTATCAGATTGCTGAAATGCTGTGCTGGTGGGTTCCAAAGATTAAAGATCCCATGGATATTGTTGCACGCAAACCTGACTGGGTTCATGACTTTGGCACTTGGTTGGGCAATGACAAAGATGGTAACGATAACTGGTTAACTAAATTTTGCCAGTGGGTTGAAGCTCGTCGCAAACGTCAAGTTTACATTCGCATCGACAAGTATGACTCTTGGAGTGCAGACCACACTATTGCACTAATAGCAGTACCACTGTTAAAGCAACTGCAGCTCTCCAAGCACGGAGCACCCAATGTTGATGACGTAGACGTGCCTGATGGACTAGGACTTCGTAGTTACGAAACCGACAAATTGCCTAAGTCAGAGCATGATGTTGATGAGAATCACTTCAAGCGTTGGGACTGGGTATTGGGTGAGATTATTTGGGCACTAGAACAAAAGACTTCAGACACAGCAGACACACAGTTTTATACTAAACTTGACCCTAGCATGCGGTCAAAAGACATTAATGCTCAAATGGAAAACATTGTGGTTGACATGGATGGATTAACCGCATGGCAGCAACGTAAAACACGTGGCTACAAGTTATTTGGCAAGTATTTTGAAAATTTATGGGATTAAACTATGACACTTGAAACACTCGTAATCATTATTGTATTTTGTTTATTTTTTTGCTATGTAGTATATCGTTGGCAAAGTGCAGTTGTTGATAGCGTAATTCCTCCAGCACCAGAACCTTATCCAGTTCCACTAGATGAACCAGAGCCAGTACAACTAAACCCAGCAAACTGGCCGTTTCCTACAAACACAAAACCTTAAACAAGCACCTCAAGGGGGCTCAGGCCGATATTTATTGGCTTGAGTCCCCTTTTGTTTTGTGTTATAATAATAGATTACAAAGGAACATTATGTTTGATAAAATTTACCAAAATCGCCACTATGTATTCGGGGCTGTGCTAATTGTGGCATTTGCACTAATTGGCTACGGTTTAGGGTCGGAGTCTAAAAGTAATAAGTTGTGCAAACAGCTTGGCGGTATTTATGTACAAACTTGGAGTGATGGACATGTTTGCATTCATGCACAGGAGATTCCACTAAAATGAACACTAAACTTCAAGAACTTTCTGAACAAGCTGAGAAGTATGCAGACGACTGGTTTAAAGGCGAGCCTACTTGGTCAGAGGCATATGAGTCAAAGTTTGCAGAACTAATAGTACAGGAATGTATTAACAAGATTGAAAATGAAGCAGCTCAATATGCCGAGCCAGTATGGGCTTTTGAATTGATTAATGACATTAAAGAACACTTTGGAGTATAACATGAAAACAAACTTTGACCGTTGGTGGGATAGTGACTATGATGATGTTACCAACCCTTACAAAAAAGACACCCCAGCTTACTGGGCATGGGCAGGCTGGCAAGCCTACAACGAACAGCCTGTTGATGCTATTTACACTCCAAAACCCGAACGCACAGAAACAATCGAACTTGACCTTACAGATCAAGAACTCTTAGTGCTTTTTAAAATGGCACATGAGCGTGATGTAACATTCAACGACTTTGTTGAAATTGTATTAACAGAATACTTAGAAAGGGTACAGAATGATCCGCTATTCAACAAACTGGATGGGTCCAGTGAGCCTAGGCTGGTACAGAACACGTGGCCTTACCCGAACTGAACACCATGTTGGTGAGCACGACTGTATGCTTTATAGTGCTGGCGAAGCCTTTACAACCGAAACAATAACTCAACACTACAGTTGTGGTCGCATAGACGTACGCGGTATTCCTGGCGAGCCGTATGGTGACGAGATTGGAGTTCCGCCTATGCTCTCCGTAGACTGGGCAATGTTTAGCAACTGGCTAGACACTGTACAAACAGTCTCAGTATGGTCACTCCAAGACTTGGTGGCAGCATACGAAAATCAAACAAACACACAAATAACATGGGACACACATGATTAAACCAAACACACTTTGCATGATTCGTGGTATATTACCACAAAGCCGAGGCTATGATGCCAACGGCATGATTGTGGTTGCAGTCAAGCCTGAAACTATTGTGGGTAAAGCAGCTTGGTGGATTGAACCACACCTACACTCACGCGACGGACTATTCTTAGGCGTGTTACAAGAAAACTTGTTTCCATTACTAGATCCACATGACGGTGAACTAGACACACACTCAACCCGAGAGCTTGAACATGAACATTAACAAACTGGTTGAACAAGCAACCACACAAACAGGCAGGCTAGATCTCCTACACTACACAAACCTAGTGTTACAAGAAGCTTGCCGACTTGTCAAAGACACACCTACTACCTCAGCATACACAACATTTGATCAATCAGTAGCAGAAACACAACGAGCTGATTGCTTTCGCTCAGTTTACAACCAAATCGTAGAAAATATACAAAATGGCAACAATTCCTAATTACTCAATTCCAGCTTATCAAGCACTTAAGTCACCTACTCAAGAAGTCTTAGCTGCAGAGTCGCCAACACCCAAAGAACTGCCCCCTACAAGCCTGCGTCAAGCACAAACCAACTTCTTGCTAGACAAACTACAAGAAGAAGCGGCTGAGGTAATTCAAGCAGTTAACAAAATCCGCAGATTTGGTGAAAATTCCAAGCACCCTGAGCGAACCACAACCAACAAACAAGACTTGGCTAATGAACTAGAAGATTTTCTTGCAATTCTCGCAGCTCTTGAGTACTGCAAGTATCTTGACTTAGTTCCACACCAACAAAACATCCTCCACAAGACACATAAGCTAATTGTTTAACTGCGTCCTAATACAAAAAAGCACGCATAATTGATCAGTATACCATTACGCAGCAACCAATCAAAACAATTTGCACTTCTATCGTGCAAGTGTTATAATTGATATAACAAAAGAAATGATTCACAAGCAACACACCTGCAATAAAAAAATACACTTGTGTTCAATATACCAAATATGCTATAATTTAGTATAACTTATATAGTTAGAGACTAGGTGATAATTTTATCGTTCGCTAGAACTGATAGGGTGTTTCAACATGGGGACGTCCAGCGAGGGGCCCTGTGTTTACTCAACCATATCCTGTTTAGGGTCAATGATAAAATTATCACAACTAGTCGCAAGCTTATCGAGGCGTATTGTATCTAAAAAATCTAAAACAAATGAGAATTAATAAACAAGATATCTATGAACTTGATCTAAAAGGGATCAATTCAATGACGGATACCGAATTGGAGGAATTTTGCGAATCCAATAAGCTGTCCCACTTCTACACCTGGTTGCTGCCACAGTTGGTAGCACATTTTGGCACTTGGACTCTAGCAAAGACGGACTCTGGTTCTATAGATGTTTTAGCAACGCTTAAATCCAATGTGGGAACTGACCCTAAATTGCAGGCAATTTGGAAGTTGTCACGAGTAAAACGCAGTCTACTAATTCCAGTAATGAGTAAAAGTCCAGACTATGGTACATTGACTCCACTGATCCTAATGGGTTTAAAGCGGATGCAAAATATCCCTTATCAAAGTTGGAGAGGGTTGCCCAACTTGGAATATGTCTTAGAATCGCGGTTGCTGGAAGCCTTAGACTTAAGTGTTGATGATTTGACAATTTGTCGCAGTTTAGGGTCAGATAGACTAATGGAATTACGAGATCAGGGCTTAATGCAACGAACTGGTCAAAAAGCAGGGCAATTAAAAAAGCCCGAATCTACTTGGAGTTTAACAGGAATGGCAGGCACTGAAATTGCTCATCTCCCAAAGCTGACCCAAACAATGCTTACGCAGATATGGTTAGCACATCCTAGTTTAAGAACTCCTTATATGATCTTAGACCCAAACAACTGGGACAATCTTCCAGCACCTTTAATAAATCCCGAAATCTTTAAAGCTCCTGAGCCTGAGATACCACTAAAACAAAAACCAGAACCAGTAGTAGATAAACTACCTTGGATGTGACATGAAATACACCAAAGAAATAACAGACAAATTGATTGCAGACTACAAGGCAGGTATTGCCGTTGCCACAATATCTCAAGAGCTAGATGTACCAGAACGTAGTGTGATTGCTAAATTAAGCTCTCTGGGCGTGTACGTCAAGAAAAGCTATGTCAACAAGCGTGGTGAGGTTCCAGTTAAAAAATCGGAGCACATCGAGCGTATTGCTGAACTGCTGGACGTGGATGAAGAATTGCTGGAATCGTTGGAAAAGGTAAATAAAACTGTACTCAAGCTAATTGAACACAAATTAGCTAATCCTGACCCTAAACTGCACCAAACTGCTCAAGAATCGGACTTATTTGCACTTAATTGACCCTAAACTCGGCAAATCAGCCTAACTAAAAGAAAAGCCCACTTAAATTGCTTTAAGTGGGCTTTTTTGCGTCTATTTCACTGGGCGTGTCAATTGCACTGGTTTGCTGCGGTTTAGGGTCAGAAGTTGGAGAATACGCACTTGACAAGGATTTGCACTGTGTGGTATAATGGCGCAGCGACCGCACCAAAAACAAAAGCCCCTACACATTTCTGTGAAGGGGCTTTTGAACATCTATCGATATAAATGCATTTGGATGTTTTTAACTCTAGCAGGACTATTAAGGGAATCACCACCGCCTGACCCTAAACTGTAGCATGTCGCTACTTGCAACCTTTGGTGATGAGTCCATCGCGAAGTTGTTTAGGTGAGTGTTGCACGTTTCAGTTTTCAACTGGGTGACTCCCTGTCGAAAATATCCGTGACTAACACATAGATTAACGCATTTGCTAGCGACTGAGCTTTTAGACCTTCGACAGTTTAGGGTCATATTCGCACCATTATTTAAGCACCCGTAGCTAGGTCTTGTGCATATTAAGAAAGTATAGTCGCCACTATACTTAATCGCCAGAGAGATTCCATACTCTCATTACAGTCACTTAAGTCTGCTCTTGGTTAGAAGATAGCTGTATTTGATGAGGAGTTCTTTCTCCTAGAGTTCCTACCTTGTTGTCACTCCGAACCAGTGGACCCAGTTTTGTTAACGTACTCATGGCGGAGTCGGCATTGGATATAGGCTAGAGATGCTGCCTAGAACTACTCTTTACCTAACACCAGCAAGTGGTACACGCTAGGGATTTCGTCCTGACCCTCAGTTGTATTAGCTGTGCGATTGGGAGATCGCAGCAAAGCTGACACGATTACTGGGGTTTCGCTGAAATTTCATCAGCTCATCAGAGGATTAGGAATGGGCGATAACTTAAGTCTTTCAGTCATCATTAAAAACTTATCCAGTTACATGTAGAGCTGGTCTTGGTTTACCCAAATTTGGTAGCGGGCTGTGGCTCGGGTAATTATTCCCCACAATTAAGACGCATATCAGATATATCCCGATTCCGCTGTCACCCTAT
>Ga0222713_10005748_pt1 | contig 11965 bp, 8 predicted proteins | sample C33_649DmetaG_FD_165061 | JGI IMG/M metagenome (GOLD analysis project Ga0222713, IMG submission 165061) | Estuarine water microbial communities from San Francisco Bay, California, United States - C33_649D | ecosystem: Environmental > Aquatic > Marine > Unclassified | place: USA: California...
TCGCCGCCGTTTACGTATCGTAGGGCAAATGAACCATCAGCGGTATTGTAACTACCGTTTTGATTGGTGTACAAGGCATAAGAACCTGAGCCTGTATTGTACAAACCAAATCGGTTGTACATGATGGAAGCATAACCCAAGCCACTGTTCATGTATCCGTTGTAGTTGTAGTACAAGGAATAGGTGCCAATGGCGGTGTTGTAACTGGCTGAATACTGATAGTAGCCGGCATAAAAGCCCAAGGCCACGTTGTAATAGCCTGAAACTTGGGTATACAAGGGACGATAGCCCAAGGCCACGTTGTACATGCTGTTGTTGGTGTTGTACATGCTCTGGTATCCGAGTGAAACGTTGTAGCTACCGCTGCGAAGGTTCTCCAACGAATATTCGCCTAAAGCAATGTTGTCGGTGCCCGATACATTGCTGTACAAGGCGTCTCGGCCAATGGCTATGTTGTCCGAACCTTTAGAACCGATGTGAGCCCGGTCTCCAAATGAAACGTTGCGGTTTTTGGGGTTCAATTCCCCATACCAGCCATCATTGGCTTTTATGCGAATGGCTTGGTTGGTGGTTGTACCGAAAAAGTCGGTGTTGTCGTCAATGTTGTCGTTGCCGGAAGTGCGCCATCCGCCGGAGAGAAAGGCCGAACCACCATTTTTACTCAAATAGAGGGTATCGTTTGAAATGCTAATGGTTTGCAATTCGTTGGTGGAATCTTTATCGACGATTTGTTGGACTCCAGCAAAGGTCAATTGGCCCAAATCGTTGACCGTGAAAACGGGGTACTCGTTGATTCGACCATAGGTGCCGGGTGCAACACCGGTCACTTGCATGTCGATGCTTCCATTGCCTTGAATGTAGCCCCCTACCAAGCCTTTGCCTGCTGTAACCGAGCGCATAACCGGAACCCATTTGTTCTTCTCGTAGTACCAAAAGCCTACGGTGTCATCGGTTTGGTAAATGAGCAAACCGTCGGCGGGGTTGTTGATCAAGAATTTCTGGGCGCGGTTCAAGCGGGGAATCAGAATTCCTTTATTGTTGGCCGCTACGTCCAACATGGCAGAAGCGTTGGGGTTTGCTCCCGTTTCGTTGATGCCCACGTTCTGAGCCGAGGCTTCAGAAGCCCAAGCTAAAATGGCCAAAACAGGCAAAATGCGAAATGCAAGTTTCATAGATAAAGTTGCTAGTATCTCGCAATTTACACTGAAAAACGAATAGTTTGTAAAGTGCTGTTAATTTTTGTAAACCATGAGCGCTTCCAAGGTGTTGACGCACAATGAACTAGCCTCTGGTTCTTTCCAGAATTGAGCCCTATAATTTTCTTTAGCCATGAGATGAATAAGGTCTTGGCCAAACAGCCACTGATGATCGTATTGGCCGTGGTTCTTTCGTTGCCAAAAGGCTCTACTCAAGCGGTTGACGGAAGGGCTAAGGCTCGATATTTCTAGCTTTTGGGCCCAGGGAACTTGGGCGATGAGCAATGAGTTTGGTTTCAATACTCGCTGCAATTCTTGTAAGGCTGTGGTCAAATCCCGTATGTGTTCCAAAACGTGATTGGCAATGATAAGATCCAAAGACTGGTCGTCATAGGGCAAACGGAGAATGTCGCCACGTTGCACCCAGGAAGGGTATCGGTACAGTCCTGTGCGTTTGTCGAGTCCAAGGTATTGGAAGTGGGCCCAATTTTCGCCCCCTTTTTTCTCTTCCAATAGTTGAAGTATTCTTTGGCTGAGTGATTTTTCTGGAGCAATATGCAGAATTTGAGGATTGGGAGAAGGGCGCCAGGTCGATTGCAAAAATGAAAAACACAGGCGGTCCCGATCGCTGCTTTTGCACTTGGGGCAATCAACAGGCCTTCGTTGGGAACCGATGACCTCCTGTTCATACAAAACGGGGTGAGAATGGCCTCGCAATTGAAAATCAGGGCCCTGGTATCCGCACAAATTGCAGAGATTTCCACGAATTTCAAATGCCTGAGCCATGAAGCGAAACTACTCTATATTGCTTGCATTACCTTTGAGTACGCATGCCAAGAATTGCATTATGGTTCATTCTAGTTCTGTCGCAAAATGTGGCTTGGGGTCAAAATAAAGATCCCTTTGTTCGCCGGGTTTTGGACTATTATCTGGGGGAGACAGACGAGTCTAAGCCTCGTTTTTTGGCCTATCCGACCCTTGCTTATGCTCCTGAGACCAAGTTGGAATTGGGGCTGAGTTCCCTTTATGTGTTTCACAGTGGGCGCGATACATCAGCGAGATTGAGCGAGATCAATTCTTTTGCTTTTGTTACCCAAGAAAAACAAAAAGGACTTTGGTTGGACCATGCTTTGTATGGGGCTGGTAACGCATGGTTGGGCATGGGGAAAATTCGCATCATGGATTATCCCTTGCACTTTTATGGAGTGGGTTCTGAGCCGCCCAAAGAGCCCTTGGCCATTGTCAGTGGTCAGAGCATTTCCATTCGGGAACGCTGGATGAAGCAAATACGCAAAGACCACTATTTTGGCTTGGAATTCGACTACCAAAGCATGAGCAATGTGGCTTTTGATTTGCAGTCGCATGTCATTGAGTTTTCGCCCCCTTTGGGTGCCTCTGGTTCGCGCAATATGGGCGTCGGATTGGGTTGGGTTTATGATTCTAGGCCCAATGTTCTAAATGCTCGGCAGGGTAATTTGTTCGAGCTTGCTTTTTTGCATTACGGTAACGTTTTGGGTAGTCAGCATCCCATGAATACCATCTTTGTGGACGCTCGGCATTTCACTTCATTTAGTTCGAATAAGGTTTTGGCCTTGCACGGTATAGGGCAATTTTCAGCGGGCAATGTGCCCTTCAATCAAATGAGTTTGTTGGGCGGTGAATCTGTTATGCGTGGACATTATTTGGGGCGATTGCGGTCCGAGCAAATGTTGGCTCTACAAGCTGAGTTGAGGATGCTTCCCTTTTCATGGAGCCGCAGGTTGGGAGGAGCCGTATTCGCTTCTTTGGGCTCGGTTTCTGAGCAATGGCCCTTTTACTATTGGTCAGCCAGTGCTGGGGCTGGATTGCGCTATCTCTTGTTTCCCGAAAAGGATGTCTATACGAGAATTGATATAGGATTCCATTCTGCCGGATATGGGTTGTACTTTTACATCGGCGAAGCCTTTTAACTATGGATACCCCCGCGTTGATATTTTTGTCTCTGCTCATTCTATTGGGCTATCTGTTTGAAGTCAGTGCGCGAGCAACACGCATCCCTACGGTCATTCTGTTGATTGCATTGGGTGTTGTCTGTCGAGAGGGCGCTTCTGCATTTGGGTTTCCGATTCCCAATTTGGATCAAATGGTGAAGGAGTTGGGTACCCTAGGTTTGCTGTTGATTGTATTGGAAGGCTCCATGGAGCTGGAGTTGAAGCGAGAGAAGTTGGGAATCATCGGCAAAACCTTTTACATGGCCCTATTGCCCATGATCATCTTTACAGCGGTGATGGCCTATTATTTGAACGTTGAGTTTGGAACTCCCTACCGAATAGGGTTGATCAATGCTTTGCCTCTTTCTATCATCAGCAGCGCCATTGCTGTTCCAACGGCTCGAATGCTGGGTTCCAAAGACCGGGAATTTGTGGTCTTTGAAAGCAGTTTTTCGGATATCTTGGGCGTGCTCTTTTTCAATTTTGTCATTGTGAATGAGGTGTTGAATCAAACAGCATTGCTGCACTTTGGTTGGCAAATATTCATTTCCATTGTCTTTGCTTTTATCGGCGCAGCCGCCCTGTCATTGATCCTGAGTCGACTGCGCCACCGCATCAAATTCATACCCATCATTGCCTTGATCTTGTTGATGTATTCCTTGGCCAAGTTTTACCATCTGCCGGCTTTGATTTTGATTCTCATCTTCGGATTGTTTTTGGCCAACTTTCAAAAATTGGAACGCTTTGCATGGTTCCATGTATTGCGCCCAGCCAAATTGACCGAAGAGGTTCACAAATTTGCTGACATCACCTTCGAGTTGACTTTCGTGGTTCGTGTGGCGTTTTTCTTGTTGTTCGGATTTTTGTTGGATTACCGCAGCTTGGTTGATTGGCATACTTTGGGTATGGCCTGTGCCATTGTGGCCTTGGTCCATGTAGTTAGGGGGGTGCATTTGAAACTTGCCGGCTTGGATCTATTTCCCCTGCTTTTCATTGCTCCCCGAGGCTTAATTACCGTGTTGTTGGTCGTCAGCATTCCCACCTATCTGCGAATGGATGAATTCAACAATACTTTGATTACTCAAGTGGTGGTGATTTCGGCTCTATTTATGATGGTGGCTACTCTTTTTGTCAGACAGCCTTCCAAAAGTGCTATGTTGGATCCTCAATCACAAACCTTGGATTTGCAACGCAGCCGAGAAGAAGCCGCAGACGCTTTACTGGGCTCACATCAGTCTTCTGAATCGTCTGATTCCAACGCGAGTTGAACAAGATCGTCAGCCAAGTTTTGGCTGTTTCCTTTGGCTCCCAATTGCTTCATTTTTTCGATTTGACTAACGACGTTGCCTCGTCCCGTAGACAGTTTGTTCATCGCTGAATCAAAGGCCTCTTGAGATTTGTCGATGTGTTTCCGAATGGAGTTCATGTCGTCCACAAAGCCTTTGACTTTGTCGTACAATTTTCCTGCTCGATCGGCGATTTGCAAGGCGTTTTGATTGAGTTTTTCGTATTTCCATACACCTTCAATGGTTCTCAAGGTTGCTAACAGGGTAGAGGGTCCCACCAAGATGATTTTCTTTTCCCAAGCCAATTGGAAGAGGTTTTTATCTTCTTTGATGGCCAAAACAAAAGCGGCTTCTACGGGCATGAACATCAAAACAAATTCAGGTGATTCCAAGCCGGTACCTGACCAATAATTCTTGTCGCTCAATTGTTTGATATGCGTCTTTATGGAATCGACATGGGCTTTGAGGTAGGACGCGGCTGTTTCGGGTTGCGTTGAATGCTCCACAAATTGGCTATAGGCCGTCAAAGAAACCTTGGAATCGACAATGATGTGTTTGTTCTCGGGTAAATAGACGACTACGTCGGGTTTGATGGTGATGCCATCGCTGTTTTGGGTGACGACCTGGGTTCGGTATTGGGCATCTTTTTCAAGGCCGCTCATGTGCAAGATCGAATCCAAAATCAATTCCCCCCAGTTGCCTTGACTCTTGGTTTCAACGGTCAGAGCCTTGGTCAAACTCTCGGCTTTTTCACTGATTTGCTGGTTGAGTTTGGACAAGCCTTCGATTTGCATGAGCAATTGGGAATGAGATTTGACGGCGTTCTCCCTGTTTTGGTCAACCTTGGTTTCAAAATCCTTCAACCGCTCTTTAAAGGGAAGGAGCAGCTTCTCTAATTCCTCGTGCTGCCGTTTGCTGGAACTTTCGCTTTGTTTGTTGAGTTGTTCAGCGCTGATGCTTTTGAACCACTCCTTCATTTTGGCCTCAAGTTGAAGTTGTTCTTGTTTGGATTCGGCGAGCTGTGTTTTAAAGGCCTCAAGTTGGGCCATGGCTGCTTCTTTCTGGGCCAACGCCGCAGCGTATCGCTCGGCTGTTTCCTGTTGGATTTTGGATTTCTCTTCAGCAAATTGAAGCTGAAGTGCAGTGGTGTTATCGGGCCCTACTTTGGATTTTGCCCAGAAGTAACCGATAGCAATACCAGCCAGCAACAATAAAATTGATGAAAAACTTATCAAATCCATGACTCCAAATATAGCAAGATATTTGAACCATAGCGTCTGAAATCGAGTCTATGGCTCGAGAATTTTACAGGTTCAAAAAGTCCCCGTGAAAGTATTTCTTGCGCTTCGGGCTGCAGGCCTTAGGTGATCCACAAGCAGCTAAGCCAATCGAAAGAATGCAAAGAGCTAAAATTGCTTTTTTCATAATTGGAAACAAAGTTCTATTTGATAACGACTATAAGCGGTACATCTTGTTCACAGCTAAGGTCTGAGACTAAGAACTGACACGAAAGCGCAGGCGATGGGTCAGGAATCGGTAGGGAAGCCAAGCGAGTACGAACAAACCAAATGCTATGATGTCTCCTTGAATGATGTAGTATGGCCATTCGCCAAGAATGTCCAAGACGCTAGCTGAGAAGGGTTTGTGCGACAAGAAAAAATAGTTGGCTTCAGTTCCGATTAAGGCGTTGATTCCCAGGCTGATGACTGTGAATATTTGCAAATAGAGGTAGGCCTTGAGGAGGTGTTTGAATGCTATGGTAGGCGACTTCAGCCGATTCAAATGGATGACAAACATGACAAGACCGGTATGTGCAATCCAGAATTTGCAAAAGGTAAAATGCGGAAAGTTCTCGTACAGAGACGGGGTAAGAACGGCATTGAAGGTGAAAACCCACACAAAGAAGTAAAGCAGATGCCACAGCCATTCTCGCTTGGAGTAGACATAAGCCAGGGCCACAAAGGCCAGCCAGTTGCAGGGGTTCAAAGGCAAATCTTCTCCCAGTTTGTAGGAAACGTAGGCAGGATGGGTTGGGGCTAGGCTGCTTACGCCCAGTTTGATGAGCTGCCACAAGAGTACATTGCCCACCAAGACCCATGCAAAAAGGCGGGTGATTGTTTCGGCCTTTTCAGGGTGTTTTCGAGCCTGATAGGTAGCCCATAACCCGGCGGCTACAATGAGAGAAACAGCGGCGATGTGCTCGATAGAGCCGGCGGAGAAATCTTGGTTGGGAGCTAGAAAAGCCGACATCTTTAGGGGGCCGTGACTACAAAGGTTCGGGTGAGGCGCTGCTTGTTTATTTCGGTCTGTAGGAAATACATACCCCCTGGCAAGTTGGGCAATTTGATTTCACCCTCGGTCACGGGGAATTGTCCAATCAAAGATCCTTGTAGGGTCCTGATTTGAACAAATTTGGATTCGGTTCTGATGTGAATGGTTTCTGACCCGTGGCAGGGGTTCGGGAATATTTCGAAGTTGGCATTGCCCAGCGAACTCAGGCCCAATGGCGATTTAGCGCATGGCAACATGGGGTAAATGTACTGATTGATGGAGTCCAAAGCCCATCGAAATACAGGGTTAGCATTTCCTAAGCCCGCCCATCCGTGGCCAGCCTTGTCTAAGGTGACCAAATGGTGCAGCTCTTTTCGGAGCATGCCATCGCGATCTTCGAGAGAACCCGATCCGCAAAGCTGCAGCAAATCGGGATTGCCGTAAGCAGGGCCGCACTCGTACCAAACCGTTGAATCATCTTTCGAGTGAATGGAGTAACAGGTTTCGCTGTCCGAGCTGTCCAAATAGGAAGTTTGGTGCAAAGCGCCAGAAAAGGAAAATAAACCTTGAACGGGGAAGGGCAAACTTTGGAATCCAGCATCGCCATTCAAGTCTCCAATGGTGCTGGAAACAATCGATTGGATTTCTGGGCTGAGTTCGTCCATGCGATCGATCCAAGTGGCGTGAAGGGCGGTGACGGCGCCGGCTGAGTATCCGCCGAGAAAGAAGGCTTGGCTATCCAAATGATAGGGATTGCCCTCGCGGGTGCTCTTCAAGAAAAAGCGAACACTGGTTTTGGCGTCGACCATGGCCTCCAAAACAGCTTGGTACTGAACCTGTTTGGATGCCAAGAATAAAAAGGGATTGGCCAAGCGATAGTTGATGGATGCGACGACGTAGCCGCGTTTGGCAAAGAATTCGGCAAAATGCTGGCAGTCAATGCCTGATTTGTCTCCAGAAATGAAAGACCCGCCGTGAATGTAGACAATCAAAGGGCGTTTCTCTTCGCTGTCGTTTTTAGGGGAATACAAGTCCAACTGATGTTGGCCATCGTTGAAAATGGGCGAATAAGTAAGGGTGGTTTTTTCTATCTCTGAAAACAAAGAGTCTTCGTAGCGGCCGTTGCATTGAGCTGTTGCCGTTGAAGTCAAGGTGGCAGAAAGGGTGATAAGCCCGGCCAAAATGATTTGTCGCATGGGCAAATATATTCAGCCTCTTGGTTTTATGATGATGAAATGATGAATCTCTTGGTAGCAAAAATGTAACTTGCACTATGCGAATTTTTGCCACGGCCTTGGCCTTGATGTGCAGTTGGGTTCAGGCCCAATCCTTGCAACCCGAAACTGCCAAAGAACGAATTTTTGAACAGGTGCGCAGCGCTGCTTTTTTGGACCAGCATCAACTCAATGATCGCGACGTCAAAGAATTGACCGTGCAGGACTTGGTTTTTGAACGCGACGGCCGGGTGCACGCCTACGTGCAGCAATGCCATCAAGGTTTGCCCATTGAGGGAGCTGTGTTAGGATTGCACTACAATGCGGGCGGGGAATTGACTTCTTCGAATTCGCGTGCAGTTAACATTCCGGCCCGTATGCCGGCTTATGTTGAGCCATTGAATTGGGAGGCTTTCATTCCTTCTGTTGCTGTCTTGGAGCGGGAAGCCATAACCGATTATACCGTCTACAAAGAAGGAAGCTTGTATTGGAAAACCTGTTGGTGGCCCAATGAACAAGGCTTGATAAGCGCGGTATATGCCGTTTGTTTTGATCGCCAAACCCAGAGCTGGGTGACCCTTTGGCTGACCCAAGAGGGTTTGGTAAAAACAGGTTCTTGGACTCAGGATTGCGCCTGGGGCGCTCCCGAATTAAAGCGCAGGGCTGGCGACAATGCCCAGTACAAGGCCTTTGATTTTCCGATCGAAAGCCCCTTGTATGGCAGCCCTAGTTTATTGACTTCTCTGGCAGACTCGATGGCCTCTCCATTCGGATGGCACGATGTAAATGGGGTGTCAGGCGCCGAATACACCATCACTCGGGGAAACAATGTGTACGCCTCAGAAGATGCCAATGCCGACAATCAACCGGGATATTCGCCAAGCTCCAGTACCCTGGATTTTCAATATTCGTTTGATCAAAGTATGAGCAACCCCTCGCAATACCAAGATTTTGCCATCACCAATTTGTTTGTCATCAACAACCGCTTGCACGACATCTTGTGGCACTATGAGTTTGACGAGGCCTCGGGCAATTTTCAAGAGAAGAACTACAGTGGCGCCGGCAAGGGCAATGATGCGGTTCAGGCCGACGCTCAAGACGGAAGTGGCACGAACAATGCTAACTTCAGTACTCCTCCTGACGGCTCTGACCCCCGAATGCAAATGTTTGTGTGGGACGGTGGCGGCGGTTCAGGTGCTACGCTGCAGGTAGAAAGCAGCGGCGATCGCTACCGAGTGGGCATACAAGCCAATACCTGGGGCAAGGCCATAGACGATCAGCCCATTGTGGGCAAATTGGTTTGGGTAGAAGACGGTACTCCTCAGTCGCGTCAAGGTTGCGCAACCTTGGACAACGGTCCCGATTTGTCGGGCAACATCGCCGCCATCATGCGCGGTGGATGCACCTTTGCCCAAAAGGTATACAAAGCCCAACGTGAGGGTGCCATTGCCGCCGTGATTTTTGACACGTCTGCGGCTGATCAAATCATCACCATGGCTTCTGACAATACCACTCAAGCCCGAAATACGACCATTTCGGCGGCCTTTTTGAAATACAGCCATGCAAACATCATCAAAGCGCTGATGAACAATGGTGATGTGGAAATTCGCTTGTTCGATTCTTCGGCTTACGAACCCATGACCGACTCAGATTTGGAAATGGGTGTCATCGCCCATGAATTCGGGCATGGAGTGAGCAACCGCTTGACCTGTGGTCCCAGCAATAGCAACGGGTTGAGCAACAACGAGCAAATGGGCGAGGGTTGGTCTGATTTTCTGGCCTTGGCATTAACACATGAACGGGGAGATGTTGGCTCTGACCCCCGTGGAATCGGTAACTGGTTGATCAATGAAGACCGCAATGGCGGGGGCATTCGCACTTACCCATACAGCACCAATATGAGCATCAATCCTCATACTTATCAGAACATTGCCAAGGCCGCCTCAGGCATTCAAACAGAGGTGCATTACTTAGGTGAAGTCTGGTGTGCCATATTGTGGGATATGTACTGGGAGTTCGTGGACGAATACGGGTACGATGCCAATTTGTCTTATGGCGATGGCGGTAACAATATGGCCATTCAATTGGTGATTGACGCCATGAAATTACAGCCATGCAGCCCCGGTTTTGTCGATGGTCGAGATGCCATTTTGGAAGCCGATGACGCTCGATTTGGAGGCAAAAATGCCGACTTGATATGGAAGGCCTTTGCTCGACGCGGGCTTGGTTATTCGGCCGCCCAAGGAAATCCCAATAACACAGCCGACGGTGAAGAAGCTTTTGATTTGCCCCCGCAAACCAATGCCGTTGAGGCAGTAGTTTCGACATGGGTGCGGGTATTTCCCAACCCTTCCCAAGATTGGGTGCGCATAGAACCCCGAGACGTTCATCGATTGGATGTCGTGCAGCTGTTCGATGCCCAAGGGAGAGAATTGTCGGTGGGGCAGCATGTCCATGTGGGGGGTGCCCTTACCTTGGATTTACGCGAAGTTCCTGCTGGAATGTATACCTTGAGCGTTCAGTCAGGAACATTGACGAGCCGATTTGCTCTGATTCATCGCTGATATGAATAATCCCGTCAAACGCATATTGCCAGCGTATGAGGTAGACATGGGAGGCATTCCCCTTCTTCAGCCACTGCCGACTCAAGCCGTCGATCAAGTCGATCCTTTTTTGTTGATTCATCACCACAATTCAGAAGTAAAAGCGGGTTCGGATCCTTACAATTCGGGTGTTGGACCTCATCCTCACCGCGGATTCTCTCCAGTAACCTTCATCTACCAAGGCGATGTTCACCACCGGGATTCTCGTGGCAACTGCAGCGTGATCAAGGCCGGTGGCATTCAATGGTGCGACATGGGAATGGGTATGGTTCACTCCGAGCGTCCTAGTGCCCAACTCTGCGCCTCTGGTGGTCAACAAGAAATCATTCAATTGTGGGTGAATCTACCCTCACGACTCAAAATGATGGCCCCGCAGTACTTGGCTTGCCAAGCCGAGGAAATGCCGAGCTTACCGGGTCATCCCCATGCCCGTATGGCAACAGGTTCTCAAGCAGGAATAAATGGTCCTTTGAAAACGGCTTTTGCCGTTGATTCGGCATTCGGGAGCCTGGAATCCAATGTGGCTTTGAACTTGGTGACCAAGCCGGGCCATAACGCTTTGCTGTACTTGCTCAGTGGCTCAGGACGATTGGTGGGCCATGGCCTTGTTCAGGCTACCGAGTTGGTGGATTTGAAGGAAGGAGATTTCGAATTCGTTCCCGCTGAACCCTGTAAGTTCCTGTACGTTTCAGCGCCTCCTATTGCTGAGCGTGTAGAATCGTATGGCCCCTTTGTGATGAGCAATCAAAGCGAAATCATGGCGGCCATGCGCGATTACCAAATGGGCAAAATGGGCTTTTTGGTGGAAAGAGACCTGGGTTAAGGTTCTAGCACGATGACAGGCAAGATGACCGAATGGTCTCGCTTGTTCAGGGTCAAATAATAGATTCCTGGTGTCAATGGCGCAATTTGAGCATTGTTGGACACCGATTCAATGGATTGCCCCATGGCATTGGTCCATGTTGTGGCCGACCACCCTTTGGGAATATTCAGTGCTTGGCCTGCGACAACGGGGTTGGGCGAGAGTACCGGCGTTTGAATAAAGGCCCGTCTCATTCGATTGACCGGAAGAAGAGCCACTGAGTCCCATTGGGACGCACAACCGAAACCATCGTTGCTGGCTCGATGGGAAAAGGCCACATTTTCTCCAGGCCAATCTTTGATGCTCCATGTGGGCTGAGCGTTTTGACTGCTATCCATCCAATTTCCTGCTGTCAAACCCATGTACCAAAGGTGATTCTGAGCAGATTCCACGGCAAAGAATTGAATGCTGTCGTTTTGGAAGACCCAAGTAGCCTGAGCGTTGGGTTTTTGTGGGTACAGCAGCGAAATGGGTTTGCTTTGGGCCTTGCATCCTTGTGCATTGGTGGCTTCTAACCACAGCAAGGGCGAAGATTGATGGGATAAAACGGCCGATTGATTTTG
>Ga0222713_10005749_pt1 | contig 11964 bp, 11 predicted proteins | sample C33_649DmetaG_FD_165061 | JGI IMG/M metagenome (GOLD analysis project Ga0222713, IMG submission 165061) | Estuarine water microbial communities from San Francisco Bay, California, United States - C33_649D | ecosystem: Environmental > Aquatic > Marine > Unclassified | place: USA: California...
TATAGCTTTAACAACAGCTAGAAAGAGTAAGAAGAAATGAACTACATAAATCTTGTTAAAGATGTATTAGTTAGGCTTAGAGAAGACGATGGTATTACTGCTGTTACTGATACTCCTTACTCTAAGTTAATTGGTAAATACATTAACGATGCAAAGAGATACGTTGAGGACGCTTACCAGTGGAACGCATTGTCTGAGACACTGACAGTGACTACTGCTAATGATCTATTTAACTATGTAATGACAGGATCAGGTCAGAGGTTTAAGGTTATTGATGTCATTAACAGTGAAGACGATGTATTCTTAGAGTATATGCCTTTCACTAAGATGAACAATTTATTCTTGAATCAGAGTCCTCAAAAAGGTTCGCCGATGTACTACAACTTCAACGGTGTTGATTCTAATGGAGACACACAAGTTGACGTATATCCTATTCCTGATGGTGTTTATAATCTTTACTTTAATATTTATAAACCTCAAGCTGCGTTGAGTGCTGATGCTGATGAAATAAAAGTACCGTCACATCCTGTCATTCTACACGCTTACGCAATGGCTGTAGCAGAGCGTGGTGAGGACGCAGGACTAACAGCATCTGAAGCATTTGCTTTGGCTAATCAATCTCTATCAGATTCTATAGCTATTGAGAATGGTAGGTATCATGATGAATACGTCTGGCACACAGTGTAATGGCTAAACAACTACTTACAACTACCATATCAGCACCCGGCTTTCTTGGTATTAACACCCAAGAGAGTAGTGTTGATCTAGCTTCTGGTTACGCACTAGAGGCGTTTAACTGTGTCATAGATAAGTTTGGTAGGATTGGTGCTAGAAAAGGATATCAATATAAACATACTAGTAATGTTGATTTAGGAAGCAACAACGTAGAATTTTTATTTGAAATTCCAGAAACTGGCGATGTATTAGTAGGCGGTAATAATAAATTATTTGTACTTGCTAGTGGGGCTAGTACACTGACTACTTCTACTGTTAGAAACGATACTAACTCTGCAGATATAACTTATAACATAACAGGAAATGATTGGTCAGCATCAAGCATTGTTTATGGAGAAGGACCAGATATTAGTCCTCATGCTTATGTTTGTCAAAGTAGTCACGAACCTTTAGTTTTTCATAAACTAGGAGCAAGTCATGGTCATAGTGGAAGCTATGGCTTTAACAAATTAAGTGACTGTGGAACAGTACCTACTGTTTATACTACTCCTAGTGACTTTAAACCTAACGTAGTATTGGGGGCATATGGACGTACTTGGTGGGCAGATATTACTGGGGATGAGCAGACTGTGTACTTCAGCGCACTACTGGATGGATCAAACCTGTCTACCGGTGATTCAGGTTACCTTTCTTTGGTAGATGTGTTCCCTAATGGAGACCAAATAGTAGGGCTAGCAGCACACAACGGCTTCTTAATTATCTTTGGTAGAAGAAACATTGCTATCTACTCTAATCCTATTGATGTGACATCATTAACATTAGCTGACTTGATTACTAACGTAGGATGTATAGCTAGAGATAGTATTGTTAATACTGGTACAGATGTGATGTTCTTGTCTGACACTGGGGTAAGAAGTATTGCTCGTGTTATTCAAGAGAAATCAGCACCTATTAACGATATATCTTTTAACATTCGAGATGACTTAGTTCAATACGTTGAGTCTCAAGGAACTACTAAAATAAAAATTAAAGCTGCTTATTATCCAAGAGACGCTTTTTACATATTAAGTATTCCTAATTCTACTTATGTGTTTTGTTTTGATCTAAGAGCTAGATTAGAAAATGGAGCAGCAAGAGCTACGATATGGGATAGCATAAAACCAACTGCTCTACATACAACTTATTCTGGTGTATTGCTTTTAGGTAAAGCTGGTTATGTAGCTGAGTACAAAAATTATTTAGATGGCGTTGAAGAAGATGGGACAACTACAAATGCCACTACTTATAAACTTTCATACTACACCAATCACTTTGACTTAGGTGCGCCTACGTCTTTAAAGTTTTTAAAGAAAGCTAACTTTACTGTGATTGGTGGCGTAGGTCAAAATGTATTTGTTAAATATGGTTTTGATTATGTAGCATCATACAAATCTCTTCCTAAAAAATTAAGTGCTGGCTCGGTGTCTGAGTATAATAACGAAGATAACTTATATGAATACAACGATACTGTAGCTCCAATAGCAGAATACTCTAGTGGTTTATTATTAGAAGAAGTACGATCTAATCTTGGCGGTTCAGGTTCAATCATACAGTTAGGATTTGAAGCAGACATAGATCAGAATCCATTATCAATTCAAAAGATAGATGTTTACGTTAAAACAGGTAAAACAGTTTAAGGAATAGAAATGTCAGATTATTCAAAATCAACTAACTTTGCAGCTAAAGATGATTTGCCTACAGGATCTGCTGGTAAAATTATTAAAGGATCTGAAATAGATGTAGAATTTAATGCTATTGAAGTTGCTGTTTTATCTAAAGCTGATACAGCATCTCCTACATTTACTGGTACTCCTACTGTTTCAGGTTCTACTCCAGCAGGTACTACTAATACTACACAAATAGCTACAACAGCGTTTGTACAAGCTGCTATTACTGCAGCTAAACAAGCACTGTATCCAGTTGGTTCTATTTATGTAAACGCAACTAATTCTCTTAGTCCTGATGATGCAACACTTCTTGGTTTTGGTTCATGGTCACCGTTTGGTGAAGGTAGAGTAGCAGTAGGTGCAGGTACAGGTGGCGGAGCTACTTATACTGCTACTGCAACTGGTGGTAGTAAAGATGCTGTTGTTGTAAACCACACGCACACATTTAGTGGCACTACAAATGATCCGGGTAATCATACACATAATGTTGCTGGACCATACGGAGGTGGAGGAAACCCCGGTGGTTCTTTGAACGTAGATAATCCAAGTGGTGCAACTTATACTACAACTGCAGCAGGAGCGCATACGCACACTGTTTCTGGTACTACTGCTAATAGTGGATCATCTGACGGTACTAATGCTAATATGCAGCCATATGTTGTTGTATACATGTGGAGACGTACTGCTTAATGAACGAAGAAGATATTGAAAGATACTTAGAGAAGTCAAAAGATAAACACATAGAGACAGAAAACTTAATAGAGAACGAACATGGATTTATGTCATGGACTACATTCGAGGACTACCTAGTAGCTATTCAGGTATACGGAGATGGTGAATACTGGAATGATTACTTGGATGAGTTAGCTAAAGAACTAGGATATGACAAGATACTAATAGGAACAAAGAGAAATTACAAAGGATTTGAACGTAAGTTTGGATTTAAATTAACAGGGTATTTGCTAGAAAGAAGGGTGCGATAATGGGATCAGTTGTCGGTGGAATAGTAGGCACAGCAGCTAGTTACTACGGTGCTAAGAAGAGTGCTTCTGCTGCCAAAGAAGCTGCTATCAGAGAACAACAAGCTGCTGAAGCAGCAAGAGAGGAGATGCGTTTTAGACCAGTAGGTATGACTACTAGGTTTGGTACAGCTACTCCCCAGTTTGATCAAGGTAGATTTAGTGGCTATACTTATGCAGCTACTCCTGAATTGTCTGCTCTTCAAGATCAGATGTCTCGTATCTATGGTTCTAGTTTAGGACAAGCTGAACGCGCTGCTGCTCTACAACCACAGTATGAACGTGCTGCTGCAGGTTTATTTAGTTTAGGTGAGCAGTATCTAGGTGAAAGCCCAGAAGAAACTAGACAACGATATATGTCAGAACAGATGGCTGCCCTACGTCCTTATGACATTGAACAAGAACAACGTCTAGCTGCTAGTGCGTTTGGTAGAGGAACTACTGGACTAAGTGTAGGAGCAGGTGGTAATCCTATGCTTCAAGCGTTACTAGAATCAAGAAGTCGTAGAGATTTACAACTAGCTGCAGGAGCAGAACAAGCTGCACAACAGAGAGCTGCTTATGGTGCTGGTTTATTTGGTACTGCTGCTCAGACACAAGGTCTTGGTTATGGCATGCAACAAGCTGCGTTGACACCATTCCAGCAACAGTTTGCAATGGGTCAGCAACTTGAGTCAGCAGCACAGCAACCATTACAACTAGGTGCTGAGTTAGGTAGTGCTGCAAGTCAGGCTGGTAGGTTCGCAGGTGCTGCTTATCAATCCGGTATGCAGAACGCTGCTGCTCAACAACAAGCTGCTGCAAATACTATGTCTGGTTTTTGGAGTCAAGCTGGTCAAGACTTAGGTGGTTACTTAGGAGGATTAGACAATCCTTTTACAAGAAAGACAGGTACTCCGGGAGTTCAATCAGGTACTATGTTTGGTGATTACTTTAACAGACAACGTTAAGGAATAGTTATGGCTACTAGTTCAATCGCATCTTTGTTCGGTAAGTCTGCTGAAGAGATCGTATACGAAAAACAAAAGGCAGACGAAGAACGTGACTACAACGAATACCTAGCTAGTATTCAAGCTGCTAGAGAAACACCCGGTTTAGCTACTGGGATGGCGTTTGGTAGAGCGGCTGGTAGAGGATTAAAACAAATTGCTGGTGGGCTGTTAGGGCAGTCCCCTGCTATGGAAGATCCTCGTCTAGCTAAAGCACTAGAGATGCGTAAGATCTTTGAGGGTATCAGTCAATCAGATATGAATAACCCTGCTAAGTTAGAAACGTTAGTACAGAAACTATTAGACACGGGTAATACTGAGGCTGCTTTCCAGTTAGATCAGATGGCTACTAATATTAGAAAGGCTCAAGAGATAGAACTAGATGATCCTACTATCTTTAATTATCAAGGACAACAGATTAGAGGCGGTTACTACAAAGGTAGAGCAGTAGGTTTTGATGCTGCTGGTAATATGATTTACCTACCTGCTGACGCAACTCCTCAGATAAAGATGAGGACTGCTACTAAAGAAGAAAGAACTCAAGCCGGTGAAATACTAAAAGATGGTTATGATATTAAGGATAATAGTATTCAAGCTATAGTAGCTAACGAAGCTGTTACCATAATGGAGCAAGAGAATGTATCTTATCCTGAAGCAATAAGGAGATCATTAGAAAGAAGATCTATTATTGGGTCTCAAGGTGGTGGTGAGTTTAGCGTTCAAGACTTAGGCTTAACAAGAACACCCGGTCCGGGAGAAGCTGTCTGGAACACAGGAGATAGACTAGTAATTTATAGAATCTCTGATGGTAAAGAAATAGAAAAAGGAAGACTGTTTAGCGATGCTGATAAAAAAGCTATAGAGGAAGGTAGAGCAGGAAAGATTGACAGGCAGAAGAAAGCTAAGGCAAGAGAAGCATATCCTGAGAATTGGTTTTTATAATTAAATAGAGGAAGCATGGCTACTTTACCCGGAGACAAAATACTAGAGTGGAGCGACTACGTTAAACAACAGAGTGCTGCTCAACCTGCTCCAGTAGATGAAGGACCAAGTGATCTTGGCTACATAGATAAAAGTGTAGGCTATGCAGTTGAGCGTCCTACGACTGGTAACATTCTTGAGTATGGATGGAATGTTAAAGGTATCACTGATCTAGGTAAGTTAAAAAAGATAGGACAGATCAACGGATGGTGGGACTACGGTGAGAATAGGAACGGTGAGTACCTAGACGTAGAAGAACTATATGGTGAAGACTTCAAGAGTCTTAGCACAGAAGAACGTAGAGCTAGGATAAACGAAGTTAATGCTGCCAGAGACAAAGCAGACTATCTTAGTGTACTAGCTTATGGAGAAGATAACTCTTTGTTAGCAGGTGCTACTGGGTTTATAGGTACGCTAGCTACTCCTACAACTTTAATACCGGGATTGTCTTTTGCTAAGTATGGTGCAAAGGGAATGGCTGTAACCTCTGCTTTGTTTGGTGCTGAGTACGATTTACTACAGCAGTATGCAGACAAAGGTGATATTGACATGGGTCAGTTTGCTACCACAACTGCTGTTGCTGGTGGTATTGGTCTAGGTCTAGGCGTAGCTGCATCTAAGTTAGTTAAGTTCTTTGGTAACGCAGAGAAGGGTGGTCAGCTTTCTCGTGGTGATATTCAAGCTAAAGCAGATGAGATCCAAGAGATATACTTTGATGCTGTTGAGAATGATATTCCTATTGAACAGTTACATGAGTATACTAAACAACGGTTAGGCGTGACCTCTGATGAGTTGGTACAGATAGTTACCAACGCAGAGAACAAGCCTGTTGTTCCTGCTAACAAAGCTGAAGTAGCTGAAGCAAGAAAGGTAGCAAGCTCACGAGTAGATGCTTACAGTATCAGTGGTGATCCTAATGTTAATAGGATTATTACTCCTATCATTGATGGTTTTTCTAGGATTGATGAGAAGCTAGGCTTGAGTAACTTGTTAAAGAATAAAGTAAATGGATACTTCTTTAAGAGTTACATCAATGCGATGGATAGAATTAACTCTATCAATCCAATGACAAAGCTATATAAAAAACTATCTGCTGAAGACAAAAGAGTACTAGATGATCTGTTGTTAAACAGCGATGAGAAAGCATTGGCTGATGCTAAAAAAATATTACAAAGATATGATGACAAAGCTGATGATATCTTTGAAAACTATAGGACACAGCTTAGAGAACAAGGGAATAAACTAAGAGAGTCTGGTTATAATGTTCCTGAAAATGATTACTTTATTCCTAGAGTAGTCAAGGATCATAAAGGTTTACAAAGATATTTAAATAAAGATCCTGAAGTAAAGAGTACAGTAGAGAAAGCAATAGAAGACAGAGCGCAGGTTCTTGGTGTTAGTAAGAGTGAAGTATCTGAAGCTGATAGAAACTTTATAGTGAGTAATATCTTACGTGGATTAAGAGTTGGTTCTAATAAAAAGAACAAGCAACTGTATGCTCTAAAGAAAGCTAGAAACAATAAGAGAGAAAGATTCTTGTCTGCAAGAAAGATAGCTGTAGTAAACAAAGAGATGCAGCAATTCTATGAGAATCCTATGCAAGCTACCATAAGGTACTTTCAAGATTCATCAAAGCTAATAGAGAAAAATAATTTCTTTGGTAAGTCAGCAGTAAATAAAGAGATGGGTTTAAACTACGCTGAGTCTAAGAAAGGATTTCTTGGTGAGCTTTCTCTTAAAGGAATGGATACCAATACTGAAACAAGACTACAGTCTATGCTTGACGCTATCTTTGTAGACGCAGAGAAAGCATCTAATGGTTTTGTTAGTGGTTACAAAAATCTAGTCAATGCTTCATACTTAGCTAACCCTATGTCTGCTCTAACACAGTTAGGTGATATACCTTTAGGTGCTTGGCAGTTAGGTATAAAGAATACAGTCAAAGGAATCTTTAATAAAGAAATTGATATTGTTAAAGATCTAGGAATAGATCAAATAGACGCTGCTATATCAGAGGGCATGTCTTCTGGGTTTAGTATGGTAAGAGGTGTTGATAAACTTTTAGAACTAACACAGTTCAAACGAATAGACAGAGCTGGTAAGACAAGTATTGTTAACGCCGCTTGGAAGAAAGTACAACAACAAGTAAAGACTCCTAAAGGGGTAGCTGAGTTAAAAGAAAGATACGGTACTTCTTATGGACCAGAGTTTACAACTTTTGTTAGGGACGTAAGGAACAAAAGAATAACTCCTTTAACAAAAGAATATTTACTAAATGAACTAGCAGAGTTACAACCTATTAATCCTGCTGGTATGCCAGAGGCTGCATTAAAAAATCCTAATGGTAGGATTATGTATACTCTACAAAGTTTTACTGTCAAACAATTAAGTTTGATTAGAAGAAACATAGTAGATGAAGTACGTAGAGGTAACAGTGCTAGAAGAGCAGGTGATTCAAAGGCTGCTAAACGGTACTATACCAACGCTATAAAGAACGCTACTAGTTTTGCAATGCTTATTCCACCTAGTAACATGGCTATTGAATATGGTAAAGAAAGAATACTAGGAAAAGATCCTGACTTAAGAGATAACTTAGTTCAACGATACGCATCTAATGCTTTAAAATTATTTGGAACATCTGAGTATGCTATGAACAGATTAGTTAAGACAGGAAAGTTAGGAGACTTTGTTATAGATTTAGTAGCTCCTCCTACTCAAATGTTTGATGGCTACATTAAGACTGCTAGTAAAGCAATAGCTGATGGAGAGTTTGATCCTGCTATGTTTAAACAATCGCCAGTAGTGGGACAGATTCTTTATTATTATATGTTCGGTGGATTAGAGAAGTGGCAAGATCAACAAGACAAGAAAGAGGCACGTGAAAGACAAGCAAAATATGGGACATCAGGAGACTAACAATGGCTGAAAATGCAGTATTAAAATTCTTAAAGAAGTACGGCATAGGTGAGAAAGGTGTCGTGCAACGGATGCAAGAAACTAATCCATACTTAGCGTACATTGCGCCGGGTGGTGGCGCGAGGCGTGGTGAACCTATGACTGCAGAGATCATGGCAGCTAAACGTGCCTATCATGCTAGACCTCAGAACGTAGTTACCATGAGTGCGCCTAATGTGTTTCGTGATGACGGTATGGGTGGGTATAGTCAAGGTGGTTTGTTTGATTACGTAGCTCCTCCAGCTACTGAGCCTGCTCCCGAAGATCCTAACATGCGTGGTGGATTCTATGGGACAGGTGAGATACCACAAGAAGAACCGCAATCAGGATACACTACTCAGATGCCTATGCCTGAGTACAATCAACCAGCTATGTCTGCTCCAGTAGCAGCTATGCCTGTAAGCCCTCAACCAGTACAACAAGCAGAGCCTACTATGGACAGCACTATAAGTGCGTTGATGGCTAGAATGGAAGGGTATTATAATCCTCCTAACATGGGTATGCAGACGTATCCTAGACCTACGTATTCCCCGCCACAACCGTCTCCATATGATATGGCAGTACCCGGCTATACTGGTGGTTTGTTTAGACCTCCTGCTCAAGCTGTGATGCCAGACGTAAGGAGTCCAACAGTTGTTCCTGTTGAACCTCAAGATGTAGGAGGTGCTTATCGTGTTAATCAACCAACTGATGAAGAGCTTGACGCTTTGTTTGAGCGTATCATGCCTAAATAATATAGGAATAACTATGGCAAATTTTAATTATCCGGGCGAAGAAATACTACAAGCAAGTAGAGCGCAACTAGTTGATACTGCACCTAATGAAATAAGCACAATATTAAATAAGCATGTTACTAGGTTGGGTTATGATCCTAATTCTTCTCAAACAAAAGATAGACTAAGAGAGTTAGCTAAAAGCTTTGCTTCAATAGAAAGTTCTGGAAATCCTAAAGCAGAAAATCCAGAGTCAACAGCTAAAGGACTATATCAATTCTTAATAGGAAAGAATCCTACTATAGTAAAGAAGAATGCTAAAGGACAACCAGAGTATACTTCTTTACAGACTGCTGTAAATAGAACTAAAAGAAGTATTAATGCTCCGTGGTTAGATGAAGTATTTAAAACAGGTAACGTCCTAGATTTAACTGAAGACCAACAGACTGCATTATTCTTTGGAGATATCTTTGAGAAAAAAGGTAGTGATAAGTATCTTAAAAAACTACTTGATCCTAATAATACAGAAGCAGAAACAAGAGAGGCAATGCGAGAAATATATTTGAAGTTACATCATACTGATACTGATGATGAAGAAGCTAAAAAGCAAATGATGTCTAACCTTGATACAAAACTTCCTCGATTGTAAATTACTGTGATAGGTTGAGGAATATATCCTCGACCTTCATAGCTTCCTCTTCTCTACGCTTCCACTCATCCCATGACTGGGCAGGTTTCTTTCCTGCCCATTGCCATTGACAATGATGCCAGATCTCGTGAACGAGTATGTGATCCTTATACATACCCGGCTTCACGTAGATCACACCAATATCCCCAGCTAGATAGAACGTATTATTACTAGGAGTAATAACAAAGTCCTGTGGGTGACAGTTTAGTAGAGCTAAGAAAGCTATGACTGTCTCTAACATTTAGATCTCGCAAACCCCTGCTGTGCAAGCCAGTTGTTGTACGCCCTCAACGTTATCATCATCCTCTATTAACTCATCCCAGTGTAACTTAGCTGGCATCTTCATTAATAGTTCCTCGTACTGCTCATAGGTACACTCCTCATAAGGTGCTTGCTTGTATGTACCACCATCATGTGGTAAGAATGAGACACCACTGATGTCATCAAAGTTCTTCCACACCCAAGCTCCTACCTCAACCCACTCGTCCTCCTTAACAGAGATAGTTACTGATGGCTTGTGTTCACACCAATGCTTTTGATATAGCATCCATAGATCTAAATGCTCAATAGCTGTGAGATCATCACGTAACGTAGCAGAGTCTGGTGCTTTCTTAGGGAAGCTGAACACCACAGTAGACTCTGGTCTCATCACACAGTCCTCTGCTGGTATACCTTTCTCTACCATGAAGGCGGTGAGCGGGTCTTTCTTATCTCCACGAACACGGCGTATATAGTGAAGACTATGTCGCGGATGAATACCACTGGCAGAATCAACAAGCTGACTGACAGTACCGCTAGGTTTAACACAAGTAATAGAGACAGAGTGGTTAATGCCAAGATCACCTGCAAGCTGTAGGTTCTCATCGACAGCAACCATTTTAAGTCGTTCAAGAAGAGATCTAGTCTGTTCAACATTAGCTCCTAACATTTTATTATCTAAGATACCAGTAAGAGATACACCTAACAGTCTCTCTTCCTCTGTGTTTCGTTGCCATATCTTACGTAGGTATGGGAAGTGTGTCATCGTAGACTGATACGTACCTAGTATGGTGGCTAGTCTAACCTTACGTTCAAGATCATAGATCGTATCTGATTCGCGGACTACGCACTCTGATAAATTACAAAACTGCAGGGGTCTCAAAATTATTTCCGAACACGGGTTCGTCCCAAACTCTTGATCGTAATTCCTACGCCCTGTCTTCTTAGCTTGCTCTACTGCAGCCTCACGATTAAAGATACCACGCTCACCTGAGTGTGACTGATACAAGCTAGTCCACTCATTCATAAACTGACCTACGTCTGGCTTAGAATTATAGACAGCAGAGTTATTAGCCAATGCACGCTGTGGATTCTCAGTCCACCAGTTACCTGTCTTAGCATGACGCATCTTGTCATCCTCAAGATCAGACAGTGAGATCATTGCTGACCTACGTACACCACCTACTACCACAACCTCAGCTACCTTACACATAATGTCGTGACACTCTAGCGTGGTTAGCCTACGTCCTGCCGCACCCTTGAACTTACGTACCACGAACTCAAACAGTTCCTGTAATGGCTTAGGTCCACTAGCTCTACCACCAAAGGTCTTGAGTCTAGCACCTGCTGGTCTGATCTTAGACAGATCCCACTTAGGTATCTCACCTGAGTACAACAAGGCTATCACCTGACGTAAAGACTTAGCCCATCCTTCCTTACTATCAGACACAACAACAGTGGTATCGCTATCAAACATCTTCTCAGGTATATCTGGTAGTTGATCTACGTACTTATGCTCCACGCTGAACCCAACACCAGTACCACAGAGGAGGATATACATAGCCTCATCAAAGGCTTTTGGATCATCCACTGGTAGGTAGCTACAGTTATACCCTGCTGTGTTGTCCCTCTCTAGGGCTTTCCCGGCTGTCATAATAGACCGCATGGAGGGGACTACCTCTAGGTTTTTAATCGCCTCAGCAAGCTCCTCGTAGGTCTCAGAGGGTATTCTGTAGTTATGTTTAGACTCTAAGTGCTTCGCCATAAAGTCCATGTATCTATCAACAGTCTCGTCCCAGTCCTCTCTCCGTTGTTGATCGGGTAGGAATCTGGAGTACCGAGACTTGGCTATAAACTCTTGGTATAAATCCATCATTCTATTATCCTTATAAGTTTGTCATAATTATCTTCAACTAAATCTTCACACCTTACAAGTATATCATAAGTCGTAAGGTTTAGCAACTCAATAATATCTACCTC
>Ga0222713_10005750_pt1 | contig 11962 bp, 6 predicted proteins | sample C33_649DmetaG_FD_165061 | JGI IMG/M metagenome (GOLD analysis project Ga0222713, IMG submission 165061) | Estuarine water microbial communities from San Francisco Bay, California, United States - C33_649D | ecosystem: Environmental > Aquatic > Marine > Unclassified | place: USA: California...
AGAGCTAATATGCGGATCTCCAAGTTTGTCAGATTTAAGGCAATACTCAATTAGGGTATCTGGCAATTTAGTTCCTTCTTTAACCCCAAATTTCTTAGATAAAGAACCTGCAAAAAAATTTCTTACTAAAACCTCAATAGGAATAATATCAACTTTTTGTAACAATTGAGAATTCTTATCTATTTTTTTAATAAAATGAGTCGGTATATCACAATGGTTTAAAATTTCAAAAAGGTAAGCTGAAATAGCATTATTTATACGACCTTTATTTTTAATCTGCCCTTTTTTTAAATTATTAAAAGCTGTGGCATCATCTTTATAAACAGCTACTACTTGGTTAGCTGTTTTTGCATAAATTATTTTTGCCTTACCTTCATATAGTTTTTTCATTTTTTAATTACCGGTCCTTTTGAAAATTAAATCTACATTTTTAAATAAATTTGTATTTGAAAATATATTGTCTATTTTTTTTGATAGATCGATTTTTTTTAATAGTTTATGCTTTAATAAATTCTCTTTAAAAGAGAGATCGCCATTCCAAGTTTGTAAAGCACAATCCTGAACGATTTTATAGGCGTCTTCTCTTGAGATTTTATTTTCAATGAGAAATATTAACACATTTTGTGAGTAGGGAAGGCCTTTCAATAAGTTTAAATTTTTAAACATATTAGATTTATGAACAACTAAATTATTCAAGATATTAATCATTCGCTGAATAGCAAAATCCAATGTTATAGTTGCATTCGGCGCATTTATCCGCTCTACGCTTGAATGGCTAATATCTCTTTCATGCCATGAGGCAATATTTTCCAAAGCGGGAATAACTAAAGACCTGACTACCCTGGCGAGCCCTGTCACATTTTCAGAAAGTATTGGGTTTTTTTTGTGAGGCATTGCAGAGCTACCTTTTTGGCCCTTTCCAAAACCTTCTTCAACCTCTAAAACCTCAGAGCGTTGTAAGTGTCTAATTTCTGTAACAAATCTCTCAAGGGAACTGGCAATAGATGCGAACGCTAAAAATAATTGAGCGTGACGATCTCTTGGAATAATTTGTGTTGAAACTGGCTCAATTGAAAAATTCAGTTTTTTAGCAACGTATTTTTCAACTCTGGGATCAATATTTGAATAGGTGCCAATAGGACCAGACATTTGTATTGTTTGTATTTGTGCTATCGCATCTTTGAGCCTTTTAATATTTCTCTTATTTTCTTCGAAATAGCCTAATATTTTTAGACCAAATGTGGTTGCTTCAGCATGGATCCCGTGACTTCTTCCAATGCAAAGTGTGTATTTGTGTTTCTTGGCAATCTTGATTATGGATTTAGACAACTCCTCTAAGCCACTAAGAATAATTAAGCTGGATTGGGAAAGTTGAATAGAAAATGAAGTATCAAGTATATCGCTAGAAGTTAGTCCTTTGTGTATGTAGCGAGACTCTGGACCAACATACTTTGCAACATTTGTAAGAAAAGCAATAACATCATGTTTTGTTTTTAGTTCAATTTTATCTATCTCTCTTACATTAAATTTAGCTTTCTTTTTGATTTTAGAGGTAGTCCCTTTTGGGATATCGCCGTACTTTTCCATAGCCTCACAAGCTAAAATCTCTAAGTTAAGCCAAATCTGGAATTTATTATTATCCTCCCAAATATCTTTAAGAACTTTTCTAGAATATCTTGGTATCAAATGTAAAAAACTCCTTTTGGTGAATTTGTTAGAATCTCAATATCATCACCATTAATATATATAGTATGTTCATATTGCGCACTGAGCGTTTTGTCTTTTGTCACAGCAGTCCAACCATCGTTTAAAACCTTAGAGTAGAACTTTCCTGCATTGATCATTGGCTCAACAGTAAAAATCATTCCATCTATAAATTTTATCTTGTCATACTCACTATCATAGTAGTGAAGTATACTAGGATTCTCATGAAAATTAAGACCAACACCATGGCCACAAAAATCTCTAACAACACTAAAACCGTTACTTTCAGCAATATCCTGAATTTTTTTTCCAATTTTACTAAGAGGTTCTCCAATTTTAATTTCTCTAATGCTTTCTATTAAACATCTGTGCGTTACTTCACAAAGGTTATTAGCTTTTACTGGTGGGGCGCCAATTTTATACATCCTTGAGGAGTCACCGTGCCAACTGTCTATTATTGTAGTTACATCAACATTTAAAATATCACCAGATTTTAAAATTCGATTTTCATTTGGTATCCCATGACAAATTACATGGTTGATTGAAGTACAAGTACTTTTAGGGAAACCTCTATAGAAAAGTGGAGCAGGAGTACCACCCAATGTTTTAAGCCTATCTAAACAAAAATTATCTATATCAGAAGTACTAATTCCTACTTCTATAAAATTATTTAATTCATCAAGCACAGTAGCTGTAATTTTACTTGCCTCTCTTAGAGAATTAATTTGATTAGATTTATATGATTTAATCTTCATAAATATTAATTTTTTTAAAAAGAGAGATTCCCTGTTTATTTATTTTACAATTATATGCTAAAAACTGAACTCCACATTTTTTAGCAATTAAAGCATTCTTATAATATTCTTCATCAATGTCTTTTGCTATTTTAAATTGATTTACATCACTCCTTTGAATTAAATATATCATAATGCATTGATAACCTTTTTTTGACATTTCTGATAACTCCTTTAGGTGTTTTGAACCTCTTGAGGTAACTGCATCAGGAAATTCTGCAATATTTTTTGTTCGGGATAGTGTTACGGATTTTACTTCAATGTAAATATTGTTTTTTTTATTTTCTATTAAAATATCAATTCTAGAATTTTTACCATATTTAACCTCTTTTTTTATAGCGCCATTAATATGAGGGAGAATTTTTTTTGATAATATTGATTCAAAAACAATATTATTAGGTAGTGATGTATTTACACCAACAAATGTATTGTTGTTTTGGATTGCTTCTAAACGATACTTTAATTTAGCTTTAGGGTTTTCTACCTTTGCTACAAGAACTTTATTCATTGGTTTATTTAGTCCTAATAATGAACCTGTATTTGGGCAATAAGCAGTTATGATTTCATTGGCAATTTTAATATCAGCAAAAAAACGTTTGTAGCGTTTTATAAGAAAACCCTCTAGAATTTGATCAGTATACTTCATTTATGGCATCCAAAATTAAAACTGCAGCTATAGTCGTTATAGGTAACGAAATACTATCAGGTAGGACTCAGGATAAAAATATAAATTACATTGCTAAAAAACTTTTTGTAAATGGGATTTCTTTAGAATTTGTATGTGTAATACCCGATAATAAAAAAATAATAATTAAAAATATTAGGTATCTAAAACATATTTATGATTTTATTTTTACTACTGGCGGCATAGGCCCCACTCATGATGATATTACCTCTGAATCAATTAGTGCCGCACTTAATCTTGAATATAAACTTCATAAAGGGGCGTTAAAGGAACTATTAAAATATTATAATAAAATCAATTCAGAGCTTACAGATGCCAGAAAAAAAATGGCATATATGCCGAAGGGTTCTAAGTTAATTCTTAATAAGATTAGCGGAGCACCTGGATTTAAAATAGAAAATATTTTTGTATTCGCTGGTATTCCATCAATAGTGATTGCAATGATGGATGAATTCTTGAAAATGATTAAAAATAAAAAGAAATTTTATTCTTCCTCTATAGTTACCAAGCTATTTGAAAGTAAGATTGCAAATATTTTAAAGAGAGCAGAGGAGAATTTTTCAAATACAAAAATTGGAAGTTATCCAATTTTTGATGGTAAACCGAGGGGCGTAGAGGTAGTGATCACTTCTTTAAAAAGTAAAAAAGAGGTTCAGTTAGCCAAAAATTTTATCAAAAGCGAATTGAACAAAATTATTTAAGAAATGTTTATTTTAATATAAAACATTATTTCATTTGGCGGAGTAGCTCAGTTGGTTAGAGCGGTGGAATCATAATCCATGTGTCGGGGGTTCAAATCCCTCCTCCGCTACCAATAAAAATCATTGAAATTAATTGCTTTTTAACATATCTTCTGCTTCCGATCGCGGGGTAGAGCAGCTTGGTAGCTCGTCAGGCTCATAACCTGAAGGTCGTAGGTTCAAATCCTACCCCCGCAACCAATCATCCACAGAAAATTATTATTTTATGGGCTTTTTTTTTATTTTTTTTTCTTAATTGCATTTGACAAAACTCCAAGAAAGTGTAGATATACTCCTCTAAATTCGATTCATTGTGCCTCTATTGTGCATTAATGATTCTTGCTCTTTATTATAAGTATATATGAAATGAATAGACGGTGGGTATATCACGTCAAAACTCGAGTAAAAACTTAGTTTAGATTAAATTAAGTTTCGATTTTTTGGCGTCTAACCTACGTCAATTTAAAACTTTGTTTTTTATGAGTAGGTAATTCAACTTAAGAGTTTGATTATGGCTCAGAACGAACGCTTGCTGCATGCTTTATACATGCAAGTCGAACGGAGGCCCTAGCTTGCTAGGTGTCCTTAGTGGCGCACGGGTGAGTAACACGTGGGAACATACCTTATAGTACGGAATAACTGCGGGAAACTGTAGCTAATACCGTATATTCCAGTAATGGGAAAGATTTATCGCTATAAGATTGGCCCGCGCAAGATTAGCTTGTTGGTGAGGTAATGGCTCACCAAGGCTCCGATCTTTAGCTGGTTTGAGAGGATGATCAGCCACACTGGGACTGAGACACGGCCCAGACTCCTACGGGAGGCAGCAGTAGGGAATATTGGACAATGGGGGAAACCCTGATCCAGCAATGCAGCGTGAGTGACGAAGGCCTTAGGGTTGTAAAACTCTTTCATCTGTGAGGATAATGACAGTAGCAGAAGAAGAAGGACCGGCTAATTCCGTGCCAGCAGCCGCGGTAATACGGAAGGTCCTAGCGTTGTTCGGAATTACTGGGCGTAAAGCGCATGTAGGCGGAACAAAAAGTTAGAAGTGAAATCCCTGGGCTCAACCTAGGAATTGCTTTTAAAACTTTTGTTCTGGAATTCAGGAGAGGAAAGTGGAATTTCCAGTGTAGAGGTGAAATTCGTAGATATTGGAAGGAACACCAGTGGCGAAGGCGACTTTCTGGACTGATATTGACGCTGAGATGCGAAGGCATGGGTAGCAAACGGGATTAGATACCCCGGTAGTCCATGCAGTAAACGATGGGTGCTAGTCGTCGGACTTTTGTTCGGTGTCGTAGCTAACGCGTTAAGCACCCCGCCTGGGGAGTACGGTCGCAAGATTAAAACTCAAATAAATTGACGGGGACCCGCACAAGCAGTGGAGCATGTGGTTTAATTCGACGCAACGCGAAGAACCTTACCAGCGTTTGACATGGAAAGTACCGGTTACAGAATCGTAACCTTCAGTTCGGCTGGCTTTCACACAGGTGCTGCATGGCTGTCGTCAGCTCGTGTCGTGAGATGTTGGGTTAAGTCCCGCAACGAGCGCAACCCTTATCGTTAGTTACTAACAGTTCGGCTGAGGACTCTAGCGAAACTGCCGGTGATAAGCCGGAGGAAGGTGGGGATGACGTCAAGTCCTCATGGCCCTTACACGCTGGGCTACACACGTGCTACAATGGTAACTACAACGGGACGCAATACCGCGAGGTGGAGCAAATCCCCAAAAGTTATCTCAGTTCGGATTGCACTCTGCAACTCGAGTGCATGAAGTTGGAATTGCTAGTAATCGCGGATCAGCATGCCGCGGTGAATACGTTCCCGGGTCTTGTACACACCGCCCGTCACACCATGAGAGTTGGTTTTATCTTAAGTCAGTGCGCTAACCTTCGGGAGGCAGCTGCCCACGGTACGGCCAGCGATTGGGGTGAAGTCGTAACAAGGTAGCCGTAGGGGAACCTGCGGCTGGATCACCTCCTTTCTAAAGGAAAAAAAACTTTGAACACAGTGTACGTTCGAAGTAACCACCGTCTATTTGTTTTGTCTTTGTAAGGTTTTAATTAACCAAATAAGGGCATTGATTGGGCGTGTAGCTCAGTTGGTTAGAGCGCGCGCTTGATAAGCGTGAGGTCGGAGGTTCAAGTCCTCCCTCGCCCACCAACAATGTTGGGGGATTAGCTCAGCTGGGAGAGCGCCTGATTTGCATTCAGGAGGTCAGCGGTTCGATCCCGCTATCCTCCACCAACATCTTTAAAATCGTAAATATGTAAGCTGATAACACAAACGAATAACTTTGCACGAGTTATTCGTTTAAATACAACTAAAATAACAACAAATAACTACAAATTAAGTTATTAACTAACACAAACTTTTCACTGTGTGTTAATAATTCAAGCGCGTAAGAGCATTTGGTGGATGCCTTGGCATAAAGAGGCGATGAAGGACGTGATAGACTGCGATAAGCTCGGGCTTGCTGTCAATAAGCTTAACCCGAGATTTCCGAATGGGGAAACCCAATCTTTTAGATTACTTATAAGTGAATACATAGCTTATAAGAGCGAACCTAGGGAACTGAAACATCTAAGTACCTAGAGGAAAAGATATTCCGTTAGTAGTGGCGAGCGAACGCGGATCAGGCCAGTGTTAATTTTTACTAAACCAGAACTGTATGGAAAGGCAGGCCATAGTGAGTGATAGCCTCGTATGGGTAGATAGTAAAAAGTAACCATGAGTAGGGCGGGACACGTGAAATCCTGTCTGAACATAGGAAGACCACTTCCTAAGCCTAAATACTACTTTATGACCGATAGTGAACCAGTACCGTGAGGGAAAGGCGAAAAGAACCCCTAGCAGGGGAGTGAAATAGATCCTGAAACCGAATGCTTACAAGCAGTTGGAGCCTCTTTATGAGGTGACAGCGTACCTTTTGTATAATGGGTCAGCGACTTAATCTCATTAGCAAGCTTAAGCCATATAGGTGTAGGCGAAGCGAAAGCGAGTCTGAATAGGGCGATTTAGTTAATGGGATTAGACTCGAAACCGGGTGATCTAGTCATGAGCAGGTTGAAAGTGAAGTAAAATTCACCGGAGGACCGAACCCACTAGCGTTGAAAAGCTACGGGATGACTTGTGATTAGGGGTGAAAGGCCAACCAAACTCGGAAATAGCTAGTTCTCCGCGAAAACTATTTAGGTAGTGCGTCGTGTGAATCTTATTGGGGGTAGAGCACTGAATGGGCTAGGGGGAAGCAATTCCTACCAAACCTAATCAAACTCCGAATACCAGTAAGTATGCACGGCAGACAGTCCATGGGTGCTAAGGTCCTTGGACGAGAGGGAAACAGCCCAGATCAACAGCTAAGGTCCCCAAATAATGATTAAGTGTGAAAGGGAGTGGGAACTCCAAGACAGCCAGGAGGTTGGCTTAGAAGCAGCCATCCTTTAAAGAAAGCGTAACAGCTCACTGGTCTAATTAAGAGATCCTGCACCGAAAATGTAACGGGGCTCAAATCATTTACCGAAGCTTTGACAATTACTTTGTAATTGGGTAGCGGAGCGTTCTGTAAGCCTGTGAAGGTGATGCGTAAGCATTGCTGGAGGTATCAGAAGTGCGAATGCTGACATGAGTAACGATAAGGAATGTGAAAGACATTCCCGCCGAAATCCTAAGGTTTCCTGCGTAAAGCTAATCTGCGCAGGGTTAGTCGGCCCCTAAGACGAGGGCGAAAGCCGTAGTCGATGGAAAACAGGTTAATATTCCTGTACCAGCTGGTAGTGACGGATAGAGTAAATTGTAAGTTCTTACTGGATTGAACTTGCAGTGAATCTGTTCCTGGAAATAGCTCCAGCATAAGACCGTACCAAAACCGACACAGGTAGGAGGGTAGAGAATACCAAGGCGCTTGAGAGAACGATGTTGAAGGAACTCGGCAAATTACACTTGTAACTTCGGGATAAAAGTGACCTTTTATTGGGCAACCAATAAGAGGTGGCACAGAAGAGGGGGTAGCGACTGTTTACTAAAAACATAGCACTATGCAAAGTCGAAAGACGACGTATATGGTGTGACGCCTGCCCGGTGCCGGAAGGTTAATAGGAGGGGTGCAAGCTCTGAATTGAAGCCCCGGTGAACGGCGGCCGTAACTATAACGGTCCTAAGGTAGCGAAATTCCTTGTCGGGTAAGTTCCGACCTGCACGAATGGCGTAACGATTTCCCCACTGTCTCCAACATCGACTCAGTGAAATTGAATTCTCGGTTAAGATGCCGAGTAACCGTGGTTAGACGGAAAGACCCCGTGCACCTTTACTGCAGCTTTGTATTGGTATTAGGGAATAGATGTGTAGCATAGGTGGGAGACTTTGAAGGATTGGCGCTAGCCAGTCTGGAGTCACCAGTGAAATACCACTCTTCTGTTCCTTGATGCCTAACCATACACCGTTATCCGGTGTTGGGACCATGCATGGTGGGCAGTTTGACTGGGGCGGTCGCCTCCCAAAGAGTAACGGAGGCGCGCGATGGTAGGCTCAGAACGCTTGGAAACCGTTCGTCGAGTGCAATGGCATAAGCCTGCCTGACTGCGAGACCCACAAGTCGAGCAGAGACGAAAGTCGGTCATAGTGATCCGGTGGCACTTCGTGGAAGGGCCATCGCTCAACGGATAAAAGGTACGCCGGGGATAACAGGCTGATCTCCCCCAAGAGTCCATATCGACGGGGAGGTTTGGCACCTCGATGTCGGCTCATCGCATCCTGGGGCTGAAGCAGGTCCCAAGGGTTTGGCTGTTCGCCAATTAAAGCGGTACGCGAGCTGGGTTTAGAACGTCGTGAGACAGTTCGGTCCCTATCTGCCATGGTTGTGGAAGCTTGAGAGGATCTGCCCTTAGTACGAGAGGACCGGGGTGGACGTACCTCTGGTGTACCTATTGTAGCGCCAGCTGCATCGTAGGGTAGCTATGTACGGAATGGATAACCGCTGAAAGCATCTAAGCGGGAAACCAACCTCAAAACTAGGCTTCGTCATAGGATCGTGGAAGACCACCACGTTGATAGGCTGGGTGTGGAAGTGTGGTAACACATGAAGCTAACCAGTACTAATAATCCAATGCTTGAATTTTAATGCACAGCGAAAAGTTTTAACAACATGTTATAAAAAGTTTGTGGCGGTCATAGCGGAGTGAAAAAACCCGATCCCATTTCGAACTCGGTCGTGAAGGCCTCCAGCGCCGATGGTACTTAGTCTTAAGGCTTGGGAGAGTAGGACGCCGCCTATTTTATTTTAAAGCTTACATATTACGAATTTAATTTCTCATAATTAAAAAAAATCAACTTTTTTTTTATTTATTATTAGGTTTTAGATTTAAGTTTTTTTAATGATGGTAGCCTCGGGCGGACTCGAACCGCCACGGGAGTAAATCCCACTGGATTTTAAGTCCAGACTGTCTACCATTCCAGCACGAGGCCATGTTGAAATATTCAAGTGAATTTAGAGAATTGTCCTCTTTTTTCAACTTAATAATTAATTTAAATAATTATCACTATTTATTAACTCTTTAAATTCCCTTTTGCCAGATATGATCTGAATAAATTTTTCATAGTTTTTTATTCCATAACTATCAAGTTCATAAATATTCTTATTTTTATTAAGAAGTATTTCCTTATAATTTATTGGTATATTTAATGAAATATCCTCAACTTCTCTTTCTGATAATGGACTAATCTGTAAATTAAAATTTCTAAATGTATTTTCTCGAATATTTTTATCCATTAAATGACAAATAAAGCCTAAGTCTTCTTGATTGTTTATATAGGCGCTAAATCCAAAAAAAGAAATAGGACTGTTAATTGTTGATCTTTCAAAAATACCTTCAACTTCACTCCATAAATATTTAGTAGTAGGAAAAAGCTGAAAATATCGATAATTAATATTTTTATTTAACAAAATTCCATCACTAAATACAGTAAATGTATTTTCATTACTATCAAAAGACTCAACTAATTCTATAAAATTAGACTCAATTATATTCTTATTAAGGTTTTCATAAGTACTAGAATATAAACTTAATAAATATTCTAAATTAATATCGTTCTCTTCAAGAGGAGCTCCGTTTAAATTATAAGTAATCAATTTAATTAATTGATCTTTATATAAAAGATTAGCTCCTAGTGAGTACTGCATAGGATTGAAAAAATTTGAAAGTTCATCAAATGAAAATTCCTTTTGATCGTCTTTGCTTAGAATAACAAAGGTATCTAAATCTAAGGGGAGGATGTTCCCAGATATTTGAATATTATTTCTTTTATAAAAATCCAAAATTTCAGTATTTAATGTTAGTTCTTTGTTTTGAAAAATTTTTAAATCTTGATATTCGCCAAAAATGATATCAAATTTATCATAGTTATCTTCTACTAATTCTACTTTAAATGATATTTCTGATTTAGATGCAAAGTTCCCAAGTTCGTAATAAAGATAAGGCTCATAGTCGATAAATTCATTTTGTAAAAATCCGATATTAAGATTTTTGGTACCTACACACTCACTGCTTTTTATAAAAGGTATCTTTGAAAAAAAAACTAAAATAAAGATTAAAAAATTTAAAGGTTTCAAAACTTATTTTAATTTGATTTGAACATTTCTCTGTATACTCGGTCTTCAATCTTATGGTCACTGTCAAAGAGCAAAGGTATTTCTAAGCCATTTGACATTTCTACTTCTACAGAAATTACGTCTTTTGCTTCAATGTGATCCGCATGCGCTACTATCGGTCTTTTTGATGGATTTGTATTTGATATTTTGATTTTAGCATTATCTTTTAAAAGACCCCCCTTCCAATGCCTAGGTTGATAAGCGCTAACTGCGGTTAGTGCTATAACATTACTTCCTAAAGGAATTATTGGTCCTGATGCAGAATAATTATATCCTGTACTGCCAGCAGAAGTAGATAATATCACCCCATCACATACTAGTTCTTCCATCCTGACTTCTCCATCGACAACAATTTGTAATTTAGCCGCTTGATATTTTTCTCTTCTAATACTTACTTCATTAATAGCTATTGCCTTTATTTCTTTACCTGTGGGTGTCAATGTCTTCATCACCAAAGGTTTTAAGTTGGTTAGTTGGGCATTTATAAGTCTTTCCTCAAGTCCTTCTAGATTATAATCATTCATCAAAAAACCTACTGATCCAAAATTCATTCCAAATACAGGTTTTTTAATTTTTAAATAATCATGAAGAGTTTTTAGAATAAAACCATCTCCTCCTAATGCAACTATGTAATCTGCATTTTCAGGTTCAACAGATCCATATTTCTTTTCAAGCTCTTCTTTTGCTTTTAAATTTTTATCAAGAGGAAATGCAACAAAGCTAATCTTCATATTACCCGCCAGTCTCATTCATATATCTATCCAAATACCCATCGTAATTATTTTTTTGGATTTCAAAATCATGTGACTTGGGTTTAATAGACATGGCATATTCGATCTGCTTAATAATATCACTTTTTGATTGATTTCTGAGTGGATATTTTAAGTCTACAAAATCATTTTGACCAAGACACATGAATAACTTCCCAGTGCATGTTAAACGAACTCTATTACAAGTATCACAGAAATTATGAGATATAGCTGAAATAATACCGATTTTAATTTTTAAACTTTCATTTGAAAAATATCTTGAGGGGCCATTAGTTTTATAATTTGATGGCTTCAGACTTAATTTTGAAATTAATTTTTCTTCAAAATCCTTCATTGCAAGATATTGATTAAATCTCTGCTCTCCTATTGACCCAATAGGCATAACTTCAATCAAGGAAATGTCACATCCTTTTTTTTGACACCAGTTAATAATATTAAAGATTTCATTTTCGTTAAAATTTTGAGTTAATACTGTGTTGATTTTAACTTTAATTCCTTCGGCTATTGCCGTTTCAATGCCCTCTATTACTTTTTTTACATCGCCCCATTTTGTTATTTTTTTATATTTTTCTGGATCTAGGCTATCTAAGGAAACATTTATTCTTTCAACTCCATTTTTT
>Ga0222713_10005754_pt1 | contig 11960 bp, 18 predicted proteins | sample C33_649DmetaG_FD_165061 | JGI IMG/M metagenome (GOLD analysis project Ga0222713, IMG submission 165061) | Estuarine water microbial communities from San Francisco Bay, California, United States - C33_649D | ecosystem: Environmental > Aquatic > Marine > Unclassified | place: USA: California...
TGTGCTTGCTTATCTTTTTCTGTACCAATAGCACCATTATCAAACTTATAAGCTAAAGTAAATCGATCACAATAAGTATAAGCACTATGCCAACAATGATGATCTATTTCAGCTTGTCTACCAAAGTAATACCATCTACATTGCCAACCTGGTTTATCTTCAATAGTAACTATGTTATTTGTTTTTAAATCAAGATATCTAAAATAACCTTCGCCAGTACGAGACCAAGTAAATAGTATTTGATAAGCTGATGCATTCCAATTAGTATGCCATCCTACAAAACCACCAGGAGGATAATAATTAGTTAAAGCAGCATGTTGCGCGCCTATATCTAATGTAAAATCTTCTCTGGCTTTATTTCTAAAGGATAACCATTTATTATCTCGCTCTACCATGTATTCGATAGGTTGAGCCATACCTTCTTCAGGAAAACCTTTATGATCATCTTTACGCGCTATTATTTTACGTAGATAATCTTCTGAACACCAATACTCTGGATTAGCTTGTGTATTCCAATTAGGTGTTGCTTTTATGTATTTGGGATCATTATAATCTGGAACAGCGAAAAACTCATCGATGAGATTATTCAGCTTTGCAATATAATAAGGATTGCTTAATGTTACTTCCAAAAATCTTTTTCCCAAATCAAAGGTATACGTTTACCTTTTCTTTTTTCTTCTTCCATTACAGCCATTACATATACACCTATAGCCATCACTACAGAAACTATTATAGTTATAATTAATTCGATCATTATTGTCTCCCGTTTATCATGTATCTAAATAATGTAGGTAAAGTAATATCAATACCTACGGTTAAGTAATTAGGATTCATCTCTTCCAACAAAGATTTAATTTCATTATCAATATCAATAGACTCTTGTTGGTTATGATATCTTCCTAATTCTTTAAAGTTTGGTGCTCTAGTAACAAAAATGTCTATGTTGTTATAATTACGATATACTTCTTTTACTAATTTATCTAGACTATCCGTGTATACAGAAGTACCATACTTTTCTCTATATACAGTAGATAGTAAAATAGGACTATCTGTAATAGCGTAATCTGCATTATTCTTTAATCGTAATAATCTTCGATGTTGATGTGCAAAGACGTATAGTTGATCTTCTAACATATTAATGTTATCTTCCCATACGCAATCTTTTGCAAATTCCATAGCTAATTCTACATTGTAGGCTTTAGTTTTCATATAATGAAATAGTCCACCAGCTAAAGTAGACTTACCAGAACAAGGACCACCATAAAAATTAATACAATACATTACTCCTCTTTCAACTCTACAGCTGCCTTCTCTTTACCTTGTTCTCGTATCACGAACCTATTACCTTCTACTGTCATGGTTAAACCTAATTGTTCTATAGCTAGATAGAATACTCTAGACATTTCTTCTCTACCTCTCTGTAAACCATTATCTCTACCTAACCACCAAGCAGCGATCATAAACACGATAGTTAGCAGCATTTGTTCTATAGGACTCATATTATACTCTTAATGTTTTTAAACTTGCACCTATAGTTGTTTTATCAAATATAGGACCATCATCACGACTATCGTCTACTAAGTCTTTTTCTGCATCGGGAATATCATACAAACGCATTTTATTTTTATTCACACCTATACAAAATCTTTTATAAGTAGTCGGATCATTATATCTATTCTTTAATTGTTTTACCATAATATGATTCAATGTTTCCATTTCTTCATTAGTCACTAAAGCAAACATAAAGTCAGCAGTAGCGGGTAATCCAAATGATTCTGAAGTATCTTCTAATCCAGGATCACTATTAGTATATCCTGATCGTGTAGTCTGTGTAGCTGATACAATAGGTAAATCAAACTCTACTGCTAATCCTCTTAACTCTTCTGCAATAGCTTTAATATATGAATAACTATTAATAGAACCACCAATAGATTTCATTCTAGAAGATGAACAAATATTTAAGTAATCAATAAAGATCATTTCAGGTACAAAGTTTTTCTTTAACTTTAATTCATTTAATAATGCTCTAAAGTGTCCTGTATTAGCTTGACCTGTAGGATATTCTTTAATAATTAACTTACCTTGTGTTTTCTTAGCAATAGCAGATACTTTATCTACAAACATACTCTTTGATAAATTCTCTAATTGATCTATAGGTACATCTAACAAATTAGCATCTATTCTTTCTGCTATACGTTCTTCTGCCATCTCCATAGTAATGTATAATACATTTCTACCTTGAGTCAGTACATTGGCTGCAGCGTGACACATGAATAAAGACTTACCAACACCAGTACCGGCTAAAACGATATTCAATGTCTTACGAGGTAATCCACCTTTTGTAATTCGATTGAAATAATCTAAATCAAAGGGAATACGTTCTTCCTGTGCATGATAAAAGTCATATCGTTCATCAACGTTTTCGATATAATCGTGACCGATGTTAGCATCAAACGATACAGCCAATGCCTTTTGTAACAGATCAGGTAAAGCATTCTTAGTCAATGTATCATGTTTACCATCTATGATAGTAATGGATTGCATGATAGCATTATGAATAGCTCTATCTTGACACCAGCGTTCTGCTTGGTCCAATAACCATTCTGTATCTGCTTTTTCTGATTGGAACAATACAGGTAGTATCTCTAATGCATGATTGTATTGTTCATCTGTAAACTTAGTAGATTGATCTAATTCTATTTTAAAAGCTTCTAGATTAGGAAGCTTATTATACTTAGCAACAAACTTACCTGCTTCAGTAAATAAATGTTTATATACACCATCAAAGTATTCAGGGCGTATATAAGGTAATACCTTACGCATAAACTTAGCATCCGTTAACAGATGCCGAAGAATAGTTTGTTCTAAGGATATATTCATAAAATAATTATAACTGATTTAGACAAGAATGTCAAGCTAATCTTCTTGACTATCCTCATCATACATGTAATGAAACTTTTCTTGACGATACTCAGGTATTTCATCGTTGGCGCGCATCTCTGCTCTTATTTTAGTAGCAGATATATTATGTATAGCTTCACCAAGATCATGTTCAGTAAAGGTATAACCTACGCCTCTACCATAAGATATATTCACTATGTTAGGTACTAAAATCACTTCGAAATCATCTTTACCATAACCTAATTGTGTTAATGCTATATTAATACGTCTAGATACATCTTTAAAGACAAATGGATTATCATCTTGACCTGCTACTCCTGCATCTTTACCACCTACGTCTCGAACCATAATAGCTACTTGACCTGTGATAGCATGACAGCGTTTAAATAACTCAGTATGTCCTTGATGCCAAGGTTGCCATCTACCTAACATTTGTACTGTGGGTTTACTCCAATCCATTCCATAACCTCTCGTGTATATAATAAGCAATCATTTTAATAAAACCATCTACTATCATAATAATAGCAGATGTATCTAAGTCTCGTGTAAAAATATAGGCGATGATAAAAGTACAACCGGTACCTAGCATCCTCCAAGATACTGTTTTGTATAGAGATTTTAAGCGGCTATCCATGGTCTATATCTTCTAGCAAATTCTTCTATCTCTTTATCAGTCATTAATGTGGTGACTGTAATACGATTCCTACAGGGCTCTTGGGGTTGTAAAGGTACAAAGATTTTATTAGTATCTTCATATCTACCTTTTTGTATAGTATTAACCCATATAATCCAATTAGGTTTAAACATAGCTCGTGTCTCAGGTGTAGGACAAACGAAATCACAAATAGCCCAACGACCATGATTAGTTTCAAATTCAGCAAAGTTTTTCATACGTTGTGCTTGGCGTATTCTACCTGCTTCTGTAAAGTCCCAATCGTTAGCCATACTTCTTACCTGATCTGCATTGAACCATGCAGCGTTCCAAGCTTTAGCTAATCTTTCTGATAACCAAGATTTGCCAGCTCCTGGTAATCCCATAATAAGAATCTTCTTACCCTTTGACTTCTCTTTTTCCAAGCGTGCCTCTTGCATCTGCGTTTTCTAAAATGTTAAACAATATATTAGAAACCTCTCGTTGAAACGGTTCATAGGCTGGTGTAAGGTCAGCGTCGGGAGATTGTATAACAGTAAAGTTATAGTTTATTTGCTGATTCTTACCGTCGACTTTCACGACTCCAAACCGTATGACCGTCTCAACATAATCGCCTCGAAGAATACGAACGTCCCATGCATCCTGATGTGTTTCATCGACTGCAGGAATAAATTCATAATCAATGCCTTCTAGTTTTTTGTAGAGGTCTAGTTCTGGCATTACTCTTCTTCGAAGTCTAAATCAATACCGGATACTCCTCCTATGGAGTAAGCATCAGATACCTTTTGTTGGAAGATTTCATTCTCTAATATTGGTTTCCAGAACTCTTCGTTATTAGTTTGCGCTTCTCTAACTTTCGTTTCACTAATAACACCGGTGCTAGGATCAACCACACAATACCAACCAGCGGAAGGCTTATTGATAAAACCAAGGCCCACAGCCACATCCAAAAGACCTGACCAACGACTGATACCACCTTCCCAAGAGACTGATACTGGGATTTTAGATTTTTCTTTAACATATCTACTTTTCTCTACATTAATAATAAAGTCATAGCCAGTGACCTCAGTACCTTTCTTATTCTGTCTTCTACCGATAATCCATATGTTATCAGCTGAATAATAGATACCTGTACCGCCACCTACTATGTCTTTAGGAAACAATCCTATTTCTTTATAGGTATGATTTACAGCTAGCAATGGCACATTCTTCATAGCCAAATAAGGAGTAGTCATTCTAAATAAGCCTTTTAAAGCTTTTGCTCTAGACATATCAGCTACTGACTTCTCATTAATAGCATCTTCTAATTCTTTCTTAGAAGCTAGGTTACCTACTGAATCAATGACTATAACAACTTTATCATCTTTATCTATAGCCTCTAGCTGATTAATCATATCAAACTTTAACTCTTCTACGTTAGTAATAGGAGTATGCAGTACACGACTTGTATCAATACCGAAAGTTTTAAAATAAGATTGTGGTGAACCAAACTCTGAATCATAAAATAACATCACTGCATCTTCATGTTTCTTTAAATAAGAAGCAGCCATTAATAAAGCAAATGATGTTTTAAAATGCTTAGAAGGTCCAGCCAATACTGTTAAACCAGCTGTTAAACCTTTATTTAAATCACCTGATAGTGCTACGTTGATCATAGGCACTGAGGTGGGTGTAAATTCCTTCTGTGTAAAGAAGGGTGACTCTGATAGAACTTCTGTAAGCGCTAGCCTACTGTTCTTCTTTAGTTTGTCCATAATTGACATTGTTCATAACCTCCCGTTCATCTTTTAAGTAACGTTGTCTATACGAATTATTAATTTTATCACATTCCTCCAATAATGTCAAGCGTTTTGTATACTTTGTGAACGCTCTAACATCTTTAGGGAAACATGCACCACCGTAACCTCTCTTCTTATCGTAACCAGGTACTTTCATATGTGAATTACCTATACGAGGATCAGCTGCCATAGCGCGCACTAAAGTATTAAAGTTTGCACCTTCATCTATAGTAACGTCATACAACTGATTAAAGAAAGTTACTTTCATTGCTAGAAAACTATTGATAGCATATTTAATCAATGATGCTTCGATAGCTCCTACCATATGAAACTCACATTTGTTAATCATAGAGTAATGTTTATATAAATCTAATACAGCAGCTGAAGCTTCAGGGTGACCACCTAATACTTGAAAGGCTGGATTAACAAATTGTTCTTCTGCATTCTTTTCTGTCAGAAACTCAGGATTAACTACTAATCGTTTTTGTTTTTCTAAAGTAGTACATTTAACTAATATTCTATGTATAGTGTCTGGTGTAATAGTTGACTTGATAACAATACCACCATCATTATGAGCTATTAATTTATATACAGCATCTAATACCATAGTATCATCTATAGATCCATTAGGTGCCATAGGTGTAGGCACGCAAATAAAGGTAACCTGAGGTCCCCATTTTAATAAATCATCTATAGTAGTTTCGTATTTAGGATCTACATAGAATTTTTCTACGAAAGGTGTTTCGAATCCATAGTCTACAGCTTTACCTACAAAGCCATGACCCACTATACCCATTTTTATTTTTTTCATATATCTCCTAATAACCTAATGCAACGTAATCTTTTATAAAGTAATTTCGAATAGCTTGACGATGCTCATCTGTTAATTCATTTACTGTAATCATTGGTACGGACTTTTTCTTTTCTTGCATATTATGTATATAACCTAAATCCAGGAAGTATTGCTCTAGTGATTTATTCTCTAATCTAAAGATAGCTACAGGCGCTTCTGCATATTCATACCAAGATATCTGACGTTCAAAAGCTAGTGTGACATCAGATAGACTTCTTATCTTACCTCGTATTCTATCAAACCACATAAACAATTCTACTCTTGCTTCCTCATCTGTTAAACAATTAATATAGGCTTCGAAAGTTAAATTATTAGCATATTCTAAATCTTCAGTATCTATTTGTGGAAAGCGTTCTCCTTGTCCATAAAAGGTATTAATTAAATAATTATAACCTGATAGAAATCTTGTTAATGGATTACGAACTTGTACTAACCATCGAGCGGGTTTAATAAGATGTTGTATCTCTTTTATCTTTTCATGAGTCTTTCGTAGCTCATGTCTTTGTATACCTTTTTGTTCTTCCTGGTATTGTACAAAGTTAGCCATACCTGGTTTAAAAGATTCCCATACAGATGCTCCACCACATTTAGGAATATGTATAAAACATTCATTATTTGCTAACATCAAAGCCATTAACTATTCCTATATACCCATTCAATAGCACTATCTGCTTCTCGCTCCATAGGTCTATTCTCATACCAATTACCTGTATCGCGATCAAACTGATAACACATTTCAGATACTTCTCTAGCCGTAATAGGATATCCAGCTTTAATAGCATTACCTGCAGTAGCAATCATAATTTGATACATCTTACGATACCAACCTGTATTGTTAATAGTTTGATACTCAGCTGCCAGCTTCTTAGGAAAGAAAGGACAATCACTATAACTAGTCCAAGTATATTCAGTATTATCTAAACTATTCTTACGATATTCTACTACTTGCTTTTTCAACACTTCTGGTAACCTATCTAAAAAGGTTTTACCTTCTACTTCTGCATAAGGCCATTTAGCCATTAAAGCATCAGGATTCATAAACTCGCCTTCAGACGTCCAAATAAAATTATAAGCATCAGGATATTGTGCAGGTACATAAAACATTCTAGATAAATCTTTTGTTTGCTTATCTGCTAATCCAGCTATCTCATTATTTAAAGCAAACCAAAAATGTTTAATACGTGCATTCTCTACTACTTCTGTTAAAGGAAAGACTAAACGAAAGCGAGGAGCATCTTCAGTAGAAGAAGCTGTACTATAACATACAAAGTAATAGTTACCTACTATAGCTTGTACTTTTGATTTAATATCAGCAGCTGTACATTCGAAATCATCTACATCCATACAACACCAATGATTCCATAATACTACGTTAGCATTAGCACGAGTAGTATCAGGTTGATATAAAGAAGGAGATATCAAAGGTGATACTTTTTTACTTCCTGGCTGTGAAGATAGATCATATAATAATTTTTCAAACTCTGACCAATCACGAAATGACATAGTACGATGCGTCTTATTATCAAAACGATTTTTAAAGATAGTCAAAGAATACATGTTATTATTATAATATAAATCTTCTGCAATGTCCATCAAAACTTATACAAAGATAATTTATTTTGCTTTCTAACATTTTTCCAAGTGTTAAAATATTCCCAGTCTTTTACATTTCTTAAACACATAATCCTTTCTGCTACTTCTCTTACTTGAGGCTGATCAGTATTATCCATAAGTATATAAGGTATATGTAGATGTTGAGTACAAAACCATACGTCCCAAAATACCCAAGGCATATTATGATGTCCATCTATAAAAGCAAAGTCAAAGGTATGTGGTTGTAATGCATAAGGAGAAGTTTGTCCAGCAGCTTCCAATGCTACTATTTGATCATACACTTCATCGGTTCTACCTAATAAAAAGACAAACCGATTGCCATATTTCTGTTGCAGAGTCTTTTCATTATCTCCTTTAGGTGAAGGACCAATAGCTGTAACTGTAGCGTCCGTGTAAGTATCTAATAGATAAGTAGAAGAATGACCTGCATTAAAACCAATCTCTAATATTTGTTTAGGATTAAGATCATCCTTAATAGTATGTAGTATGTTATATATTTCCTGTGAATTAGGAAGATACCCCCAGCCATCAGCTCGAGGTGGTACTAAATGAGATATATCAAACAAAGAAAGCCTCCAACGTAAATTGTTTCTCTACTGTCCAGCCTAATGCATCTAAAATAGGCTCTAATGGTTTTACAAAAGCTTTATCATATTGCATATCATAATCTACATATCGATGTAATCCTAACTCCTGAGGTAAAGTAGACCAAGTAGGAAATCCTATTACATTTTCGATAATGGGATTAGGCATACGTAAATAACAAAACTTAATCTTTTCAAAATCAGTATTTATTAATTCATATTGGTTGGCAAGATTATTAATCTTGACATGATGATTGTATAGTAAAGCAGCTCGAACATGTATAGGAGTACCTTTCTTATAGAGTTCAGAGCCACTAGTATGTGCCCATTCTTTGATATTACATCCTCTTGGAAAGGATACATCTTCTGGAGGCAAGGCTTTAAATTCTTTTCTAAAGTCTGCTATGAATTGTTGTGTAGCATCTTGTCCTTGTTCTATAATCACTTTAAAGATTTCTTTCATCTTATCTCTACAGACCGCAGGAGTAGAAGACTTCACTGCTTCTACTCCCATTACCTTTAATTGTGCATCATCATATTGTACGCCTTCACTATTCCATACATTTAATAGATATCTTTTCTTAGCAATAAAGATACCTTTATCAGCTATGACTTCTCGAGCCATTTCAATTCTATTTTGATAACAATTAAATTTATTAAAGAACTTATTATATGCTTCAGTAATCAGCGGCTCGAAATGTTCTTTACAAATCTTATCTAGAAAGCTCACAGGATCTTTAGGATTAAATTTCTTTACTATTTCAGCCATACGAATGTATAATGAATCTGTATCAATAGCTATTACATAATCTACATTATTTGTTTTTAATAGCTTATTCATTTCAGCATTCACATATCGCTCTGCCCAACGAATAGATGTCTGACCAGTAGTAGTAATACTTAATGCTATACGATGATCAAAATATCTAAAGTAATTATTACCTAGCGCACCATATAAAGAGTTCATCAAAATCTTAATAGCCATCTGTCTATTATTCAAAGTATAGATTTCATTCTCTAATCGTTTAGTTCTACCTTTATTGTATTCTTTCTTAGCTTCAAATAATCTATTCTTAATCTCTACTCGCTCAGCATAATACTGAGTAATGATAATAGGAATAATACCTTGCTTATCTTTTCTAAAGCTAACTCCTGATGCTGCTACTGCATAAGGCCCATCGGTAATAGGTGTCTCGGTTTCTATGAGTGTATCAATCTCTGGTAATTCTAATCTCGCTGATGGTACAATAGTCTCAGGAGACATATTAAATTGTACAATGGTATTAGGATATAGTGAATTAATATCAAATGATACTACCCATTCATGTAAACCCACTTGCGGTTCTTTTACATAACCACCAGGAAACTGACTCTTGATAGCATCGCGTCTAGGTGGAATCACTACATCTCTTTTTAAAGCTTCTCGGTATATAATAGAATCCCATATTTGAGTAGTACCAAACGTATCAGAATAATTCACTCCTCCACGATAAGCCATAGTCTGTGCAAGACTAATCAAACCTAATTTCTCTTCTAACTTATCAACTAGATCTACATCTTTTATATTATAGTCTATAAACATTTGAAAGTTATTTTTATATAAAGAGTTCAATGTTCCAAATTCAGAATAGTCAATCTTCTGTTCACCCAATACTACATTAGCAATATGATCCAATCTATAAGATTCTTGTGGACCAAAACTATAAGCAAACTTTCTAAATAAGTCTAGGTAATCTAATTGTTCTACTCCGGTAGTCTCCATAACCGTTTCAGTCTTATTCATAAAAGGAATTTCTCTAAAACGAATCAAGCCCCATGGAGATAATATCTTCACAGCGTCTTCTGATATGATTTGACTAATACGATTACCTAGATAAGGTATATCAAAGAATCGTGCATTCCAACCTGTAATAACATCAGGTGTATGCGCTTTATAATAATCTAGAAAAGATTGTAATAGATGAGCTTCTGATTTACAAGGATAATACTTTACATCTAATTCAGATTTGTGAGTATCATAATCTCCATAACCCCATACATGAAATACTTGATCTTGATTGCTTTTACAAGTAATACTTAATACAGGCTTAGCAGCAGTTCGAGGATGTGGAAACCCTTCATCAGATTGTACCTCTATATCTACTGTCATAATATTAACAACAGTAGGATCATATTGTATGTCTTCTGGAAAACGATTAGCAATAAATTGTGCTATGAAATTCTCATTACCATATACCTTAACGTTATCTATATACTGATAACGTTTAATAAATTCATTAGCCTCTTTCATATTTTCAAATTCAATAGGCTCTACTGGTATATCGTCTAGAGTCTTATACCGGCCAGTAGCTTTCTCAGTATTGATAAAGAGAGTAGGAGCAAAAGGTAACTTCTTAGATACTCGTTTAGTACCTTCGTATCCTCGATAGAGTATTTGATTACCCCATTTAGCTACTGACGTATAAAATTCCATAACTTATTATAACTTATTTTAAAAGTTTTATCTACGCATTTTTGCAATATCTTTTGCATAGTCAGCGTCTGATTTAAATATAGGTACCATATTAGATTTATGCATAGTACCAATACCTAGTAAATTATCACCTGTATATTGATGCTGTTCTTTTCTTAAAGCTGGAGCCCACTGATTACTAGAATTTAAACTAGGTATATGTTTAGTAGAATTACGATACTCTAGATAATTACCACCTCCACCGAAACTTGCTTTAGGTTTAGGCATAAGCCCATGACGATACTTAATATAAGTTTCAAAGTCCATAATCATATCATGAATCTGATAAGACTTCATTCTCTTATTATGTTGCTTCCAATCTTCAGCCCATTTAGCAAGATTAGCTTTAGTTCTTTTAATAGTATGTCTTTTAGTACGCAGCATAGAATGCCTAGATAGATGCATAGCCATATTAAACTCCTTGAGTCCAATGACTGTAAGCATCAGGACAATCTACTATACCACAGAAACAAATCTCTTCTTCAAAAGATTGTTTAACAGTAGCATCTTGTTCTGCTTTATTTTTAAAGATACGATTCCAATTAACTGAGAAATCAGCCTCGGCAACCTTTGATGGTCTTCTTTTAGATCCTTTACTCATATTGTTCTCCCAAACTATATAAGATAATTATAACGGTTTTTGGCTTAGATGTCAAGCCTATTTGATAACTTTGTTACCTTCTCCTGAGAACATATAGTTAGTAGCATAAGAATCTATTTGATCCGTACTATAAGCTTTACTTACATTCTCTACAGCTTTTCTTTTAGTATCTGCTTTAGCATGACTGATGTCAATAAGATTAAGCATAGCTGTTTTCTTTTCTTGTAATGTTTTAGCGTTCCATACCGCTGATACATAAGTTTCTAGATTAATCATCATCTACTCCACAATTTTCTAATTGAGCTACATGCAATGCAAATTCGATATCTGTTCCAATACCGTCAAACACTGCTGCCTTAGCAAACGCATCCATATCGTTTACCGTCATACGTCGAAAGGTTTCGACTAACATTTTCATATCCATTATTTTCTCCCGTTTAATTTATAATGTAATGATTCTACTTC
>Ga0222713_10005756_pt1 | contig 11959 bp, 15 predicted proteins | sample C33_649DmetaG_FD_165061 | JGI IMG/M metagenome (GOLD analysis project Ga0222713, IMG submission 165061) | Estuarine water microbial communities from San Francisco Bay, California, United States - C33_649D | ecosystem: Environmental > Aquatic > Marine > Unclassified | place: USA: California...
TGTAATGATGGCTACAAAACATTAGTTCACCATTTACTCCAGTTACAGACACGTATGCCTGTGCTAGACAAGAATCACACCTATCTAAAGGTGTAAGAAGCCATTTGCGTTCAGCGGTTTGCTCAGTCATTCTATTCATATTATACCTTCTTATTGTCGGTGGAATAAAAACCCTTACTGTTAAATTGTACACCAAATGGAGTGTATTGTCTAGTTAGGACACCGTTGCATTTTTCACAAAAATATTTAGGCTCATCTTCTAAGATGGATCTTTCTTTAGTGATATTTATTGCACAACTATTACATATGTATTCATATTTTGGCATAATTTAATCCTAAAGTGATGGTATTGTTATTTTTCGTTTAGGGCATTTAATAGATTTAATTGCCAACAATTCCTTTTCATCTACAGACAAAGACCATCTAATTTTAATAGATACCCAATTTGTAATGTATTGACAATGATATGCTTTATTTGGTGGCATCCATTCTGCTGGATCTCTATCTGATTTTGATCTATTTGAAGCACCTGTTACTGCTATAAGGTGTATTTTATCAGTTTGATCATTTGCATACAATTCACGTCTTTTATCTTCCCAAGCAAATGCTCCAGAGTCCCATGCTTCTGCTAATGGAACCATATGATCTACATCTAATTTTCCAGCATCAGTTACTTTGACACTATCATAAATGCTATTCCATTCACCACCAATAATTTTACAGCCAGACTCTACTTTTGGTTGAACAGTTGCTTCTGAAATTATTACTGCTTTACGTGAATCACAACTATTTCCAACGCCAACCCAATGTTTAAACTTAGTCCTTACATAACCTGTACGAGATTCTGGGGCAACTTTAAGTACTTTGATAGCATCATCTATAGACTTATATGAAACAGTGTTTCCTGTTGAAGCATAGGCTGTATTTGTAAAGATAAAACTAATTAATAATAAGGCTAAGACATTCTTTGATTTCATTTTTTTCCTTTTGTTTTGACTGGCTCTCCAGTAACTCTATCTTTTCTATATCGTTCAGTGCCATCTTTATTTAAAGCAACGATATCTCCATCACGCAGGATCATATGATTAAAACCAATTTTAGTCTTAGCCTTAAATGACATTACTTTGCAGCCTTCTTTGCAACCTTTTTAGCAACTGGACGCTCTAGTTTTACTTCAAGTGGAGTTGCTTCTTCACCTTTGTAAATTGGACGACCCCAGCCAACAATAGTATTCACTAGTTTCTTTCCATTGTCTTTTACATATGCCCGTGTTTTTTCAGCACACATTCCACCATTACGCTGATCTCCTTTAGCAGATCCAGCAGTATTTCCTTCAATAGTTTGAATAGTTCCATCACCATTGTTTTTAATGCATAGACCTACGTGAGAAATTCGGTTAACGCCATCTTCTGGAAAGTCAAAATAAATCCAGTCTCCAGGTGTTGGATCATCATTGCGAGCATCTGCCCATCGTTTATTTTTCTTAAACCAATCTGATGCTGCTACTGTTGAAGCAGACTTTGGATATTTCTTTGGATCTAGTCCTGATGTAAATGCAGACCAAGAAACAAAAGACTGGCACCAAGGAAGGAAATTTGCACCTGTCCATTTACCATACTTTGTTTCATTATCTTTTGGACCTTCAATAGTTCCAACTTCTTTTTTGGCGATTTCAATGATCGCTTCTACTGTACCTTTTTCTGCCATTTTATTCTCCTTTGTTAGTGTGCAAAGACATGCTAATTAATTATATCATGTTGATATTAATTATTTTGAGCCTCTTGTAAGAATCGAACTTACGCATCCCGCTTACAAGGCGGGGGCACTGCCACTATGCTAAAGAGGCAATCTTTTAATGTTCCCATTTGTCTTCAATTATTTTAAATACAACTTGACAAGGATCTCCACCATCATTCCATTCTTTGGCTTCTTCTTCTGTCATATAAGGATCTCCATCATGGGTATTACAAAATGGTTCTGTTATCCATCCCCGATCAATTCCATTATTAAGCCATATATCAAATTCTAATTCTTCTGTTTTATTTATAGACATATATATCCTTAAATACTAACTGTATCGATTGGGCCAAGACATGATGTAGAAAATTTAATAGCAGATTGAACTGCATTAATAGATCTTTTGCGAGCATCTTTTTGATTTTCTGTAGCGTGTAAATGTCCCAATGCATATTGCATTCCAGATCCCATTACTAAATAATCTCCAGTGTATTGTGTTAAAGACATATCTGCAGCACTATGTTCAAAGATCTTTCCTTTAACGCAAATAATCATTCCAAAATCAGAATCTTTTGATACATCTACCCACCACTCATTATAAAAATCACGAAGTTCTTTAATAAATTTAGTGTACATAAATTTTTCAATATTATTTCCAGTTGGCACTGATGGTTTAAAATTATGTTTTATTCTATCGCCATCCATAGTTCCTGCATATCCAAATAGATATGGGCCTTGCTGCCAAACTTTTGACGTGGCACACTGAAGTATAATATCATCGTCAGACACGCCTCTTTCGCCAGACATATAGATCTTTTCATCTTTACGAACAACGGCAATACAGGTCACAAAAGAACCCCTTTACTAGTAGATACATTAATTGTACCACCTAAAGGGGTCTTATGTCAAAGAAGGTCTTTGTCCTTATTTAGCCTTTTTGTCCACTGAAGAAAATGCTGCATTGATCTCTTCAATCGTGAGTTTGCCATCGTCAAGAAACCCTCTAGCCAGTCTCTCAACTACTGTTGCAACTCCTAACGTTCCAGCCAAGATAACAGCCTTTGCTGTGCTAATTCCTACTACTGCCCCAGCACCTATTACGGATAGTCCTGATGCTGCAAATACTGCAATAATACGCATAATAATATTATTAATGCTTGCGATAGCGCCAGATCCAACTTGGGTAGCCTCTTCAATTTGTTTTGCTTTTGCCATTTTTATTCCTTTCTATTTCTGATTGGACTTGTAATTATCCAAAGAGCAGTTGTTGCCATGATTCCATAGCCAACAATAGTCTTTGCACTTCCATCCAGAACAACCCAAGCAATAAACATACCGAGAAGGGTCCATGCTTGGTCCACCATATCTTTTAGGATATTTTTTATTATTCTTACCATCTTCTTCCTCCTCTTGAACCTGGTGAATTGGCTCCTCCGCCTCCGCCAGAACTTCCTCCGCTAGTAGAGCCACCTGTGGCTCCTCTTGTTGCTACTGCTGCTGCGTTAATTGCAGCACCTGTTGCTACAACTGTTGCTACAACCATATCTGTTGCTTCTTCTCTTTCTTCTTCAGTCATGTCAGCACCAATACTTCCAATTGCTGCAAGTGCTGCTCCTGGATCTGTAAATATTGCTTCTACCAATGCACCTGCATCTTCAACTAATTCAATATTTGCAGCAACTTCTGCAGTAATAACCAATGCATTTCCATTCTCATCTGTACGAACTTCAATTGGTGTTTCAGGTGGTAGATCTGCATATGAAACTCCAGATGCCTGAACTTGTTCTGCTGATATTGACTCTCCAGGCTTAAGGTCTTCAATTAATGCCTCAACAAGAATTTCTTTTTGTTCTTCAGTTAATTCTTTTCCGTCTTTAGCATCTGCAATTATTTCTTTTAATTCTTCTTCTTCTTCTGTTTTTGCTTCTTCTTCAGCAGCCTTTTCTTCTTCTAATTCTTTTGCCTCTGCTTCTTCCGCAATTCTTTCTTTTTCTGCAAGGGCTTCAGCCTCTGCCTCTGCTTTTGCCTTTGCAATGGCCTCTTCTTCTGCTGCTATACGCTCAGCCTCTGCCTCTTCTTCTGCAATGATTCTTTCTTCTTCCGCTATGCGCTCTGCTTCTATGCGCTCAGCCTCTGCTTTTGCTTCTGCTTCTGCTTTTTCTTCTGCTGCTTTAATTTCTGCTGCAATACGATCTGCTTCTTCTTGGGCTTCTATCTCTGCTTTAATTCTTGCTGCTTCAATCTCCGCCTCTATACGATCAGCCTCTGCTTGGGCCTCTGCTTCCGCCCTAACTCTTTCTGCTTCTTGTGCTGCTTGAAGTGCTGCAATTCTTTCTGCTTCTGCCTGTGCTGCTGCTGCTTGTTGTGCAATCATTGCTGCTGCTTCAGCCTGTATCCTTGCTGCCTCTGCTTGTTGTGCTGCTGCTTGGGCTGCTACTTGTGCTGCAATTGCTGCTTCGGCTTGTGCTTGCGCTGCTGCTTGTGCTGCTGCTTGGGCTGCTGCATCTGCTGCTGCTTGTGCTGCTAGAGCCTCTGTTGCTAACCTTATAGCCTCTTCTGCAGCAATCTCTTCTGCAGTCTTACCTATCTTTAATGTAACAACATTTGAGTTTGCAGAGTACAAAGCAAGGGTATCGTTATCTGATCGAATATGAAATGACCAAACCGTACCACTTGGCATTAAATTTTCAAGTAGTGAGTGATCAATTGTTATTGTTGTGTTAAGGGAATTGGGACCACCAACATTTCCAGTTGAAATGCCCCAACCATTTTGTCCTGCAGTATTAAGACCTATTGCGTATCTTTCTGGCTGAGTGTTACCAGAATTGGGTGCTTCCCAAGTTAATACTGTTGATGTTTCTCCATCTACTACTGTTAAATTTTGTGGAGCACCTATAGTATTTACTACTGGGGCTGCTTGTGAAGTAAAGGCTTCTGCTGGAATAATTTGCATTGATCCAGATTGATCCCAATATAAAAATACATTTGCTCCACCACCATTTTCGTAATACATTAATTCTATAGTTTTAGGAACCCCTGCTGTAAAAGAAACTGGAGCACTTGTAGTTCCTCCGCCACCCTTATCACGCCAGTCATCTGTTATTAAAGTTCCATCAAGATATAGTTTTGTTCCATCATCTCCTGTTGCTAAAAAGGATATCTCTTGGGTTGTATTGCTAAGTATTGATCCTGTAAATCTTACAATGACATCTTCTGAAGGTCCTCCAAGAACACTTCCACTTCCCCATTGAAGATTAATATTGGGCACAGTTGTTATTAAAGTTGGAGACATTCCTTGTGGTATATAGGGAGCAGCATTTTGACCTTGCACATTATAGACTTCTGCAGTTAAACCCTCTGTTGCATGGGCTTTTTCTGAATGCCCGAAAAATAAAGACCCGACGACAAGGCCTAAAACAATTAAGAATCTAAATGATTTTTTCAGTTTCCCTTCTCCTAGGTCAACATTGTTGACTACTATATTATAACATTATATTAAAAAGTGAGCAGTTTATAGACAACTACTCAGGTCTATCGTTCACGGGTATTAGCCTAACGACTCTCATATAGAGCATCCGTATTAAATATAGCCGATCAATGTTTCATAATCTCTATAACTATATATTATACGGAATTATTTAATCTTTATAGATTTTGGTTTCTTTTCTTCTGGAACATTACGTGTAACTTGAATGTTTAACATTCCATCAGTTAGATCAGCAGTTGTTACTTCCATATATTCACCAAGAGCAAATGAACGAGTAAACTTACGAGCAGCGATTCCTTTATGTAATACTTCTGCATCTGTTACTGTTGTTTGTTCTCCCTTGATAATTAAGGTTCCTTTATCTACCGCAATATCAAGGCTTTCTTTGCTGAACCCTGCTACTGCTAGAGTGATAGTATAATTGTCATCATCTAGTTTGAGTAGATCATATGGTGGAAATCCACCTGCATTAATTGAATGTGCTTGGTTTAATCTATCTAGTTCTCGATTAAATCCAATAAAAAAAGGATCTTTGAAAAGATCCATAGCGAACGTTGTTACCATTTCTTTCTCCTTTTCAGCGAGTTAATTTATATCCCCGTTAGGCGGATACTATACTATTATAACACAAAAGGCAGGGAACTTATGTTACCCTGCCCAAAGTGTTGGATTATTTATTTCTTTTGTAGTTTTGCTACAGACTTGGTCAATGCGCTAACAGATTTCATCAAAGATGCGATCTGTGTAGTCAATGAATCGATCAAGGTTGCGACTGAGGCTTGTAGCACAGTTACCTGTGTTGCAAGTGCTTTAACTGCTGCGTTTGTAGTTGCTACATCTACCTTAACAGAGGCTACTGAATCAATAACGCTAACTGCTGGAAGAGATACAGTTGCAATTGCAGTGCTCTCTCCTTTAGCAAAACCAGTTACTGGAGTGTCTGCTATATCTGCTGACTGTGCAATAGTTACAAGAGATGCAATGATTCCAGCATCTGCAAGTTTTCCATCAAAGGATTGTAATATTGCAGAGGCATTTCCATTAGCATCAGTTACTGCTGAAGTTGAAGTTACTCCGTTGCCAAAGATTCCCTTAGAATCAACTGCAAAGTTAACACTAATTCCTTTAACTGGATTTCCCCAACCATCTTTAACAGTTGCAGTTACTTTTCCACTAGCAGTTGTTAATGTAATGTTTCTTGCTGTTGTTGCAACTGCATCATTAACAGTAAAGGTTGCAGTTTGTGTCAATCCTCCACCAACAACAGTTACTGTTGCAAGTCCAGGTTTGGTTCCAATTGCTGTAAATTCTTGTCCGCTTCCGATAGTAACAGTCTTCAAATCTCCTGTTAATGGACGAACAGTAGGTGCAGAAGTTCTAAGAACAACTCCTTCAGATGCAGTAACAACAAGTGCTACTCCAGAGACAGAAGTTCCTGAAGCATTCTTTAATGATGTTGCAATAGTTACTGCAGATGCAGTTCCTGCTGTTGTTGCTTGAACATCTTTTAATACTTTAACAGTCTCTGTGCTTCCACCAGTTAGTGTTAGTGATGCATATGATCCCGTTGCGGAATAGGTAACTGTAAGAACATTTGCAGATGTTAGCAGACCAGTTGAAGTTCCTGGAGCAGTAACCTGAATGGTCAATGCATCAACAAAGTTTGTTGTTGATGTGCTTGAATCTTTAAATGTAATTGTTGCATCTCCATTGATATCAGTAACTGAGGTTGCAATTGTTGTTCCAAAGTTTCTGCTTGAAGAAGACAATGTTCCAGTAACAAAATAATATTGCTGAGGAGTGTCAAAGTTATTCTTTACATTAATCTTAAGGCTTGTGGTATCTCCACTCTTAACTACAGAGTTTGTAATTGATGCACTTAATAATGATGTAGAAATTCCAGTTGTTCCTAATGCACCCTGAGAAACTGAAGGAGCAGTATAGGTTACTGTAACAACAGAGTTTCCTGTTGCTAGAGCAACTGTAATTGTGAATGATCCACTAGCAGTAGTAGCAGAAGTAACATATGTTCCAATTCCATTAGTTCCAATAACTACTGGATATGTTCCATTTGTAATTCCAGCAACGCTAGAAGATGTAATCTTAGCATTAACAATCGATCCTGCTGTTCCGCTAATGGACCAACCAAGTGTTGATGCAGAAGAGGTACTAGCAAAATATGTTGTTGATGTTGGTGTCTCAATTGCAACTGGAGCAACATACTTAACTGTAGATGTTGAAACTCCGATGGCACTTGAAAGAGCAACCTTTGTTGCTGTTGCTACTGGATTTGTTGTAAATGTTACGACTTTGGCAACCGATGGAGTTAAAATTCCACCTAAGTTAAATGTAAGAGTAGAACTTGTTGAACCAGTGTGCTTAGCATGAAGATCATATGATCCTGTTGATGCTGTAAGTGAGTCTGTTGACTCTAAGAATGTGTTTGTTGTTGGTGTTCCAGATCGGGAAGCGGTTGTTAAAACACTTCCTGGAGCAGTTAACTTACCTTTTGTTACAGTTAACGTTTCTGTTGATCCAACTGCAATAGTTGAAGAAACTGTAATTCTTTCTAGAGAATTACGAAGTAGTGTTGGAATACCATTTGTATCTTTAAGTGTAATTCCAAGATCGACTGAAACATCTCCTGCTGTTACTAAAGAAGAAGAACTTGTTTCTAATGAAACTGGAGTTCCTCCAACCTTAACATCTGCGGTAAAGTAAGCCTCTCCACCATCAATGGTTGAGTTTCCGCCAATTGTGTTTCCCACGTTGTCAATCCATAATAAAATTTTATAAGTTCCTGGAGTTCTAAATGCGTTTGACAAAACGCTTACAGAATCAACCGTAACTGTTTCATCACTTCCGCCTAGAACAACAGTTGCTGCAGTATTGTTTGATAAAGTTGCAAGAGCCACAAGAGTGTCTCCAACTGTAATTTGAGTTGTTGCGTCTACTGTTGCTGGTGTTGGATTTGAAATAATACGACCACGAACAGTTACTGTTTCGCTTGCCCCAGATGTATCTGAAAGAGCAATCATTGAAACAGAGACCTTGTTATCTGCTGCAGTTGCTGATGCAACGCCATTAGATAATGATGATGAACGGTTTGGAACGGTATCTACTGATAGAATTCCAGTAATTGCTGCATTGGCTGGGGCTGATGTAATTACAGACACTCCAGACAGGGCAAGCGCACTAACTGCTGTAACAGCAATCTTTTTAAATAAGTTCATTTTTCTCCTATAAGTTAACATGATTTTAGCCTTTATGACTATACCTTATTATAGCAGATATATGAGAACTGCGTCAAATTAGGTTTTCCTTGATCAGTTTTAAAGTCTTTTTCTGAAGCCCAGAATACTTAAATTTATTATATAGATATGACAATGGCTTATTTGGTTCATATTGTTTATATTCTATTGTTGCATACATGATATCTTCTAATTCTTTACACATAGAAAATTTACGTAAAGTAACGGTTTCTTCTGTATTAAATTTTATATACATTAGGGGATCACCTTTCTCAGAAACAACATTCTTGTCTAAATTATCATAAAATTGTAGTGCTGGATTTACTGATCTAAACCATTTTGATATATTGAATTTACCTGGAACTATATAACCATTTTTACAAAAATTACTTTTATGCATAAAAGGGCTTGTAACTTGAATCTCTATATCATCTTCTGAAAAAAACAAATAGCCTAAACTATAATTTAAATTATAAACATTTTCTACTTGTAAAGATCTAATTTTATATAAAGAATCTAGGTTTCTATTTCCATAATTTAAAATTTTTTGTTTTTCAACTCTAACATTTAAATCAATTGGATTTTTCATTATAAATGTATTTTTTGTAAAATCTAAAAATGCCCTACATGAAAATACAGAAGCACTACTTGGTGTGCTTTTACTTTTATCTTTACTTAGATCAGGATATAATGAAACCAAGCCATCATCCAGCATATTTAATATTGGATTGTAATCAAATATTTTATCAAATAAAATGTTACTAGAGTTATGAACAGCATAGTAAACAGTTGTCATAGTAAATTAAATTTTCCTAAAAACTCTTCAACGTCTTTTGGCATTTGCATATTACGTCTATCTTCCCTTTCTTGAAACTCCTGCCTATTTCTTTCTTTTGCAGCACTGCCCCAAGTATGTACATCAATTTCTAAGTTTAAATCTTTTTGTGTATGTGCAATTGCTCCATAGACTGCACCACAAACAGCATCTGCTAAATCTTTAGATGATTTACGTGGGTGATCTACTCTGTTACCTTTCATAATCTTTAACTCAGAAAGTTCTTGAAGTAATAAATCAATCTGTGGCATTGCAATTCTTTCTTCATAAACCATCATTGCTAAATCTTCATAATGTTTTTTAGCAACTGAGACTGTATCTGTATTTATTCCAACAGCCTTAAGTTCATTTTGAATATCAAAGGATTGCCATCTATCAAAAGATACAATACCAATGTTAAATCCTTGCCTTCTTAGGTTAATGATCCATTGTTTTACTTCAGATAAATTTACTGGTCCCTCGATTTTTGGCTCCCACCATGCAACCGCATCCACAACAACAACTGGTGCAACCTGTTCATAATCTTTAATAACTTGAATGTTAACCCATTTATCAACGTGTGCAATAGCAACAGCACACTTATCATGCTTCTGTGCAAGGTCTGCGTGTATATAATATGTTTTGTCTGGGTCTGGTTTAAAAGATTCATCAAACCTTCTATTAGAGTCTAATGGGTTTCTTAGGATCATGCACTTAACTAACTTATCTTTTTGTTTAAAGAATGCATCTGATGAAAATGTTGGTATGCATGCAAAGCGCATCATTGCATCACCTAAGTCTGTATAAAATGCATGCTTAAAATCTTCAATATTTCTTGTTGGGTTTACTTCCCATGTTGGTCTTTTTAATGCTAAGATTCCAGGAAACTTATATGAAATAATATAATCTTCATCCCAGGAAATTTCAAATGAATTGTCTGGGGTGTCTCCTAGTTCTGGATTTAAAATAAACTTATGGGTTTTTTCAACAACTTCTTTTTCAGCAATTACGCTATCATATTTTTCCGATATAAAGTCTCCTGGGTATCTTGGAAAAGAAAGCAATACAACCTTGCCAAGATCTGGAAAACGAGAGTCTACAGAACCACGAAAGGCTTTATAAATGTTTTCTGCAGTTTTTCCTTGTTCATTGCCAGTTCCAACTTCAGAAGCAAATCCAGAAATTTCATCAAGTACAGCAAGTAATAAGTTTAAACCTTCATGAGACTCTCTTTCTGAGTGTCCAGAGTAAACAGTTATTGATTGATCAAATTCAATAGAGTCTGCTTTAGCATTGTACTTTCCTGCAAACCAAGGAGATTTCTCAATCTTATTTTTAAATCCTTTAAAGAAAACGTTTTTTGCCTGCTGAGCATTTATAGCAACGTTAATAAGATCTATTGCGTCTCCGCTTGGTTTTCCGAAGTATCTTGCTGGGTCTTTAAGACATAGTAACTTATAAACAATATAGGCACAAGCCACAGTCGAAGTAAAGTCCTTGCCACTACCCTTCCCAAGTTGTAGAATAATTTCGTTTTTAGTAAATTTGTCATAATATTTTTTACCTTCCACTGTTCCCATTATTTTTTCTAAATCTTCTTGCTTGTATATTTGGCTCATTGCTTCAACAATTTCATATTGTATTTTTGACAATGGAGGTTGGCCTAAATAGTTTGGAGATTCAATAAATGTTTTTGCATCTACTGGAACCTCTAAAAAATTATTGTCTTCAAGTACTTCTAGAAACTCATTGAACATCGTGGACAATTGTTATTACCTCATTATCTTTAGCAATAGATGACAACCTTTTCATGATTTCATCTCTTACTTGTGGGTACTCGGAAGCAATATCACGCAATATGCCAATCAATACTTCTTGTTTTTGTTCAACCTCTAAGATCTCTTCTGCTAATTCTTTATTTTCTAGCAACCCTGCTTTTTGTAACATATCAATTCTTTTAGATTCAATATCTAATACTAATTTAATTGCGTTAGTCTTTGCTCCAAGATTATTGTTTAATCCAGCCTCATCAATAACTTCGTAGGCTTTAGAAATTAACTTACCGTAATGCTGATCTGCTGCTGCTAGTGCTTCTTTAGCCCTGCCTCGAATGGCATCGTTGGCAGAAGCCATAACCTTCCACTCATTTATAAGTGCAACAACTCTAACTCTAGGCATACTTAAATCTTTTGAAATCTTGGTTGGGTCGCTACCCTTTAGATATTCTTCTACTACTTTGTTTATTTGATCTAAGTGTTCAATAAGTTCTACTTCAGTTGACACGATTTATTCCTTCAATTCTATAGATTTCATCTTGAATATAAAAAATTGCTTTCTTTAAATCTTCAACATGTTTGTCTTCATTTTTTAATCCTGCTCTCCAAAGATATTTAATGGCATTGCCTATATTAAAATTTCTATGCCTAGTTATCTCTAAGCACTCAACGCCAGATGGGTCTGTTGTGTAGTGTGCTGGATGGCTAACTTGATCAACCGTAATGTTTAAATTATCGCTCATCGCTTAGACTTCCTTAATCCAAATTTTGCAAGGTAAACATAAACAGTCTCTACTGTACATCCACACTCCTTAGCAATCTCTTCTGGAGTCTTTTTATCCATAACATATCGTTTACGCATAAAGACTTCTGATGTATACAGTTTAGCAGACAT
>Ga0222713_10005760_pt1 | contig 11956 bp, 9 predicted proteins | sample C33_649DmetaG_FD_165061 | JGI IMG/M metagenome (GOLD analysis project Ga0222713, IMG submission 165061) | Estuarine water microbial communities from San Francisco Bay, California, United States - C33_649D | ecosystem: Environmental > Aquatic > Marine > Unclassified | place: USA: California...
ATGTTTCCTTGCCGTCTGATTTATCAAAGTCAAATACAAAAGCGTCATAAGTATAGAGTGCTAAGCTACTTTTCTTATCTTGAAGGAACATAAGCACATCTTTTAATATAAGAATATTTCTTGAGGTTTCCAAGCTCTGCATCATATAGTTCATAAGCTTCTGCGGATGCATATCTGGAAGGTCTTGTGTAAATCTTTTTCCTGATATTGGATCTTCTACATATCCTTGTTCTTTAAATTGCTTCCAAAGTCCATTTATATAGTTCTGAATCTTATCGAAGATTTCTAGGAAAGCATACTCCGGTGGAATCTTTCCATAAATGGCATGGAAGTTAATTTGTTTTGCTTTTGCATATTCTTCTTCAGCTATTTCATCTTTACCGAAATAAAGTCTTGCCAATTGTACGTGAGCCGACTCATCTGTTAATTCGTATCCAATTTGCTCGCATAATAGTCTTAAATGATATCCATCGAAGTCCATTTCTACAAATACATCGTTCTGAGGAATAATAGCCTTTCTGAATTCAGGTGCTTTTGGTATTGCAGCAAAATTTACTGAGTTAAAAGCATTTGTTGGACGAGAAGTTGTATTGTATAGATTATATGAAGTATAAATAATATTATTATCAATACTATAAACAGGATTGTTTGGTTTGAATAATTCCAGGAACGATTGATATGTTATTCTTAATCCAGCTCTCTCAATCATAAAGAAAACAGACGTTGCAGTTTTACTATAGAAATCAAAGCCATTGGGTATTGTAATATGCAATATCTTTTCTAAATACTTATAATTTTCTTCACATTTTTCAAATAGCTTTGATATAGGAATTATAGCATTTATTTCTTTAAAATCATGAAAGCGGTTATAATACCAATTGCAAGTTGAGTTAGATCTTGGAAGTTCAAGTCTATTGTAAGAAGTCATTGAATGAAGCAGGGAAAGATCTATAACATCCTTTAATACAAAGTGGTACATCAACTCTTTCTTATCGAATGTATAAAGTGTTGTGTATTCTTTTAGTATATCAGAGACACGATCTTTTGTTATATTGAGTCCTTCGTCATGACTAACTGGAATAATATATCCTTCGTAATGATCTAAAGGTCTTAAGTAGACTGCTACAGTAGATGTAAGAAGCGGATGGTAATTATCATTTGAAGAAATGACTTCTACATACCCTCCTTTCTTTCCTAACTTTTTTAGAAGCTGTATTTGCTCCTCTGATTCTACTATATAAAACATTTTCTATAACCTTTTATTTAATATAAGAAAAAAGGCCTGCAAAAGCAAGCCTTATTTTTATTCTTTTGTATCGAAACGTGCTTTTCGATCGTTTTCTAGTTTTACATTTATATCCTGTTCTATAAAAGACTGAGAGGTTTTGTCTTCTGGCTGAACTACTGGTGGTTCTTCAACTAAGTATCTATAGTCTGTTATGAAGGCTGAAATACCTGGCATGGTCTTTTCTAATGCTTGAATTGTTTTTCTATTTCTAGATTCTGCTCCTTCATATGGATATTTTCCAAACATTTTATCTTCAGCTGGTCCTTGTATAACCCAGTCCACTTCTGCAAAAATATTATTTACTAAAGTTTTTTTAGCTTGTTCATAAGTATCTGGGTCTGTTTCTATTATATTATTGTTATACTTATCTTGAATAAAATTCCTTTTTGTTACTCCTTTATTTCTTTCAGATTGAGTTGGTTTCTTTTTAAAGAATCCTGCAAGTAGTCCTAAAAGTCCTACTGGTACTGCAAATGGTATTTTTAAGATCTTTTGCAACTCAGGTCCATTATCCTCCGGTGTCTTTCCACCGTAGAATTTTCCTTTATAGTCTTCTATATAAAATCCTTTGTAGGTCTTTTTAGAAATTAGTTCTACAAATTGTGTACCGTCGGTTGACTTAGCTTTCTTATATTTTGATTCTGGTATATATCGTTTCATTTATTATATGTCTATATTGATCTTAAGTATATTTCTTTACAGCCTCTATATACACTTTGTAGATATCTACAGGTTCTAATCCTCCGTCTTGTCCACCGTATCTAGATTCTCCTTTTCTATTCACTAAACTAGCCCAACATGCATAATTCTTATCTAGGAAAGTAAGGAAACCGGCATTAGCGTATGCATCTATCTTACCGTTTTTTATCTGAGCCTTAGCTGTTTCGAAACAACTTGCAACAGATTTCTGTCCACTTACAAGGTTCCATCCTCCTAAATCTTGATTTGCTTTACTAAAATTACCAAGCTTTAAACCTTTCCAAGTAGATGTTAAGAATTGATATCTTCCTGCTGCAGAACTACTAAGTGTCTTGCTAAGTTTTACTACTTTCTGTGGATGCCCTTTAGCATAGTCTTCTGTCCAATCTGCAATTGTTCCAAATCCTACTAATACGTCATATCCATTCTTTCCTGCTCCTGCTGTTCCTTCTGTATAAGCTATTGTATCTAATATAGGTTTTGCATGAATCGGCACACTATCGCTTACCTTTCCAAAAGCAGCTACTTTCTTAGCATTAGTTGGACGAGCTGCTCGTATACCTGTTTCCTCTGTATTAGAAGTTCCGTCTTTTTTAAAGTCGTTTGAATATGTTGGTCCTGCTGCTTTATTAACAGTTCCTTTAAGAACAATTGTTTGAGCTTTTAGATTAGTTACCCATCTATTACCTGCTATACTATGGTCTAGTCCAGTTACAATAAACCCTACTACTCCATCGTACTTAGATGGCATTATTCCTGGGTTAATTCTAAAGGCTTGTCCAATTTTTATTCCTGAGATTCCGTCCATTTCAATTCTTACTTCAAATGGTATAATTCCTGCCGGCCCTGCATTAATTGCATTTTCTCCATCTTCTGCATAGTACTGTACGTAGTTTGTTGAAAACTGTGAGTAGTTTGTTCTTGCAGCAGCTATTGCTTCTTCATCGTATGTTGTAGAATTATAAACTTGCGATAATGCATCTTTTACAACTTTTCTTCTATCCTCTTGTTGTTTAGTTTTTTCCTCAGTATCATCTTCTGTCTTTACTGCTTTTTTTCCAATAATCCTGTCTTCTAGTCCTTCATTCCATCTTAATAATGCTCCTGCTTCTAGCCCTACGTCTGTTGCTCCTGCTTGAGCAGAGATAGCACACATGGTTGTAATTGCTGGTGAAAGCTTAGTTACAAAATCAAATTGAGTTACTGTTGATTTAAGTCCTGTAATATTTAAAAGACTAACATCTTTATTCTCTACCTGTGCTTTTCTATCTACAATGTAGTATGTAAATTCATCCTCTTCATACTGAAATCCTATATCGTTTATACCTCCCAGTACGTCGTTTAGTTCTGTAAAAATTGGTTCAAATAAATTCAAAAGAGTTCTTTCACCTTTTTCTTTTGTGAGTAAACCTGCTATAGAATTTTCAAGAAGATTTATATTTATGTATATATTTAAAATCTCATCACTAGATCCTGTTTTATCTGCATTTAGAAGTGCTAATAAAGCTTCCTGATACGGCCAATTTTTGGATCCTGGTGTCATAAGTATGCATACTCCTGGATCACTTGATGTATGGAATTTATAGGTTCTAAATCTACAGTAAGGAATGTCCGTACTAACCTCCCCAAGTGGTGCAATTTTGTTATTTAACCTTATTACGTTCTTTTTGTTAGTATCTACTATGATAAGTGTATTTACTAATTCACAAAAACTTCTTAACGATACGTATACGAACTTATTTCCTGCTTTTGGTGGTTGTGATTTTCCACTAATTACTACACTGTTTAACGGTAGGTTTGCAAGGAATAAACCTGAGCTTCCGTTAACAGTTGCAAACTTGGATGCAAATTCAGGAAATTTAGCTGTTATCTTATCCCAAGCTCCTCCTCCTGCTCCTGTTTCTCTAATAGTTTTTAATACATCCTGTAACATTGTAGCAGGTATGATTGTACCTGTATCTCCTTCTGATGCTTCTGTTTTGGTTACTGATGCTGTATCTATATCTACTGTTAGAGATTCCATGATCTCACCTATAGATATAATATCTGTTGTACAATCATATCCTCCATCAGGTCTATATTTCCAAGAGAAGTTTTTTATAAAACCAAACATACCCTCGTAATTACCGTCACTCTTCTTTCTTAGAGCTGCTATTTCTTTATATAACTGTTCCTTAGTAGTTCCTTTGGTAAAAAAAGATGTTATTGTTTGCGGGGTTTTTACATAATTTGTTTCAGAGGTAGCGTAAACAGTATGTCCCCATTCCAACAGTGCTGTAAATCCGGGTCTCATAAAAATAAGCTCCATTTCTGTTATCTGAGATCTATCCCAGCAATTAAAAGTAACTGTGGCTTGTTTTAGTTGTCCAAACTGTCCTACTGAGTTTACTGTAACTCCGGTTATCCCTGGCATTGGTCTAAAACCTTTTCCATCGTCTCCTTTAAAATTACTGTAAGTGTCTGTTCCTGTTCTACCTTTGACACCTCCTATTAGTATATACTTTTTAGCTAGTGCAGAGGATCCTGCAACATCTACTCCTGATGTGAATTTAACCCAACCTGTTCTACTTGTTAAGTATATTAAATCGTCATTAGTTCTAGTACCTTTAGCAACAATTTTACTTCTCAAGGCTATTTGAGATATAACCTCATCGCTAAAAGGTCCTCCTATAATCTTACCTCCTGCCATTTTTTATTTAATTAAATATTTGCTTTATCGAAGTTACTTAGAATTGTGTCTATATCTCCTGGTATTCTTAATTGAATTCCTGGTTCTACAATTAAAGACGCTCTTTCAGAATTATTTGCTGCTGCTATTACCCACCATAGTGTATAATCATTATAGAATTGATCTGCTAGAGTATCGTACCTATCTCCTGCTGTGGTTATTATGTAGTAATCATTTTCACTTATAGGCGTATCCGGGTAAACAGTTGTTGTTTTGTACTGCTTTCCTTCTGGTGATTGTATTACTCTTATATTCTCGTATCTTTTCATTTAATACTATGGTGCGTTTTGTGGTCCAAACTCTGTTGGTACTTCAAAATTATTTAATATAGACGGGAACGGTGTTGCCGGTATTGGAGCTGCTGCTGCTGTTTCTGGTGGTACTTCTGGCACTGGCTCTATTCCTGTTTTTGGATTATCTATATCTTTAATACCTTTTTTACCTCTTTCAGTTAAGCGAGTTGTTATGTACTCTTTTAATCCTGTTGTAGGAGTAAATGTATGAATTGGTGTAAAGTCTATTTGGCAATCCATTACCATTGGTAATTCTTGTTCAAAGTCATCTTGTCCTGTATTCTCCGGCTCTAACATTGCAATTTCCCAAGGGTATTCTGGATTCCAGGTATATCCTACACTGTTTAAGACTCCTGGTAATTCGTAAATATAATCCCCTACTGTTATCTTTGTTATAGTACCTCTCATAAACTGTCCACCAGTTGCGTAGGTCGGTGCTGTTGCTGAGGCTAGCCATATCATTTTTTGATATATAGGCTCCATCTCAGACCTTGTTGCTGCTGCTATTTTAAAAGATAAGGTAATTTTTCTCTGAAAGCCACTATATACTTGAAAATCTTCTGCTCTACCTAAATATTTTACAGCACTCCATGCTCCTGTATAATTGTCTGCAAACGCATCTAAAAATGCTCTAAAGTATAATACCTTTTCTTTTCCGTCTGCTGTAAGTATATGAAATCTAAATTTAATTAAATCTCTACCCTCTTTCTCTCCGTTTACTTTTCCGTCAGACGGTGCTTGTGCATTTATTTTATCAACCTCCTCTTGACTTGGGGTAGTAGTCCAGTATGAATTTATTTTTTTATAAACATCGTTTCTAGCTCCTTGATCCCCTAAAATTATCCTAGCTTCCTTTGTAACATTATTATTCTTTGTTCTAAAGTTTTGTTTTTGAACTAGGTAAGTATACTCTGTTGGAACTGATTCATCAAATGGTTTACTTGAATCTTTATTTCCTGATACTTTTGTTTCATCTCCTGTTATTTTTATAAACTCTGCTTCGTCTATTGTATCCAGTTGATTACTTCTAGTTCCTCTACGTCCTGGTCTTTGAGTAGTGTTTCTTATACCACTTCCTGATGGAGTTACTTTTATCGGTGTTCCTGCTTGAGCGTTTAATCTTGCTTGACCACTTCCAGTAGGTACATTGAAGTACTCGTCGTAATCGTATTTACTAAACTTTCCTAATAACTCTGTTTTATGTTCTCCAGGTACTTCCTCTCCTCTCAAAGCATACTTTGCTCCCTCTACTCCTCCTGCTCCAAAAAATCTAGTAAATGCGTTTGAATTACCAGGGTTTGTTGGTTGTAGGTATGTATCGGTTCTAAAAGCTTTTAGGAAGTGTGTACCTGTTCCATTTACAGGAACCTGTGCTAGAGTTGATCCAACTATTTTAACTGTAGTAACTAAAGTGTTTCCTAATTGTCCTAAAACTGCTCCGGCTACGGATTTATTTTCTTTACGTGCTTTTTCAATTCTAGCACCTACTCCAATTTGTTGAAGTTGGGCTTCATGTAATAAATACTTTAATCCTGGTTTAGATATAAGCATTTGGGCAATACGGGAGGTATCGTCAATACGACGAGATATTTCTGTCCCTATCTGGCTTCCTGGTGCTTGTCCTATATTTTTAGTTATAAGAGGCTTATCGCTCCCAAGAGGCATAGAGCCATACTTCAGACTTGTAAGGTCTGTCTGTAAATTTATTAATCCGTCTGCCATTTAGTCTTTATTAACCTGGTAAATTACTCATGTACGGAAGTTGCTGTCCAGTAGGTGATACTGTTGGAGGTACTCCATTCAAGTCTAATGCAGAAGGGCTTTGATCAATATTTGGTTGATCATTAATAGAAGATTGAAAATGCAAAGTTGATGCTGGATTAGCACTTGGTATTTGTGCTGGTGTTATTCCGTCTAACCCTAGGTTAGATGTTGGTAATAAATCTAATAGTCCCATATTAATTGTTTTAATTTATTATAAATAGTTTGTTTATTTTATTATTTCATTGGATGTAGGTTAAGTCCTATAGCTTCATTAAGCTTATTTGGACCAATATAAATATTCTGACCTTGTTTGAATGCATCAATAAGTTCTCTTAATAAGGCTTCTACGTTTCCTCCTCCGGCACCGCCTCCTGTTAGATTTGTTCCACCCATTACTACATCATCTTTTCTAAATTTAAGAGGTTTTTGACCTGGGCGTAATATGAAATCTTCTGCTGAATCTGAATTTGCAAAGTAGTTTTGGTATGCTCCATATCCTGCTCCTAAAAGTCCCCCTACTCCTGCACCAATTGCTGTACCTACTCCTGGAATTATAGATCCTATGGTTGCACCTATTCCTGCTCCTGTCAGTGCTGAACTTCCTACATCTGTAGCTTTTCCTATACTCCTAGCTTTTTCAGCTTCTTTTACCTTACCTGCTTTTTGTAACTCTTCTGCTTTAGCCATTTGACTAGCTGATACACCATCTAAGGCAAGTCCTCCTAATATAGATCCGATACCTCCTGCTCCTTTTACTAAAGCTTTTCCTCCAGTTTTTAGTAACCCTTTCATCAAGCTTCCACCACCTAGTCGTGATATAGCTCTACCCATTACTTTTGGATTTTTAAATAGTGTTTTAATCTGTTTACCTATACTAGCTTTTTTACCTCCACCTAGTGAATTAGCTGTGTCTCCTAATACATCTCCTAGTCCACCACCGTCGCCACCAATCCCGCCTCCTACGTCTTTAGTGTACATTGGTCTAGCAGCATTAGATCCTCTACTTCCGAATATTATATTCTTTGCAGCATTTATAGCCATTGCTCCTGCTGCAACTCCTGCTAAAATAGCTGCTGCACCACCTGCTACTCCTAACATTGCTTTTATTACAGGATTAGCTGCCATTGCTGTTAATACGCTTGCTAACTTATCTGTTACAGCTGCAAGAGGTCCTGCTATTGCTGATTTAAGAGATTCTTTAATAGAACTTACTGATTTATCAATCTTACCTTGCGTATCTAGTTCTTGTGCAGCTAATTCTACTTTTTTTCCTTGTAGTGCCATTGCTTCCAGCTCAGATGCTTTTTCAAATTCTCCTGCTTTTTTTAATGCAGTTAATTTTTCATCTAGTAGTTTTTTTTCACTACCTTTTAATGCATTTAACTTTTGTGCTTTTACTAATGAATCGGCCATCTCATCTGTTGACATTCCCATTGACTTGGCTAATGCTTCCTGTTGTAGAACGTTCATGTTTTGAAACTTAGCTAAACCTCCTGTCTGTTTCAACATTTCGGCTGCTGCTTCAGCTGATTTTCCTTGAAGAGCTAATGCTCTTGCTTTTTCTAGATTAAGCTCTTGTCCAGTTAGTAATTCTGCTTCTAGTTCTGCAGCTATTGAATCTTCGAAATTTAACAGTCCATCAGCCATTTTTTTGGCTTGTTCCAGGTTAATTCCCATCTTCTGTACCTGTACAACTGCTTTTTCAAGTAATGCTGGGTTATTTTTGTACTGTGCTGCTAATTGTCCACTTATCTTTAGAACCTCTTGCATTACTTTCTTATTACTAAGAACTCCTTTGTTTGACTTACCCATTGAATTGTAAGTCTGCTCTTGAGTTTTACCGTTAAGTAGAGAGTATTCGTAAATTTTTGCTGATTCTTCTGCTGTAAGTCCTGTAACTTGCATTAACTTAGCCTGTGTTGTAAGTGTTTCTGCAGAGAATGTTGCTGATGTTCCTAAAGATTCATTTAAGTTTGCATTTGCAGATTGTAAGTCCTGGTAGTTTGCATAAATGTTATTAGTACTTTGTTGCATACTAAGGAATTCTCTATTCATTGCTGCTGCTGAAGCTGTAGAAAGTCCTAGTGTTTTTTGTATTTCAAAAGTTCTTGCACTAAATTGAGAACCTATTTGATATAGTGTTTTAAAGTATTTTGTAATAAATGCAATTTGAACAGCTGGATCTTTTAAACTCTCTCCGATTATTTGGAAAGTACCCTTAATAGCTGTTCCTGCTGTCTTCCAAGCACTTCCAGTTTCTTTTGCTGTATCTCGAATTTTTTTATTAAGATCTTCTATAGCTTCAGACTCTACCCCTATTTTTTGAAGTGTTCCTGCAATTCCTTTAAAAGCTAATCCAGTAAGCCCAATAGTTTTTTGAATCTCTCTTTCAATCTGAATTTCTTTTTCTGAATGTTTTACTATTTTATCGAGATAGCTGTTTTTTAGGTTTAACGCTGTATTAATCTCTTTTTGGTAGTCTGCTAATTCTTCAGAATACTTTACCTCTGCTGCTGTTGCTCTACCGGAGCTTATTTTTCTTTGTAAAGTTTTTTGCTCTTCTTTTGCTTTTTCTCGAGCTATTTTTAAATTCTCTATTTCAAGCCCTAACTGCTTGTTAAGATTACCTAACTGTCTTATTGTAAGAACGTTCTCGTCACTTTTATGATCTGCTAACTTTCTTGCTATTCCTTCTATACTATTTAACCCTCTTTTAAAAAGGGTAGTTGACTTTGTGGACTTATCTAGATCTGCTACTACGTTTTTTATTGTAGTTGAAATTGCTCCAAACACATTTTCTAGATCATTAGCCTCTTTCTTCATCATGCCTAAGTGGTATGCTGCCATCTTAGTATCTCCCTTCATACCATCGAAGAAGTTCTTTAGATTTGGTATACCATCTCCACCTAAGTTCTTAATCTTAGTGTCTAGGTCTCTAATTAGCTTTGAGTAGTCGTCGAATGTTTTTTGCGGTCCTTGATTTGCCATAGTATTCTATATATGTATAAATAGTAAAAGGCATCATTTATTAGATGCCTTAGTACTATATGTCGGTGTCATTGCTTTCTGAACAATGTCTGGTGGCGATACTCTATTATTATTTTGAACTGGTTTTAGTTCATCACTATTTTCTGCATTTAACTTATCATAGTGTTCTCGTAATGAACTAAAGGTAAATCTTCTCAGCCATATAGGCATATTATAAACTACCTCCCAATCGTATCCTCCTTGTCCATGAAAGACTATTTCATGTATTTGCCTAAAAATGTTTCCTCTAGTTTCCGGACTCAGGCCAAAAAAAGTTAGAATTAAATTGAATGTTGATGTCCTCCTCGCCATCAAATTCAGTTTCAAACTTCACTCTTGTTTCTACTCCTGGACATATTTGTGCATAGTATTCTCTAAGTGCTCTAGAATCTCTAGCTAAAAATGCTGTATCTACAAACTGTCTTACTGTTGCTCTTTCGTAGTTTCCGTTAATTGACAATATCATATATTTTAAACGTGTTGTCAATTCATTATTAGTATTTTTATTTATCTTTTTTAATCCTTCTAATTCAGCCTCGATATCTCTATCATCTTTTTGTGTAAGTAATTTAAAAGTGACTGTATTATCTGTATTAGGAAGTTTATATTCAAATTCATTCTTACCTTGCTCTTTTACTAAGCTCTTATCTAACTCCTTAAGTTTTAATGTAGACAAATCTACTGTAACTTTTTCTCCTAGATACTGGAAGTCGTAATCTTTTCCATACCCTAGAATACGTGCAGCCATCATAACTGCATCTTTATCTCCTATAAGTAGGTCTGAGTAGTTAATTGGGGATAGAATTAAAGACTGTAATAGTTTATCAATAACTACTCCTTGTCTAATGTAATTTGAGTTTGTTAAAATATCTTCTTCCTTAGCGGTCATATATTTCATTTCAATTTTACCTTCTGCTAGTGGAGAGTCTTTTGGGTAGAGCAATCCTTTTGATGGTAATTCTACTACCTCGGTAGGTAGGTTAAATTTGTTTTCCATAAATTTTATTTGTTAGTAACTTTTTCTATATATAAATATACGAATAAAACTTTTTTAAAACAACAAAGCCCGGCTACTGCCAGGCTTGTTAATTTTATTTTGAATGGTATTAGTAATTTAATACACAATAATCCATTGCAATTGAAATTTGAATCTCTACTATACCGTCAGCAGAAGTCCAGTCAAATTGTCCAAAATCTCCTTTTGTTAAGAAAGCTCCTTTAATAATCCATTCTCCTACGATATCTCCTACAGGACCTAGAATATTTAAAGTTAAATCTTTCTTATAGAAATCTGAATACCCAGCTCTACCTGTTACTGATTCGTATCCTAAACGAGCCCACTCCATTACTGCTTGAGCACCTGAAGGTGTAATTGGTGAGTATAAAGTCATATCCATATTCTCCCAGTTTCTTTTTCCTCTTATTTTTCTGTAAGAGTTGATATGATCAAGTTTGATCTCTGAATCTGTGAAGTTAGGTGCTTTCACGTTTTTAATCATGAATGCTGGGATATTGTCTATATACATTACGAACCTGTGTTGAACCATTGGTTCGAAGGCTCTAAACATAATTTCATTTGGATCTAATACTGCCATTTTATTTTTACTTATTTAATTATAAATATCTGTTTTTCTAAATATTATCCAAAAGTTGCTCCTGTTGGCTCAATTGTGAAGTCTAATACTACGAATTCAATTGTTTTAGCTGGTTGGATAAATATTTGACCTACTAATTGATTTCTATCAACTACGTCTGCTGTGTTGTTAGTATCGTCCATTACAACTCTGTATGCATAAAGACCTTGTCTTTGTACTACTGATTCTAAGTAAGGATTAACCGTCGCTAAGAATTTATTTCTAGTTGCTATAGTATTTTGTTCGAATACTAAGTTTCTTGCTTGGTCACCAATGAACTTCTTAAGTTCTATTAACAAACGTCTAACGTTTACTCTATCTAATGCTGATGCTTTAGTTTGTAATGTTTTTTGTCCGAATACTGATATACCTGATCCTGGGAATGTAGCAATTGGATTAACTTTTGCTGAGTAAAGAGTATCTCTATCTCCTTTTGTTAATTTTCTTTCTGCTTGAATTACTCCTCCGATTCCACCTCTTACAAGTCCTGCTGGTGCAAACCATGGTGCTGATGAAGCATCTG
>Ga0222713_10005765_pt1 | contig 11950 bp, 8 predicted proteins | sample C33_649DmetaG_FD_165061 | JGI IMG/M metagenome (GOLD analysis project Ga0222713, IMG submission 165061) | Estuarine water microbial communities from San Francisco Bay, California, United States - C33_649D | ecosystem: Environmental > Aquatic > Marine > Unclassified | place: USA: California...
AAGTGGCTAAAGCCATGATGGAAAAATTAGCGACTGAAAACGTTAAAGCAGCGGATGGTAAGCAGGTATCGCAAGAGTCGTTCAATCCAGTTTACATGATGGCAGATTCAGGTGCCCGAGGTTCACCCGCGCAAATGCGTCAGTTAGCCGGTATGCGAGGTTTGATGACTAAACCGGACGGCACTATTATTGAAACACCGATTACCGCTAACTTTCGTGAAGGTTTAGACGTATTACAATACTTTATTTCCACACACGGTGCACGTAAAGGTTTGGCCGATACCGCATTAAAAACAGCGAATTCGGGTTATTTGACGCGTCGCTTGGTTGATGTTGCACAAGACATGGTCGTCACTGAGAGAGATTGCGGAACAACCTTAGGTATTATGATTACTCCCCACGTTGAAGGGGGAGAAATTATGGTGCCATTACGTGAGCGTGTACTAGGTCGGGTATTGGCCGAAGATGTGAGCTTACCAGGAAGTGATGATATTGTTGTTAGTAAAGGGACCTTACTAGATGAGGATTGGGTTAATATTCTCGAAGAACGTGCTGTCGATCAAGTCAATGTGCGCTCGCCGATTACGTGTGAGGCTAAGTATGGAATCTGTGCGGCTTGTTATGGTCGTGATTTAGCGCGAGGACATTTAGTGAGCATCGGTGAGTCGGTCGGTGTTATTGCGGCTCAGTCAATAGGAGAACCTGGCACACAGTTAACCATGCGTACTTTCCATATCGGTGGTGCCGCTTCACAGGTCGCTTTAGCTAATCATATTCAAGTGAAATCTAAAGGTCGGATTAAGTTACATAATATCAAACTTGTTAAGCACAATGATGGACATTATGTGACTGTCTCGCGCTCAGGCGAATTAACTTTACTTGATCCTCAGGGTCGAGAAAGAGAGCGTTACAAACTACCTTACGGTGCCACCATTAAAGTTTCAGATAGTACCGAAGTGGTGCCAGGTCAGCTCATTGCGCAATGGGATCCCCATACGCATCCGGTTGTTACCGAAGTAGCCGGTTACGTTAAGTTTATTGATTTAATTGATGGTATCACCATGAATCGCCAAACGGATGAGCTAACCGGTTTAACGAGTAGTGTGGTTATGGATTCTAAGCAGCGAGGCTCGGGAGGTAAGGAATTACGTCCTATGATCCGGCTGACCGATAAAGAAGGGAATGATTTGTTTTTGCCTGGTACGCGATTACCCGCGCATTATTTCTTACCGATCAATGCTATTTTAAGCTTGGAAGATGGAGCCGTAGTCGGTGTAGGCGATATTGTGGCACGTATTCCACAAGAAACATCAAAAACGCGCGATATTACGGGTGGTTTACCTCGAGTGGCTGATTTATTTGAAGCACGTAAGCCGAAAGAGCCTGCTATCTTAGCAGAAATTTCCGGTATCATTAGTTTTGGTAAGGAAACAAAAGGTAAACGACGTTTAGTCATTACGGGTAATCATGGTGAAGCGTTTGAAGCATTAATTCCTAAATGGCGCCATGTGACCGTTTTTGAAGGTGAACACGTAGAACGGGGTGAAATTATTGCAGATGGCCCCTTAAATCCCCATGATATTTTACGTTTATTAGGGATTAATGCATTGACTAATTATATTGTGAGTGAAGTTCAAGAGGTTTATCGTTTACAAGGCGTAAAAATCAATGATAAACATATCGAAGTCATCGTTCGCCAAATGTTACGTAAAGTGAATATTCTGGATGCCGGTGAAAGCCGTTATTTAAAAGGCGAGCAATTGGAAGAATCGCGTGTCAAAGAAGCAAATAAAAAATTGATTGCTGAAAATAAATTACCCGCGCGTTTTGAGGCGGTATTGTTGGGTATTACCAAAGCTTCTTTAGCGACGGATTCTTTTATTTCAGCGGCGTCATTCCAAGAAACGACTCGTGTATTAACGGAAGCGGCGGTGACTGGAAAACGTGATGAATTGAAAGGCTTAAAAGAGAATGTGATTGTAGGCCGTTTAATTCCTGCGGGGACAGGATTTGCTTATCATGCGGAAGTGCGTTGCCAACGAGCGGCTAATGTATTAGCAAGGCAGCAACGTTTAAATGCCGCAGCCGCACCACAAATGACAGCCAGCGATGTGGAACAAGCCTTGAGTCAGGCACTGTCTGAAGAGCCTAAGAAAGACGAAAAGTCATAATGATTATTCCTTTACTTTTCAAGCCTAAAAAAAATGCACCTTCTGGTGCATTTTTGGTTATGGCGAGCCGTACTTTTAACCCGTAAAATAGACTTCTGCCAACTCATTTAACAGAACTAATCGTAGACTTTTCCTTGAGTTTGCGCTCATACTTTCCTTGTTTCAGCCCTAATAGTTGTGAATTTTGAGGAGGTGCCGACTACTTTTTTAGTTTTCTCTCTCCTATTCTGAGCGTGCAATTAGGAGGCCATTCATTTTTTGTTAATAATGCTATGTTTTAATTAATAAAAATGAATAGTATTTCTAGGAGTATTTATAAAATTTATAAGCGAAGCAGAGAGTGGGAATTATGTCAATCGAAAACTTATCTACAAATTTTATCCAACGTGGCAAGTCTTATAAAGCAGGGATGTTGTTATTGATAAAGCACTTGTCTGAGCAAGACTGGAAGCTAGGCACTCTATTTTCAGCGCGATTAGAGGCTATAACTGCAAAAATCGCAGCGCTTAATAAACAATTTGAGAGCGACCTTACAGGCAAGAGCATTTCTTTTAAGACTGGCCAAGCGAGACTTCAACGTTTACTTGCGTCTTATTCTTTAATATTAGACCAGCATACTATACTAAAACCATTTCAAACACTTGTCGATGCTGAACGTTATTCTGTGTACTTAAAAGAGGCTGAATTTTTAGAGACAAAAGCCGATTTTTCAGGAGATGAAAAAGATTCGAACAGGTTAGCGTTAATTTTAAGTGAAGAACCTGTCAATGATAAAGAGTTATTGCTTTCAGAATGTAAAAATGTAAAGGCTGCCTGGTTTGAATCTTTACCTGCATGGGAAAAAAAATGCATTCAAGAAATTACTAAAAAACTAGAGGAGGAGAACCAACAAGAAAAGATTGTTCATTCTATTCCTTCTTCATTACGCCATATTCCTGGTCTCGCTAATGCTTCATTTCATGCGTGTAAGAGGGGGAGTAAGCAAGTTATCGCTTATTTTCGACATGCTACGCAATTGCCAATTGGTCTGTTAGATAAGAGGAGCGCTGAGGATGAGCAACTTCGTTTAACCTGTTTCAATGTGGCCTCTCAAATCAGACTAAGTCTAGAAAAGATAAACACTCAAAGTGAGTCTGAACCCCTTAGCGAAGTTGTTATTTTAACCCAATCACTTGTATCTCCAGGAAAAGCAGCTGATTTCAAGGCTAAATATATCAGTGATTCTAGCGATAACGATACACAAATCTACGAAACTAAAGAAAAAGCGGTACAGCTTTTTCAAAAAGCTTTAGCAAATCCAAATAAGCTAATCCAAGACGATAAAATTAAATCACTATTTTTTAATAAAGAAGAATTAGATCAGAAAAAAGATTCGCTTTGTTATAAAGATTTTTTAGAAAAATGGGGATTAATTAGCCAGAGTAATGAGGTGTTTGAATATGGAAAGCAAAAATTTCATAAAATTACCTTATTATCGACAAATCACCCGTTGAATGTGTTACGACATCTTGGAACGTATCAACCTCAGGTTGAAAGGAATGAGAAAAACACCACATTATTATTAGGTGCAATATCACGTTATTTAGAATCAGTAAAGAGTAAGAATGAAAAAAGCGCTGAGAATAATAGACAACGCTGGAAAGAAGAAAGATTGTCTCATATTTTAAAAGACTTGGCTGAACCGGAGTTAAGCTTTCTTCAAAGTAAATTAATTGAAGAACTTAGATTTTGCGAAGAAGCTAGGGAGCTTTCTGCTAATCGTAAAAAATCCATCATTGAGCAGGTTAAAGCTTTACTAAGCCCAGATATTAAAGCCTTTTTAGATGAAAATACACTGCAATTAGTACATGCCTTACATAGCTTATTATCTATACCAAGTGGCCAAGGTGTCTTTGCAGCGGATGAACGCCACAAGCCACAGCTGAGAAGTTCTGCTGAGATAATAATTGTTAATTGCTTGAAGGGTGCGGCTTGGATAGCGTGTAAAAGTGGAAAGGATCGTACGGGTGGTGCCTCTATAGCAGCGGATGCGGCAGCGATTTATTATGATCAATACAAACAATTTCCTTTGTATTATGATGATAACGTTCATAGAGAGCGCTATTTAAAACTATTAAAAGTGCTTTACGACTCAGGTCATCAGCAAACAGTGGCTGCAAAAAATGCACCGAGTGCAGCAGGTTTAGTTAAAGCCACTTGTTTTTTTCCTGGTGATCTAAAATTAGATGTTAAACGTGTACAATCAGAAACCCAATTAGCACGTCTAAATAAACCTAAAGCAGTAAACAGTTCAAAAAAGGAAACCTTTGATCATCGAGCCTTAAAATCAGATTTGCAGGATATAAAAAATAAGACAACCAATAGTTCCTTAGGTGTAAATGTCACGCTTGCTGATTGGCGGAGGAATTGGGAAAGTTATTTTATCAACGGAAAGCAGGTTAAGGTGCTACGAAAGGATAAAAGCTTTAAAGACGGGGAGGATCTATCTGCATTTATTGAAACTCATCTGCTAGCGCAGATAAAATGCCAGGATTTAAAAGAACATTACAACGCACTCGCTCTTTATACTTTTCATCATGGAGGTTTTCCACATGCTATTCAAAAAGTCAGTATAGACTTAGTTAATCAATATCTAAATAAAAAAGCTATTATTGGGCAACCTGAAATGCAGATAAATTTTTCCTGGTCCAAAAAACACCAAGGTATTCAAATTGAAACGATTGACACCTATAAAGAAAAAAAAGATGTAGAAACAGGCGAGTGTGTTCAGTTCCAAAATGGAAATTACCATTGTCAAACCCAATCTTGCCTTTTGCTGAATCTAAGTGAAGTTAAAGGTAAAGGCTATAATTTAGCAGTCGAGCTTCAAAGTGCCAATGTAGATTGTATCGATGCGTTTAAGCCGTTATTTTTTAAAAAGTCCAATTTTTTAGAAGCTTTTATACACTATTTACAGTTGCTGTTGGCGGCTATTAAACGTTATTTGGATAAGCACATCAAAACGACTCCTGATCTAAACGAAAGATGGAGATCTGGTGTTAATTCTCAATTTTTTAAGAAATCAACACAGACTGAAGAGCAGCCTGATGAGCTAGCTCAGTATCGCTTCAGTTAAAAGAATGACTTCCCCATCAATATGTGAAAGTTTACGTTTTTCAGTAAAATTTATTTTTCCGTTCTTTGTAGTGATAAGGAGACTAGAAAACACACAAAATAAGTGCGAAAATTAAACACGGAAAGCAATCCTGATACTTGACATCTTAGAGCGCTCTCTTTACAATCTCGCCCCTCTTCGTTCGATGAAGAAAGATTTTTTGAGCTTACTAAAACGCCTAAAAAATTGAGTTGTAACAGCAAATAAAAACTTGTTTTGACTAAGAAAGAAAGTATTCAGAGTAGATTTAAGCTGCATTTTTGAGTAAAGAGATGACATGGCCACAATTAACCAGTTAGTACGAAAACCGCGTGTGCAAAGACGCACTAAATCCATGGTTCCCGCGTTAGGTCAATGCCCCCAAAAAAGAGGGGTTTGTACGCGTGTCTATACGGTTACACCTAAAAAGCCAAACTCGGCCTTACGTAAGGTTGCTCGGGTTCGTTTAACCAATGGAATGGAGGTCACGACCTATATCGGTGGTGAGGGTCACAACCTTCAAGAGCACTCTGTTATTCTTATGCGTGGCGGGCGGGTAAAAGATTTACCGGGTGTTCGTTATCATGTTGTGCGAGGCGCTTTAGATACTTCAGGAGTATCAGGTCGAAAGCAAGGCCGCTCTAAATATGGTGCTAAAAGGCCTAAAGATAAATAAATTAAATAGCTAGGATTTGAATTATGCCAAGAAGACGTGTTGCTGCTAAAAGGGTTATCCTGCCTGATCCCCTCTATAAAAGTGAGTTATTAAGTAAGTTTATTAATTCAGTTATGAAGAATGGAAAAAAAGCAGTTGCGGAAAAAATCGTATACGGTGCTTTAGAGCGCTTGGATGCCCGTTTAAAAGATAAGTCTAAAAAAACTGTAGATAGAGAAGATGGTGAAGCAGAAGGTGAAGACGGTAGTGGAAGACAGGCTTTTGATTCAAGTGCATTACTCGATATTTTTGATCAGGCACTAGATAACATCCGTCCTAACGTCGAGGTAAGGGCGAGGCGTGTTGGCGGTTCGACTTATCAAATTCCAGTTGAAGTGCGTCCATCGCGGCGTACGGCTTTGGCTATGCGTTGGTTAAAGGTAGCAGCAAGTCAGCGTAGTGAAAAAACAATGGCTCAGCGATTGTCAGCTGAAATTTTAGATGCTTATGACAATAAAGGCATTGCAGTGAAAAAACGAGAAGATACGCACCGTATGGCTAAGGCTAATCAAGCTTTTGCTCATTTTAGGTTCGGTTGATTTAAAAAATTTAATAGGTACTGAGTGTGGATCGACAAACACCCATAGAGCGCTATCGAAATATTGGTATTATTGCCCATATTGATGCGGGGAAAACAACAACAACAGAACGAATTTTATTTTACACGGGTATATCCCATAAGCTTGGTGAAGTCCATGAAGGTACAGCTATTATGGACTGGATGGCTCAAGAGCAGGAGCGGGGTATTACGATCACATCGGCTGCAACGACTTGCTTTTGGGATGGTATGGCTCATCAATTCCCTCAGCACCGTATCAATATCATTGATACGCCAGGACATGTTGATTTTACTATTGAAGTTGAGCGTTCGCTACGTGTTCTGGATGGGGCTTGTGTTGTCTTTTGTGCCGTAAGTGGTGTTGAGCCACAGTCTGAAACAGTATGGCGTCAAGCCAATAAATATAACGTGCCGCGTCTGGCTTTTGTTAATAAGATGGATAGAGCAGGAGCTAATTTTCTACGCGTGGTAGAACAGATTACCAAACGTTTAGGGGGACGTCCGATTCCTATCCATATCCCGATAGGTGCGGAAGAAAATTTTGAAGGTGTCGTCGATTTAGTGCAAATGAAGGCGGTTTACTGGGATGAAAGTACGCAAGGTATGCGTTTTGAATATCGAGATATTCCCGATAATCTAAAAGCTGAGTGTGAAACTTGGCATGAAAAATTGATTGAGACAGTTGCTGAAGCTTCAGAAGAGATGACAGAGCGTTATCTTAGTGGTGAAAAATTTACTATCGATGAGGTCAAGCAGGCGGTACGCATGCTAACCTTAAATAACAAGATTGTACCAGTGCTTTGTGGTTCAGCCTTTAAGAATAAGGGTGTACAGGCAATGCTAGATGCCGTTATTGAGTATTTGCCAGCACCTAATGATGTTGCGGCTATAAAAGGGGTGCTTGATGATGCAAATCAGACAGTTGCAGAAAGGTCTTCTGTTGACGATGCGCCTTTTGCTGCATTGGCTTTTAAGATAGCGACTGATCCTTTTGTGGGTTCTCTGGTCTATTTCCGAGTTTATTCAGGTGTTGTAAAGGGCGGCGATAGTGTTTACAACCCAGTTAAAAGTAAAAAGGAACGCATAGGTCGTCTCGTACAAATGCACGCTAATACGCGTGAGGAAATAAAGGAAGTGCGAGCGGGAGATATTGCCGCTGCCGTAGGTTTAAAATATACAACCACAGGTGATACACTGTCCGATCCGGATAACATTATTACATTAGAGAAAATGGAGTTTCCTGAGCCCGTTATATCCATTGCGGTAGAGCCTAAAACCAAGGCAGATCAGGAAAAGATGTCGATTGCACTTAGTAAGTTAGCGCAAGAAGATCCTTCTTTTCGAGTACGGGTCGATGAAGAATCTGGCCAGACAATTATATCTGGAATGGGGGAACTTCATTTAGAAATTATTGTTGACCGAATGAAGCGAGAATTTAGTGTCGAGGCAAATGTAGGTAAACCACAGGTTGCTTACCGGGAAACTATCCGTAAATCGGTTGAACAAGAAGGAAAATTTGTTCGACAAAGTGGTGGTCGCGGTCAATACGGACATGTATGGATAAAGCTCGAGCCTTTAGAAGCAGGCAAAGGATACGAATTTGAAAATGCCATTGTGGGAGGGGTTATTCCTAAAGAATATATTCCCGCTGTGGATAAAGGTATAAAAGAGCAATTAGAAAATGGTGTGATAGCGGGCTACCCCGTAGTCGATGTTAAGGTTACACTTTTTGATGGGACTTACCATGATGTTGATTCGAGTGAAATGGCTTTCAAGATAGCGGGCTCTATGGCTTTTAAAGAAGGCGCACGCAAAGCGGCGCCCGTTTTGCTGGAGCCTATTATGAAAGTTGAAGTAGTGACGCCTGAAGAATATATGGGTGATGTTATGGGGGATCTAAATCGTCGCCGTGGTATTTTACAAGGGATGGAAGACTTACCTGCGGGAGGTGGAAAAATGATACGTGCAGAAGTGCCACTTTCTGAAATGTTTGGTTATGCCACAGACTTACGGTCAGCAACGCAAGGGCGTGCTACCTATACGATGGAGTTTGGTAAATATAACGAAGCGCCCACTAACGTTGCGGATGGTATTATTCGCAGAAAAGATGAGAGTAATTAATAGAAATTGAGGTAAAAAATTATGGCCACTGGAAAGTTTGTACGAAATAAACCCCATTTAAATGTGGGCACTATAGGCCACGTTGATCATGGTAAGACAACATTGACAGCAGCGATCACCAAATGTATGGCAGAAAAGTTTGGTGGAGAAGCGATTGCTTTTGATAAAATTGATAAAGCGCCTGAAGAAAAGGCTCGTGGGATTACAATTTCGACTTCGCATGTCGAGTATGAAAGCGAAAAGCGCCACTATGCGCATGTAGATTGTCCTGGCCACGCGGATTATGTTAAAAATATGATTACCGGGGCTGCGCAAATGGATGGTGCAATACTTGTGGTAAGTGCAGCAGACGGACCTATGCCGCAAACACGTGAACATATTTTATTAGCTCGACAAGTAAATGTGCCTAATATTGTTGTGTTTATGAATAAGTGCGACATGGTAGATGATGCCGAATTACTTGATTTAGTGGAAATGGAAATTCGAGAATTACTCTCTAAATATGAGTTTCCCGGTGATAAGATCCCTGTTATTCGGGGATCCGCTAAGATAGCGCTCGAAGATAAAAATGATGACCGTGAAAAGGGTGGTATTCTTGCCCTAGTTAAGGCAATGGATGAATATTTTCCTGAGCCAACGCGTGATATAAATAAGCCATTCCTAATGCCTATTGAAGATGTGTTTACGATTTCAGGGCGTGGAACCGTGGTGACTGGTCGTGTTGAGCGTGGGGTTGTGAAAGTGGGTGATCCAGTAGAAGTTGTGGGCTTAAGGGCGGTTCAAGATACGGCAGTGACCGGCGTAGAAATGTTTTGTAAGTCTTTAGACCAAGGACAAGCAGGCGACAACATAGGGGCGTTAATTAGAGGGTTAAAGCGTGAAGATGTAGAGCGCGGACAAGTATTAGCTAAGCCGGGCACAGTGGAGGCTTGGACAGAATTTGAAGCTGAAATTTACGTATTAACTAAGGAAGAAGGGGGTCGTCATACTGCCTTCATGAATAATTACAAACCGCAATTTTATTTCAGAACAACCGATGTTACAGGAACAATTAAGCTTCCTCAAGATTCTGAAATGGTTATGCCAGGAGAAAATGTCAAAATTACCGTAACCTTGATGAATGAATACGGTGTTGCAATGGAACAAGGCTTGCGCTTTGCTATTCGTGAAGGTGGTAAAACGGTAGGGTCGGGCGTTGTATCTAAACTCATTAAGAAAGGAAAAAGGGCCTAGAGCTTAGTAGGAAATATTATGTCGTTACAAAATCAAGATTTTCGTATAGTGTTACATGCCTATGATCATCGTTTAGTGGATAAAGCAACTGAAAAGATTGTAAGTTCATTAAAACGTACGGGTGCCATCATAAGCCCTATACCTTTACCAACAAAGATTAAAAAGTTAACAATTAATACCTCACCGCATGTTGATAAAGATGCGCGTGATCAGTATGAAATCCGCATACATAAACGTTTAATCGATGTTTACGCTTCAACGGATAAGACAGCCGATGCACTTAAGCGTCTGGATGATTTACCTTCAGAAGTGAGTATTGAGCTTCGCACCATGAGTGACAAGAAAGAGAAAAGCGATAAAAAAAACAAGTAAGTTTCTTAAGAATGCTAATTCAGTGAAGGTATTTAGTTATGATAATGGGTTTAATCGGTCGAAAGTGCGGTATGACGCAGATATATGCTGAAAATAATGAAGCGATACCTGTTACTGTTATTGAAATACTGCCTAACCGTGTAGTTCAAGTTAAAACTAAAGAACGTGATGGCTATGAATCTGTTCAAGTAACCACGGATAAAAAATCTTCTTCGCGCCTTAATAAACCTAAAGCAGGTCATTTTGCCAAGGCAAATGTTGAGCCTGGAGATGGTCTTTGGGAGTTTCCTATAGAGGGACAAAAGAAAGGCAAAAGTGAAGATGAGCAAGGTGAAGGCGATGCCGCTTTATTACCAGGAAAAGAGGTTACTGTTGATATATTTGATTCACTCGAATGGGTCGATGTGATCGGTATTACGAAAGGAAAAGGGTTCTCAGGGCCTGTTAAACGCTATAAGTTCTCCATGCAAGATGCTACGCATGGAAATTCTTTGTCTCACCGTGCTCATGGTTCGATTGGCCAACGTCAATCTCCTGGCCGAGTTTTTAAAGGAAAGAAAATGGCAGGGCAATTGGGAAATCGCCGCCGTACCATTCAATCTTTGAAACTAGTTCGGATTGATGTGATTCGAAATTTACTGTATGTAAAAGGTGCCATCCCGGGAGCTCCAGGTGGAAAAGTGATTGTTAGACCTGCAGTAAGAAAAAAGAATAAACAAAATAAAAATTGATCTCATTTTTGGGGATTAAATTTAACTATAAATTTTTGGAATGGCTTTATGCAAGTGGCTTTATTTACAAAGAATGGCGATAACCAAGCACTGAAGTTGTCAGATGCGGTCTTTGGATGTCGTTTTAATGAACCTTTGATTCATCAAGTGGTCACTGCTTATTTAGCAGGCGGACGTCAAGGGACGCGGGCTCAAAAAAATCGCGCCGCAGTGAGCGGTGGTGGGAAAAAGCCATGGAAACAAAAAGGAATGGGTAGGGCCAGAGCGGGTACTATTCGTAGCCCTTTATGGCGTAGTGGTGGCGTTACCTTTGCAGCAAGTACACAAGACTTTACGCAAAAAGTAAATAAAAAAATGTACCGTGCAGCAATGCGTTCCATTTGCTCAGAATTATTGAGGCAAGGGCGGTTTATAGTTTTAGAGTCTTTTGAACTTGAGAAAGCTAAAACACGAGACTTAGTAGCTAAACTTAAAGTGTTCAATATTGATCAAAAAACACTTATTGTTCTTGATGAAGTTAATGAAAATATTTATTTAGCTGCGCGAAATTTACATAAGATAGAATTAACGGATGTTGAAACAATTAATCCTGTTAACCTAATCCATTATGAAAAGGTATTAATTACTGCGTCTGCTTTAAAAAAAATTGAGGAACTCTTGGCATGACGAATATTTCCCTAACTCAGCAATTGCGCCGGTTTAAGATTATAGAGCGGCCTCATTTATCTGAAAAATCAACAATGTTGGCTGATAAACACCATCAGTTTGTCTTTAAAGTGTTAAAAAATGCGACTAAGTCAGAGATTAAACAAGCAGTAGAAATTTTATTTAAAGTTAAAGTCAATGCGGTTCAGTTATTGAATGTTAAAGCTAAAAACCGCCGTTTTAAGCAGGTTGAAGGTCAATTAAAGGGTT
>Ga0222713_10005768_pt1 | contig 11943 bp, 6 predicted proteins | sample C33_649DmetaG_FD_165061 | JGI IMG/M metagenome (GOLD analysis project Ga0222713, IMG submission 165061) | Estuarine water microbial communities from San Francisco Bay, California, United States - C33_649D | ecosystem: Environmental > Aquatic > Marine > Unclassified | place: USA: California...
CACCCGGTCTATCTCTCCCGCTGCCACCAGACGAACCGGCATTCAAGCCCACGTTACCAGTTCCGCCAGCACCATTATATGAGCCGCCGCCACCCCCGCCACCGATGCCGCCATCACCACCCCTGTATGAGTGACCGGCACCACCACCACCACCGCCCCAGTAGTAACAAGTGCCTAGAATGCAATTTTGTACTCCTGCTCCACCAGAGGAAGCACCATGGGATTGACCAGTAGAACCAGGGCCGCCTGCACCGCCGCCGCCGCCAGAAACGTGAGAACCGTAACCGGAGGCGCCAGCATAACCCTGGCCCGCAGTTCCTGCCCCGTTTCTTCCGCTAGTACCCGCGCTATATCCCGAGGCACCGCCGCCTGAACCACCAGCACCTGCTGCGCCTTGCAGTGTATGACCCCATGGTCCAGTACCGCCATAACCGCCACCGATCGCCGTCAATGTGCCAGATGCGGTAACTAAGGTCGAGTTTCCACCTTGAGTGCCATTCACTCTCCATTGATGGCCGCCCCCTTCACCACTGGTGTTTGGACGAACCGAACCTATACCGCCGTCGCCGACAGCCAGCTCAGTCCAGCCCGGAGTGAGATTTACAGTTTGTGCAATAACACCACCACCACCACCACCACCACCAATATCCTTACCACCACCACCACCACCAGCAACCATCAAAGTTTCAGCAACAGATGTGGTCGCTAACCAGGAATAGACTCGAGTCCCACTGTTGTAAATCACACCTATCGGCTGCGATGCATCAGCGCTTGCTCCAGCGAGGTATTGGACTCCATTAAAGAGGTAGTAACCGTTACCGAGAAAAGCTGCTACGCCAGAGGTGGCAGAAATATTACCTGTGATTGTCACACTGGCATTGCCGCTACTCAACACGGGTGATGCGTTTAACACGACGTTGCCTGTATACAATTGATTGCCTGTGGTGGTGATATTGGCCCCTAAATAAATCGTAACCCCCTGTAATGTCACCCCACTATCGGTCCCGCTTAATGTAATAGCAGCATTAATGTAGATATTATTTTCCGCCGTAAGCGTAAGGTCGCCATCACCACTCGATAAGATAGCAGCATTTAGAGTAATATTGCCGACGCCGGTCGTGCCTGTAGCAGTGGTGGTTGGGTCGGTATTGATGGTGTTAGTTTCAAGTAAGGTGGTAAGAGTTACATTTTGTCCGGCCTGCAGTGCGCTATTAATATTGATGGCAAGAGCTGAGTCGATAACAAGATCATACGGATCAATGAGCCACATACCACCCCGACCCGCATTGATTGTCGCTAATAAGGAAATGGTTTGACCAGAGGTTTCAATAAAGCCACCAAGATTTCCACTGAGTGCGTAGGCTTGTAAAGAGGATAATGTGTCTAGCTGAGTAAATTGTGCAAAGGGGAGAGAGTGATTTCTTACGTCGTTACCGATTAAAATGGTGCCGCCTTGGAGAAGGCCTATGGATTCGATTGCCACATTCTTAAATAGCACTTGACGGTAGGCAGATATGCTAACCGTGCCTCCACGACCAGCCGTACCGTTTGTTTGTACGGTCGAGTTATTGATGGCAACATCTTCATTGGTTGCCGTTAATATAATTGAACCACCATCAGAGCCATTTGCCTGAAGGGTCGCCTGTGCTAAATGAATAGCGCCTGCATTCTCAACGAGAATCGTTCCGCCTCGACCAGAACTTCCGTTGGTTTGGATTATGCCCGCAATACTTACTAGCCCATCCTCGGAAATAATGTTGATTAAACCCCCTTCGTTACCGCTAGCAATAATTGATGCGGTAGAAGTAATCTCTACCGAACGCTTACCATTTAAGGAAACTGATCCACGATTGGTAGGCGACCCCGACCTCAGTACTCTGGATATCACTAAACGTGACGCTGTTAATTGCATGAATGGCATATGCGAACTTTGTTCGCCGTAGGTCCAAATATTCCCTAAGGCATTTATTTCTGGTGCGGCGGCTTCAAGGTAAGCTACCTGTGTATCAGATGTTGCAGCAAAGTTTATTGTTTGGGCACTCATTAATGACAGGTTAAGCGGTGACAAAGCATCGCTTATAATTTGGCCTGCTATATTAATCTCTTGCGCGGCATTAATCGTAAGCGTTGTCTGCGGTGTAGAGGTTTTGCTAATCAGTGCAGTCGCTTCAAAATTAAAAGCATGGTCAGTCACTACCGTTACGTTAGCCGACGCTATCGATTGGTTTATCACGTTAACTACCTCAGCACTGGTCTCTGCTGTATTGGTTTCAATGGTAATATGCCCTGCGGCACCCTGCTCTGTTTGAGATCCCGCATGAAGCGTTGTGGATTCTGCCGTCACCAAATTATCAGCGGTGATATTAATCTGACCGCCGTCCCCTGATATAGCACCGCCCATTGCAAGCATTGTGCCATTTAACTCAGCATCCCCTGCTGCGATATGAATAGCGCCGCCGTTCCCTTGTTGGGTGGCGGAAACGTCAATCACACTCGACGCATCCGCAGTTAACTGGTCAGCCTCAATGGTAACCTCGCCACCCGCTTCCGGCGCAGCGGCATCGATGACGGAATTTTGTGCCAACGTAACCTGATCGCCGCTCAGGAATACCCGACCACCCACTTTCACTACATTAAAGGCATCGCCACCAACATCTAAGGTGCCCGACTGATTGATCACACCCGATACTAGGTGGCTCATGGCTTTAGCGGAAAGAATAATGGTTCCTCCCGGTGCGCTAACCGCATGTTTATTTTCTATTAAAGTCGCGACTGTGGCTGGCGTTGTAGTAATGCTGGATAAATGATTGTTAGCATTAAAATTTAAGGTAATTTTTTCTCCTGTAGCCATCACAACAGAACCCATTTGCGCAACAACTAATCCATGATTTCTAACCTCAGGCGCCAATAAAGCAACATACCCATTTAAGGCTGCCCTTATCTCTCCTTCGTTAACAACACTTCCTAAAGCATCGTTCCGATCAAACTCAAGCGCGCCTTGCATAAACTTCTCTTCATTCACATTGTGGGTAGTGGCAGTAATAGCTCCAACGTCAATAATCGAATTTTTGCCAAAATATATTCCAGCGGCATTTTGTAAGATAACCTGGCCATTAGCTCTGATCTGTCCATGAATCTGACTGGGGTTATTGCTGTTAATCTTATTCAGCGTTACCGAACGTGAATCAGGTTGTTGAAAGTGAACAGCGGCTTGCTCTCCCACATCAAATGACTGCCATTTTATGATCGCTCTTTGGGAAGATTGTAGAACATTTAACTGCGAGGAGTTAAGGCTATCAATACCCACAGTCGCTGAACCACTAACAACAGAAGACCCCTGAGGAAGTTGGTTGACGGCCGGCTCGGCGAGACAAAGCCCGGACAAGGTAAAGAGAAAAAAACAAAGGTACTTGAAAAAATTTAGCAAGCGATAGGATAAGTAAAAAATAAGTTCTAAGAATTATACTAAAATTTACGCAAAAACACCATAAATTAGCTTGCTAATTTTTTTTGTTGCGGAAGACAACAATATCATTTTACAGGGCAAACTTTAAGTAAAACAAAACTCCCGCAATGGACCATCATAATAACATTTTATCCACAGCAGCCAATAAAAAAAATTAAGCTAAAAAAAGGGGCAATGTATTTACTATTTAAAATTTTTAATCAACAAAAACAATTATTTACATCAAAAAAATTTTTTTAACTAACTTTTTTAACGTAGGTCAAGTTTATGTGAATTAATACTGCTGCTTAAAATTTCAGCATAATAATTTTTTATTGTCTTCGGCGGTTTTTACTATTTTTCTTATGGCATGAAAATTACCCAGCGTGAAAATTTTTTTGGCTCTTGGCATAAATATTTTTTTACACTTCGTAAGGCAATTTATTTGCTTCGCAAATGTTAGCTTAATAAGCGCTCACGAATTACTTTAAAAAAAAATTCAGAAGCAACATGATAAAGGCGTGAGAATAATAAAAATTGTATAAATTAAACTGGCAGGATGATTAAAAATCTATGGCAGCTGAAACCCATAGCATAATGCCGGGTGCCTCAGCATTACTATTGTCAAGGTTATTGCTTGTTCGGTTGGGATTGCTGCCTATTCTATCCGCTATCGTTGCTTCAAATGTGCTGTCCATCGGGCCCAAATACTCCAATGAAAATCCATAACCCCTCAGCGATATATTATTGCTATTGCCTACTAAAGTAAGTGTTTGATTGGTCGCGGGATTAAAATCTTTTTTATATTGCTTAACATAACCGTGATCATAGAAAGTTGAAATGGTTATATTGTTTGTCAGGATATAACGGTAATCTAACTTGAAGAGCAGGCCATGGGTACCCCCCGCCTCACTTGCTGGGTAAGCACGGACGCCCTGCTCACCGCCCAAATAAAACTTTTGCGCAGAATCTAAGTTCTTACTAGCATACTGGCCTGAAAGCTGTACCGCAACAGAATGATCGTCCTCAAAAAATTGCGTAAAGCTGACGTAGCCTGAAAAAATTGCCTGGACATCGTCCGTATTTTCGTTTTTCTTGCTAGTCCGAAAAGTATCTGGACTTTTACCGTAATCATTGTGCTCTAATGCTAGGTTCGTCGAGCCAAAAAATTCCCCCCCCATCAACCAATCAGTCAGGTCTGAATAATTTGCCCCCCCATTTATTGTATGGTTCAGGTAATCACTCTCTGTGCCAAAAGAAGATTTGTTGATGTAATGATTTCGGTCGATTGATGCGGTGAGGTTAAGATTGTTAATGCGGCTTCTAATTAATGGGTAGGTTGCACCGATTGAAAAGGATCTAGAAAGCCCTGAGAGTTGTAAAGTGCGCGCCTCACCATTCGGCACTTCATAGCTCATCAAGCTAGTATCCAAATTTAGGCTAAGGCCTGAATAGCCGTATGGGATTGCGTAAGCTAAACTTCCATATTTGACGCCTTCTGTCCTAAGCACCGCCACATCCACACGATCACCGAACCCTCCTGGACTTAATAAACTTCCATTTAACAACGTTCGGTTGTATCCGGTTGGTTTAGAGCCAAAATTATCATTGCTTAAAGTACCAAGTAACCAAGGTTCATTGACCATCCTGACCCCAGCATCGGTTTCGCCGGGATTTTTACCTGCTTGCAAGGATTGGTTGGCAAAAATGCCGGGCAGGTCGCTGGCGATTAAAATTGCGCGCTCTAACTTTTTGGTGTCGACAGGCTGTCCCGGAGGAAGGGAAAACTCAATATAATTTTTAACAATATCTGGGTTAACGAGATATTCAATATCTGGATCAATGAGCAATTCTGCCCCACCAAAGATACCTTCTTGAATTTCAATCGTAATTATTCCGTCCGTTATATCTTGTTTTGGTAAGGTAGCACGGCCAACATACCCTTTGGCCTGATATAAAAGCGTCACCTCATCAATGGCTAACTTTAATTCATCAATACTGACATTGGTACCAATGAGTGTGGCAAACAGTTCATTAATTGCATCGGCTTCAATTAATGTGTTGCCTGATACCTGTATATCTTTTACAAAAAACTCAACCTGACCCCCGCTTGACTGCTGCGTCTCCCTGCTCTCGGGTTCTTCAATTTTGGGTGGCAGCTTTCTTGGTTGCTTTTTTTTCTGCTGCAATTCAATCTGCTTTTTCACTGAGCCAGCATTCACTGAGCCAGCATCAGCAGCGAAGACAGCTAAGGGCTGCGTTAAAAAAACGTTAAGCATTAACGGCATTAGCGTGCATGTTAGCTGGCAAATCTTATTTTTTATTAACATAAATTTTTAACCATGCAGAATTTACTTTATTGCGCTCGCATTTTATCGGATATTGTATCTGTATACTAGGGTATAGCAACTTTAAATTTCACTTTGAACTCTATGGCTTCATGATTTTAATTATGTATTATTCGCCACTTTCAACCCGGCTTACAATTTCCTAACAAAATAAACTGACTATCAGTTAGCATAGAGTTTCTTATGATTTTACTGCGCTCACAAATTACAATGAGGTCCTTTACTTCGAACCGTATCTTCGTCAGAGCCGTTATTGTGGGCTTTTTTATGGGGGCACTATCTGTGCATGTGCAGGCCAACCAAGATCCCGAGTTGGTGGCTAAGACGAACGGCAATAGCCTTGATAATAGGGCCATTGCAGCAATTGACTCGCCACACGTCATTTCCTCCGACCGAAGCGTATGGCAGGCCATACAACAAAACTTTCAGCTAAAGCCTGTGCCCCACGCGTCGGCTTTGAGCGCAATGAAAAAGCATCAGAATTGGTTCACAGACCATCCTGCTTACACGCAACGCATGTTGCGGCGGGCCGAAAAATACCTCAGCTATGTCGTCAATGAAGTGGCTAAACGCAAGATGCCGAGTGAGATCGCCCTGCTGCCGATGATTGAGAGTGCTTACAATCCAATGGCCACATCTAGCAAAGGGGCTGTAGGGATCTGGCAATTTATATCGAGCACCGGTCATGATTTTGGTCTCATGCAGAACGCCTGGCTTGATCAGCGCAGGGGGGTGGTGCAATCGACCCAGGCGGCCTTAGACTACCTCGAAAAACTCTACGCCGAATTCGGCAGTTGGGAATTAGCGCTTGCCGCCTACAACGCCGGCGAGGGACGCATCGCCAAAACGATCAAAGCCAACAAGCGGCTGGGTAAGCCCCATGGTTACTACGACCTTAGCCTGCCCCGAGAGACGCGGGAATTCGTCCCAAAGCTACTCGCCATTAAAGCCGTTCTGGGACAGACCGAGCGCTATCGGCAGGCTCTGCTCAGCCTGCCCATGACCCATTATTTTCGGGAAGTCACGCTGCCCCGACCTGTCGACGTCAACCTCATCCCCGTGCTTGCCGGCATTACGTTGAATGAATTTAAGCTGCTCAACGCAGAACATAAAATGCCGCTACTGAGCCCGGATGACTATGCGCCGCGAGTGCTCGTCCCGGTCAGCAGCGCTGACAAATTTGGCCTAGCCTTAGCAAACGCGACCCAACCCTTAGCCACCTGGATAGCCTACCACCCCGTGGCCGGTGAGACCGCCCAAGGCATTGCCGAGAAGTTTGGCCTCGATCTCACGGCACTAATGCAACTCAATCGTCTGTCTGTCTATACACGCCTGACCAGCAGCAGGGCCCTCCTGGTCCCCAAAAATCCGGGTCAGCTTGCTTACCTCATGGCCCAGCAAAAAAACCCGCAGCCATCCGGTGTCATCACCCACCATATCAGCTTCGGGGATAGCTTAAGGTCAATAGCAAGAAAATATAAAGTAAGCCCCCAGGCACTGATAGCTTTTAACGAGCTTCGCTCTAAAAAATTAATCATCGGCACCACCATCGACATACCGAGTGAATAAAGGCGGTTATGATCGTTACCGCAAGATGGCCTGAATACTTATCAACTGTGACCACCTTGCTATCATTTCTTTAGCCAATTATGATGTGTGAAATGAATAAACAATCCCTAATAAATAGGTACCTCCACCCGCGCGGGTTTTCTTTGGTCGAGCTGTTGGTCTACCTCGCCATTTTTGGGTTGGTGGGCACTACGATTTGGGCCGGGATAAGCACCTTTATCCTGAAGCAAAACAAGGTCATGACGCTGCAAGAATTAACCAACGAAGCCAACTTCTCACTGCGCAGGGTAAGTCCCCTCTTTAGCAATGCCCAAGCCTTTGTTGCCCGCACCAAAGGCTTTAGAGACGTTGACGCGGGTGATGCCTTTGACGATAGCAATACCAAAAGAAACCCTAACGGCTATACGAAAAACTGCCTAGATATCGTATACAACGATGGCACATCTACAACGCTGTGGCTCCAAGAAAACCCGGGCGATGACGCAGTCGCCGGTTACTACGCCTTTTTTAGCAAGGACGAGGCTGGTTGCGCTGGAACCTTGTCAACTGCGGGATCGACCCAGCTGTCCGACTACATCTTTGTGGTACGGGACATTACTGCGGATGGGGATGCGGCACTCTTCGAGATTGATGCAGAAGCCCCGGGCACAGTCCGATTCAATCTGAACGTTGAATCGATCAATGCCGACCGGACCACGGTCAGCGTGCCCTTAAACCAGAGTGAGTCCATTGATAGTAGGTTTTTTACTGGTGACAATTCTCTGCCAAGCAGCAGCGATTGTCATGCGCTCATCAAAAAGCAAGATTTATCGAATGCGGGGGGTTTCAGTGGGCCACACATGTTTCTAAATAGTATGGCACCTTCAACTAAATTTGAAGGTCTTTACATCCATATCACGAATTATAACAGCCTGATCGACGTGGTTCATGCAAACGCACCAGGCAGGCAATTGGACAATGTCACCGTCAGCGGTGGCTTAATACACGACATTGAGACGGGTCCAAATGGAAATACTATGAACCATATAATGAATATTCTAGACTATATCGTCTTCGATAGCGCCACACTCCCGCGTACATTGCATCTAAAATTCTATGCTCAATATGGTAAGGGTGCTGTCTATACCGACCCGAGCGAGTTGGAAAATGGTAGCGGTTTATATGCAGGAGAATATGATGTAGATATATACCTGGAACCGACTGGGGCTAGGATAGGCGAGCCAGTTGCGAATGATGGTGGGGTCCAATGTCTTCACGATTACCTTGAAGGTCCGCCTGGCTTGTCTGTCGTTGACCGCACGGTGTTCGAGACTGGCAGTTCGATACCCGTGACCATTAATCTGTCCAGAGCTGCAGATGGTAATGTGACTTTTGACTGGGAAACAACAGCCGATACAGCAACAGATGGAGTGGATTATACCGGTGACTCAGGAACAATAACCATAGAAGCTGGAGCTACCACAGCTACTGTGAGTGTTGGGATTATTGCAGATGCTTTGGATGAGGAGGTACCTGAAACCTTCGGTGTAACCATAAGCAATCCGCGCGGCGCCACGATTAGCCAAAGCGTTGGCGTAGTAACCATACATGGCACGTCGATGCCTAATTGCATTTATGCAAATAATAAAATAATGGGTGGGTGCAGCACCTCAGGAACTTGCACGGGTTCCGGTTTAACTGGTAATCAAGCCCAAAATGCTGCAAACTACGTATGGAGTGATACCCTAGCAACTGGATGTACGCAACGATGATAAACATACCCTTCTTTGCTCGCGCGCGCCGCCACCCGCGCGGATTTTCTTTGGTCGAGCTGTTGGTCTACCTCGCCATTTTTGGGTTGGTGGGCACCATGATTTGGGCCGGGATGAGCACCTTTACCCTGAAGCAAAACAAGGTCATGACGCTGCAAGAATTAACCAACGAAGCCAACTTCTCACTGCGCAGGGTAAGTCCCCTCTTTAGGAATGTTCAGTTCTTTGAAGCTAAGGATATCTTTAATCCTAGCAGTGTTGACGGTCTGAACCCCAAAGGTTACACGAAGAACTGCTTAGATTTATTCTATAACGACAACACCTCGACAGTGCTGTGGCTCCAAGAAAACCCAGCTGCGGAGGGAGTCGCCGACTACTACGCCTTTTTTAGTTTGACAGGAAGTGGGGTGACTGCGCCGACATGCAGCAACCTGAATGCATCATCTTACATAAACGCAAGCCCGCTGTCCGACTACATCTTTGTGGTACGGGACATTACTGCGGATGGGGATGCGGCACTCTTCGAGATTGATGCAGAAGCCCCGGGCACAGTCCGATTCAATCTGAACGTTGCATCGATCAATGCCGACCGGACCACGGTTACCGTGCCCTTAAACCAGAGTGAGTCCATTCACTATAATGCATTTAATTTTGGCAGTGGCGCTGACTGTTCTGCTTTGGAAACCAAGACTGATCTTTCTGGGGTGACTTCAAAAAAACATGCCTATATTTATGATACAAAAAATCCATTAACCCCTGCCGACGCAAAATTCACTTACATTTACGTCCACATTACCAATTGGTCGCCCTTCGATACCGTCACCGTGAAAGAGCACCAGCAGGTTGCAGGATTAAGCCAAGGCTATGGTCTGCTATCTAAAGAGGAAAGCCTTGATGCGGATGGGATTTCGGGAGGAAATACCTTAGGTAATATTAAGAATATATTGTCGTATTTTACGTTTAGTAGTGTTATCTCCCCCCGATTACTGCACATGGAATTTTATATCCTTCCGAGCGGCTCAACACCGCTGGGCGCTGACGAAGATATCACTGCATGCACTGACTGTATTCAAGGTGAGTTGGGGGTTGATCTTTTTATAACACCTGAGGCATGCTCTTATAACTATGAATAAAACTTCATTGCCAGCGGTTCTGCCCGGCTTCGCCCTTCCAGCAGCCTTAATGCTTTTGATCGTGCTGAGCATTATCACGGCCGGGCTTATTCAAACATCGCCGATGCAGAATGAGACACAATACCGGCGTTACAATCAGATTCTCAGTGATGACTTGTCGCGCACAGGCCTTGAGGCCATTACGACCATATTAATGCAAAAAACGGAAACAACGATTGCTGCTGATGACTGGGTTGCCACTCCCGATCTAGAAGGTGATGCTGTGCGATGTTCGTCCACTGGCGGAATGGCATCCCCAAGATACAGCAAAGGCGGTCACTTTCTCCGCTTTTTTACTCGCCTAGATCAAGAATTGATTGGTAAAAGAACGACCACCACGAACAGGCAGTACCGGGTGACGAGTTGTGCTTGGTCTGTTTCTCATAAGGCGACGAGTATGGCAATCAATTCGGTGCAGATAGATTACGGGGCTGACGGACAAGGGCCTGCGGTTATCAAGACTTACATACCATATTAACTAAAGTAAGCGTCCTCCGATTCTCCCTCGACAAAAGTTTAATTAATTCTGTCTCGATTCTGCGAAGCTCTCCATTATGCTGCGTGTGAATAGTCCGTCATTCGAGTAAAAAACCAGGCGCGGCGGATAGAAGAAGGAGTTTGCAGCAACTAGTTCGGACTGAGTGCATAGCTCAAAAGACAGCGCATTCGTGTCTCCAATAGCGGTAATCTTGCATATGGAACCGGTCGAGAGTGCAACCATAAAAGTATGTCCAGCAACCAGGACTGCCCGGGCGACGGTATTAATGTCAGAGGTAGGGCAGCCGGTTGCTGTCGCCACCACAACAGCAGCACCGGAGGCGGTAAACGAACAAACGTTAGGTCCCACTGCGGGGAAGACCTGATAGGAATATGTTACCCCACTTGCTGAAGAAAAATTCAAGGGGAGTGTAATCGCCTGCGTGCCTGTCACATCCAAGGCAGCGCCAAATGTCAGCGCCACAGCTGATGCTAGGTCAGTGTCTTTGTTTTCAATAACCGCGGTGTTGGTAGCAGCAGTAACATCAGCAACAGCCTTGGATTGATTGTAGTAGGATAAGAAGAGGTTAAAGGCTGCCGCTGAGTCTTCTATGTCGGCTGTCGCCTTAATGGATTGATATTGGGAAGTGGTAACAGCAGTAAATACTTGAAAGGCAGAGATGATGGCGAGGACGGCGAGGGCGAGGGCCACGATAAGCTCAACCAAGGAAAATCCATCTTCTGTAAAATGTTGTTTTATTCTCATAAGGTAATTATAGTGGAAAGCATGCCGGAATCGTTTTTTTTTTACTTCTGTAGCTTTGTGCTTGGTGCCTGTCTTGGTAGCTTTCTGAATGCCTCAGCATTACGCCTAAACCATCCTCAAGAAAGCATCCTTCACCCCTCCCGTTGCCGAGGCTGTGGCAAGGCCCTCTCATGGAAAGAGCTTATTCCGGTGGTCTCATGGATCTGTCAGCGAGGTCAATGCGCCTGCCAAAAAATGGTCATCTCACCCCAATACATTCTCGCTGAGCTAGGCCTTGGCATTACATTCGTGATTCTATACCAGGTCACCACCACCCTCCCCGACATGATTTTTTATGCGGTGCTCAGTGGCTGCCTTTTTTTCTGCTTATTAACCGACGCCCTTCATCAGTTACTGCACCTTCCGGTAATGCTTT
>Ga0222713_10005769_pt1 | contig 11942 bp, 10 predicted proteins | sample C33_649DmetaG_FD_165061 | JGI IMG/M metagenome (GOLD analysis project Ga0222713, IMG submission 165061) | Estuarine water microbial communities from San Francisco Bay, California, United States - C33_649D | ecosystem: Environmental > Aquatic > Marine > Unclassified | place: USA: California...
CTGGATATGTTGCACGAACATAACTATCTAAATCGTCTAGGTCAAACTCAACACCTTCAGTAACCAATACTGTAGCCGCACGTGCAGTGAACTCAGTTTGATCTGTCTTTGCAATATGAAACTCGTGGCATCGTGATTTCAATGCAGGAATAATCTTATGCTGATAGTTACAAGTAAGAATATAGCGCACAGTCATATGATATGCTTCCATATCGTTACGCAATGCCGCTTGTGAAGCTTGTGTCAAATAATCAGCCTCATCTAACAATACAACTTTGAATTTACCGAACGGCATTGTTTGGACAAAGCCATTGATTTTTTCACGCATATTATCAATACCATTCTCACGACTAGCATTGATTTCTAATACGTCATATTCTTCTACACCCAACTCGTGTATCAATACTTTGGCAAGTGTTGTCTTACCTGTACCCGGATCACCTGATAACAATAAGTGAGGGATACTACCTTCACTCACCCAACCCTCTACTTGTTTCTTTTGTCGCTCATCAACAAACACATAGTCTGATACTGTGTTCGGACGATACTTCTCTACCCAAAGTTTATTCTTCATCGCTTTAACGCTTCCATAGTAATGATTTTAGAAATATGATTGCCAAGTTCTTCTTCACCGTTGACAACATACAATGATGTATCCATTCTATCATTTCTATTATCATATTGTCTAAACTCAATTGCCCATCCGCCTGCTGCCTTATACATTTTAAATTGTATTGGTTCAGTTGCTAGGTCATCGCTTTCTCTAACCGAGACTGTATTTCTGCGGCGCTTACTACTCAATGTACCAGTAGGCGCAGGAATATCCTCTTCATAATAACGAGAATCTTGAATCTTATTATCTAACCATTTATAAAACCATTTTAACATTAGTATACCTTATCACTCATTGTTTCATCTTCCATCGGCTCATCCGATATCAGTAGTATATCATTAGGATCGACTTTACGCAACGTCTGTTTGCCCTCTGGTGTTTCTACTGTGATACCTCGTGTCCACCGACCGTGACTGATAAGAATATACTTACCAATTTGTAGATCAGGATCTTTAACATCAGGACCCAATCCATAAATCTTTGCCCAACGAGGACGAATACCAGAACTTTTCTTGTCATCGTCCATTAAGATAATGCCGCCTTGAGTAATACGTTGGTCAAATTTCATATCACTTACAATGATATGATCCTTGAAGAATCTGAGACTATCTACTTTTGTAGGGCTAAATGCTGGCTTACTATATTCACTCATTTCTTTTTTGTTTCCTGTGCTTTAATTTTTTCTACTTCTAAATCATCTTCAAATGATTCTTCTAATTCACGTTCAGCTTGTGTTAATTCTAATTCTACTTTTGGCTTAGTAGTGACTTGTCGTTTAACTTGCGCTGACTTATTACCTACTGTTTTACCATATGCTTCATTTACTTTTTCAGTAACCGATCTGATTACACGACCATTAGCATCGATAGTATCTCCCCTGGCATTCACACGCATATTACCTACTGCACGTGTATGCTCGTTACGTGCGGCTAATGCGGCCATATCAACTACTTTTCCCATTGCTGTTTTATAATTTTTCATTTGTTGTTTCCTTATTTTAAAAACTCGTCTATGGACAAGTCATAGTACAAACTATTTATACGGTGGATTTCGAGTAAAAACAATACAAAACTCGCAACACTACTACCTCGACCCACACCCCAGACTATGTTATTCTTACGCATTGTATCTACTAAGTATTTGAGATACTTAAGAAGTATGAACATATCACGTTCTTGGAACAATAACAGTTCTTCACCGGCTCGTTGTAATTCCGCCTCAGAGGTACATTTGTCTAACACATATTTGGCAATATCCATATTGATATATTCGTCGGGTAAATGCCATTTTGATTGATTGTTATTGTCGAAATCTTCTATCGAAAGATTCGGATCAGTGTATTTTATTAATTTTGGAACATTTTCCAATTGTAAGATATCATCAAAATTGATATCTTTTTCTACGAAGGCATACTTGATTGTGCGTAATGGATCTTGCAAATACAATAAGCACAATTCGTTCTCAGTAAAAATTTGTTGACCGTAAATATCAGACTTCATTTACGTATTGTAACACAATATACTGTTGATTGCAACAGTTATGGATAATTATTTTTCAGTATCCAAAGTAAAGATAATTTCACTTGCTTCGGGTTTGCACGTATGTTTCCAATTTAAATCTAACTCAGACCATTCGTTGTCTTTGCGTAGTTTAACTATCTTATCTTTCTTATTAGATTTCTTATCAGATATGTTTGAATCATTGTCATTCCACCAACTATTTTTGTTATAGTATGGTTCAAACTCATCCTCGATATCTATCAAGTATTCCACGTCATCACTTAATTGAGATTTAAACGACATATTGGTAATGATGAATTTACCCTCAGTAATAGCATTGAACTTTAATAACAATGCCATACCTATAGCTTGGTCGTATGGCTCTACAGGTAAGACACATACTTTCATTCCTGTATTATTAAATGAATCTATTGTTTTCTTTTCTGAAGCTTCTATGAAAACTGAATTGGTAATACAATCATCAATCAAATATTTCATACGTTCAAGCGCAACTGATTGTTCATATGGATCATCGGTTATTATATCAATAAAGACTGTGAACGAGTACATTCCAATTTGATATTCATTGTTCAACCATATACCCGATACGAAATTAAATTCTCTTTTAATTCTTGAAGTCAATTTTTTCTCTCTTTTTCTACGCTTACAGTTGTTTGAATGTTTTGCTTTTTCATAATAGCGTCCATTTTCTTATTATGTTCCGTTTTATAGCTTTCCAAAACCATTAATAATTGGTGGATCATTGGACCGTTTTGCATACTATATGCAAAATTAAGCTTTTTAGTTAAATTGGTAATAGATTCCTGCAAGTCCTCAAGGGACTTGTCAGATAGGTCATTGATAAAAGGATGTTGCATCCTTCGTATTTATTACCAAGAAGTCAGTGCAATTCTTTTCCAGATGTCTGAACCGTTGTAGCTCGTAGCTGTACAACTTCCGGATGCATCGGCTAATGCAAATGTTGAGCCTGCAGTTCCACCGGTTCTTGTAGCACTCAACGTAACTGCACTATTACCGCTTACTATGGTTTTAACATAATAAACTGTATTGGCAACAATATTACCAAACGTAGTTCCAGTAAAGATTATAGGTGCATCTGCTACTAAACTAGTAATATTATTCAATACAACTTCATCAGTAGAAGCAGTAGTTGTTGTAGCTGTCTTTGTTAGAGTATTTGCACCACCTGAATCATATGTAGCAGTACACACATACATATAACTAGTATCTATTGCTACATCACCTGCTACGTCACCTTGAAAGCCAGTTGGAGCAGGTGTGCGTTGCTGTACCTGTGTAGTAATTCTAGGTCTATTATATGGTTCTATTGTGATTGTATTACCACAGTCGATTGTACTTAAACGATACTCTAATTGCGTTACGCCGTATGGAATACTAACTGTAGGTACATTAGCAACATTAGAAAAATTCTCTAATGTTTCTACCCCATAACTACCTGTCAATGATACTTGTGATGGGAATGAAATCACGGCTTCACTATTGGATATGTTCAATTGCAATTCTACATTACTCTGTGTACCTGATGGAGCCCAACCTGCAAATTGAATTGTGGTATTACCTGAAATAGTGCCATACTGAACATCACCCAAACTAGCATTAATAACAACTGTATTTGATATGTTGTTACCTAAATTGTATGTGCTAGCTCTAAAGCTACGAGTTAATGCGTTGCTTATCAACGTATTAGCCATGTCATTGTTAATAACTGTATTTGCTAGTGCAGACTTAACTACTACATTATTTTGTAGGTCTGTAATCTCTGTACTTGCTGTGTTAATATTATTCTTAATAGCGGCAAAGTTATCTCTGAAGCCTTGTGAATTGTTATTCACACCGGGTACAGGGTAGTTTACATTTATTCCGTTTGTGTTTATTTGACTCATATTCGTTTTTCCGTCTAGTATTTAGTATTGCGTTTCATCCGGCAAAATTGTTTGTCTAGGGAATAAAACATAAAAATCTTTACTGTTTAGTGGGCTAGGGGTCGGTGATGCGCTTGGCAACTGAGACCAACTTGCCGGATCTGTTTTATTGTTATAGTTATATGTAGCACTCTTATCTACACTAAATCTATCAATTTGGAAATTGATTTGATTTAATGTGTGAGGCCAGTTAGTTTCTATGTTAGTTTTAATAGCATCAGCTAGTCCTGGTTTTGTATAACATATAACCCAAGCTTGTGTATATCCTAATGTACTGCCATTTGGTTGTTGACTTGTCATCCATAAAGGTAACAACGTGCTATCAAACACTTGTCCTACAACTTGTCCTACTCGATTACGCATATTGTATAAACTGTTAGGGTACAAGTTTCTTGCATACCCCGGTGTTCTACTCGTATAGAAGCCAGGTGATAAGTCTTTATTGTAACTTGTATAGATATCAGTTATACTTGTATACCAAGGTCCTAGACCCAAATCAATTGGTCTAGGCCAATAAATTTCTTCTTGTATACTGATACCAGATGGATTAACTAAGTTGTCAATTACTTCACTGTATACAACTTCATATATAATTTCACCTGCACTATTTTTTGCTACAGCAGTTTTTAGTTCACCTAGTGTAATATTTCTCCAATAATGATTTCTTGTAACTGCAACAATATATTCTTCTATGTCACTAGCATATATACCATAAGCGTGTTCATATATAACATTTGTCGCTTTTCCAAAATATTCATCATTGTTTCTATACAACGATGCGGTTGGTATCAATTCTTCATCATTTAACAATGTAGAAAGTATCTGTCTATCACTAAGCGATGGTGTTGCTTGTATATACAATATATCAGTTGGTTGACTGAATTCTTGTAAAACATTCAGTGTGAATGTTTTTGATGAACCTATTACAGGGAATTCAGATGAATACGCTTGAACCGTGAAAGTAAACTCGGTAGTTACACCTTCTTCTAAATAACTACTTGTAGGTTGGTCGGCAACTCTACCAATAATCTCACCATTACTAGATATACTTAAATTAGGTGGCAAACTTCCACTTGTTAATCTATAACTTAATTCAACATCACTCGTTGCTTTAACTAGTAGAGTGCTGATGGTGCCGTTAAATATTTGACCTAAGTCACTGTCAGTAATCCAAACAACATCACTACTAATACCTTTTTCTAAGTTATAAGTAAAGTTAAAGAATGGACTAGAATATGAAGGGTTGTCAGTTTTATAAACACTAACACTAAAATTATAACTACTAACACCGTCAGTTGTTAAACTAGGTGTGCCTGTAATCCATCCTGTATCTGTATTACCAGTTAACCCTATAGGCAAGCCTGAATAGTTATATCCAATTGGATTACCGTCAAAATCTTTACCTATCATCTTAAATGCAAAATATTCACCACTTTGAAAATTACCCATAGATGCTGATTGGGTAGGTGCTACTGGTGGCAATATATAGTAACCATAATATGGATCACTATTTGTTAAATTATATGTTAATGGCCTAGTGTTTAGTATTACAGGTTCTCTAGTGTTATTCAATTTACCAGGTCCACCTTGACTTGCAGGTGTATTTTGATTTATAACCGTGATAGAATAAAAACCTGTATCATCTCCTAAAGGACTAGAAAGCTCAAGTGTAAAACTATATGTTCTAATAGTAGGTGTACCAGTTGATACTGCCGGTAGTGCTACTGTCATCGACCCCGAACCATCTGTTAATAATAACTCACTGCCATTCTGTGTTGCACTGATACTAAACGTAGTTGATGATGGTATCGTTTTTATATAATATTGTTGTCCGGCATTTATATCACCAAATGTAGTGCCTGAAAATATAACAGGACGACCTACAGAGAACCCAACAGTTGATGTAACTGTGATTAAGTTGTTAGCACTTGCAGTATCAGAACCAGTAGTTACTACTGATGGGGTAGTTATTGTTACGATAGGTGGTTTAGCATAACCACGAATGTTACCTAACAAATCAATTTCCAGTCCAGGAGGCAATGTTCCTTCTTTAACTTGAACGATTACTGGATTACCTGTGCTAGGATTAGTGTATGTGACAGGAAGACTTACCCAAATACTATCTTGTATGCTTAATAAACTACCATTTGGAGTAGTGAACTGTGGTATAGCCGAGCCAGATACAGTAATTGAAAAGGTTCTATCTCTTATGTTCTGTAAATTATCAGTAACTCTAATAGTAAATGAAGTTGCTGTGTCACTTGTTACTAGTGAGGGTGTACCTGATATTAAACCGGATGTAGTAATACTCAATCCACTAGGCAACGTGCCACTAAGTAACGCATACGTTACAGTTGTACCCGGTAATACAGCGTCTGCTGATAATTGATATACCATTGGCAATAGTGCTGGATAACTACCTATTGAGCCTGCCGGTGTATTCCAAACTGGTTGTGCCATATTAATGTGCGCCTAAACTTTGTAATGCTAAATGATAGTGATGTTTTCTATCTTCTAAACCAATTGTACCACCGTTTATTCGTTTTGTTAATGTAACAAAATCATCTCTGTCACAATATTGATTTAGTTTATTATTATCCCAGAACCAACCTGCACTTGCAACAGCACCATTTGGTGTTTCTAAGTATCTAACTGTATCTTCAATACTCATATCTAATGCTTCAGCAAACTTAGTATAATTATCACGACCGGTCAATTGAATCAATCCACGACCTCTAAATCTAAAACCATCACCACTATTCTCATCACCATTCTTCATACGATTAGCATATACACGATTAGCAATCATTTCTGGCTTGCGTTCATATTGTTTTGCTAATTCTTCTGTAGGGAAATACTTTTTGAAAGTACCCATCAAGCCTTTAGCTGAATAGTTTAGATTCTCAACAACTGCATTGAAGCCACCACTTTCGTGTGCTATCTGTGCTAAGAAGCCTGCAACTCTGCGAGGATTTTCATACATCTCATAGTATTCTGCTACTGTGTTTAGTGGCTCCACATAACCCTCTAATATAGAGCGTTTTGTTTTTGGACACATTGCTGTTAATAATTCTATCGTTACCATTTAATTTCCTTATGCGTATGTTGCTAATAATCTTGACCCAGCACTTAGTGTGAAGTTACCTGTTAGTGTGCCTACGTTTGTATTAGAACCTACAGATATTACTGCCGCATTCGCTAATGTGACGCCAGTCAATGTTCCAACACTAGTGATGTTAGGTTGTGCATTAGTTGTTACAGTTCCTGCTATTGTTGCGCTTGGTACAGTACCAGTTACGTTACCACCGGGGATACTTGTTAAACCAGTAGCCGCACCATAGAATGTTCCATTGACGTTTGCACCAGTGATATTGCCAGTCGCACTTAATGTAGTATATATACCAGAACCTGCACCGATATTACCGACGTTAGCATTACCAGAAACACTCAACGATCCTAATGTTCCTACTGCTGTTATATTAGGTTGACTTCCAGTTGTTAATGTGCCTACTAAGTTAGTAGCACCAATATTACCTACGTTTGCATTTCCTACTACAGATAGTGAAGCTAATGATCCTATGCTAGTAATGTTAGGTTGAGCCGCTGTAGATAACGTTCCAGTCAACAATGTACCAGAAACATTACCACCTGTAATATTACCTGTAGCAGTAATTAAACCTGCTGTTCCAATGTTTCCTACATTAGCATTACCTGAAACACTTAAGCTGGATAGTGTTCCTAAACTTGTAATGTTCGGTTGCGCTGCCGTTGTTACTGTTCCTGCTGTAGTTGCCGCGCCACTTAATGCACCGGTAAATGTCGTAGCACTTACGTTACCGAATGTTCCATTACCGGTAGCAGATACAATACCTGCTGTGATAATGTTACCAGCGTTGACGTTACCGGTAGCTGTAATCAATCCACCTGTACCAATGTTACCGATGTTAGCGTTACCTGATATACTTAGTGAAGTTAGTGTTCCTACAGTAGTAACATTAGGCTGACTTGCTGTTGTTAATGATCCTGCTAGTGTAGAGAATATACCAGCACTACCGCCAATGTTACCAACGTTAGCATTACCTGTAACAGACAATGTAGTACCTGCAGTAATACCAGATGCCGCATTTAAATTACCTGCGTTTACATTTGCTGATCCTGCAGAAATAAATCCTGCAGTATTAACAGTTAACGATGTTAGTGTACCAACACTAGTAATGTTAGGTTGTGCGGCTGTTGTTAATGTACCTGTTATGTTACCGGCAACTACATTGCCATTGACTGACAATATACGTGTAGCTTTATCAAACGTAATGTTAGAGTCACCACCATATGAACCGGCATCATTGTATAGAACAGAGGTATTAACACCTCCTGGTAGATAACTATTAATTGGTCCCCAAGACAAGTTACCTGATCCATCAGTTGTAAGATACGTATTACTTGATGCTCCACCACCAATATATACGTTACCAACGTTTCCTAAATTAGTATTTCCAACAACAGTTAAACTTGCAAGAGTACCTAAACTTGTAATGTTAGGTTGTGCATTAGTTGTTACTGCACCTGCTGTTACTGCAGTATTAGCAGTTCCGTATAAATTACCTACAAAGTAATTAGCGTTAGCTGTGTTGCCTAAGTTAGCATTATCTGCAATAATAATGCCTTCAATGTGGACACCTGTTGTAGTGAATACTGCAACATTAGATACGTTATTAACACCAATCGTTACATTACCATTAGGGTTAGTAATGTCAACATTACTGTTACCGTTTACAATACTATCAACTTGAATATTACCCGCAATCAAATTGCCAGAAATAGAAACATTACCTAAGGTTGTATTACCTGTAACACTTAATGACGCTAATGTGCCTGTGCTTGTTATGTTTGGCTGTGCGGCTGTTGTTAGTGTACCAGTCAATGTAGTGAATACTGCATTATTACCACCGATGTTACCAACGTTAGCATTAGCTGAAACAGATAATCCACCTGATGTTGATAAGTTACCACCAATAACATTTCCAGTTGCAGAAACTAAACCACCAGTATTTAAATTACCACCGGTTACATTACCCAATGCAGTAACAACACCACCGGTAACGAACTCACTAGCTGTTACATTACCTGTAGCAGTAATTAAGCCACTAGTTATCAAGTTGCTACCAGTAATATTACCTGTAGCTGTAATTAATCCTGTGCCGATATTACCAATGTTAGCATTACCTGAAACACTTAAACTAGTTAGTGTTCCCGTGCTTGTTATGTTTGGTTGACTTGCTGTTGTTAATGAACCAGTAATTGAAGTGAATATACCTGCGGCTGCTCCGATATTGCCAACGTTAGCATTGCCTGTTGCACTGATTGCACCACCTGTTACTAAGTTGCCACCAGTGATGTTACCAGTTGCAGTAATCAATCCACCAGTGCCAATATTACCTATATTAGCATTACCACTAATACTTAAACTTGTTACTGTTCCTAAACTTGTAATATTAGGTTGTGCGGCAGTAGTTACTGTTCCTGCAGTAGTTGCAGCCGATACTGTGCCTGAAACATTTGCTCCAGGAATATTTGTTAAGTTTGCACCGCTACCAACAAAGTAATTTGCAGTTACGGCATTACCCAAGTTAGCATTTAATGAATTAATAGGTCCATTTACGTTTGCACCAGAACCTGTAACAGTTAAAACGTTTGCATTGCCTGCAACTGAAATAGTTACATTACCATCTAGTGACACATCTACATTACTTGTGCCGTTAACAATAGCATTGCTATAACTTGTGCTACTACCAGATACAACTAGTTGACCACCTAGTGGATTAGTTAAAACTAATGATGTGGCGTTAGCTTGTAGTGTAGCATTACCTAAATAAATTGTGCTGTTAGACAAGTAAATGTCTTTAAAACGATTAGTATTATTACCAATGTCGTATGTGATATTTGCAGTAGGCGTGATATTACCGCTGACTTGTAGTCCGGATAGTGTACCTACACTAGTAATATTAGGTTGTGCATTTGTTGTTACTGTGCCGGCGGTTGTAGATGTTGCAACTGTACCTGTTACATTCGCACCTGGTATACCAAACATACCATTTGCATTTCCACTAAAGAAATTAGCAGTGGCTAGGTTACCTAAATTAGCGTTTGCTACTGTTAAATTTCCAGTAGCAGACATAAATCCATTTGCGGTGATATTGCCAATAGATAAGTTATCTGGAATTTCAACATACAATGTTTGACTATAACTTGTATAAGTTGCGTTATTTGTTACAGGGTTAGGACTTGTTCCTACTTTCAAAGTAACTGAACTTACTGATATTGAAGCGATGTTGGCACTAACTACAACGTTACCTGTAGGAGAATCAACTGTTATACCGACACCTTGTGAACGATTAACTGACAATACAGCCGCATTAGCCGTTGAGTCATAAATTTCATCAAAGTTTTGTTGAACTTTTTGAAAAGCCGTTCTTATAGCATCTGCTGACGGATCGTCGGGGAATGTTCCAAAGTCTATATTCTGTTGCGCCATTTTAAAATCACCTTATCTAGTATTTATCGTTATTGATAAAACGTTCACCCAAAAAAATACCCGACTATTGCCGGGTACTTTTGTGCAGAACTAATTACTTAAGACCTGCTAGCTTTTTCCAGTCATCTACTGATTCATTGATATCAGTAGTTTCACGAGCAACTTGTCTACCTAATTGACTTGCAATAACAGGGATAGTTGTTTGACCAGTTGACTTTTTCTTATTCAAACCACCGCTGATAACATTCATCATAAAATCGATATCAGTTTCGAATGTAGTATCTGTGCCTTTTTTACCAGCATCATTGGCCCACTCATCTAACTTCTTCTCTTTTTTATCTTTCTTGTCATCGTATTCAATGTCTTTCTTTACTTTCTCGCCTGCCTCTTCAGCTTTGTCGTCATCTTTACCTTTATGATCTTCGTCATATTCGATATCTTTGGCAACTTTTTTAGCGGCTTTTTCAGCTTTGTCATCTTTTTCTGCTGTAGATTCTTCAGACAACATTGCTAATTTTCTGTAAAGATTAGCAAAACTTGATTCTTCTAAACCATCTTTTTGCTTTTCATCTTCTTCTTCGTTCATTGAAGCTTTCATTTCTTCATCAGCGTCACCGGCTTCAACGCCAACATTACCGACGTCACTAGCTTCGCCACCGTCACCACCTTCGTCTAAATCTTGACTTGGGTTGTATGCGGCTGCAGATGCATTAGCTTGTGCGGTATCTTGAATTTCTTCCTCTTCTTCGGCTGCACCGCTATCTGGAGGATTATCTTCAGCCATCTGATAAGTCATTTGGTCTTCTGATTCAACTTCATCGACTACTTCTTTACCTTCATCGCAACCACAAGCTGATTCACCGCAAGTTTCACAAGTTTCTTCTTCACTGTGTGATTCTTCACCGCCACCAATGCCTGATAGTTTCTTCATCAAACTCATCATACCGTCGTGATCACCAACTACTTCAATAGCATCACCACCTGCACCAATTTCAGCAGGCTCACCACCAGTGTCAACTGTCATTGGACCTTGTGATTGACCAGGTGCATCATCACCACCAAACAAGCCTAAGCCTGCTGATTTGATAACGTCTAATAGTTGGTCAGCTTCACCGTCTTGTGCAGTTACGCTAACTGAATCAGGACTACCTTGTTGACCTTTGCTGATAGAAACACTCATACCTTCGTCAACTTTGCCTTCTAATAGTGCATTCAATTGCTTTTCTAGTGATTCAAATGCAAATGCATCATTCTTTACAAACTCTTTACCACCAAGCTTGAACTTTTCACCTTTAGGTGTGTTCTTAGCGGCCCAGCTGAATGGACTTTCTTCA
>Ga0222713_10005770_pt1 | contig 11938 bp, 19 predicted proteins | sample C33_649DmetaG_FD_165061 | JGI IMG/M metagenome (GOLD analysis project Ga0222713, IMG submission 165061) | Estuarine water microbial communities from San Francisco Bay, California, United States - C33_649D | ecosystem: Environmental > Aquatic > Marine > Unclassified | place: USA: California...
GTTAAATTTAAAAGTTTATCTAAGTTTATCTAAAGTTTGACTAAAGTTTATCTAATTATTAGCGTTTAGTTAATCATTTAGCCCAGTTAGGCAATGAAAGAATATGTATTTTATTATCAGTTGTATAGCCGTGAAAATTATTTGCTTCCTTGCATTTTTTCAGCGTTTCAATATCGGCTAAATATTCTTGGCGGCCGCGTTCTATTGCTTCGGGGTCAAGTTCATAAAGTTCAACATTAAACGGCGCTTCTTTTTCAACAGCTATAAATATAAACCGTTCGGCTTTTGTTAAGTCCATATAAAACGCCGCTTGAACATGGTACCTGTAATTCCAAACAGATTTGGCAAATTCACCAGGTGCTGAATTAGTTGTTGTTTTAAGGTCGATGCAAACGTTATATTTAGTGTTTAAAAAATCAACTTTGCATTTCGCGTCAAGGTCTTCAATTTTACCAAATATAGGTAATTCCCCTTGGCCTTGTTCTAATAATAATGCAGCCTTTGGATGTGCTAATACAGCGTTTCTAATGTTTACGGCTAATTCATAATCTTTAAGCGATACAAATAATTCTTTGTCTTCATTATCTGCCATAAAAGAATCATAAATCAATTTACCTTCTTTTGTGCGGCGGTCACATTCAGGCATAACGGCGTAATTATCTTGGTTAAACACAACGCTATGAACTAAACTACCTAAGTTCATGGCTGATGTTGGCGCCTGTTTTTCACCTTCTATATAGGCTAAATAGTGCGCGGGTGATTTGTGTACTAAGTCTAAAAGTGACTTACTGATGTACTCAGTTTTACGGTGATACTCTTGGTTTGTCATAAATTTTAAAAATATTTTATTAAATAATAGCACAAATTTAAAAAAGGTTTTTAACTTTGCAATACAATTGAACGAAAAAATAAAAAAATATGCGCTGGTCTGATAAAATAACAGTAACAAATGAGGATAACATGCAGCTAATGGCTCGTTATCCTGATAAGTATTTTGATTTGGCGATAGTTGACCCGCCTTATGGTTTAGGCAAAAAATTAAATCCGAGAGGCGGAATGATAAGTAATAGTTTTAAAGGTATGGGTGAAAATACTTGGGATTCAGAAACTCCAAAAAAAGAATATTGGGAACAATTATTTAGAATTTCAAAAAATCAAATTGTATGGGGTGGTAATTATTTTATTGATTATTTAACACCAACTCAATGTTTTATAATATGGGATAAAATGAACGGAACAAATCCTATGGCTGATTGTGAATTAGCTTGGACCTCTATTCAAAATAAAGTTGCAAGAATTTTTAGAATGCATCATTTTAGCAATGGTTATGATGATAAAATACACCCAACACAAAAGCCTACTAAATTATACAAATGGATTCTTGACAAATACGCCAAACAAGGCGATAAAATACTTGATACGCACCTTGGCAGCGGTTCAATAGCAATAGCTTGCCACGATTACGGTTTTGAACTTACAGCCTGCGAACTTGACGCGGAATATTATGAAGCAGCTAAAAAACGTTTTTTTAATCACTCAGCACAAACAAAACTATTTTAATATGAAAACATTTGAACAGCTATCTATTAGATGCGACATTTTAGGCATCAGTATTTCGGAACTTTGCAGGCGTGCAGATGTTGGGCGGCAAACGGTTGAATATTGGTCTAAGGTTGAACCGCAAACATTGACTATCTATTTTAAACTTATGAATGCTTTAAACCAAATAGAAAATGAACACAATACAGCTAAGGCAATATCAATTGAAAAGCGTAAGCGACATAAGAGGGAGTTACCAACAGGGGAATAAAAAAGTATTATTTGTATTACCTACGGGCGGCGGAAAAACTGAAACGTTCATTTATATGGCATTAGAATCAATTAGCAAAGGTAAGCGCGTTTATTTCTTAGTGCATAAAAAAAACCTTGTTAATCAGATTTCAGAACGTTGCAGGCGATACGGTTTAAAGCATGGATTTATAGCAGGCAATCGACCTAAACAGTATTACATACCTGCACAGGTTTGCAGCGTTCAAAGTTTAAAGAATCGGTTAAATGAAGTTCCACAGCCCGACTTACTTATTATAGATGAAGCGCACCACGCCAACGCGGGAACATGGAAGGATATTTTAGATTTTTACGGCGAAAAGGTTTATGTTTTAGGGGTAACAGCAACACCATGGCGCGGCGATGGACAAGGTTTGGGAGATGTATTTTCTGATTTAGTTTTAGGACCGCTGCCCGCTGAATTAGTGCAAATGGGCAATTTAGTGATGCCTGAGTATTATAACTTCAAACCGTTGGCGGATTTTACAAAGATTAAAAAAGATAAAAACGGCGAATATAAAGCGGATGACCTTTTTAAAGAAATGGACAAACCTGCGATAACGGGAAATGCTGTTGAGGAATACAAACGTTTGGCGCCTGGCGAACCTGCAATATATAGTTGCGTAAATATTAAACATGCTGATAATGTAGCAGCGGCATTTAATGAAGCAGGTTTTAGGGCGGTTTCTATAAATGGAAACTTAGAAGATTATGAAATTAAAAAAGCGTTTGAAGGTTTGGCTAATCGCAGCATACATGTACTAACGTTTTGCGACCTTATAAGCGAGGGCACAGATATACCAGCCGTTAGCGTTGTAGGAATGTTACGCCGTACAATGTCGCTTAGTTTATATTTACAGATAGTAGGGCGTGGATTAAGACCGATGGAAGGTAAACAACGCTGTTTAATACTTGACCACGTTGGCAATCAAAAATTACACGGGCATCCACTAATGACACGGGAATGGACATTGGAAGGGATGCAAAAGCGAAAACGCAAAGATACAGATGAACAGATTGATAATGAATACAAAGACTGTACAGAATGCTTTAGGACTTATGAAAAAACACACGCTGCATGTCCTTATTGCGGTTTTGTTGAACCTATAAAGGTTAGCGAAATTGAACAGGTTGCAGGCGTTGCTGTAAAAGATGAAACAACATTGGATGAACTATTGAAAACAAAACGTACTGAGCAGGCAAAAAGCCGAACACTTGAAGATTTATGGCAGTTAAAAATACAGCGCGGTCACAAAGACAAATGGGTTTATTTTGTATTTGAAAGTAGGGTTTTAAAAGACAAAGGTTCGATTGAATATATAAATAAAAAACATGGACTTAACGCTATTAACCGCGATGATTTAAAAGCTGCTGTATTGCGTAAATGGAACGAATTTTATAAAACTAAAAGAAAATGAAACTAACTGATAAAATAACAGTAACTAACGAGGATAACATGGAGCTAATGGCTCGTTATCCTGATAAGTATTTTGATTTGGCTATTGTTGACCCGCCTTATGGAATAGGAGTTACTAAAAATAAAAGATTAAACAATAATTCTAATAATGATTGGGATAATAAAATACCTTCAATAGAATATTTTAATGAATTATTTAGGGTTAGTAAAAATCAAATAATTTGGGGCGGCAATTACTTTATTGAGCATTTAAAAAATACAAGATGTTATATAAATTGGGATAAATTAAATCATTCAGATACTTATGCTGATTGCGAAATGGCTTGGACTTCTTTTGATGAAAATGCAAAAATATTTAAATATATGTGGGATGGAAATAGATATGGATTTCCAAACTTAATACAAGGTGTAGGTAAAAAAAGTATAAGAATTCACCCAACACAAAAACCTGTATCATTATATCATTATTGTTTAACAAACTACGCCAAACCAAACGATAAAATACTCGATACACATTTAGGCAGCGGAAGTATTGCAATAGCCTGCCACGATTACGGATTTGAACTTACAGCGTGCGAATTAGATACTGAATACTATGAAGCCGCAATAAAACGAATTAACAACCATATTTCACAACAAAAACTATTCTAATGGGAACTAAATGGAAACCGCACGAAATAGAACTATTAAAACAGCACTATTCAGACAAAACTATTAAAGAATTATGCGAAATTTTGAAACGTTCTGAAAGGTCTATATATTCGCAAGCTGATGTTTTAGGTCTTAAAAAGTCCGATGAACATAGAAAAAAATTACTTAAATTAGAAGCTGAAAGGTTAAAAAGTTTTGGCAATGAATCACGATTTCAAAAAGGTAATAAGCCGTGGAATAAAGGCGTAAAAGGTTACATGGGTGCAAATGTTACAAGTTTTATAAAGGGTAATAAACCGCACAATACAAGACAAGTTGGCGATACCAGGATAGATGGAAAAGATATGTTTTTGCTTGTTAAGGTAGCCGATAAGCAATGGATTAGAAAAGAAATTTTAATTTGGGAATCAGTACATGGTAAAATACCTAAAGGGCATGTAATAAGGGTTAAAAATCCAGCATTAAATAAATATGATATAAATAATTTAATGTTGATTACACATGCTGAAAACATGCTATTAAACACAATACACAGGCATCCGAAAGAATTACAACAAGCAATTAGAACATTAAAAAAACTTAAAAAAGCAATCAAAAAGTATGGCACGAAACAAAATTGAAGACCTTAGAAACTTGTTATTCGAACAAATCGAAAAGCTAATGGATGATGAATCTGATGTTGAAAAAGAAACTGCAAAAGCTAAGGCAATATCAAAACTTGCAGATACAATAATTCATTCAGCAAAAGTAGAAATTGATTTCTTAAAAATGATGGGTAATGAAGGCACAGGAACTGGCTTTATACCCGTTGAAAAAAAACAGTTAGCATGAAACACATAATTCTATTTACAGCACTTATAGCAGCTATTATTTACGCTGGCAATAAACCGAAACCGAAACCCGAAGTAATAATTAAAACCGTTTACATAACCCGTGACACATGCGATACAGACAGCGATTTTATAAATGCCATTGGCGAAATTGAAACGCTAAACACAGATTCACTTATAGGTGATGGTGGTCGCGCTTATGGTAGGTATCAGATGCATGCTGTTTGTGTCAAAGGTTCAGGATTGCAAGATTTACTAAATTATCAGCACAAAGATATGTTTGATTCTATAAAATCCGACCACGTATTTTGGGCAGCTATGGGCGTTCATTGTTATACATACGCTATGAAACACGGTAAATATCCAAATTTAGGTGAACTTGCACGTATGTGGAACGGCGGCCCGAATGGACATAAAAAACAAAGTACATTAAATTACCTTAAAAAATTTGAACAATGCCTAAGAAAAAATTAACAGATTACGAAATTCTTTTAGAAATTTACAGACGCGTTTATGCAGTTAGCGAACCGCCTGCAGATTTTGACCAGTTAGTAGCAAATGCCGAAATTAACGAATTAGGGCAAAAAGTCATAAAGTATTTAGATTATGAATGTGATGATGATGTAATGAAGCAAATTTGCGAAAAAACATTAGATGAATCTAAAGTCAAAGGATGGAAGCGAAAGCAATTTTTTAACAGTTTTTGGCTTGGATGTTCACCAAAAAGTAAAAAAAGATTACCATGAGCGGCGGCACATTTAATTACATGCAGCACGGAATTCGTGATATTTACGAAACAATTGAATATCATTTAGAAATTCAAGGTAAGGAAACAGAATACGGCGGCGAATATCCAATATTTGAACAACAAGTTTTAAAACAATTGCAAGATGCTGTTGAATGCTTAAAAAAGGCTTATGTTTATGCGCACCGTGTTGATTGGTTTTTAGCTGGTGACGATGGCAATGAAAATTTTCTTAAGCGATTAAATGAAGAATTAAACGAATTATGAAAGAACAAAACCTATACAAAGCCCTGCAAGCTAAACATAGTAAACAAGGCATATTATTTCGTAATAATACGGGCACAGCATACCAAGGCAGGCGCGGACTTATTAACGGCATGATTATGCTTTCAGACCCTAGACCTATAGCGTTCGGTCTTTGTGTAGGTAGTTCTGATTTAATTGGATGGACTGAAATAATTGTAACACCTGATATGGTAGGGCAAAAAATAGCTATATTTACCGCTGTTGAAGTTAAAAACGAAAAAGGAAAAGCAACAAAGGAACAGATTAAATTTTTGCAGGCAGTTAAAAATGCAGGCGGCATAGCAAGATTAACAAGATATATTGATAACGAATTTAAAAATGATGAGATATGAATAATGAAACAAAAAAATTACAAAGCGGATTAAGAATTTTGCATATTTTATCACCTGTAAAATGGAATGGTGATACTTTTAATGCTAATTCAGATGCTAATTGGAAAGTAGCAGAAAAGACTATTAGATTTTTGCCTAATTGTCATCACTATATTTTAGTGCCACATAACCACAATATAAAAATACAGCAAGAAAATGTATCTTTCATTAAATATGATTACCCTAAAAGTGTTCAGTTAAATAGAGGGATGTTTGATTATAGACAAATAAAGTTTGATTTTACTAAATTAGATGTAGATTTTGTTTTTAATCACCAACCAGAATTAACTTATAATATTCATCAATGGTTACACACAAATAGATATTATGAAGATGTAATTTATTTTGGTTTTTACCATTGGATTGACTGCAAACAAAGCAGAGGTAGTGTAAGTGGATGCCCTTCATTTTATATGAGGCAATTAGAAAGTATGCACATTTTAGATGCAAATTTTGTTCATTCAAATATTAGTTTAGAATATTTAAAGGGTAATTTTAAAGAATTTGATTGTTCGCATTTAATTAGCAAAGTTTATGAAATGCCTTTAAGCGGTAGGTTAGATGTTGAACCAACACCATTTAATTTGCCCAATAAAAAAATACTTTTATTTAATCATAGATGGACAGAAAGTAGTGGTATAAAAAGAATGATGGAGTATATAAATAAATTAGATGATAGTTATTTAGTTTGGATTACAGATGAAAATTGTGATGTTAAAAACGATAAATTTATAGTTAAAAATTTGTCATATTCAGACTATGCTTATTTAGTAGAAAATTGCTATGCTTCAATATGTTTTATAGATGGCTATACTACATGGAATTTAGCCGTACAGGATGCTATAATAAAGAAAAGACCAAGTTTATTTTATGAACATAAAACAATTAGAAAAGTAGTTGGTGAAAATTATAATGGAGGATTTAAAAACTTTAATGAATTTAAACATATTTTAGAAACAAATACTGTTGATGATTTTAATAATAGTATTATATTAGAACACGACTTTATTTTTGAATTACAATTAAAAACAGCTATGTTAGAACATTGGAAAGATACTGCAAAGAAACCAAAAGATGCAGATGCTTGGATTGATTGTATTAAAAATGGTATAACAGATAAAAAATCTATTTGCACAAAAGTAAATCCAAAAGTAAGGTTAAACGGAACTGCACATTTTATTAGAAGAAACTTGTTAAATAATGGAATAAGTGATGATATAAAAAAACCTTATACTGAATACTTTATAAAGGGAAATAATAATACGATAAAACACGATTTATTTAGTAATATATAATAAAACCTAAACTTATGACTAACGAAGCCGAAAAACTACTTGAAGATTTAAAACAGGAAGCTATTAAAATGGATGCTTGGTTTAAAGATGATACTAAGCGCCAAAATTACAGGCAATTAAAAGAACGGCAACTTTTGACCCTACAAAATATTATTATTGCACTTGAAGAAAAAGAACAAAGTATTTTTGAAAAGTCTATAATTTTTCCGAATAGCAAAGACTTAGAACAGGTCATTTTAGGTGCTATATTAGTAGACAATAACGCCCGCGATAAAGTTAATTTTTTAAGTCCTGAGCACTTTTATTTTGATAATCACAAACTTATTTTTGAACTTTGCCAATCGGTCGAAGTAGTAGATATAATTTCCGTGGCTGAAAAACTTAAATTCCGTTGCGGTGGCCCTGCTTATTTGGCTGAATTAACAAACCGTGTTGCAAGTGCTGCAAATTTAGAATACCATGCACGAATACTAATTCAAAAGCATGTACAGCGCGAATTGATAAAAACGGCTGTTGAAATGATAAACACTATAATGGCTGATAGTGAAGATGTTTTTGAAACGGTGCGCGGGCTAATGCAAAATATTAAAAAATTTAATGTAGGCAAACAAATAGTTAGACAATGAAAATATTAAGTTTTAGCGGTGGCAGAACATCGGCCTATATGCTTGCTAATTATGAATTTGATTTAGCTATTTTTTGTAATACAGGCAAAGAAGCTGAAGGCACTTTAGATTTTATTAGAAAATGTGGCGAATTTTATGATAAAGAAATAATTTGGCTTGAATATAATCCTGAAAATAAAAATAAGTTTGATATTGTAAATTTTGAAACAGCATCAAGAAATGGAGAACCTTTTGAAAAATTGATAATTAAAAATAAATTTTTACCTAATCAACAAATGAGATTTTGCACAGTTGAAATGAAGGCAAAAACTATAAAAAGATATTTAAAAAATTATTTAAAATTAGATATAAGTGATGTTGAAATGATTTTAGGAATAAGAGCAGATGAACCAAATAGGTATTATAAATTAAAAGATTCTAATATAAACGGATGGGAAAATGTAATGCCTTTATTTAAAGCTAATATAACTAAAAAACATATTTTTGAATTTTGGAAAAAACAACCTTTTGATTTAAATATAAATTCGCATGAAGGAAATTGTGATTTATGTTTTTTAAAAGGTATAACAAAAAAAATTGAACTTTTAAGACAAAATCCAAAAGTTGCTGATTGGTGGATTGAAATGGAAAAAAATATAAATGCTACATTTAATAAAAATTATTCAGTTAGTGAATTATTAAAAATGTCTAAAGAGCAGTTAAATTTATTTGATAACGATATTGAATGTTTTTGTAATATAGATTAAATCATAAGACAATGAAACAGGACAAACCAATAGACTGGGAACAAAAACCCAAACAAACTCCAAAGAAGCCGAAAGCAGAACGCGCAACAGCCGCAGCACCTGAAACAGATAAAAAAGGCTTTATAGGTGGGTATTTTCGGCCATTAGGTTGGGGCATTGAAGACGGGCAAATGCTTTATTATTTTTATATTCGTTCGACAATGTCGATAGTAAAGTATAAAGCTGCTGCAATAAACAAGGCTAATTTATTGAGCATTGCACCACTTGAATTTTGGCTTCTATCTTTTCCAAACCGCGACAGTAGTAATTACGATGTTACCACGGCAGCGGATTATCTTATAAATTTTTGCAACCATGTAGGATTTTACAATACTGAAAACATACGCGGTCGCGGTGCATGGCAAGAAAAAAACGGCGTTGTATTTCATGCAGGCCAACAGCTTATACAGGACAAAAAGCGCTACAACCTTGGCGGATTAGATACTAAATATAGCTATGTATATAATAAGGCTATTGATATGCCTATTGAAGCGCCTTTGCTACCAACAGAAGCGGGAATGCTTCCAAAGATATTAAATAAGCTAAATTGGCAAACTAAAGCCGATGCAATATTTTTATCAGGTTGGTTAGCTTTAGCGCCTATTTCTGGTATCTTAAAATGGCGTCCACACATTTGGATTACAGGCCCGCGCGGTAATGGCAAATCATGGGTATTAGAAAATATAGTAAATGAAATTATAGGCAATATTGCAGTAAGTGTACAGGGCACGGCGGCAACTGAGCCAGCAGTTAGGCAAAAACTAAATAGCGATGCTTTACCGGTAACAATTGATGAAGGTGAAGGAAATGATGAACGTGCGGCACAAAGAATGCAAGAAATAATAGGATTAGCTAGGGCGGCAAGTTCTGAAAAATCGCCCGCTATTGCAAAAGGTGGCAAAGATGGAAAGGCTATTGATTATTTTGTGCGAAGCTGTTTTTTATTTGTAAGCATAAATCCGCAGTTAGTTAATGATTCTGATAAGCGGCGTTTTTGTGTTTTGGAATTAAAGAAATTAGCAGACCCGAAAATGTTTAATGAAGTTGAAAAGCTAAAGAATAAAATAATATTTGAAGACTTTGGGCCACGTTTTCAGGCGCGAATGTTAAACTTAGCTGATAACATACAAAAAAGCATAAAGCTATTTACACACGCTGTATCGCTTATAACAGAGGATAGGGCAGTAGGTGACCAATTCGGGGCACTTATGGGCGGTTGGTGGCATACGTTGCATGATGACCCTGTAACGCCCGAAGTAGCATTAGAAGAAGCGGCTACTATTTTAGACATGCGAAAATATGAAGAAGACAAAGAAGACCTAACAGATGAACAAAGATGTTTGCAGCAAATTTTAAGTCAAGAAATACGTATAGAAGCTGAAAATTACGTAGGCACAAAAACAGTTGGTGAACTTGTAGAATGCGCACACAATTATCAACCAAGTGTAAGACCATCGCAAGCAGAGGCAAACGAAAGACTAATGCGTTTAGGTATTCGCGTTATTGGTGATGATTTATTGATACTAAATAATTCAGTTTTTGTAAAAAAAGTTTTGAATAATACGCCCTGGCAAATATCATGGAATACTATCTTATTAAGGCTTAAAGGCGCATCACGGCGAAGTAATACGCGATTTGCGGCTGGTATGTCGGGGCGTTGCGTTTCAATAAATTTAAAAAATTTATAAAAATTTTTATAAAAAAACTTGTTTTTATAAAAAACCGTTGTATCTTTGTATCACAATTGATTTATAACACAACAAAAAAACTTCAAATTATGACAACACTACTTAATCAATCAGCACCTATTTTTTGGAAAGGCAAAATTTGCAAATTTATTAAATGGGAAACTTTAAATTTTGGCGGTATGCTTAAAATAAAAGTTAATAAAAATTTTATTGAAGTAAACATTTCAGAACTATCAAACTAACTACCAATTATGAAAACAACAATTCAAAAGTATTATGATGCTTTATGCGATTTAAGAAATTTTCAAACAATAAGCCATCCTCAATCTTTTACTAAAGAAAGAAAAATTGGAGAAAGATTTATTAAAACTTGCATAGAATTAGATTTAATTACTAAAATTAGTTCTAAAAATTATAAAATAAATAATTTTAATCCAACTATATCATTAGCAAATAAAATTAAAAATATTATGTACAATTATAATAATAGTAAAAGATTAAAACAGCAAAATATTATAAAACCAAAAGGTCCATTATTGCAGCAATTATTTGATGAAGTTGAATCTGATAAACTTAAAGAAGCTATTGAAATAGTAAAAAAAGCAGGATTAAAAGTATTGAAACCAGTAACTGAATTTATAGAACTTTAACAAACTTCAAAACTAACTACCAATGGAACTAAAAATGTATTTATCTTATGATGGCACTTTAATGATTCATCAAAGAAATTCAGCAGGCAAAGACTTATTTTTTCAAGTCGATATTTCGCGCGGTTACAACACCAACTTTTCGGATTTTGATGGCGAATATGAAGATGAATCCGACTACATAAAAGACATGAAACAATCTATTGCTAACCAATTTAACTTAGAACAGGAATCATGATAGTTCAAACACAAATAACCGAATATGATAATGATAATAAAGAATATATTATCGACATAACAGCTGAATATTACGAATATGAAAAAGGCAGCCGCGATAGCTTTGGCGTACCTTTAGAACCTGATTATGGTGCTTATTTTGTTATTGAGGACATTATGATAAATGGTAAAAACCATTCGCTTAATGAAGTCGCATTGCTTTTAGATTATTCTGTTGATTATGTTAATGATATTATTCAGGAAGCATTGAGCGATAAAATAGAATCTGACTTATACTCTTATTATGACAACCAAATTGAAGACTATTATGAAAACAATTATTATTAGCGCCTGTTTAGGCTTATTATTTGGCTTAACAGCTGGTTTAACACTTGAAAAATTATATCTTATGTTAGCACTTGCATTTATTGGTGGCACATGCCTTGGAATCGGTTTAATATTGTTAATTGAAAAAAAGAAATAATATTTTTATTCAAAACAAACATACTATGAAAACACTAATCTTAATATTAA
>Ga0222713_10005772_pt1 | contig 11937 bp, 10 predicted proteins | sample C33_649DmetaG_FD_165061 | JGI IMG/M metagenome (GOLD analysis project Ga0222713, IMG submission 165061) | Estuarine water microbial communities from San Francisco Bay, California, United States - C33_649D | ecosystem: Environmental > Aquatic > Marine > Unclassified | place: USA: California...
GCATATTTACAGTCTTATAAATTTCATTGCTATACCTAGGCTGCCCTAAAATTTTTAATAGGTCTAATTTACTTACAGTGGGTTTAATCTTGTGTTTATAGGCAATTTGTTTTGCTTGATAGCGCATAATCGAAGCCAATTGACGATCCAATTCACGCACACCACTTTCTCTTGTATAGTCCTCTATCACTTTTTCGAATACATTGTCTTGAATTTTGAAATTGTATTTCTCTAAACCATGCAATGATTTTTGCTTAGGAAATAAATGCCTTTTAGCAATTTCAACTTTCTCTTCTACTGCATAACCACTTAAATCAATAATTTCTAAACGATCTCTTAATGCCGGCTGAATCTGACTGATATCATTCGCAGTAGCAATAAATAAAGTCTTGCTTAAATCGTATTCAGACTCTAAGTAATTATCATAAAAGCTATGATTTTGTTCCGGATCCAACACTTCTAATAAAGCAGAGGATGGATCTCCCCTTTGGTCTTTCCCTATTTTATCTATCTCGTCTAAAATCATGACAGGATTAGATGTTTTAACTTTACGAATGCTTTGAATAATTCTTCCAGGCATCGCACCAATATATGTTTTACGATGTCCTCTAATTTCACTTTCATCATGAAGACCACCTAAACTAACGCGGGTATATTTTCTGCCAATCGCATGTGCAATGGACCTGCCTAAAGATGTTTTACCAATCCCTGGAGGGCCCAAGAAACAAAGGATCGGGCTCTTCATATCTCCCTTCAATTTCAACACCGCTAAGTATTCTAAAATACGATTTTTGATTTTACCCATACCATAGTGATCATCATCTAACACTTTTTTTGCATGCTTCAAATCATAGTTGTCGTCTGTATATTCATCCCAAGGAAGGTCTAATAATAAATCAAGGTGGTTGTACACCACAGAATAATCAGGCGTGCTTGGATGCATACGCTCCAATTTTTCTAACCCATTCTGAAATAGTTTCTTTGCAGCTTCAGGCCATTTCTTTCCTTCTGACTTCTTTTTCATTTCAGCCACTTCACGCTCATTTGGATCACCCCCTAACTCATCCTTGATACTCTTTAACTGTTGCTGCAAAAAATAATCTCTTTGTTGTTTGTCAATTTCTGTTCTAGTCTTATTGGCAACTTTATTTTTAAGCTCAACAAATTGAAGTTCTTTTTGCAAGTACTCTATTAATTTTTCGGCTTTTTCCTTGACACCATTGATTTCTAATAAGCCTTGCTTTTCTTGTAAATCAATATTTAGATTACTCCCAACAAAATTGACTAAGAAAATTGGACTTTCTATATTTTTTAAAATCATAGTCGCCTCTGAAGGAAAATTTGGAGACAATTGAATAATCTGTGCTGCTAAATCTTTAATTGTAGACAACAAAGCTTCAAAATGTTTATCTTCTTTTTGTACAGGTGTATCTTGTATTAATTTTACTTTTCCTTTAAAAAATGGATCTTCCTCTACCATCTCCAATAACTCAAAACGCTTTTTACCTTGAATGATAATGGTGGTACCTCCATCTTGCATCTTGATCATTTTTATGATCTTTGCCACTGTACCAATTGCACATAAATCTGCCGGATTAGGATCTTCAATGTTTCCATCTTTTTGTGCCAATACACCAACTAATTTGTCTTTAGCATAAGCGGCCTTTACTGCTTGAATACTTTTATCTCTTCCGACAGTAATAGGAATGACAACCCCAGGAAACAATACGGTGTTTCTTAATGGTAGGATTGGGATCATTTCTTCTATAACAAGTGCAGGTTCATTCTCCATGTCCTGCTCATTAAATGTAAATAAGGGAATGAATTCGTTGTCTTCTTCTGTTTTAAATAAAAATTGTTTGTCCAATGTCTTAAGTTTTATAATTCTAGTCAAAATGACATAAGCACTTGTTTGCGCATAGGCTTTATCTGTCTGTTTATATGTAGACAATATTGATGCCAAAAGGAATCAAATGTAAGAAACCGCCTTGAGTTAGGCATAAAAAAAATCCTTTCCGAAATTTCGGAAAGGACCTTCTTGCAAGAAGTTATATAAAAACTTCTAGGACTACTTTGTAGCAGCAGAATCAGTAGCAGTTGAATCAGTTGCAACAGCAGCAGAATCAACAGCAACAGCAGCTGTATCAACAGTTGCAGCAGCAGAATCAGTTGTAGCTTCAGTAGAAGCACCACCACATGCAGTTAAAGCAGCGATAGCGAAGATTGCGAATACTTTTTTCATTTTTAATGTTTTAAGTTTAGTATAAAAAATACGAGAGCGAAGATAGGTTTTAACGAAACATTCACCAAATATTAACTAATAAATTTCTATATTTTTGAAATAATAGCTCAAATCCATAGTTTTAGGCTTCATAACTACTTCTTTCTGAAGTAAATACGAACTGGCACTCCGGTAAAATTGAAATTCGCCCTCACCTGGTTTTCTAGATAATTTCTGTAAGGCGTCTTTATGTCATCAGGGAAATTGGTGAAAAAGGCAAAACTTGGTACGCGCGTAGGTAATTGCTGTACAAATTTAATTTTGATCACATGCCCCCTTACTACAGGCGCCTGGTATTTCTCAATCGCCTTGAGCATAATATCATTCAACTTAGAAGTAGGGATTTTACGATGCTTGTTCTCGTATACATCCAATGCCATTTCGATGGCTTTGAAAATACGGGTTTTTTCAACCGCCGAGATGAACAAGATTGGCACATCTGTAAAAGGTGCCAGTTTGTCTTTTAGTATTTTCTCATAGTCTCTAGCAGTATTGGTTTCCTTAGGGACTAAATCCCATTTATTCACTAAAAACACAATACCCTTACCCTTTTTTGCAGCAAGGCTAAAGATGCTTAAATCCTGCGCTGTGATACCCTTAACTGCATCTATGACCATTAAACATACATCTGCCTCATCCATTGCTTTAATGGCACGAATCACAGAATAGAACTCTAAATCGTCTTTTTCCTTATTCTTTCTTCTAATTCCAGCAGTATCAATCAAGATAAATTCCTTTTGGAACATATTATAGTGCGTATGGATGGTGTCCCTAGTTGTACCTGCTATATCACTCACAATGGTTCTATCTTGACCAATGAATGCATTCAGTAAGGATGACTTTCCCACGTTTGGTTGTCCTATAATTGCAATTTTAGGCACATTATCTGCAGCTTCCAGTTCCTCGTCAGTTGGTTGAACTTCAGTAATAAAAGTTGTCACTGCGTCCAATAACTCTCCAGTACCACTTCCAGAAATAGAGCTCACAAAATAATTGTGTTCAAAACCCATACTATAAAATTCAGTAGCGTCTAACGCCCTGTTTGAATTGTCCACCTTATTAGCCACTACTAAAACAGGCTTGGTCGTTCTTCTCAACATATCTGCCATGGATGCATCTAAATCGGTCATACCCACAGCGGCATCCACCATAAAAATGATACAATTAGCCTCGTCTATTGCAATACGCACTTGCTTTCTGATTTCTGTCTCAAACATATCACTTGAATCAGGTACAAATCCGCCTGTATCAATCACGTTGAAATTTTTGCCATTCCATTCCGTTACGCCGTATTGACGATCTCTAGTTACACCACTTACATCATCCACAATGGCCTTACGCTCTTCTAGTAAGCGATTGAACAGCGTGCTTTTCCCCACATTGGGCCTTCCTACAATAGCGACTGTAAAACTCATAAAACTTAAATTTAATAATCAAATAAACTATATTAAAATATTATATATCAATAACTTAAATTATTTACAAAATAATATTACTGGTATCCGAATTCTTTTAACTTCAACTCATTGTCTCTCCACTTAGGCTTCACTTTAACAAGTAATTCAAGGTAGACCTTCGACCCGATAAACGCTTCAATATCCTTTCTTGCTAAAGTGCCAATCTCTTTAATCAACTTACCCTTCTCTCCAATAATGATTGCCTTTTGAGATACTCTATTGACTACGATATCTGCCTGAATCTTCACTAGAAGGGGTTGTTCCTTAAAGGAGTTAACCAACACAGCGGTATGGTAAGGGATTTCCTCCCCAAATAACTGATAGATCTTTTCCCTAATAATCTCACTCACAAAGAACTTAGTAGGCATATCACTCAAATCCTCCTGGTCATAGAAGGGATGACCACCTTCTGGAATTAACTCCAATATAACTTTCAGTAACCTATCTATATCACTGGTATTCAATGCACTAATAGAAATAATTTTAGAGCAATAGGACTTAGCTTTAAAATAGGCATTTGCCTCCTTTACCCTGCCACCTTCTGCCAAATCTGATTTATTCATCACCACAATACAAGGCACTTTAAGCCTTAATGTAGTAAACATAGCGTCAATTTCGTCAAAATCATCACGCACATCCACCATTAAAAGGCCTAAATCTGCATCTTCTAAGGCCGATTTAACTGCCCCCATCATCTTCTCATGGAGTTTATACTTAGGATCGATGATGCCTGGAGTGTCCGAAAAGATGATTTGATACTCGTCTTGCTTGTTTAAAAAGGCCTTGATTCTATGTCTAGTCGTTTGGACTTTGGAGGACACAATAGCCATCTTTTCACCCATGATGGCGTTCAGTAAAGTGCTTTTACCCGCGTTTGGCTTCCCAAATATGTTTACAAACCCAACTTTCATGTATATCCATTATAAATACAAACTTACGACAAAAAAAATCCGCTCTCGACAGGAATCGGGAGCGGGATTAAATGTTGCGAGGGAAGGGATCGAACCTCCGACCTTCGGGTTATGAGCCCGACGAGCTACCGCTGCTCTACCTCGCGATGTTTGGAGGGCAAAGGTAGGTCAATATATCTTCCTAAACAAGTTTATTAGGTAGAATATAGGATTCAAGATAAAATCAATTAGTTCCTATGCTTTACACTTGAAGCCCCTGAGTTATGCATTTCTTTAATTGTTGCGGTGCCTTTATAATCAATACTACTTGCACCAGTTGCATGTGGTTTTAGCATTTCTGATACATTCAACTTAACACTGCTTGCACCAGAAGCATCTACAGAAGCCCCTTTTACTAAATAGTCATACATTTTAACGCTTGAGGCACCTGATACATCCACAATCAAATCATCTCCTCCACCTGTAGCTTCAAAAGCACAAGCACCTGAACCTTTTACAGACAATGCATTGGCTTGTACTGTTCCTTTGAAACTTGAAGCACCAGATAAATCTGCAAGTAAAGTGCCTGCCTTGATGTCTCCCTTCATGTCACTCGCGCCAGAAAGCGTGATCTTTAATTTCTCAGCGCTTAACCCATTCACAATTTTAATATTGGTCGCGCCAGAACCTGTTAAGGAATACAATTCATTGACACTTACATAAGCTTTGATTCTGTAATCTTGATTCCCCCATTTCCACCATTTACTATAATTATCTGCCATTCTAATAATTAAAGTTCCGCCTACTACTTCAGTAATAATTCTATTCTTATACTCTTCAGATGTGGCACTCACGGCTACTTCTGTTTTATTGGACTGACTAATAAATAATTCAATCGCATTGGATACACGGATGGATGTAAAATTGGGCAATTTCCTTAACTGTACATTTTCATCATAAATGATGCCCATTTTGTTTTGAGCATGCAAAGTAAATGCAATAAAAAGACAGGCGAAGAAGACTATTTTTTTCATTTGAAGGGTTATTTTATCATATAACGAAAACCTTAGAATAAAGTTACAGTTGTTCATCTAAAAAAAGCATCTTACTTTTGTATTGTCCTCGGGGTGCTGTCAAAAGCTGAGAAAAACCCGTTGAACCTGAACAGGATAATGCCTGCGAAGGGAAGGTCACCGCAATTTCTGCGCCTCTTCTCATAGCCATTTTTCCTGTTACTAGAATTTTTAAAATTAACAATGAGCTATGAATAAGTTATTGGGCACTTTGGTATCAGTTTTATTTTTTATTCCTTCGATGGCACAAAAGCAAAAACAGATTGTTGCAAAAAAGGATAGTATTAATAAGTTTACAGACAGTATAAGAAGTCTACCTCCACTCGAAATCAAAGCCATTAGATTAAGTGAACAAGCACCCTTTGCTAAAACAAATATCAGCAAAGCACAAATTGCATTGAATAATGTTGGTCAAGACCTTCCATTCTTACTTGAAAATACCCCTTCTGTGGTGGTGCATGCAGATGCCGGCATAGGCGTTGGTTATACAGGTATTAGGATCAGAGGTACAGATGCCACAAGAATCAACTTTACATTAAATGGTATTCCTTATAACGACGCAGAAAGTATGGGTACATTTTTTGTGAATATTCCAGACTTTAGTTCAAGTGCCAATAGTATACAAATTCAAAGAGGGGTGGGTACATCTACCAATGGCGCTGGTGCATTTGGTGCTAGTGTGAATTTAATGACCAATGAATACAATCCAAGCGCCTATTTATCATTACAAAATACAGCTGGATCTTTTAATAGTTTTAAAAACAATATTGTATTTGGATCGGGATTAATTAATAATAAATTCACGATTGATGGAAGAGTTAGTTCAATTAGAAGTGATGGATTTATTGACAGAGCAAGTAGTGATTTAAAAAGTTTTTTTCTGAGTGGTACCTACTGGGGAGACAATTCTTCTTTGAGATTGAATATTTTTAGTGGTAAAGAAAGAACATACCAAGCATGGTATGGCGTACCACAGGAACTATTAGCAACAAATAGAACATTTAATCCAGCAGGAACTGAAAAAGCAGACGCACCTTACGAGAATCAAACAGATAATTATACACAAACGCATTATCAATTGTTTTACAATAAGCAAGTCAATAGCAATTGGAAATGGAATACTGCGTTTTTTCTGACAACTGGCAAAGGGTATTATGAAGAGTATAAAGCTGGTGTAGATTTTTCCGATTACAATATCGATATCAAGGGGAAAATAAATGTACCTGCTGACTTAGTGAGAAGGAGATGGTTAGATAATAATTTTTATGGACAGATTGCCGCAGTTTCATACTTAGACAGCTTAAATGATTTGACTGTAGGTGGAGGTTGGAGTGTGTATGATGGATTACATTTTGGCACTTTACCTTATTTGAGTCAAACATTTGCGCCAGCACATTTTAGGTACTATGATAATGATGCTTTAAAAAAAGAAATGAACAGTTATGTAAAGTGGGAAAGGAAATTAACAAAACAATTTAAAAGTTTTATAGACTTACAATATCGATATGTATCCCATCAAATGAATGGGTTTACAAAAAATACCGACTTAGAAATTGGAAGAACATTTAATTTCTTTAACCCTAAAATGGGATTGACTTATCAAACAAAAAATATATTTTATTACACAAGCGTTGCAGTCGCTAACAAAGAACCTAATAGAGACGATTTTGAAGCAAGTGCAACTGAACAACCAAGAAGAGAGCAATTGATTGACTGGGAAGCTGGTTTTGAATTTAAAAAACCCAAATATGCAATTAATGCGAATATCTACTATATGGACTATAAGGACCAATTGGTATTGACAGGTAAGATCAACGATGTAGGTGCATATACAAGAGTCAATGTTCCCAAAAGTTATAGAACAGGTTTAGAATTACAAGTTAAATATGCTTTTAATAAATATTTTAATTCAAGTTATAATATCACATTGAGCCAAAATAAGATTGAAGAATTTACAGAATATATTGATGATTATGATCAATTTACGCAAGTGGCTATCCCACATAAAAATACCAATATCGCCTTATCCCCTAGTTTAACGACGAACAGAACATTTAATTGGAAGCCAAATGATAAATTGAGTTTTTTCTGGACATCCAAATACACTTCGAAACAATTCCTTGATAATACACAAAATAAGGATAGAATTTTAGATGCTTTCTTTATCAATGATATCAATGCGCATTGGACCATTTTGAATAAAACAAAATTTACCATGCTGTTACAATTGTACGCTAATAATATATTAGACGTGCAATATGCACCAAATGGCTATACATTTAGTTATATCTATGATCGCACTTTAACTACCTCCAATAATTTTTATCCAATGGCAGGAAGAAATTACTGGATCAGTTTAAAGATCGACTTAAAATAATCAATGCCCCTCCTAAAGCAACCCCCTGTTGAAAAAAAAGGTCCTGAATTTTCAGGACCTTTTTAAATATTGTAAGATGACATAATTATTTCTTCACTTTGTCTACCTTATTGATAAAGTCAATCAAGCCTTTAAAATAGGTTGTTTGGTCATCATACATTGACATATGAGAGCCTGTTGGACAAAGCAGGAATGTGCCATTTTGCACTTTATTTGCAATCATTTCCATCGCCTTAGGATCCATTGTATCAAATGTTCCGCCAATACTAAGTGTAGGTACTTTTATTTTAGCAAGATCTGCTGTTCTATCCCAATTTTTTAATACTGCATTTCCTACTACACCAAATTCAGAAGGACCTTGCATTTTCAGATATAAAGGATAATTCATTTTAGCAAAAGCACGTAGCACCGGATCAGGCCAATTGGCAGGAGGCATTCTTAACACGTGTTCTGGATAATAATAATCACTAATCAATTTTAGATAAGCTGGATCGGTATATTGTTCCTTAGCTTCAAAGTCTCGTATTTGAGCTAATACTTCCTTAGGCAACTGTGGGCCTAAAACCTCATTGGCATACTTCACATATTCAGGAATGGATGCCATCATATTAGAGATGATCAAACCCTTTAAATGTTGTTGGTATTTTAAAGCATATTCAATTGCTAAAATACCGCCCCATGAATGGCCTAATAAATAAAAATTATTGGAATCTAAGCCAAGAGCTGCTCTTACTGTTTCAACTTCCTCTACATAACGTTCAATAGACCATAAACTGCTATCGTTTGGATTGTCTGAATAAGCAGAACCTAATTGATCATAGTAATAATATTCTACTCCTTCTTGTGGAAGGTATGAATCAAAGCATTCAAAATATTCATGCGTCGCACCCGGACCTCCATGTAATAACAATACTTTTTTTGTTGGATTGTTTCCTACACGTTTTGTCCAAACTGTAAAGTCACCTTTATCTGTATGAATTGGTATACGTTTTACGCCACCAGATAAAATATCTTTTCTGCCTGTCGTGTCGTGGTAATTTGAACTGGTATCTGTTGACCCATTCGTACATGCTGCTAATGTAAATACAAAGCAACAAGCAAGTAACTGAATGATTTTTTTCATATGCTTGATTTTGATTATCCTGGAAATGATTCCTGCCATGCCAACATCCCACCAACTACGTTAACCACATTTTTAAACCCATAAGGCTCCATCATCATACAAGCCTGCCCGCTTCTATTGCCACTTCTGCAATACACATAAATGGTCTCATCTTTTAAGTGTTCAATTTCGTCTAACATCAAGGCTTGAACTAAACCAAGTGGTAATAGTTGTCCGCCAATATTGAATGTAGCATGCTCATGTGGTTCACGAACATCCAATAAATTAAGTTTTTCACCAGCATCTATTTTAGCCTTTAAGTCGGCAACTGAAATTGTATTCATATTTATTGTTTAGAATTTTTAAAATTAAACATTATGACTATTGTTGAATCGTATCACGAATCGGTTTTGAAGGAGCTATTTTATCTAATACCAAATTGATGGTTGCACCTTTGGATACCATATTTTGAATAGGCATACCCAATGAATCTATTTGACTTCCATAAGCACTTGGATTTTGGTCAAATACAAATGCAGAAGCACTATCCCCTATTGAACCATTGACAGATACTAGACCAAGATTTAATCCTAAACTAAGTAATTGCGCTTTGGCTTGCTCGTATGTTAAACCGACCAAGTCGGGCATAAACATACCTGCAGAAGCACCTCCATCTCCTACTAAAAAATGAATCAGCGTACCTGAAGGTATTTTTGAACCAGGTGCAATAGGTTGCCCATTGACTAACTGATCAATCACCACATTTTTATTTTGATCTGGTACCATTTGTATTGAACCCAATCTTAACCCCAATACTTTTAAATAAGTCTCGGCACTTTTAATTGAAAATCCTACAAGGTTTGGCATATCTACTTGTGGTGCTATCACACGATTGATTGTTAGGTATACTGTTCTTCCTTTTTTCACAATCTCGTCTGCCTCTGGGGTTTGTCTTAGCACCGCATTTCTAGCAAGGGTGTCTACATAAATTGAATCTTGGAACTCCACATCAAAACCCAATGCAATTAAATTTTTCTCTGCAGCTGCTGCATCTAACCCTATGACTGTAGGTACTTTTTCTGTTTCGCCATTTCCAGTGATCCAACCCAAAGAGAAAAAGAAAATAATGAATAGGCAGCATGCCACTCCAAAACCAATGAGCACATTCATCCACAATGGCTTCTTTAAAATATCGTCAATGAGTTTCAAATTACTTGATTTTATTTTTGTTCTAAACTATCCTCAATAATCCAACCATAAAAATCTGTTAAGTTCCAGCCCATTGCTTTTACTTGTTGTGGAATCACACTTGCCTCACTTTGTCCTGGGACGGTATTCACTTCTAACATGTATGCTTTTTCTGCAGCTTCATCATAAATGAAATCAATTCTAACCACACCTCTGCAATTCAATATAGCATATACCTTTTGTGCAGCTGCTGTTAATGCATCAAACATCTTAGGCGTGATGTCTGCTGGTGTAATTTCTTTACTCTTGCCTTGGTATTTTGCCTCGTAATCAAAAAACTCGTTCTCTGTTTTGATTTCGGTGATTGGCAATACCGTGATCTTTCCTTTAGACTTAAACACCCCAATGGTGAATTCCCTTCCACTGATAAATTCCTCTACTAATATCTGTGTGTCTTCTTTAAACGCTTTATCTAATGCAGCAGGTAATTCACTAGCTTGATTTACTTTGCTAATACCAAAACTACTTCCGCCATTATTAGGCTTCACAAAAACTGGTAGTGAAAGATTGGATAATATTTTGTCAGGGCTTAATGTTTGTTCTTTAAATAAATGTAACGATTTTGCAACACCAATACCTCCAAATCCTGCAACAGCCACCGTATATCTTTTATTAAAAGTCAATGCTGAAGTTGCCGTGTCACAGCTAGTGTAAGGCAAGCCAATCATATCAAAATAACCTTGTAATTTACCATCTTCACCCGGTGTGCCATGAATACACATTAATGCCACATCGAATTTTATTTTTTCAGCACCTTCTTGAATACTAAAATCAGCTTTTTCAACAGCCACCTCTTCCCCAGCTGTATTCTTATACCACCAACCTGTTGGATGAATGTCAATTTGATAGACTTCAAATTTTGATTTATCTAATGCGTTGAATACGGTCTTTGCACTTTTATAACTAATCTCGGCTTCAGAACTATATCCTCCTGTAACCAATGCAACTTTTGTTTTCATAATTTCCACTTTGTACTAGGTCATGAATGCACCTACAATTTACTCAATAAAAAAAGGGAAATGATTCCCTTTTTAAACCATTCAATTATAAATGTAATTTTTCTTTCTTAGCTAATAATTCATCCACTGTTTCTTTGTACAACTCGTCTGGTACACAACAGTCTACCGGACAAACTGCAGCACATTGAGGTTCTTCATGAAAGCCTTGACATTCTGTGCACTTGTTGTGCGTGATATAGTAAGTGTCCATGGCAACAGGTGCTATTCTAGCACCCGCATCCACTGTAGTACCATCCATTAAAGTGTATGTGCCTTTCAATGAAGTACCATCGGCCATTGCCCATTCTACTCCACCTTCATAGATTGCGTTATTTGGACATTCTGGCTCACATGCGCCACAATTGATACATTCGTCTGTAATTTTGATTGCCATAAAAAATATTTAAATATTAGAATCGTACTTTTGCTAACAAAGATATATAACTAGCATGAACTTACAAGCAAGAATTAAAGGTTTTGTCGCTCTTGGACAACAGCTTTCAGATCCAAA
>Ga0222713_10005774_pt1 | contig 11935 bp, 12 predicted proteins | sample C33_649DmetaG_FD_165061 | JGI IMG/M metagenome (GOLD analysis project Ga0222713, IMG submission 165061) | Estuarine water microbial communities from San Francisco Bay, California, United States - C33_649D | ecosystem: Environmental > Aquatic > Marine > Unclassified | place: USA: California...
TTGCCATTTCTTGACTCGCTGAATGAATCTCTTGAATTCTCTGCGGTTGTGCAGACCATGAATAAAGACACAGAGAACGGACTGATCCGTGCCGAGAATTGGCAACAGTTGTCTGATGTGCTTGTGTCTGCAAAGCGTCCGGCTAAGTCGCGGCTTACATTTCATGTCGACCCGCCTCGTGTATAGATCGCTGGCGTTGAGGGCTTAGATAGTGTTAATGGGGTGAGTTACGACATTCGAACCTTCGGCGACCCAGTCTTAAAGACTTGTGCCGCTGAGATCACAAACATCGACTCGAAGTTGATCAAGCTCACTGACGAGATGTTCGAAGTTATGTACCAGGCGCCTGGTCTAGGTCTTGCGGCACCACAAATTGGTGTGCAAAAGCAACTCTTTGTGTACGACGTCGATGATGAACCACAAGTCTTGATAAATCCAAAGATCGTTGAGTCGAGTGGCGAGTGGGTTTATGACGAAGGTTGCCTGTCAATACCAGGGCTTTATGTCGAAATGCTGCGACCGAAACTGGTGCTTGTCGAGGCGACAAATTTAGATGGCAACACGATTCAAATTGAGGCCGATGAACTTTTGGCGAGATTGTTTCAACACGAAATTGATCACTTGCAAGGCGTATTGATGTTTGAACGAATGACACCAGATCAGCGAAAGCAAGCGCTCGCCGAATATCGTCGACGCGAAGAAAATAAAATCGAAAGCGAACCAACGCACCTAAGACTGTCGTGAGTTCTCTCGCACCGCTGCCCAGTGCGGGTGCGTCAAGTGTTGTATTCCTCGGAACCCCCGAGATTGCTGTTCATTATCTAGAAGCGCTAGTGGCAGACGGACTTAGCGTCGAGTTAGTTGTGACGCGACCGGACGTGCGCCGGGGTAGAGGAAGCGATGTTTCTGCGAGCCCCGTGAAGATTGCCGCGCAAAAACTAGGCATACCTGTTTCGCACGACCTGTCGGATGTTTTAAATGTTGTTAAAGAGAAAACAAATCTTGTCGGTGTTGTAGTGGCGTTCGGAGAGTTGATTTCTGCCGAGGTTTTGGCGCAGATGCCAATGGTCAATGTTCACTTTTCACTTTTGCCGCGATGGCGTGGCGCGGCGCCGGTTGAGCGCGCAATTCTGGCTGGCGATAACACGACCGGTGTATGCATCATGCGTGTGGTCGAAAAGCTCGACGAGGGTGAGGTTTATGCGCGACAAGAAGTCTCTATTGACGACGATGACGATGTCGAGTCGCTCAAATCAAAACTCAATGCAGTCGCTATCAAGTTGTTGTTGCAAAAAATCAAGAACGGGTTTGGAAACGGAGTCAGCCAAACCGGTGAGCCGAGTTATGCGAAAAAGATCAAGCCCGTTGACTTGCAAATCGATTGGAGTAAATCGGCCGAGCAAATCGCCCGACAAGTGCGTGTCGGTGGCGCGTTTACGTTTATGAATGGTCGTCGAGTCAAGATTTTAAGCGCTCGTGTCGTGGGTGCAATTTTGGGCGACTCGAAACCTGGTCAGATTTGCGAGGTGGCCAAGACAACTTGTTGTGTTGCAACTAGCAAAGGAGCGTTATCGCTTGTTGAAGTTCAGCCAGAGGGTAAATCCGCAATGCTGATTGAAGAGTGGCTAAATGGAGCGCGACTCAATACTCAGTCAATATTTGGTGTTTGAATCGGCGGCTAGTCGTTTTCTGTTGTCAACTTGACGTATACCAAGCGAATATTTGCCAGTGCATCTTTGAACGTTTCGTGGTCTTGTCCAAGACGACTGCCGAGCGCGTCAACTATTGCCGCAAGTGCATCGATTGCCAGGCGGGCATCTTCGAATCTTGGCGGGTTAGCACCCAGGTGTATCGCCGCCAATTCGTATAGGCCGACCACATGGTTCGCTACGACGACATTGGCAGGTGTTTCAGCGAGCCGCTCGCGGGCTTCAGCAAGTGCTTTTTCTTGTTCTGGTGTGGGGTTGTCACTCATTTGCGATACCATTATGCCTTACGTAACTGAAGAGGTAGTTGATATTTTTTCTGTTGCACAGCAAAAGTGGAAACTAGTTTCCCACCTTGCCACCAAGTTTTACAAAGTTCGTAAATTTGATCTTTGTTGCTAAGTGCGTCTCGGTCGAGCTGAAAGCAGTGGCATTGCCACGGCTGGCTTTGACCCGCGCGCCGCGACAAATCAAACTTTCGAGTTTTGAGTTTTATTCAACACGAAAGAGGAGGCACAGCCGCTTGTCAAGCAGTGAACAGTCATAGCACCGCCAAATAATGAGCCGCGCTACAACGAGAGAATTCGAGCCAAACAGGTTCGGCTTGTTGATGCAGACGGATCACAAGTTGGAGTCGTCAGTATCGAAGATGCACTTGAGCGATCACGCAAGGTCGATTTAGACCTTGTTGAAGTTGCTCCGCTAGCAGAACCACCCGTATGTCGAATCATGGACTACGGAAAGTTCCGTTATGAAGAGGCTCAACGACTGAAAGAGTCCCGTAAAAAAACGGTGCAGATCACAATGAAGGAAGTCAAGTTCAAGCCGAAGATTGCCAAAGGAGACTTTGACACCAAGGTGCGTCGTATGCTCGAGTTTCTCGGCGAAGGCCACAAGGTGAAAGTCACCCTGCAGTTTCGCGGAAGAGAAATGGCTCACCCTGAGTTGGGTTCCAAAATTTTGGATGCCGTGATCGAGCAACTCGGTCCGATTGCCAAAGTTGACACATCGGCCCGACTTGAAGGTCGAAATATGACAATGGTTCTCTCACCAGACAAAAAAGCAGCCAAACGTCCAGCGAGTCCAAAGCCCGCTACGACCAAACCAACAATCGTCAATCCAACACCGATAAAACAAGAAAATTCAATAATGACAACCGAAACGGAGCCACAAAATGCCAAAGATGAAAACATCTAAGACAGCCAAGAAGCGATTCAAAAAAACCGGCACAGGCAAGCTTCGCCGTCAGCAGTCGATGCGTCAGCACTTGTTTGAACACAAGTCAAGTGAGCGCACTCGTCGCCTTGACGGTACGGTCGATGTGCACACGGGTGATGTCAAACGAATCAAGCGCCTGCTCGCAGAGCGGTAAATCACTAAGTCCAAGATCTGTAATCAAACTTTTACTGAAAGGAAACGAAGATGGCCAGAGTTAAACGTGGTGTTCATGCCCGCAAAAAGCACAGGGCGATTCTTGAAAAAGCAAAGGGTTACTACGGCGATCGCAGCCGCACCTTCCGTTCGGCAAACGAACAAGTACTGCACTCGGGTCAGTATGCGTTTCGCGATCGTCGCGCAAAGAAGGGCGAGTTTCGCAGTCTGTGGATTCAGCGCATCAACGCTGGTTGTCGCATGCACGACATGAGCTACAGCCGTTTCATCGCGGGCTTGTCAGCCGCTGGCATCACAGTCGACCGAAAAATTCTGGCCGATCTTGCTGTTCACGACGAAAAAGCATTCGCGAAGTTAGTCGAAACAGCCAAGGGCGCACTCGTCTGAGTCTTTCGCCACTCGCGTTCACGAGCAATCGAGTTCAGCGACTACGCAGACTTGTAAACGATAAATCGGAGCGAGCACAAGAGAAGGCGTTCGTAGTCGAAGGCGCCACGCTGATCGATGAAGCAATTCGAGCTGGATGGCAGATCGAATCGCAATTTGTTGCACCTGGTGGTGTCGCATGTTCTGGGGCAGGAAGCGCTGTTAACGATCTTGCACCTGGTGTCATTGAGCGTGTCGCGTCAACTGCGACCCCTCAACCAGTTATTGCGATTGCTTTGAAAAAAGAACATGACATTGATGCTTTGAAGAGTGGCGGTGATTCTTGGGTCGTGATTGCTGACAAAATTTCAGACCCAGGCAACCTGGGCACGATCTTGCGATCGGCAGAAGCAGCGGGCGCAAGTGCCGTAATGCTGACGAGTGGCACCGTTGATGCTTTCAGTCCAAAGGTAGTGCGAGCATCGGCTGGCGCAATTTTCAATATCCCAGTTTTTGAGTCGGTCACACTCGAAGAAGTTGCATCGCTTGGTTTTAGTACTTGGGGTTCGTCGAGTCATCAACTCGATAAGTCGGTCGATTTCAACGCCGCAGACCTGTCTGGTCGCGTGGCGATAGTGCTCGGCAACGAAGCACACGGTTTGTCGATGAATACAAAACTTGATGGATGGCTGACAATTCAACATGCAGGTCGCGCTGAAAGCCTGAATGTTGCGATGGCTGCCACACTGTTGTGCTTTGAAGTTAAGCGCCAACACAATAAGTAGCCCAGTCGCGAAGTCGCCGAAGACTAAAGTTAAATAACGATGTCTGATCAAAACTCTGTTGGGTCGATGAGTGTGGCAATTGGTGAGGCCAAAGAGTCAGCGTTGTCGGCCATCAAAAATACGGCAGACCTCGCCGGGTTGCGTGCACTGTCAGCTGATCTAAATAAAAAAGACAGCCCATTAAATAGTTTTAAGAGCGAAATGGGCAAACTGTCGTCGGTTGAAGATAAGCGGTCAATTGGTCAATTGCTTAATGCAGCGGCAACCGAGATTGCCGCCGCACTTGAGACTCGAACTCGCGAGTTCGCAGATAGTGAGATCACCGCTCGCATCGAACGAGAGTCGCTTGATCTGACCGAATTGTTAGTGCAACGGCGACGGGGCCATAGCCACATTGTGACTCAGGCGACGCAGAGACTTGAAGACGTATTCATTGGTCTGGGTTTTCAGATCGCCGAAGGTCCAGAGGTTGAAACAGACTTTCATAATTTTGAAGCACTCAACATGCCTAAGTCGCATCCGGCGCGATCAGAGTTCGACACGATGTTTCTCGAATATGGTGAGCCCAATTCGGTTCTGTTGCGAACACACACGTCACCTGTGCAGATTCGTGTGATGAAATCGTGGAAGCCGCCGATCTATGCAATTATGCCGGGTCGAGTATTTCGTCGAGACACCCCAGACGCGACACACATGCCTGTTTTTCATCAGATTGAGGGTCTCGTAATAGATAGAGGTATTACATTCGCTCATTTAGCGGGCACAATCGAAGCTTTCACTAAGGCATTTTTCGGCAACGAGTTCACGAGTCGTCTACGTCCGTCATTTTTTCCGTTCACCGAGCCGAGTGCAGAGTTTGATATCCGTCGTGCTGATGGCGAGTGGATCGAACTTGGTGGCTGCGGCATGGTGCACCCCAATGTCTTGATCAGTGGGGGTATCGATCCTGAAGAGTTCAGTGGCTTCGCATTCGGGTTTGGCATTGATCGCATGGCCAAAGAACGGCACAAGGTCGAAGACATTCGCGAGATGTATACAAACGACTTGAGATTTTTGAGGCAATTCTGATGAAGATCTTGAACTCGTGGCTGAACGATTTTGGAAATTTTGGTTCTGATGCTGAGAAACTTGCCGAGGCGTTGACAAGTCTTGGATTAGCAGTCGAGTCAGTTACAACTGTTGGCACGCCGGTCAAGGGCGTCGTTGTAGCCAAAGTTTTACGCACCGAGCGTCACCCTGACGCAGAAAAAGTGCACCGCGTATATGTAGATGCAGGTGATGGCAAAGAATTGCACGTTTGGTGTGGAGCATTCAATATGAAAGCGGGTGATCTGATACCTCTTGCAACGCTCGGTACCACGATGCCTGATGGTCGAGTGATCACAGCGCGGGGAATTCTGGGTATTGAGAGTCACGGCATGCTTTGCTCTGGCACCGAACTGGGTTTGACCGCCGACGCTGATGGCATTTTGATTCTGCCGAACAACCTCAAACTTGGAACAGATGCGTTTAAGGCACTTGGCATCGAGCAAGACCGTGTATTCGATTTAGATGTGACTCGCAATCGACCCGATTGCAACGGTTACTTGGGTGTAGCGCGTGATCTTGGTGCCCGCTTGGGCATCAAAGTTACGGCGCCGAGCGGCGACAAATCAAAAAAAGGGCCTGCGCGTTCGATGAAGGTGACAATTGCCGACAAAAATCGCTGCGCTCGCTACAACATGACGATCATGTCTGGAGTTGAAGTTGGCGACTCACCGAGTTGGATTGCGCGAAGGTTGGCAAACTGCGGTATGCGACCGATCAATAATGTTGTTGATGCATCGAACCTGGTGATGCTCGAGTTGAACCAGCCAACACATGCATTTGATGCAGACAAGGTAAACAACGGTTTCAAAATTCGTTGTGCGCGCCCTGGTGAAACATTGCTGACTCTTGACGGCCAAGTTCGAGAACTTGAAACAAACGATCTTTTAATTTGCGACGGCAAAGATAACGCCATTGGTCTCGCTGGTGTCATGGGTGGGGCGTCGACTGAGATAAGCAAGCAAACTAAAAGCGTTGCGCTCGAGACCGCTTGGTTCGAATCGGCGGGGGTTGCCAAGACTGCGACGAGGCTCGGACTTAAGTCAGAGGCATCAATGCGCTTTGAACGCGGGGTTGATCCCTATGGCGTAGATCATGCTGTCAATCGCTTTGCCGCTTTGTTGCGTGAGTCGTGCCCAAATTTGGTTGTCCATAGTGGGGCAGACGATGTAAAAGAAAAGACGCTTCCGCCAAAACAAAAAATAGTCAACTTACGTGTTGCTCAGGTCAACAGAATTCTGGGGCTGAAACTTTCTGCTAAAGCAATTTCTGCAATACTCACCAAAATCGGATTCGTTACCAAATCAACTTTATCGGCCAAGTTGGCGACTTTAAAAATCGCGGTGCCTTCGTGGCGACCTGATTGCGAAACAGAGATCGACCTCGTCGAAGAAATAGCCAGACATTATGGCTACGAAAACTTGGGCAAGATCGTGCCGCAATCCACGATGCATGGGCGACTTTCACCAATGCAGCAACGTCGTCGAGATATTCGCGAAGTCGTTTTGAGTATGGGGCTTAGTGAGGCGATGCCGAATCCGTTTTTGGCACCGGGCGATTTAGTGAAGGCGGGCTTGCCAGAAGATAACGCTATTCGTCTTGCGAACCCGCTTGTTTACGAAGAAAGTGTGTTGCGTACATCCCTTCGACCAGGTCTGTTAAAGGCAGTTTCGTTCAACATCTCGCATCGGGCCAGCAAGATTTCACTTTTCGAACTTGGTCATGTTTATCCTTCAGGTACAGAGAACTCACCAGAGGGCCTACCTGACGAATATGAGTCGCTTTGTTTATTCGCAGAAGGCGAAACAAGTTCGCTGGCACTCGATTGGTGGAGTCAGATATCTAGTGTGATGGGCTTTGGTGCGCAACTCGATCAGACAAGTGTTGAACCTGGGTATCACCCAAAACGAAGTGCGATATTACGGCGCGGTAAACAAGTCTTGGGATGTGTTGGCGAAATCGACCCCAGAGTGTTGGCACAGAATCAAATCAATACTTCAGTTGCGTGCCTTGAATTGAATCTTTCGGTGTTGCTCGCTGAATCGCCGCGAATCGCAACTGCCAAAACAGTTAGTAGGTTTCCGCGAAGTGATTTCGATCTGGCGTTTACCGTGCCAAATAGTCAGGCTGCAGGGGCTGTAATGAAGGCATTGCGGCAGGCTGGCGGTTCAGAATTGGTAGATCTTGAATTGTTCGATGTGTATCGCGGTGCAGGTCTGCCTGATAACTCGCGAAGTTTGACATTCAGGTTGTGTTTGCAGGCAAGTGATCGAACTTTGACCGACGCCGAAGTAACTGCGATTCGGCAAAAGTGTCTCGACGCCGCGGCCAAACTTGGTGCTTTACTTCGCAACTAACCTCAATTTGTTCAAGTGCAATGACCAAGCTCACAGCACTAATTGCTGGAAAAGATGGCAAGTCAAGATGTAGTTGGTGTGTAGGCGACAGCGAATATGTTCGCTACCACGATGAAGAGTGGGGTATGCCAGTTGTCGATGACAGACTTATATTCGAAAAAATTTGTCTTGAAGGTTTTCAATCAGGATTGAGTTGGCTGACAATCTTGCGTAAGCGACCAGCATTCAGAATTGCATTCAAAAACTTCGAACCAGAATTAGTTGCGAAATTCAACAAAAGAGATATCGAGCGGCTTATGAACAATGCCGGAATAGTGCGGCACAGAGGCAAGATCGAAGCGTCAATGCAAAATGCCAAGGCGAATCTGCAGATGCGAGATGAAGGCACTTCGTTGGCAAAATTTGTCTGGAGCTTCTGCCCTGAAAACTCGGCGTTGAATTCATCTAAAAAGCCCTCTCAGGCACCAAAATCGCAGCGTGATATTCAAAGTAAAACGCCCGAGTCTCATGCACTGTCAAAATCGCTGCGAAAACTCGGCTTCAAATTCGTAGGTGAAACGACCATGTATGCCGCGATGCAATCACTCGGTGTCGTAAACGACCATTATGTGGGTTGCCATAGACGTGAAAAGTGCGATTTGGCGCGCGCCAAAGCCCTGAAATTGATGCTTGCATAGTTATACATAAGCCCGTATAATAATGCATCTATGTTTTCAGTAGGCATTTTGGGGGCTTCAGGCTTTGTCGGGGCTGAGCTATTAAGGCTTTGTGCGAACCACCCCGACTTTGAGGTCGTTTATGCCACTGGTGATTCTCAGGCGGGTGCTCTGGCGTCAACTTTGTATCCAAGTTTGACGACTGCGTATCCAAATTTGGTGTTTGATGAATATTCTTTAGAAAAAGCATTGAAGTGTGATGTTGTGTTTCTGGCCTTGCCTCATGAGGCAAGTCTCAAGATCGTGCCTCAGCTGGTTAACAATGTTCGACTAGTGGTTGACTGCAGTGCAGCATTCAGATTGAAAGATCCGACTCTTTATCCAACTTGGTATGGCTTCGATCACGACCAACCAAACGAATTGAAGATGGCCGTTTATGGCTTGCCCGAACTGTTTCGCCAAGAGTTGAAAACTGCGAAGTTGATCGCAACGCCGGGGTGCTATGTAACGGCGGCGAGTTTGGCTCTGGCGCCATTGGTGAAAGCCGAAGTTATCTCAACAAGCGGCGTAATAGTCGATGCTGCTTCTGGAGTGTCGGGCGCTGGACGAGCGCTGAAGAACAGCAATTCGTTTTGTGCAGTTGACGAAGATTTCTCAGCGTATGGTCTGCTCGATCATCGTCATACACCAGAAATTGAGCAGGTGACTGGTGCACAGATTTTGTTTACTCCACATTTGGCACCAATGAATCGTGGCATTCTGGCTACTTGTTACGCCCGACCAATTGATGCTGCAAAAACAAGCACCGCATCTCTGCTCGCAGTTTTGAGTCGAGCGTACGCACGCGAACCGTTTGTCGCGGTTCGACCCGCATCTCCGTCGACGAAAGCAACGCTTGGCACAAACTCAGTTCACTTATCGGCAAGATTCGATCAACGAACTGGATACGTAATCGTGCTCTGTGCGATTGACAACTTGACGAAGGGGGCCGCAGGTGGCGCGGTGCAGGCAGCGAATGTTGCACTAAACATTGACGAGTCTTTTGGTCTCAGCAAAGTGGGGATGTACCCATGACAAATAGTCAGAGAACTGCAATTGATCAATCAGTGGTTGACTCGGCGCAGGTCGCAAACTTATTAATCGAAGCATTGCCGTACATTCAGAAGTTCGCCGGAAAGACAGTTGTTGTCAAATACGGTGGCAACGCACTTGCAGGCTCGATGAACGACGATGCATTAGCCGCTTTCGCAAAAGATATTGCGCTGTTGCACGCGGTCGGTTTCAAGCCGGTTGTAGTGCACGGTGGTGGCCCTCAAATCTCGGCAATGATGGAGCGTCTAGGCAAAAAACCTAGTTTTCATAACGGACTTCGAGTCACAGACGCCGAAACTATGGAGATAGTCAGCATGGTGTTGCTGGGCACTGTTAATCCGCAATTGGTGACAGCAATTAATCAGCACGGCGCCCCAGCAGTTGGTGTTTCTGGACAAGATGCAAACATGTTTATCGTCTCGGCACACGATGAGGCTCTTGGTTTTGTGGGCGAGATTACGAAAGTCGATGCAACTATCGTCAAAAAAATGCTCGCCGAGTCGCAAGTGCCAGTAGTAGCCACAATCGGTACAGATAATTCAGGTCAGGCTTACAACATCAATGCCGATACTGCGGCTGGGGCATTGGCTGAAGCGCTTGGTGCGCAGAAACTGATTTATTTGACAGACATTGCAGGTGTGCGAAGCAATAAGAATGATGCAAAGTCGCTGTTGGGCCAAGCGACAACTTCTCAATTGCGCTCGCTGCTCGGGTCTGGGGCAATCGATGGTGGCATGATCCCAAAAATCGAGAGTTGCGTTTCGGCAATTGAGCGAGGTGTATTTCAAGCGCACATCTTGGACGGAAGAATCGCTCATGTTTTGCTGCTCGAACTTTTTACTGATGCTGGTGTCGGCACGATGGTTTCAAAGGGTTAGATATGTCAAAAACAAATTCACATGCATTTAGTGAAAGCAAGACTGCGACTGCACTGCTGAACTCACGACCTTCGTGTCCGTTTATGCCCGTGTTCGGAGCGCCGCAAGTCATGTTTGAACGCGGTCAGGGCACCCAATTATGGGATGTCGACGGCAAGCGCTATTTAGATTTTCTTTGTGGCATCGCGGTCACTTCGCTTGGTCACAGCAACCCGGTTGTTGCTGCGGCGATATCGCACCAAGCGAACACACTGCTGCACGTCAGCAATTTTTTTGCCAACCCAGTAGCGACTCAAACCGCTTTAATGGTCGACAAGTTGCTAAGTGCGGCCTGTGGTGAAGAAGCCGGATACGGCCAAGTGTTCTTTTGCAACTCAGGTGCTGAAGCCAATGAGGCCGGCATCAAATTGGCACGCAAGTTTGGCGGTCGAGGTAAGCATGTAGTTGTAAGTGCACTCGGAAGTTTTCACGGGCGTACTCTCGCCGCGTTGGCGGCAACCGGTCAGCCAGAAAAGCACGAGCCATTTGCGCCGATGCCCGAAGGTTTCAGACATGTTGTGTTCAATGACATCGCATCACTTGAGTCGGCACTTGATGAAACAGTCGCTGCAGTTTTGCTTGAGACAATTCAGGGCGAGGGTGGCGTTGTGCCCGCTTCGGTCGAATATCTGCAAGCAGCGCGAAAGATGTGCACTGACCGAGGCATCTTGTTGATGATTGATGAAGTTCAAACTGGTTTCGCACGAACAGGCAAGTGGTTTGGTTTTGAACACGCTGAAATTAAGCCAGATGTAGTGATGCTGGCCAAAGCAATGGGCAACGGAATGCCAATCGGCGCACTTTGGGCAAGTCAAGAGATCGCAAGTGTTTTCAAACCTGGTGATCATGGCAGCACATATAGCGGCACAGCGTTAGCCACAGCGGCAGCCCGAGCAACGATGCAGTTAATGATTGATATGAACGCTCCTGAAGTTGTGATCGAAAAGGGCACAGAGTTGACGGCGAAACTACGAACTATTGATGGTGTTGTTGATGTGCGTGGACGAGGTCTGTTGCTGGCTGCAGAGTTGTCGCCTGAATTAGATGCCAAGAAAGTTGCACTGCAATTGCTCGACAAAGGTTTGGTTGTCAACGGAGTGACGAGTCACGCATTGCGCTTGGCGCCACCGTTCACAGTTAGTTCAGAAGAGATTGCTGAAGCAATTGCAATCATGAAGACGGTGTTATGAGCGTGCGGCACTTCTTAGATGTGACTGATCTTTCGGCGCGCGACTTGAATGCCGTTTTGACGCTTGCTCAGGCGGATATTTCGAAATTAGGTCGACCACTTGCCGACAAAGGTGTCGCGTTGATTTTTGAAAAGCCATCAAATCGCACTCGGCACAGTATGGAGATGGCCGTAGTGCAACTTGGTGGTCATCCGATCTTCACACGTGGCGAAGAAGTTGGCTTCGATGATCGTGAAACTGTCGAAGATGTAACGCGAATTATGGCCGGCTATCACCATGTGATTGCCGCCAGGGTATTTACGCATTCGGTATTGCAACGAATGGCAAGAGTTTCGAGCGTGCCGATCATAAATATGCTCAGCGAACAATCTCATCCGTTGCAAGCAAT
>Ga0222713_10005777_pt1 | contig 11933 bp, 3 predicted proteins | sample C33_649DmetaG_FD_165061 | JGI IMG/M metagenome (GOLD analysis project Ga0222713, IMG submission 165061) | Estuarine water microbial communities from San Francisco Bay, California, United States - C33_649D | ecosystem: Environmental > Aquatic > Marine > Unclassified | place: USA: California...
TCTATTGGTAGTCCACGCCTGTCTCCACTGTTGTGCTGGATTAACTATTTCCCAATTAGCAAAATTGCCTTCGAGTCCTGTAGTTACATCGCTGGAAATATTTCTAGATGTACATCTATAGACAATGCCGTTATATTTTACAACGTCTCTAACTGAATAAATCGTTGATGGTTGCCAATCTCCTTTCCAATCATCGGATCTAGCATAAGATACCCAGTGGCTTTGATCGCCTTCTAGGCCGATAGTTTCTGTGTTTGATGTGTGCGAGCTAATACATACATAAGAAATACTTTTATATTTGACAATATCGCCTACGTTATAGGTTGTAAATGGAGTCCAATCTCCACGCCATTCGTATCCGTCAAACATCAATTCCCAACGCGGTTCGTCGGAGGCAGGAATAGTTTCTTGATTTATAAAATTTAAATCAGCATAAAAACTTTGAGTAGATGATATATGTCTTTTTATACAAACGTAACTCTTACTACCAAATCTAACAACATCATCAACGATGTAATTTAAACTTGGTTGCCAGTCACCTTTCCAGGTAAACTTTAATCTACTGATCTTATATTCTGCCATAATTTATCTCTTAAATTCCTGTAGGATACTGGTATTCTTCACTGATCCTTACTACTAGTTGTCCGTCATCGTCGATATAATAAAACAAATTTCTGTTGTCCCATCGATATTGTTGATAGGTAAGGTTTCTATATACGATGTCGTGATTTACATCAATGCCTTCAAAGAAATCTGTGCCTACTTCAAAGTCATTATAGTTGTCTTCTGGTATACCGGGTTGATTAATTTCAATAACGTCATCAGCATCTAATTGGTCTAGTCTTCCTAGATATAATTCTCCATCGGCGGTTCTTCTTAGACCGTAAAAAAATCTAGGAACACCTACACCTAAAATTCCTTCTACGTTAAAATCACCTATATAATATGTCATCTTTATTTCCTTATACGATCTCAACGTAGCTTACAATTACATCTGCGGCATTTTCTCTGTCTGCAGAAGCTGCTAAAAGATTATTTTCAGCCATTACTAACTTTTCACCGCCATTGATCACTCGTAGGCTTTGATTAGCTGGTATAGTAACGTCTTTGATAAAATATCCTGTAGTCGATGTATTGTCAGTTAGAGTGATACTGACTTTAATAACTGCACTGGTCAAGTTAGTCATACTTAGACCAATTACTGTAACTCGACTAGCCGCAGTAGTTTCTACCATATGCGTAGATACGGTACCTAAATCTTTAATCACTTTGTTTCTAAAAAACGTTGCCATCTAATTGATCATCCAAAAATTAATGCTGTAGTAATAGCTAAACCTTCTGCTTCTGAATAAGTTATTCCTGTACCGCTACTGCCTGCTGCCGAAACCCATGTTACTCCGTCATATACTTCTACACGCTGGTCTGTGGTATTATAACGCATCATACCAGTTTCAAATAATACTCCCCTTTCTACATCCGACCCCCTAGGAAGGACAAAACCGTTAGTACCGTTAATTTTAAAATATCCGGTACCTGTTTGATTAAAAGAAGTTATAGCATCATTCTGTGTGTTTGTAATAGTGTTGTTTCTAATAGCAAAAACACCAATGACTGTACTACCAGTACCGTTAGGAGCTAATATTAAGTTCCCGCCTGTGCTGGTAGTAGAAATCGTATTACCTGTGATATTTATATTACCTATATCTACGTTACTTGTAGAAAATTGAGTAGCATTTAGGGTAGCACGATTAAGTCCGTTAATATAAAAACTGATTACATTATCGTTAGCACCTGGAGTAGTTTCTGCTGTTATATAGGTATTTTCATCTAAATCATATACTCCATCTAATCTACGCCAATTTGTACCATCAAAACCTTCGTAATAATTGTCGTCGGTATTGTATCTAATATAACCCGCTTGTCCTGTAGGTCGTTGTGCCTCAGTTCCTCTGGGTAATCTTACGGCCTGTGTGCCTTGGAAATCTACTATACCGGTACCGTTTGGTGCGATTATTAAATTAGTATCGGTTAGGGTAGATATCTGATTTTGATTTACTATAATCGATTCTAATTCTATACCGCCAGTGCCGTTGGCTCTTAGTTCTAAATTGGTGTTAGATGTGTTTGTGGTAATCAAATTACCGCTGATCGTTATCGAACCTAGATTAATTATCGGTGCTGTCACTGATCCTGATGCTACAATATCAGTGGTTGTGATATCGCCCGATACTGTTAGATTCTGTGCGATCTCAACATTGTTAAATGGCACAGTGATAATGCCGCCGCCGGTGGCTTGGAAGGTAAGATCACTACCGGGCGTAGTAGTTCTAATTACATTTCCTTCTACACGTATATTACTGAACTGAGCTGTTCCAGTAATATTCATGTTTCCGGTTAAATTGTAAGCTCCGGTTTGATTTACTGTACCAGTATGATTAGCTATACCGCTGTGGGTTAATGTGCCGGTAATTTGCGTATTGTTTAATTGTACGTCCGTTGTAACCACTAACCCACCGTTAACGATTAGATCAGTGTTATCTATAACTACACTGCCTGTACCGTTAGCACGTAATTCTAGATCTGAGTTAGAAAGTGTAGTTGTAATTCTGTTACCGCGTACTACTATGTCACCTGTGTCTATTTCATTAGACTGTAAAGATCCAAATGTACCGACAACATTATTAGCATATAACGTACCGTTAACAAATAAATCGTTCTCTATTAATACATCATTTTCTGGAACGTAGATTATACCCGAGCCTGGAGCGTCTAATACTAGATTAAATCCGTTAGCAGATGAAATCTGATTGCCGTTAATACGTATATCGGCTATTTCTGCTAGGCCGCTGACATCTAAATTGCCGTTGAGTGTATAGTCGCCGGTTTGTGTAGTGTTTCCAGTATGGTTGGTATTACCTATTTGTGTTAGCGTGCCTGTTATACCTGTGTTTTGTAAATCTGTAATTCCAGAAACTGTTATATCATTTTGTATTAATACATCAGCATCAGGAACAATTACACTGCCTGTGCCATTAGCACGTAATTCTAAATCTGAGTTTGACAGGGTTGTAGTTATAAAATTGTTCTGTATGCGAACATCACTGGTTTGTACTATTTCTGTCTGTAATATTGTTAGAGATAAGTTTTCAACAGTCAATGTACCATTAACTGTTAGATCTTGGCCGACAACAACGTTGTTTGAAGGAACAGAAATTATTCCCGATCCGCTAGCAAATAATTCTAAATTGCTGTTAGAATCTGTTGTGTATAGCTGGTTACTATCAATTCGAATATCTTCAAATTGAGCGTAGCTAGTGACTGTGAGATCGCCTGTTAATGTGTAATCCCCAGTATGTGTAGTTGTACCTGTTTGATTTAAATCGCCTGTGTGATTTATAACACCTGTAATATCTGTAGTACCTAATAGCGTAGTAACTCCCGACACTGTTAAGTCTTGATTTACATAGAGGTCGCTGGTTACAGACACAATACCAGTACCGTTAGCTCTTAGTTCTAGATCGCTATTTGAATCGGTAGTTGATATTACATTATTTTCTATTAAAATATTGCCGTTGGTGTATCTATCGGCAGTTATATCTGTGGTAACATTTAATGTATTAGAGGAAATATCTCCAACTACGACTAGATCTCCAGTTACTTCAAGGTCAGTGCCGTCTACAATTACTTTACCTGTTCCTGCTGCTCTAAGTTCTAGATCACTGTTTGATATAGTTGTTGTTATAAAATTGTCATCTATTAAAACATTTTCAAACTGGGCCGCATTTCCTACTGAAAGGTTTCCTGTTACAGATAAATCTCCAGTTTGTGTGTAATTTCCAACTTGAACGATGTTACCATTTACAGTTAATGTACCTGCGATATTTGTAACAGCTAGATTGGTATTTCCTATAACTTCTAGATCTTCATCAATTTGTACATCACTGGCTGATACATATATCTTTCCTGTGCCGTTTGATCTAAGTTCTAAATCTGAATTTGATAATGTTGTTGTAATCGTGTTGCTGCTGATTACAATATTTTCGTTTCTAATTGTAGTTGAAGTAACTGTGCCAGTGTTGTTTATATTCACACCAGTAATTTGACCGTCAACCGTTAGATCTTGATCGATCTGTACATCGTTCGATGGAACATAAATTTTTCCTGTTCCTGCTGCTTCGAGTTGGAGATCTTGATTGCTGTTTTTTGTGCGGATATTATTCTGTACAATTTCAATATTTTCGAGATCCAGAGAGGCTGCGAAGAATGACCCACTAACACTTAGATCACCATTCTGTGTTACATCGCCTGTGATAGTACTATTACCAGTTAGATTTAAAGCACCTACAATATTAGTTGTTTGAAGATTTGTAGTACCGAGTACTGTAAATGTGTCATTAACTTGTAAATCGTTGTTAGGTATAAGGACTTTGCCGGTACCTGCTGCGGATAATTCTAAATCACTGTTTGAATCTAAGGTCGAAATCTTATTATCTACAATTTCAATGTTATCAGCAGTTAGTCTGTTAACAAAAATCTGTCTCCAACGATCAACAGTTGTTCCTAGATCGTATGTGTCGTTTAGTTTAGGAATAATATCGCTGTCAATCCTGGCTTCGATGTTGACAGAATCTGTGGTCTGATCGCCTATCGTGATGTTACCGCCGATGGTAACATTACCTGTTACGTCAAGATCGCCTGCGATATTAACATTGTTTAAGAAATTTACTTCGCCGGTAAACGAATCAATATTCATTACCTGACTTAAAGTTTCTACGGTGTTATTAGAAATGCGGAAATCACCAGTTTCGATCTTAGTAGCGTCAATATATGTTTGATTTACGCCGTCATTGAATAGCAAACTGCCCGTTACTGCTACGTTAGAGTTACTAAAAATAACTTCGCCAGTATCTTGATTGATATAAAACTGATCACCTACACGGAAATCGCCTTTGTGATCGACCGATGTATAATAAATTTTAGCACGATTAGTTTCGACTACTTCATTGGCTTGTATAACTGTGGTAGGATCATTATTAGAATCACCTCCGTTACCGATGTAGGCTAAGTTTTGTCCTATGAGATAAGCGATGACTCCGTCGCCGTCACCGTAGGCACCATAATTACCGTAGACACAGGCAGAACCAATGCTTCTTAATTCAGCACCAAAGTCTGAATAGTCAGCTAGGTCAACGATCGACGCTGTGCCGCCCGAACTAGATCTTAGGTCCTGGGTAGTAACACCGTCGTCTACAATCACCGTAGAATTATTTGTCCCGTTAAAATGTAGCAACAATATTGTATTTGAATCACTAGTAAACGCAGCAGTCGGTGCTACAAAATTAGATGTGTATCTTGCTACACCTTTGCTAATCCTAATTTCATCTATGTAACCAGCGTAAGCAGTTACACCAAGATTAGTTGCTCCGATTGTCAAAGAATAAGGTGCCGAATAATTATTAGTATCGGCATATGTTACACCGGATTGTGTACCGTTTATCCACATCCTAGTGCTACCGCTTGCTCGACTAATAGCAACATGTACCCACGTGTTTAGTGTTAAGGTGCTGCCGGTGATTACAGTTGCTCCGTTAACTGCGTAACGTAACACTCCCGTAGAACTTAAATTAAGTTGATGGTAGGGTGTGCTACCTGTTTGTGGTCTAAAATCTAACAAAGTTGACAACGCTGTATTTGTTCGATAAAACCAGCCGTCGAATTCAAAATCTCCGGTTCCAAAACTAAAATCTGGCTGACTGGCTATGTAGATATAGTCGCCCGTGCCGTCTAACACTAAACTTGCTGTACCAAATTTCTTAATTGCGGTTGATAATTTAGCACCGCCAGCAACTGATACAGTTTTTGTAGACCGATCTTCTAATGTCGTCCAACCTAAACTCTTGCCATCAATTACGTAAAAATCACCGTCAATACTTTCAACAACTCCGCTAGCTAACACTGTAGTTCCATCTGTGTCATAATATGTTATGGTATCACTGACGTTCCAAATACCTGTGGTATTAGAAATTTTTATTCTAGTTTTTCCATCACCGGCGAACCCGTCATTGCTGCTGAATAGATATATGCCTTTGTTGGCATAATATGTAAATGAATTTAACCACTCGACTCTAGCACCGTTAGTTGCCGATAGAGCATCTACGCCTGGGGTGATAAAAGTACAAGAATGGAACAGCATACTTGCTTCTTGAGATGCGGCGGTAGCATAAGCACCGTCAACATAAGCACCTTTACCTGCGTCGCCTGAACTGAACCCTAGTGGATCACCGACACCTGTGGCTGTGCCTTTGGTTAATACTGTGATATTTCTAACGTATGGACTTCTTGTAGTGACTTCAAAATCTGTAACAAAACGGAAAGCGTAACCATTATCTGGAAACACTCTGTTGCCGCCGTTACAGCTAAAGGTAAGATTTGAAAGGAATACTCTGTCACCTAAACTAGCTGTGCCGCCCGTATGTGTTAACACTAAACTGCCCGTAGTATGGGTGTAGGTTGCTCCTGTGATATTTCCGCTGCTGCTGTCAATAAATTCAATAGTTCCGCCGCTGACATAAGTGTGAGCGAACGGAGATGTTCCTACATTAACTGTAGTTGTACCAGGAGCCGCTGATGTAACTTCAAAATAATTACCGCCGCTGTAAAAATCAGCAACTGTCAGGTCTTCAACAGTAGTTTCGCCGTTTAATAAGAAACCATCATTATATTCTGTAGCTGTAGTTGGTACAATTCGTACGGAGCGTATACCTGTGCCTTTTACAGTAACGCCCACAGGTACTTCTAATGGAAATTGTTCTTCGTATACGCCTGGATAAAGATATATGGTTGTTCCAGCAGGTGCTATGCTTAGGGCATATTTTAGAGTTCTTAGCGAATCATTAGGATGTTCGCCTTGGTGTGAATCGTTGCCGTTAACTGCTGACACGTAAAGCATATTTCCAGGCAATGCTGAAATATTAACACCGTCAATAATTAAGTTTTGAGAAGTAATTATGTCAGCGTATAAATTTCGAGTCCAAACATCATACCAACGTTTGCCGCCTGTAAGCGGATTCGATCCTATATTATATGTTTCGTTAGCATCAGGAATTAGGTTACTGTTGATTTCTGCGTTGAAAGTAATAGTATCAGTAGCAGCATCACCTAATACAATATTACCGTCTGCGGTAATCGATCCGTCAACTTGTAGATTTCCTGCTACCTGTATTCCCGATTTAACATCGATAATTCCAGAACCACTTGGACGTAATTCTAGATTCGCGTTTGACTCGTTAGTAGCTATGATATTGTTAAAAATATCAATTGAATCGATGGAGAATTTGCTAGTGCGTAGTGCTGACCCTTCGGGCAGATTAAAAGTTAAATCGCCGTCATAGGTTATGGTGTCTGGAGAAAATAGAAAATCACCTATCTGTGCTGTGCTGCCAGTGACTTCTAGATTTGTTGTGCGTAGTGTACCGTTTACCTGTAGTTCGTGACTAGGAGTAGCAGTTTTTATGCCGATTCGCCTATTGTTAACATCCAGATAAAGTAGGTCGGTCTCAAAGGCTAGATCCACACCTTGGCGTAGAAGGTTTGCCTTTAAGAGCGGACCGCTAATACGACCAAGCTGGCTCATTCGCTCTCCTTTTCACCCCGTGTTTCACGGTTAACCAAATTTTCATCCCTTGCGGGCTCTTTGCTGGTTTACCACAGTTTAACCATACAAGGATTGGTCGTCCTTGTAATCAATAGTATTTATCGTTTGGGTAGATTATCCAAGTAGGATGGCGTAGATCTCGTTGAGCTCTTGGATTTCCGCTAGTGTAGCGTTGGATGATGTACCGGCTAGGGTAGAATAGGCGATTCCGTTAAAGACCTCTGGAGCACTTAAATCGGTATTAAATCGAATATCTCCAACTTCCGGTGAAAGCGGCCTACTGGCTGTATCGCCTGTAGGTATTAATAAGGCAGTTGTAGAATTAAACTTAAGATATCCAGAACCAGTATTCTGGAATATCATATTTTCTGTAGGATCTATATTGGTTAGTGTGGTTCCTGTAAACAGGATATCTCCCATTATAACCTCGCCGGTGCCGTCGGGAGTTAGGTTAACATTATTGTTAGCAGTGCTAGAAATAGTGTTTCCACTGAATAAAGTAGTACCGGTCAGTAGAGCAGGAAGATTTACTGCGGTGCTGTTAATATTCATCTTAGAAACATTATTAACAGTAAAGTCTAACACGTTAGTATCTAACGCTCTAACTGATGTAGCACGATTCCTAGAAAATACTCCACCGTAGGTTATTGGACCAGTATTTGAAAAACCTACAAATCTACCAACTGTGCTGTTAAATCGTATTTCGCCTGTTGTTCCTGTAGATTTATCAGCCGTCGTACCTACTGGAAGTTTTATAGCATTAGTTTTATCAAAGTCTACGATCATGCCAGTATACGGAATGATGTTTAAATTAGCATTAGTGTCTACAGTTGAAATAATGTTGTTTGTAAATTTAGTTTTTTCTAATATGACTCCGCCAGTACCGGAACCTAAGAGATTTAAGTTGCTATTTGATAGTGTTGTTTCGATAAAATTATCTTTGATCCTTATATCGCCGTCAAAGATTGTATCTGTGGTTATAGTTGTACCTGCGATATTTCTAACAGTAATGTCGCCTTGTACTGTTAGGTCTTGACTCAACAGTACTGAATCGTTAAGCACGACTTTAGCAGATCCTTCTGCTCGAAGATCAACGTTGCTGTTTGAATCAGTAGTAGCGATTCTAAAATCAATGAAATTATAATCTTCAAAAAGTGCTTGACCGCTTGTAGTTAGATTGCCGGTTAGATTATATTCGCCTGCGAGATTAAATGTTCCTGTATGCTGTTTTGTTCCAGTTAAACCAAAAATTCCGTTTATATCGGTGGTAAGGAATGTTGCTGTTCCTGATAGATCTAGTTGTCCAGTAGTGATTTCGAGTGTAGGCTGTACAGTTACTCGTCCAGTACCGTGTGCGGCTAGCTCTAAGTCTGTGTTTGATGTAATTGTTTCTATGTAATTGTTTTGAATTCTAATCTGATCGGTTTCGTAGATATCGCTAGTTACATCATTGGGAAATGTTATATTCTGTACGGCTATGTAAGCGTCATTTACAGTGAGATCATTTTCTATAACTACATTAGAATTAGGAACAACGATGTTTCCTATTCCTCCGGAAGCAACTAGTTCTAAATCAGAGTTTGAACTAGTTGTTGATACTGAATTTCCGCTGATGATAATATCGCCGTTGGTAAATTGATCAGCTAATATGTTTCCCGTGATAGACAAATCGCCTGTGTGACCGATGTCTCCAGTTTGAGTTAACTGTCCTAATAACACAATATTTGTTATCTGTGTATTCAATAATGTTGTATCGCCAATTACAGTTACATCGTTAATCACTTCTAATTGATCTGTGATATTAACTCGCCCGGTGCCATTAGCTCGTAGTTCTAAATCAGCATTTGATGCTGTAGTGGTTATAAAATTTTCTTGTACTAAGATGTCATCAGCAAAGATAGATAGTCCTGTAGCCTGTGTTCTTACTGTTAGATCGTCTGAATATAAATTGCCCTGTATAGTTAGATCGCGTTCTATTGTTAGATTGTCGTTGATAATCACAGCCTTTGTCGGATCTGCCAGTAATTCAATATTAGAATTTGACGATAATCTATTTCCATCTATTCTCAAATTTTGAAGTTGTGCGAACCCTGACACAGTTAAATCTTGCTGTATTTCTGTTGGACCTATAATAGTACTATTACCTGTTCTTATCGAAGAACCGACATGATTTATATTTCCTGTGATTCCTGTATCTGCTAGCGTTGTAGTTCCTAAGACATCTAGATCGCCGCTTACAGTTAAGTCTGTGTCTACTATGTTTAGAGATCCCATCGGATCTAATATTAAATTTTGATTAGCTCCGTTAGATTCTATCACATTACCGCTGACAGTTACTCCATCAACAATCATCTGTGATGAAGAAACTTGATATTCAATCAAAGCTAGATTAGCAGAAGCTAAACTTTGAATATTGGTATTATTATCGACAGATACATTTTCCTGGAATACTACTTTTCCAATACCTGCGGCTTGTAATAAAAGATCATTATTGCCTAGTGTGGTTGTGATAACATTGCCTTGGATAGCAATATCATCTAATGCTAGATAGTTTACTTCAAGATCATTAGTTACAGATAAGTTTCCAGTGAGCTGAGAATTGCCTGTGACTGTAGTAGAACCAAAGACTGTAATAGAATCTGTTTCAGTTGATTTAAAATTTGTTAGTCCGTTGACTGTTAAATTTTGATCGATAAGCAGGCTGTCAGTAATCACTGAACCAGTTCCGTCAGCATTTACAATCAGATCGGCCGCAGGAGTCTCGATCACATTTCCAGTTATTCTAACTCCGGCATCAAATACATCTGATATTACTGTAATTGATTGTATCGTTGTAGAATTTAAAACATTGTATAATAGATCTTGATCTATTTCTACATCGTTAACAGGAACATATATTTCTCCTGTGCCATTAGCCCGTAGTTCGAGATCGGAATTCGATTGTACTGTAGAAATCGTGTTACTATCGAAAGAAATATCACCAAAACTCAAACTAGGTACAGCCAAGGACAGCACATTAGATAACTGATAATTTCCTGTTACTGTAGTATTTCCTATTAAGTTTTGATCACCGGTCTGTGAAAATGTACCTATGATATTTGTATCATCGAGATTTAGAACATTAACAGCATCAAATCCTGTTTCTACTTGTAATGCGTCAAAAACAACTTTTCCCGTGCCAGCGGCATATAATTCTAAATCACTGTTACTAGATTTAGTATAAATTTTATTGTCGTCGAATACGATCTCGCCAAAGTCAGCTTTACCTAACCAAATAGAATTCCAAGTTAATACTGACAAACCTAATGAAGAAACATTAGGATATTTAGGAATAATATCACTATCAACTTCGCTGGCAAATGTCACTGTATCTATGGCTCCGGCATTACCGATATTGATAGTGCCGTCTATGCTAAGATTTCCTGTTAGATCCAAATTACCTGCGATATTGCTAGTTTGTAGTGTTTGAGGTGCTACCGCAGATCTAATGTTTAGATCACCTGTAGTGGTAGATAAAGTATTGCCTTGGAATATAACATCACCGGTTTCAATCTTTTCAGCGTTTAATATCGTTATGTCTGATCCGTTGGAAAAAATAATTTCATTAATGCCGCTGACACTTTGTCCTATCCCGTTAAAAGTAACTAGGCCAGTTTCTTGGTCTACAAAAAATGCTTCGCCTACTCGGAAGTTACCGTTGTGGTCGTCACTTTGCCAGTATATTCTAGCATTGTTTAGGGTAACTGTTTCATTAGCTTGTATAACTGTAGTAGGATCATTTGTGACATTGGTTCCTGTGCCGATGTAGGCAAAGTTGTGATTGATCAAATACATTAATACATCAGCACCGTCGCCTTCGGCACCGACAGTACCATAGACGTTAGCAGAACCAATACTTCTAAGTTCTGCTCCATAGATCATTGTCGATCCGTCGGGACTTAATCGACCCAAAGGCCCGTTAGTTGCGTATAATCCCTTTGAGGCAAAATATGTAAAGGAATTTAACCATTCAACTCTGACACCGTTAGTCATGTATAGACCAACAGAATTTGGAACTATAAATGTCACAGAATGAAATAACATGCTGGCTGTTATTGACTGCGGCACTACAGCACCGCCATCAACTAACGCACCTCTACCAGCCGGTGCTGCTGCTGATCCGCTAGGCGATGAAAAAATTGGAATACCGACACCTGCTACTAATGATGTAGTAACATAGATTCTCCACATGTTGGTGTTGATCGGATCTTCGATGATATAATCAACAATGTATATTGTA
>Ga0222713_10005778_pt1 | contig 11931 bp, 13 predicted proteins | sample C33_649DmetaG_FD_165061 | JGI IMG/M metagenome (GOLD analysis project Ga0222713, IMG submission 165061) | Estuarine water microbial communities from San Francisco Bay, California, United States - C33_649D | ecosystem: Environmental > Aquatic > Marine > Unclassified | place: USA: California...
CAATTCTATATTGTCGAAAATACCTACCGTCTGAATGATAAAATCAAAACTGTCTTGCTTAGTAATACGCATTCCATCCAACAATTTCCAGTTTTTCGCTTCAAAATTTACCTCATCGGCGTTTTTACCTTCATCCTTCCATTTTTGTTTCAGCTTCTCCAAGGTCGCTTCTTGAGCAACGGTGTCAACTGTATAACCATAAGAACATGTTGACACCGAATTAAACATACCGTCTTCTTTAGCTGTTCCAATTGAGAGCTCGCAAGTCAAATGAATTTTCTCACCCGGCAACTCTTCAGAAATTTTAGGTCTTAATCTTACAAAATCGATAAAATATCCAGTATAATTATCAGCAGGGAAGATCTCACGGTTTTTAGCTTGGTCAATTGGCTTTCCAGTAATCAAATCATTTATTACGAAATTTTCCGTGGTAACAAACATCATCGTGTCAGTTATATTTTCTACATTTACTTCTAACTGGTAATTTTTTAGGGGAAATCCATCAATATCTTTAATATGAATTGGAATACAACTTAAGCGTTGTTTTAGAATCTCATTATTTAGACGACTTGTATTAGCAATAATATTTGCCTTATTTTGTTCATGAGGAGTAGTTCTAAATACGACTAATGGTATGTCAGATAGAATTGTTCTTCTGATAGCATTAGCCAAACTCACATTTACACCACTTAAGGTAAATAAAAGCATTTCATCATTGTGTCTAGAATTTAGTTCAACTTGGGGATTCATAGTATCTAATAATACTTTATATTTAAATTGTATAATTTAAATCAATTTTTTTTAAATTAAATGTGAAAAAATGAGTTAAATATTTAATTCGATTAACTAATTATAGAATAAATGAGTTCCATTTTATATTACAGTAAATTTTGTGAACATTCGAACAAACTTCTTCAATCATTGTCAAAAACAACACAGAAAGATATACATTATATATGTATTGACAAAAGAGTTAAGGACTCTAATAATAAAATGTTTATTGTTTTAGAAAACGGGCAAAAAATTATTATGCCTGAAAATGTTAATCGTGTACCTGCGTTACTCTTATTGAATCAAAATTATCAAGTGCTATATGGTGAGGCTATATTGAACCATTTGAAACCTAAACAAGAAGTCGCCATAAGACAAGCAACGCAAAATAATATGGAGCCGATGGCCTTTTCATTTGGAAGCGGTGGTTTTGGTGACATTGTTTCGGATGCTTATAGTTTTTTGGACCAAGGTTCTGAAGAATTACAGGCGAAAGGTAACGGAGGTATGCGACAAATGCATAACTACGTTGATTTAAATTATTCGGACAAAATATCTACTCCAAATGACGAGCAAGAATATAAAGGATCAAATAAAATATCAGGTGAATTAACTATTGAGCAATTACAACAACAGAGAGACTCTGAATTACAAAAAATCACCGGAAATAAACCACCGATGAAGTTTTAGAGTGAATTTAATTATATTTAAAAAAATATATTTAAAAATAAAAATATTAATTATTTACACAATGAGCAACATACTTACCGCATTTAACGACCACTTTATCGAATTTGTTTCGGATATTCAAAATGTTTTTCCGAATGATCCTGATATTTTAGCAACTAAAAATATTCTTGTTGCTGTTAGAAAGGCTAACCCAAAAATGATTGTCAAGATCTGGAATTCATTTGTGGTTGGAAAATACAGACCCGAGATTGAGGCTGGTAATATTGATTTCTTTATTAATAAGGATTATTCGAGTGATGTATCTGTAGCGGCAAATTCGGATAAAATTATGGAATCGATTAATAGATTAAGGGAGCCGATTAGACAGATGACACCTGAAAGTCAGGCGAAAACTATGAAGTATATTCAGAATTTGACAAAGTTGGCTGCTTTGTGTGAGTAATACTAATAAAATTAAATCTATAATATATTACTATTTTAACCCATATTTGATAACAGAATTAATATAATATTTGTTATCACATTTTAACCAATAAATAAACCAAATTTAACCACAAAATCAATCATATTTTCTGAACCCATTGAATGATTACACGCAAAACAGATTGGTCTTAGATTATTGATTTCGTGCGTTCCGCCATTTTTTTCACTAAGAACGTGACCAACATCAAAATTTGTATTTGAAATCGTTACCTTTTTACAACATAAACATTTATGCTTTATAATGTCTTCACCAATGTAATGATTCCATATAATAACTCGTACATTTTTAGGTATACTTTGTTTCTTTTTTTTCTCTTCCTTTTCTTTCTCTTTTTCCTTTTGTCTTTTTGTCTCTTCTTCTTTGTCCTTTTGTTTCTTCTCTTCTTCTTCTTTTTGTCTCTTTTCTTCTTCTTCCTTTTCCTTTTCTTTTTGTCGCTTTTCTTCTTCCTTTTGTCTTTTTGTTTCTTCTTTCATTTTAAGCTCAATTTCTTGTTTCTGTTTTTCAAGTTGCTCAATCAAACTTAATTGTTCTATTTTAATATCAGGTTCTCTTTCTTTTTCTTTTTCCTCTTGAATATCATCCAATTTAAATTTTAGAATGGAAGAATGATACTCTAATATTTGACATACTAAATAATCCTTTTTATACCCAGCAACTCCTTTAATTCCACATTGTTTACAAATATTTTTTAAATCATTACTTTTTTTCTCCTTCAATATAGGTAACAATTTAATAAATTCATTTTCCAAAATTTGAATTAAATCTGGTTTCTTACTTTTAGAAATTCCAGAAACACCCAAATCTTTCGCTTTGTCCTTGAGACTATCTAAATTTAATTTATTCAATTCAGAATTTAATTTACTCGTTATTTCATTTACTTTTATTTCAATTTCAAATGATATTGTTGTATTATTGTCATTATTTTCTGTAATGTCTGATATAATAGATTGTGAATCTTGTAAAATATTATCCATATGTTTATTAATATCTTATTTAATATGTTTAAATCAATTTAATAACATTTTATTAAATTAATTTCAAGGATTGTATTTATCAATAGTCACATTTTTGGCTATGTTTTTAATGATTTTGTCTTCCTTTTCCACATCATTATCTCCCTTGCCTCCCATTGCTTCGATAATGAGTTTATCATATTTATCTGAGTATTTGGATTCACTTTTTTCACAGCCTGGATGTTTTGTTTTAAACTCCTTTAATAATTTTGAATTCTTATGAGTGACGTGTTTAATAACCTTTCTCATTTTTTGTTTATTTTCATTTTCCTTTTCCCATTTATCCTCGTCTTTTACATACATTACTTCTCTCTTTGAGTCTGTACAATGAACAGGACGCTTTGTTTCATCAAGTGAGTTTAAATTCTGGACTATTATTTTTGATATTCCATCAACATAACCTAACTTTCCAACATTTTCCAAATCGCATAATTGTAGCTTTATTGAATCAACAAAATCCATAATATTCATTGCATCTTTGCAAGTTTCGTTTAAAAAGAACTGCAAATTGAAGGTTTTATTATGTGAATTTGTATGAGTAGTATTAGTATTATTTGTAATTGAACTATTCTTGGATAGCTCGATAATAGTTTTATTTTGCTCTATCATTGCTTTACTCTGTTCCACTAATAAGTGTTTAAATTCATCATTTTGTTTTATCAATTGGACAATTATGTTTGAATCTGTTATATCAATATTATTGAGTTCATTTTCATTGGTATCACAATTTTTTTTATGTTTCCATAAACCTACTCGTGATTTGTATTCCTTATTACAATTTTTACATATGAAATCACAACAAATATTATTTGGGGATATTTGTGTTAACGGAGAGTTAACATTTGTTAACAATTTGTTAACTGATGTATTATTTTGATGTTTAGCTGTCGCCAAATGTCGCTCATAATCTTTTTTGTTACCTGTTTTGGTCTTACATTTTTCGCAATAATATTTGGGGATTTTTTGGGAAATGTCTGTTAACATTTTTATATATATAGTTAACATAAAAATCCCCTAAATACTTTTAAAATTATATGATATTTTTAAAAATTTTCAACAAAAAAAATTATCGTCACAAATTCAAAATTTTTTTTTCTATGATGAGACCTTAATTTTTTTTATGGTCACAGCTTTTTCTCTAATTTTTACATATTTTTTTTTCCCAAAAGTATTTTCATTTTTCAAAAATGGACAAAAATAAATGTCCAAAATCGACTTTTACAAAATAATGTTGGATTTTCGAAAAATATTGCATTTTATATAATAAATTCCCAAAACAACTTAAAGAAACTTAAAGAAACTTTTAGCTTTGTTAAAATTATTTTTATCAAAAAATCCAGAAAATCCAGAAAATCCAGAAAATAATATATTTTTAAAAAGACAGATTTAAATATAAGTATTTAATAATAATATATGTCAACCGAAATAGAAGTTCCCGAAGAGTTTGCCAAGGTAATTAAGGATTTTGTTGGTGATTTAAAAACCACTTTCCCCGAATACGAATCTTTGATAAGTAAATGGTGGAAGGATAAGTCCGTTTTTGCTTACATTGAAAATGAAGAAGAGAGAAACAAAGCAATTGAAGCATCCGAAATCACAAGTACCAAATTAGTTTTTTCTTTTTGCCAGAAAAAATTACCACCCAGATTCTTTGATATTTTATATAAGAACGAAGATATTTTTAAGCCAGATTATGAAGGCGACACCGAATTCTTGCCACATATTCATTTTAAAAACTTGTGGCAATTTGATTTGTCACAAACTACTCGTGATACCATTTGGAAATACTTACAGTTGATTATGTTTGCCATTGTCGGTTCTTTAAATAATAAGGAGGCTTTTGGAGATTCTGCCAAATTATTTGAAGCAATTAACCAAGACGAGTTTAAGAATAAGCTGGAGGAAACTTTGACCCAGATGCAAGGATTCTTTGATCTAAATGGAAATACTAAGGAAACCGGAGAAACTGGTAAAACCGAAGGAGAAGGTCCGAATTTCAATATGGGAAACGCAAATGATATCCAAGACCACATTACCGGTATGTTAGATGGAAAATTGGGTAAATTGGCGAAGGAGATTGCGGAAGAAACCGCCGAAGGTTTGAATATGGATATGGAAAATGTAACCGACGTCAAAGATGTTTTTCAAAGATTGATTAAAAATCCTACAAAGCTTATGGGACTTGTTAAATCAGTAGGCGACAAATTGGATACCAGAATAAAATCCGGTGAAATTAAAGAGAGCGAGCTGATTGCCGAAGCATCAGAATTAATGAATAAGATGAAGGATATGCCTGGTATGGGTAATATTCAATCCATGTTGAATAAAATGGGAATGGGTAATTTAGGTGGTATGGGTGGTAAAGTCAATACTGGCGCAATGGAGGCACAATTGAATAAGAGGATGAAGCTGGCGCAAATGAAGGAGCGAATGAAAGCAAAGTCAGAAGCCAAAGCCGCTGCTTCTTCTGCCACTTCTTCTGCTTCTACTTATACTCCTCAACCAACCATCTCCGAGGAGGAAATCTTGAAAATATTTAGTACCGGTGAGAAGGTAGATAGAACCCCACGAGGCGCCAAACCAAGTCAAGTTACCGGCGACAAAAAGAAAAAGAAGGGAAAGAAATAAGCTATCATAATTTTTCATTAATTTTTATTATTCCTACAATAAAAATTAAGTAATAGTTTTTTAAAAAAAGATTTATATATATATAATGACAATTCAATTTTGGACAAATGACCCAACAGTATTATTTAATAAAGAATACATTATTGAACTATGGCCTACGACAGATATGTGTTACGAACAAAAATTAAACGCCATTACCAGATTAATTATTTTAATCACAATTTTAGGATATATTTTAACAATGTCTCAAAGAATTTTAGTAATTGGATTTTTAACATTGGCTGTTATTTTTGTCCTCTTTAAAATGAGAAAGCAAAAGTTGACAAGCGAGATGGTAAAGGAGGGCTTCTTTGTTGAAGGGCCTTCACCTGGCATATTTAAGCAAAAAACCAGATCAATTACTAATCCAGTAACACTTGACACAGTTTTAAATGATGAATTCTTGGAGGGCACCAAGAAGAACCCGTTTAGCAATGTTTTGTTGACGCAAATTAATGATGACCCTGAACGAAAATCCGCACCACCAGCGTTTAACGTTGATGTCGATGAAGATATAACTAAAAATGTGAAAAGGTCTGTTCAAATGATGAATCCAGGTATAAAAAATACGAATAAACAACTTTACGGAGACCTTTGGCAGAACTTCGAACTCGACCAATCGAATCGTGTATTTTTTAGCACTGCAAATACCCGTATAGAACCGGGTGACCAAGGTGCTCTAGGACAGTTTTTATATAATAATCTTAAATATTCTGGCAAGGAATCCACTGCCGAAGGTGCTATTGCGAGAGTACAAGACAATTATCGTTACACACTTTATTAATAGCATTAGCAGAGTGTTTTATTTATTTATTTACAAATTTTATTAAATAAATAAAAAATTTTAATATTAAAATATTATATAAATAATGGACAAATTTATAGTTTTAGGTAATAGAGTCCCATATGAATATTTTTTAACAAAAGGAAAAGGCGAGTCTGCCGCCGGTTCTGAAGGTCTTCCTTATGAGACAGGGTCATACGACGCTGCGTTAAATGATGCTGGAATAGAAAATACAAACGTAATTGAATACACCAGTGTCATTCCTGTTGGCGCAAAAGAAATCCCAAAAGAACAAGGATTAAAGCGATTAAATTGGGGCGAAGTTTTAGAGGTGATTAAAGCACAATCAAACGGTAAAAGAGGTGAACATATTAGCGCCGCAGTTATGACAACAACAATAATAGACCCAAATGGCAAGTACCTTGGTGGTTTTGCTTGTGAATATTCAGGTTCAGGAACAAGAAAAGAAGCCGAAGATAGTTTAATAATTTCGATTGCCGGAATGATAAAAAGACGTGGATATGGAAATATTAAGGGTGAAACAAAAATGTACAAGGATAATATTACAGATACTGGTTATATAATTCATCCAGGGAAAGTTTTTATTTACGATGATATAAAAGTTAATGAAGAACATGGCTCTGTTTTTTGTGCAATATGCTTTGTTAGTCATAGATATCCACATTTAACAGATGCTCCGGACGTCTACGCCGATTTACATATAGATAAATCAATTGCTTTTGTAAAAAATAATACAACAAAGAAAAATAGAAAGGGTAAAAAACATAGGAGAAAATAGATAGAATAATTATATTGTTTAAAATATTACTTTAATCCTACACTTTATTAATAGCATTAACCGTAACAACTTACTTTTTCTTTTTTGTTGTTATAAACCCATATTTCATATTTATAACCTAATTCTTTGGCTGCTTGTTGTTTCAACAAAACAATATCTATTTGTTTTTCATAAGTCCAAGTAGATTTAACCTCTATACACCTATTTTGAGAAGGAATAAAAATATCCACATAATGTCTATGTTTTTTACCAGACTCATCATTATACCAAATGACAGGAACATTTTGAATGCCTGTAATTATATATGATTCATCAATTTTTTCATCTATAATTAATTCATCCAAAGCAAAACTTTCATACCCTTGTATTTCTATTATTTTGTTTGATGGTAATGTATACTCTTTTTTCTTATAATTTTGCTTAATACTTTTTTCCATTATATCTGAATTTTGTGTCGGATTTTCAACACCCCAATTTTTCAAATAGGTTTCTATTTTTTTCTTTTTAATTTCTTCATTTTGAGAGGGATTTTCATAACCATATTTTTCCAAACAAGTTTTTTTATATTGTTCTTTATTTGATTCTAATTGTGTATTATATTCTACACCATATTTAATTAAATTTGTAGCTTTTATTTTATTTATTATATCTTTATTTTGAAAAACATTTTTACAACCATATTTTTTTAAATTAGTATCTTCTGTTTTTGTTTTTATTTCTTTAGATTGCATTGCGTGTTTAACTCCATATTTTTCTAAATTGGTTTTAATTGATTTAGTTTTCATAATTTGTGACTGTGTAGAATATTTACAACCATATTTTATTAAATTTTGTTCTATTATTTTATTTTTTATATCCTCATTTTGTGATGGATGTTCACATCCATATTTTTCTAAATTTGTTTTTTTTCTTTTTTCATTTTTTATATTATTGGTACATTCTATACAAAAATAATTTGATTTAATTAAATAATCAAACTTTTTTTCAAAATTATTATTACAATTTTTAGAAACACATTTGCCTTTGATAATTACAGTTCCTTTTAACAGGACATTACTATAATCCTCTAACAAAACAATATTATTTTCGCTACAATATTTTTGTAAAAGATCAAAATTATATTTAGTGTATTTCGCCATTATATACTATATATAGAAAATATATCTCTAAACTATTTAAAAATAAAAATATAATATATTTAATAAAAATGGAATCAAAATATAATTGTGAAAAATGTCAATATAAATGTAATTATTTGTCAGAATGGAATGAACATTTAGAAACAAAAAAACATACTGGAGAAAAACGTAAAGGGAGAAATGATAAAGTTTTAGTAGATAAATGTGGACTATGTGATTATAAACCAAACAAAACAACAAATTTAAAACTACATTATTTAAATAAACACGCAACAAAAGAAGAAAGGAAACAACAATTTAATTTTTATTGTGAAAAGTGTGATTTTGGGTGTTTTGTAGAAGTTTTACTTAATAGACATTTAGAAACTCAAAAACATTTAAATTTGTAAAAAAATAATATGTATTATAATTATATAAATGGCAAACGTTTCTAGTTATTCCTTTAATAATATTTCTCGCCTTGGAGCAGATGATTGTAATAAGTCACAAACTGATATTCAAAATGTTGCTTCTTGTAATTATCTGACACAAAACTATTTTGCTTCTGATTGTTCTATGAAAAATGTTAAGGCGCTTGCGACTACTCAACCTGGTATAATGTACAATGGTGGCTACAATTCGGGTGCCGGTGGTTGCAATATTGACGAGTCGTCGAAACTCCAAATAGGCACTATCCAAACCCATCCCAGATGCCGAATTGATTTGTTCCAAAGACCTTTTGCTACTGTTCCGTTTTTGGGACGTGGTGCTGTTAACCCTGTTATGGAGTCGCAAATACAGCAAGGAGAGCAACTTGTGAACAAACGCAGTGTCAATAATTTGAGTGAGAAGAGCTATATCAAGTATCACCAGACACCGCTTTTACCCGCGGTTAAGAATAGAATTGATAATTCTACCAAGATTGAGAGTGATGCGTCTGAAGGCTGGATCCGCGGTGGTGTCCCATCTCGCGAACTAACGCGTGATAATGATTATTTTAACAAGCACACCACGAATCAATATGTTTAATACTTTTTTCACGAAGTTATGAAAAGTATTACAAAATTTTATATTTAAAAATAAATCCTTTTAATTTTACGATTTATTTTTAATAGATACATATTTTTTATTTGTTGTTATTTTGTAAAATAGTAGTACAATCTATATTTTTATCATTATTCTCCAAGCATTTATTATATAATTCGTATATTTTATCATTTGATAATTTAGGTTCAGTAATAGTCTCATTTTTTTTGGGGCTTTCCTCTTTATTATTAGTTCTAAACAAATTATTGGCAATTGCGCTACCTACGCCAAATGAAAAACCTTGTTTCATAGTATCAACCATTGAAGGAGGCGAAGGCGAATGTGAAGGTGTATTTATAATTGTAGGAGCAGGTGAATAAGAAGGAGCAGGTGAAGGCGCACGGCGTTGAGACGAGTTTGAATTTGTTCGGTTTGATGCTGATCTAGGCATTTCTTTATATTACACTTATTATTATTATATTTTTAAATCAATTTTTTAGAGAATTAAAGAAGTATATAAAAATTATTTAAACATTATTCCAGTAATTTTTTATGTATAATACCAAAGTAGAATGTACTTATAATACACCAGAAGTCTTTTTGGAAACCGATAATATTACCGAAGACGAAAAAACATTTATTCGCAACATCATTTATCGTCAAGAATTATTGAATGTTTTGGATATCGATTTTGAAAACGATGATGAGGAAAATGATGAAAAAATAAGTGAGGCAATAAATGGGTTGTATAATCGTCTCAAATATTGCGAAAAAATAACAAAATGTATGGCTAAGGTTGTTGAAAAACATCTGAACGTGGGAAAATATATGACATGTGGTGAAGAATTAGGATTGATGTTATTGTATTCTTACGACTATATGTATTTAACCCATATTTGTATTTGCGATTTTATTTCAAATGGTGAAATATCCGACGAGAATATTGGAAAATTGGAGAAAGCATTAAATTAATTATATATTTCACTCTTTTATATAAATTAAGATTTTTGCTATATATTTTGTAATACTTTTTCTAAAAGTATTTTTTTAAAAAAGTATATATATAAATGGCGTCTACCCGCAACAGAAATACTCCCGGCAATTACAATTTAGAACAAATCGAATACAAGCAGTCTGAGAACTATACATTATATGCTAACTCGCAATATGGAGCGGCTTATAATACCAGACTTCCTGGTAATGGTTTGCTACCTGCACAAATCCCTTGGAACAAAATGTCATATAACGCAGCTGATATAGAGTCATTTTTATTAGGAATTAATTCTACGAATTTGGTCAACCCGGCTCCTTGTTTTGTACCAGAATTAAAGAAACTTGAATCGACCAACATTTACGAAAAAGGTCCTACATTAATGCCTGAACCTTTAGTAGTAGAAAAGAGTCAGCGACCTTTCCCTGTCCCCAATTAAACCATTTATAATATTTTATATTAATTTTTAGCTTTTAATTAATTTAAAATATATTTGCTTTTTATATACATGAGTGGTACTATAAATGCATTAAATATTACCAGTGAAAATATTACAGTAACAAATTTGATTGTAACTAATATAAACGGTAGACCATATACGGGTTCTGGTGGTTGTGGTAGTTATTATACTCCTTGCCCGAGTTGTGGTAGCCAACCTGGTGAGGACCCTTGTATAGATTGTGGTTCCGCTGTAGATATAGACCCTTGTGATTGTCTTGTTGTAAATAATTGCGGTGGTGGTAATGGAGCACAAGGGTTTCAAGGTGCTACAGGTCCAGGTGGAGGAGGAGGAGGATCAGGCGTAACAGGTTCCACAGGTGCTCAAGGTGCAGTCGGACAAACTGGAGCACAAGGGTTTCGAGGTGCTACAGGTATAAATGGTGTCATAGGTGCTACAGGTGCTACCGGAGTCACAGGTGCTACTGGATCTCAAGGTGCTACTGGATCTCAAGGTGCTATAGGAGCAACCGGAGTTACAGGATCAACAGGAGCATTAGGTTCTACAGGGTCTCAAGGTGCTACAGGTGTTACAGGATCGACAGGAGCTTTAGGAGCAACAGGGTCTCAAGGTGCTACAGGTATTACAGGATCCACTGGAGCATTAGGTGCTACAGGGTCTCAAGGAGCAACAGGTGTTACAGGATCAACAGGAGCTTTAGGTGCTACAGGGTCTCAAGGTGCTACAGGTGTTACAGGATCAACAGGAGCATTAGGTGCTACAGGTGTTACAGGAGCAACTGGAGCTTTGGGAGCAACAGGGTCTCAAGGTGCTACAGGTGTTACAGGATCCACTGGAGCATTAGGTGCTACAGGTTCTCAAGGAGCAACTGGTGTTACAGGATCAACTGGAGCTTTGGGAGCAACAGGGTCTCAAGGTGCTACAGGAGTTACAGGATCAACTGGAGCATTAGGTGCTACAGGATCTCAAGGTGCTACAGGGTCTCAAGGAGCAACAGGTGTTACAGGATCTACAGGAGCTTTAGGAGCAACAGGGTCTCAAGGTGCTACTGGTGTTACAGGATCTACAGGAGCTTTAGGAGCAACGGGGTCTCAAGGTGCTACAGGTGTTACAGGATCTACAGGAGCT
>Ga0222713_10005780_pt1 | contig 11930 bp, 9 predicted proteins | sample C33_649DmetaG_FD_165061 | JGI IMG/M metagenome (GOLD analysis project Ga0222713, IMG submission 165061) | Estuarine water microbial communities from San Francisco Bay, California, United States - C33_649D | ecosystem: Environmental > Aquatic > Marine > Unclassified | place: USA: California...
CCGCACTGACTGACCTGATATCCGGGCAGATTTCAGCCATGTTCAACAGCATGCCGACAGTCCTGCCGCACATGCAAAACAACCGCTTGCGCGGCATCGCAGTCGGCAGCGCGAACCGTTCCCCCGCGGCTCCGGATATTCCGACTGTCGCCGAAAGCGGATTCAAGGGATTTCAGTATGTCACCTGGTATGCCCTGCTCGCCCCCGCTGCCGTTCCCAGGGAAATCATTACAAAAATCAACGCCGACGCCGTCAAGGCGCTGTCACAGCCGGATCTGGCGAACCGTTTTGCCAGTCAGGGTGCCGAACCGGCTCCGGGTACACCCGAAGCTTTGGGAAAGTTCTGGCGTGACGAATACGAGGGCTGGTTGAAGGTCATCAAAACAGCCAATCTCAAGCTGAATTAGAAGTGCGTTGAACGGATATGCCGCAGCAGGCCCGCTGCGGCGTTTTCAACCATGTCTAGCACGGTTTCGAAGCCCTGCTCGCCGCCGTAATACGGATCCGGAACTTCCTTGTCTGACAAGCCTTCCGCGTAAGTCAGAAATAATTGCACGCGCTGAAGATGCCGCTCAGGGCATCGACGCTGCAGTGCCAGCAGGTTTGCACAATCCATTGCCAGCACGTAATCGAACTCGGCAAAGTCGGTCTTGGTGACTTGACGCGCGCGCAGCGTGCTCAAGTCATAACCCCTGCTCCGGGCATGCTGTTGCGCGCGCTCATCGGGTGGATTGCCGATGTGGTAGTCGTGGGTGCCTGCCGAGTCGCAGCGGATCTGTTCTCCGAGGTTTTGCCGGGCGACCAGCTGCCGGAACACCCCTTCGGCCGTGGGAGAGCGGCAGATGTTGCCCATACAAACGAAAAGCACTCCGATTTTCTCTGGTGTGTTCATGGTGTCAAAAATATATTCTAGGCGGCGTCGATGAACAGCCGTTTCTTGAGCGCCTGCAGTTCATCGCGCAGTTGGGCGGCTTTTTCAAATTCGAGGTTGCGCGCTGCCGCGAGCATTTCCTTTTCGACCTTCTTGATCTCCCGGGTCATCTCTCTGTCGCCCATCAGATCGTAACGCGCCTGATTCTGCGCGGCTTTCAGTTCCTGGCGAGCCGATTCATGGTCGTAGACGCCGTCAATGATGTCCTTGATGCGTTTGCTGACGCCGACCGGGGTAATCCCCTGCTTCTCGTTGTGCGCCATCTGCTTGGTGCGACGGCGTTCGGTTTCGTCGATCGCGCGACGCATCGAGTCGGTGATGCGGTCCGCATACAGGATCGCCTTGCCGTTGATATGCCGTGCCGCCCGGCCAATGGTCTGGATCAGTGAGCGTTCCGAGCGCAGGAAGCCCTCCTTGTCCGCATCGAGGATTGCCACCAGTGAGACTTCGGGCAGGTCGAGCCCCTCGCGCAGCAAATTGATGCCGACCAGTACGTCGAATTCACCTAGCCGCAGATCACGGATGATCTCGACGCGCTCGACGGTTTCGATGTCGGAGTGCAGGTAGCGTACTTTGACCCCGTGTTCAGCCAGAAAGTCAGTCAGGTCTTCCGACATGCGCTTGGTGAGCGTGGTCACCAGCACACGCTCCCCGGCGGCAACCCGTGCATTGATTTCTGACAGCAGGTCATCCACCTGCGTGGCTGCCGGCCGGACTTCCAGTACCGGATCGACCAGCCCTGTCGGGCGCACCACCTGCTCGACCACCTGCCCCTGATGCTCGCGCTCGTACTCGGCGGGCGTCGCCGAGACGAAGACCACACGGCGCATGAATTTCTCAAATTCGTCGAATCGCAGCGGACGGTTGTCCAGCGCCGAAGGCAGCCTGAAGCCGTAATTGACCAGATTCTCCTTGCGTGCGCGGTCACCGCGGTACATGCCACCTACTTGCGGGATGGTGACATGGCTTTCATCGAGGAACATCAAGGCATCCGGCGGCAGGTAGTCAATCAGTGTCGGCGGCGGCTCCCCGGGCTGGCGGCCGGAAAGATGGCGGGAGTAATTTTCGATCCCTTTGCAGAAGCCCATTTCGTTGAGCATCTCGAGGTCGAAACGCGTGCGCTGCTCGATACGCTGTAATTCGACCAGCTTGTTTTCTTTCTGGAAGAAATCCATGCGCTCGCGCAACTCGATCTTGATCGCCTCGATTGCGCGCAGCGTGGTCGCGCGCGGGGTTACATAATGGCTGGACGGATAGACGGTGAAACGGGATACGCGTTGCAGGATATGGCCGGTCAGCGGATCGAATATCTGGATGCTTTCGATCTCGTCATCGAACAGCGACAGGCGCACTGCGGACTCCGAGTTCTCTGCGGGAAAGATGTCGAGGACGTCACCGCGCACGCGGAAAACGCCGCGCCGGAATTCGATGTCGTTGCGCTCATATTGCATCGCGACCAGGCGTTCGATGGCATCACGCTGTGACAGTTTCTCGTTTTCCCGCAGATGCAGGATCATGCCGTGGTAGTCAACCGGATCACCGATGCCGTAGATCGCGGAAACCGTCGCGACGATGATGGTATCCCGCCTTTCCAGCAGTGCCTTGGTCGCGGACAGGCGCATCTGCTCGATGTGTTCATTGATGCTGGAATCCTTCTCGATGAACAGATCCTTGGAAGGCACGTAGGCTTCCGGCTGGTAATAGTCGTAATACGAAACGAAATATTCAATGGCGTTCTCGGGAAAGAATTCGCGCATTTCGGCATAGAGCTGCGCCGCCAGTGTCTTATTGGGGGCCATGACCAGAGCCGGGACTCCCAGCCGGGCGATGACATGGGCCATGGTGTAGGTCTTGCCCGAACCGGTGACCCCCAGTAGGGTCTGGTGCACCAGGCCGTCGCGTATCCCTTCCGTCAGCCGGGCAATCGCCTCGGGCTGGTCTCCTGCCGGGGCGAAAGTCTGGTGCAGGCGATAAGGACTGTCGGGGAAGGTGATGATTTCCATCGGAAATCTGCAAAAACGACCATCTTACCAATACCCTGCATTCAGGGCGACCGGAGGATTCCCCCGCCGCCTGTTCCTTTCTGGTTGCAGTGCAAAAAATACGGATAAAATGGCGTTTTTGAACAATCCGACGCGGGATATGCACCCAAAATGAGCACTTCAGTACTCGAAAAAATTGAACTGGCACCCAAAGATCCGATTCTGGGCGTCACCGAAGCCTACAACGCGGATCAAAATCCCAAAAAAGTGAATCTTGGAGTCGGCGTTTATACCGACGACAATGGCAAGGTGCCGGTGCTGCAGTGCGTGCGCGCCGCGGAGCAAAAGCTCTCGGCAGCGCCCCTGCCCCGCAACTATCTGCCGATAGACGGACTTGCGGCTTATGACCGTGCCGTCCAGGAAACCCTGTTCGGCGCCGACAATTCCGCTGTTAAGGCCGGACGCATTGTCACGGTGCAGACTTTGGGCGGTACCGGCGGACTCAAGGTCGGAGGCGATTTTCTGCGTCGTATCAATCCCGGCGCCGACATCTACATCAGTGATCCGAGCTGGGAAAACCACCGCGCCATCTTCGAATACGCCGGTTACACGGTCAAAACCTATCCCTACTATGACCCCGCAACCAACGGCCTGAAATTCGATGCGATGCTGGCCGCGCTGGAACAAATGCCGGCAGGTGCGATTGTGCTGCTGCACGCCTGCTGCCACAACCCCACCGGCGTCGATCTGAGCGCCGAGCAATGGGAAAAAGTGATTTCGGCGGTTAACCGGCGCAAGCTGGTCCCCTTTCTCGATATTGCCTATCAGGGTTTTGCTGACGGGCTCGAGGAGGATGCGGCGACCATTCGCCGCTTCACAGCCGAATGTCCGGCCGTATTCGTTTCCAGTTCATTCTCAAAATCGCTGTCGCTCTATGGCGAGCGCGTCGGCGCCTTGAGCATTGTTACCGCCAGCAAAGACGAAGCTCTGCGTACGCTGAGCCAGCTCAAGCGCGTCATCCGCACCAACTACTCCAGCCCGCCCACGCTGGGTGGCAAGGCCGTCGAACTGGTACTGACCACGCCCGAGCTGCACAAGCAATGGGATCAGGAGCTTGGCCAGATGCGAGAACGCATCAAGGTCATGCGCAAGCAACTGGTCGAGAAAGTTCGTGCTTTGCGCGCCGATTTCGACCTCAGTTTCATCGTGAAGCAGCGTGGCATGTTCTCCTACTCCGGGCTGACCAAGGAGCAGGTGCACAGGCTGCGCGATGAATACTCTATTTACGCGATCGACAGCGGCCGCATTTGCGTGGCAGCGCTTAACTCCAAAAACATCGATTACGTAGCGCAGGCCATCGCTAAGGTGCTGGTACCCAAGTAAGCCCAAGCCCCGGCCGAGCCGTATGAATAGCCGCCTGCGGGCGGCTATTTCTTTTTGTCGCCGCCGCCGAAGAGGCTTTCGGCCCAGCCTCCGACCTTGGCGCCCACCGATGTGCCTACGCCCGGTCCGAGAATGGCCGTGCCCACGGCGGCTCCGGTAACGGTTCCCCCGGTAGGCAATGCCCGTGGTTCATCGAGAGTGCCGCTGATATTGAGCGGGACAGAAGCGGCTGCGACGGATCCCGCCTTGACCTCGGCATTGATGCGGCCCGACAGCGACTTGTTCGGAGCAATGGTGACGTTGCCGTCAGCGGACAGGGATCCCGAAACCACTTTGAGGTTGCTAATGTGCTGAGTGCCGCGGTCCATGGCGAAATGGCCGGACAGCGCATCGAACCGTGTCTGGCCGCTGCTGTCTTTGGTGATCAGGCTGGTGGCGGCCTTCTGTATATCGATGCCGTGCAGAACGCCGTCGCGAATGTCGAATGGCGTATCGAGCTTCATCGCATTTTTCAGCTGGTCCGCGTTTGCGGCGTTGGCACTGAATACCGGTTTTGCAGTCAACCTTCCCGTCAGCTTTGTTTCTGGCGAAAACAGTGGCACCAGATCGCGCAGCTCGATGCCGTTGACCGTGTAATCCCCCTTGAGCTGCAGGCCCTTCTGCCAACCGATCGCGGTTTTGCCGTTGACGCTGCCACCGTACATGCGTGCACTGACCGAGGACAGGTTGGCATCGTTCAGCGTCGCCACGCCCTTGATCAGCAATTCGTCGAATAGCAGCGGTGGCCCGACCGGAGGACGCCAACCTTTGGCCTGGATATCGAGATTGAAATTCTTGCCGGTCGGATCAACGGTGATGTTCAGCTTGCCGTCGCGGGTGGTGATGCGGGCACTGTCCGGCGCGCCGGCGGAGGTCAGTGCAATCCGCGCATCGAACGGACCGAAACCTGTTTTCTGCATTTTTACTGTCGCGTTAGACAGGCGGATTTCACGAACGCGAACCGCGGGCGGGCCGCCCTTCTTGTCCGGCTGCGCGCCGGCCAGTGCGGCAACCCGGTCGATGCCTGCCTGATTGACCGCCAAGTCCTCGATATTGATGCTGCTGATCACTCGCGTATCGGACAGCAGCGTGCTCAGATCGGGCGTCACGGTCACCGAACCCACCTTGATGTCACCGCCCTTGCCGACCTCGATTCCTGTTACCGCCAGATGCGGCAATGGCAGTCCGACCAGTTTCAGGGATTTCAGACGAACGGGGGTTTTGAGGGCTTCGGAGGCCTTTTTTTCAATTTCAGGGCGGTAATCCTCGAGGGAGATGAACAGTGGAATGATGGCTACTGAAATAATCAGTATCAGCAGCAGCAAAGCGGAGAACTTGAGCCATTTCATGGGGCTATTCCTGCGTTGACCGGTTATGCGACGACGGATAGAATACGCCCCTCTTTGCGGCTGTAACAGCCCGCACACCCACACATTTCCCCGATAGCTCAGTCGGTAGAGCGACGGACTGTTAATCCGCAGGTCCCTGGTTCGAGCCCAGGTCGGGGAGCCAAAATTCTCGTAGCGTTTCTTGCACTTAGCCCCGCTACTGCGGCGGGGTTATTTGTTCCGGAATAACAATACCGAGAGGTCTGAGGTGCAGCAAAGTTTAAGTTTCGCGATGCTGCTGATCTATACCGCTTCAGGCACCATCTCGATGGCGCCACAGGGACATTCGGACGCGCAAACGCCGCAGCCCTTGCAGTAGTCGTAATTGAACGCGAAGCGCTTGCCAGAGCCGAGTTTGATGACTGCGTTGTCCGGGCACACGCCGTAGCAGTTATCGCACTCAAAGCAGTTGCCGCAACTCAGGCAGCGCCGTGCCTCGAACAGGGCGTTGTCTTCGGTAAGACCGCCCTGCACTTCGTCAAAACTGCTGGTACGGCGGGCGATTTCCAGTTGCGGCTGCACAGTCTTCGGTGCATCGCTGTAATACCAGGGATTCAGCAGTTCGAAGGTTGCAGGAGCGTGCTTCTTCGGCTCAGCTTGGGGTTGCGTGCCGCGCAGCCACGCATCGATATGCCGTGCCGCTTTCTTGCCGTGCCCAACGGCCACCGTGACATTGCGCTCCGCCGGCACCATGTCGCCGCCGGCAAACAGCCCGGCATGCCCGGTCATCATGGTCGCCGGATCCACCTGCACCACGCCGTCCTTGATTTCCAGGCCCGGCACGCCTTCCAGCAATGAAAGATCCACATCCTGCCCCAGCGCCAGCACCAGCGAATCCGCCTCCAGACTCTCGAACTCGCCCGTGGGCTGCGGATTGCCTTTGGCGTCGAGCACCATTTTCTCGATGGTGAGCGCGCCTTCTCCGGCCTGGCGGATGGTCGACAGCCATTTCACCATCACACCTTCCTGCAGGGCTTCTTCGACTTCGAAGTCATGTGCCGGCATACGCTCGCGGGTGCGCCGGTAGACGATGATGGCCTCGGTGACGCCCAGGCGCTTGGCGGTGCGCGCCATGTCGATTGCGGTATTGCCACCGCCATAGACCACGACCCGGCGTCCCAGCATCGGCTGATCCTCGCCTTCCATGGAGCGCAGCACCGACACCGCATCGAGTATGCGCGATGAATCCACGGCGGGGATGAACGCGCGCTTGGCAATATGCGCACCCACGGCGAGGAAGGTCGCATCGAAGCCGCCGTCGCGCATCGCGTCGGTGAGGTTCGCTACCTTGGTGTTCAATTCCACCTTGACGCCCATTGCCACGATGCGCTGCATCTCGGCGTCGAGCACGTTGCGCGGCAACCGGTACTTGGGGATACCGAACCGCATCATGCCGCCCATCAGCGGTCCGGCTTCCTTCACCGTGACGCTGTGTCCCATCCGGCGCAGGTGATAGGCCGCGGACATGCCCGAAGGGCCTGCGCCCACCACCAGCACATGACGACCGGATTCAGCCGCGGGTGTGGCAAATTGCCAGCAACGCCGGAGCGCCTCGTCACCGAGAAATCGCTCCACCGAATTGATGCCCACGGCCGCATCGATCTTGCCGCGATTACAGGCGCCTTCGCAGGTGTGATAACAGACCCGTCCCATGATCGCGGGGAACGGGTTGTCGCGAATCAGGTGACGCCACGCCGCCTCGTAATCACCGCTTTCGGCATGAAACAGCCAGCCCTGGATGTCCTCGCCCGCCGGGCACTGCGCATTGCACGGGGGCAGACGGTCCACGTAGACCGGGCGTTCGGTGCGCCAGGTGCCGGTCTTGTTGGCGAGTGACGAGCCCGGGTCCAGGGTAATCGCGAATGGCTTTTGCATGGTCATTGCGCACTCTCCGTATCGAGCAGTCCGAAGCGCTTGATGTTGCGGTCGGCTTGCGCCTGGATGCGCTCTAGCATGTGCGACTGCCCCTGCGGGCCAAACAGGTGGGCAAACCGTTTCTGCGGCCGCAAATATTCCTCGACCGGTACGCGACGGCGTATTTTGGTCACCGCCGTCACTTCGCCGCGTTCGGCTTCGAATACCGGAAAAAGGCCCGTCTCGCGCGCCAGCCGCGCGAGCCGTATGGTGTCATTGCTGGCCGCTCCCCAGCCCAGCGGACACGGCACGAGGATGTGCAGGTAACGCGCGCCGTGGATGCCCATCGCCCGCTCGACCTTGGCTTCGAGGTCATGCAGGTCGGCCACAGTCGCCGTGGCGACATAGGGGATCTCGTGTGCCATCGCGATCAGCGGCACATTCTTGCCCTGGCCGAACACCGCACCGGGCTCTGTGCCCACTGCCATGGTGGTGGCCGTACGCGCCGCCGGCGGCGTCGCCGAACTGCGCTGTACCCCCGTGTTCATGTAGGCCTCGTTGTCGTAGCAGATATAGAGCACGTCGTCATTGCGCTCGAACATGCCCGAGAGGCAGCCAAAACCGATATCCGTGGTCCCGCCATCGCCGCCCTGTGCAATCACCCGCAAATTGTTGCGGCCCTTGACCTTAATGGCCGCGGCAATGCCTGTGCCGACCGCAGCAGCATTACCGAACAGCGAATGGATCCACGGCAGTTGCCAGGAGGTTTCCGGATACGGTGTTGAAAACACCTCGAGGCAGCCCGTGGCATTGGCGGCAATCAATTGTCCCTGGGTGGCGCGCATGGCGGCATCGACGGCATAACGCGCACCCAGCGCTTCGCCGCAGCCCTGGCAGGCGCGGTGGCCCGAGTTCAGCGAATTGTTGCGTTCGAGCGAGGCCTGAACGCTGCGTTGCTCCGCGGAGAGCAGGCGGTTGCCGACGGTGAAAGTGCCGGTCTGGTAGAACTTGATGGGGGCGTTCATCTCAATGCACCTTGGAGGCCACGGCACCGACATCGCGCAGCAGGTTTTCGGCGATCGGCCCGCTGCGCCGGGTTGCGGCTTCGCGTTCGAGCTGCCGGTTGACGATACGCCAGTCGAGATCCATGAACGTTAGAGGCTGCAACTTGTCGGCCACGGCTTCGCGCAGTGTCGCTGCCAGCGACGCCTTGGTGATGGCTCGCCCGCCCAGTCCGGCAATGACGGTATAGCCGTGCAGCTGCAGGCCCGACAGCGCCACCCGCACGTTGGACGAAACCACACCGCCCAGTCCCACCGAAAAACTCTTCTCCAGCACCACTACGCGTTTCGCCCCCTGCAGCAGGTCACGCACGGCCGTCAGGGGGAATGGCCGGAATGAGCGGATGCTGAGGACGCCGATTTTCAGGCCGTCATTACGCAGCTCATCGACCGTATCTTTCAGGGTGCCGATGACCGAGCCCAGCGCGACCACGATGGTCTCGGCATCGTCGCAGCGATATGCGCGCACCAGGCCGCCGGATTCGCGGCCAAAAGCCTGCGCGAATTCGCCTGCGATCTGCGGAATGCGTTCCAGCGCTAGAGTCTGCTTGGCGTGTGCCAGATAACGCACCTCCATGAAGGCTTCCGGCCCGACCATGGCGCCGATCGACACAGGGTCGGCGGGATCGAGCACCTGGCGCGGTTCGTACGGCGGCAGGAAAGCATCCACCTGTTGCTGTGTGGGCATGTCGATGCGCTCGTAGGCATGAGTCAGGATGAAGCCGTCCATGCACACCATCACCGGCATCGACAGTTCTTCACCGAGCTTGAAGGCCTGGATGTGCAGGTCCAGTGCCTCCTGATTGTTCTCGGCAAACAGCTGGATCCAGCCGCAATCGCGCTGGCTCATCGAATCGCTGTGGTCATTCCAGATGTTGATCGGCGCGCCGATGGCACGGTTGGCCACCGTCATCACGATCGGCAGCCCGAGACCGGAGGCGTTGTAGATCGCTTCGGCCATGAACAGCAGGCCCTGGCTGGCCGTGGCGGTGTAGCTGCGCGCGCCCGCAGCCGATGCGCCGATCGCTACGCTCATCGCGGCGAACTCGCTCTCGACGTTGATGAATTCGCAGGGTGTGAGCGCCCCGCTCTTTACCAGTTCGCCGAGACCTTCGACGATGTGGGTCTGCGGAGAGATCGGATACGCGCAGATCACCTCGGGGCGGCACAAGGCAACGGCCTCGGCGACTGCACGGGAACCTTCAATCTGTTTGAGCATGCGCGAGCTCCAGCAATTCCTGCTTGACGAAATCGTAGGCTTCGGCGGCAGCGGCCACGTTGCCTTCGGCAACCTTGCCGCTGAATTTGTCGCGTATGGCATGTGATACCGCATCGAGCGTAATCAGCCCCGACAGCGCCGCGAATCCGCCCAGCAGCACTGCATTGGCCACCGGGCGTCCGAGGTGCTTCATTGCGATCTCGGTAGCCGCTACGTTGGTCAAGCGTTCATGGCGAAACCGGCTGATAATGTCGCCAATGCCCAGTTCGTCGAAACTGCGCGTGCTGTTGATCAGCACGTAACCGTCAGTGTGCAGCCCCTGGAATACATCGACCTGGTGCAGCAGTGTGGGATCCTGGATGATCAGCACGTCTGGTGCGAGTATGGGTTCGCGCGAACGGATCTCGTGATCATCGATGCGGCAGAAGGCGACCACCGGTGCGCCGGTACGCTCGGATCCGAAGCTAGGAAATGCCATGGCGTGACGTCCTTGCGTGAAAGCGGCGATCGACAGCATCTCCGCCGCCGTCACCACCCCTTGCCCGCCCCGCCCGTGGAATCGCACCTGCAGCATTTGCTGGCACCCTCTCTGACTATCTCAGGCCATTCTGTTCGCCGCTGCCCATCCACGCTTTGATCTTAATCAACTCCGAACGCAATCATGGAATACAGACAGTGCGACAGATGAAGTCGGGGAAGAGGTTACGTTTGGGTACAGAGCTATTCCAGATACGGAAATTTTCCGATTCCCGGTCGAAAATCCGCCTGGATGTTCGTAGAATGGCGTTTTTTACGTTGCCACAAAGCCGAAGGAGTTGCCCGAGATGATCATCGATTCGCAGGTCCATGCCTATGAGGCGAACACCCCGAAACGGCCCTGGCGATCCGTGCCGAACTGGCCGCCGAGTGCAACCGGCGACGAAATGGTTGCCGCCCTGGACAAACTGGGTATCGACGGCGCCATTTTCATCTCTTCCTTTTCGATGTATGGCTACGATGCCAGTTATGCGGTGGAAGTCCAACGTGCTCATCCCGGCCGCTTCGGCATCGTCAAGCCGATTGATCCGGATGCCGCGAATATCGAGGACATTGTTGCAGAGTGGAAGAAAACGCCGGGTGCCGTCGGCGTGCGCATCATGCCGACGAAAGAGCCCGGTCGTAATCGCGATGCGTCGGACCCGGGGTTGAAACGCATCCTGCGCGCTGCGGCCAAGCACGATCTGCCCGTCAACATGCTGTGCTGGGGCAATCTGGAGGTCGGCACAAAACTGTTGGATCAAAATCCGGATACACGCTTCATCCTGGATCATCTGGGCATACTCCAGCCCAAGACCCCGCCCGCCCCGCCGGAGCCCTGGGCCGATCTGCCCAAAGTCCTGGAACTGGCCAAACGCCCCAACATCGTGATCAAGGTCAGCGGTGCCTGCACGCTGTCGAAAAAAACCTACCCCTTCCCCGATATATGGGATCCGCTGGCGCGGGTTTTTGATGCCTGGGGATTCGAGCGTTGCCTGTGGGGAACAGACTGGACACGCGCCCATGCGGTCGTCAATTACGAGCAGGCCGTTGAACCGTTCCGGATTACCAACCGGTTGACGGACGGCGAGCGAGCAATGTTAATGGGCGGTGCCTGTGCCAAAGCCTATGACTGGAAGCCCGGCACGCAAAAATGAAGTGTTCGGCAGCAATTGCCGAATGCTTGCGGGAAAAGCCTAGTCGAACACTGTCTGGGCTTTAACCTGAGGCTTGCGCTCGACCGCCGAGTCGAGGAATTCAAAACGGAGCACTGGCGCATGGGCATTGGGTCCCTTGCGCAGGACAATGGTTTTGCGGCCGTGCGTCAATTCGATGCGGTAGTCCGCATTGAATTTGTGTATCAGATGCGGCAGCGTCCGTTGGAGGTAATCCAGCTGCCGGTCTTCCCTGACGATGATGCCCATGCTTTCCAGCAGGCTGATCTTCGGCCATTCATCGCTTCCGGGGCGGCCATAGGTCACAACGTTCATGAAGCCGTCGAAGTCCCGGCGCCAGGGATCATTTTCATGGATTTCATTGCCGTTTGAATAAATGGCG
>Ga0222713_10005782_pt1 | contig 11923 bp, 10 predicted proteins | sample C33_649DmetaG_FD_165061 | JGI IMG/M metagenome (GOLD analysis project Ga0222713, IMG submission 165061) | Estuarine water microbial communities from San Francisco Bay, California, United States - C33_649D | ecosystem: Environmental > Aquatic > Marine > Unclassified | place: USA: California...
AATGTTGAGTGTGCGGAGACCCGATAACACAGTTTCAAAATGTGTTCGGGCTGCTTCGCTATAGAAGTCAGAAATCTTTGGGGCCTTGGCAATGATGTCAAAGTCTTCGGGACGTTTTGAATCAAGGACGCGTAGTGCATTCTTGGTAAGTGTGACTTTGCTGGCATCAGAAAGTTGCTCAATGTTCGCCGAGAAGTATGTCTGCAATGCGGCGACGAAGTTTTGACGGTCTTGGGGTTCGCCCAAACTATTGAGATGTAAGTGAACTTGCTGTAACCCCAACCGCTGAAAGAAGTTCCAGCCGAGTGCAATAACTTCAACGTCGAGATATGGGTCGTTGGCGCCAAGTACTTCGATACCGACTTGATCGAACTGTCGATAGCGGCCTCTCTGCGGGCGTTCGTAACGGAAGTTCGGTCCGGAGTACCAAACCTTCCAGGGAGTCGCTGGTCGGTGTTGGACAAAGGCACGGCACACGCTGGCGGTCTGCTCGGGTCGTAGGGCCACGTGACGATCGCCCTTGTCAACGAAGTCGTACATCTCTTTAGTGACGATGTCGGTTGCTTCGCCGACTCGGTGGAAAACCCCGATGTCCTCGAGCAGAGGCGGAATGATTTGGCCGTATCCAGCTGCCGTCACGGTCTCAGCGAAGGCAACCACGAACTGCCGCCAACGGGCAGATTCGGGAGGAAGGATGTCGCGCATCCCTGGGCTGGTTTGAAACTCGGGCACGAATACTCAGGCTAGCGGTCGCTGGGACCAGCCTCAGGGAGATTAGGCCCGGCGTGGCACGATCGCCGAGGGAATATGGGTCACTCGTCGTCTTCGTCGAGTGGGCGCCCAGTGCCCGAGCGATAGGCGTCGTAGACCCCATCGATCTTCTTGATTGTTCGCAGTACTGCTTCGAGATGGCCAGGGTCGGCAAGTTCAAACTCGAAGCGCATCCTCGCGACTCGGTCTCCCCCAGTATGGGTGCTGCAGGCCACGATATTGACGTGTTGTTCGGACAGTTCATTGGCCACATCACGCAAGAGGCGCGATCGGTCAAGTGCGACGACTTCGACACTTGCTCGGAAAACAGTTCCGGTGGATGAACCATCCCACTCGACGTCCACGAGACGCGATGATTGATCATCGGCAAAGGTTCCTGCGTTGGCACAGTCGGATCGATGGATACTGACTCCACGACCCCGCGTGATGAATCCCATGATTTCGTCACCGGGAACGGGAGTACAGCACTTCGAGAGCCGCACAAGAACATCGTCAAAGCCTTCGACATGGATTCCGACGTTGTTGCCGCGTCGACGAAAGTCATCAGGACGCAATACCGATGCGGGAAGTCGTTCTTCGGAGTTTGAATCTTCGAAGCGCGCCGCAATTCTTTGTGCGAATTGAGTTGCTTCAACATGACCTTCACCGATAGCCGCGAGCAACGTGTCGAGGTCTAGATAATTCAAAGACTCCATTTCGGCGGTGAGGTGTGAACTTTCCATGACTCGGTTGACAGGGAGTCGAACCCGTCGAAGTTCTTTCGAAAGATCTTCTCGGCCAGCTTCGATGAGGTCTTCGCGCTTTTCGCGAGAGAACCATTGTTTGACTTTGTGGCGGGCTTTAGGTGAAGCGACAAACTCAAGCCATTCGCGAGATGGGCTAGCTGACTCAACCTTTGACGTAAAAATCTCGCAGGTATCGCCAGATTTTAATTGGTGCGTCAGTGGGACGAGTCGACCATTGACTCTGGCTCCGATACACGCATTACCGATTGCAGTGTGAACAGAATAAGCGAAGTCAACTGGGCACGACCCGAGAGGTAAAGCAATGACGCGACCCTTAGGAGTGAAAACAAAGATCTCGTCTTGATCGAGGTCGGTCTTCAAACTCTCCATGAACTGAGCAGGATCGGCGATATCGCTTTGCCAGTCAATGATTCGATTGAGCCAATCAATATCGGGTATTTCACTGTCGTCTTTATACGCCCAGTGGGCGGCGACTCCCCATTCGGCGCGCTGATGCATTTCGCGAGTACGAATCTGAATTTCAAGTGGTTTTCCACCGGCGCCGATGACGGTTGTATGCAAGCTCTGATACAAGTTGAACTTGGGCATTGCCACATAGTCCTTGAAGCGACCGACAATTGGCTTCCAAGTTCCGTGGATACATCCCAAAGCCGCGTAACAATCCTTGACCGAGTCCACAACGACACGAATGGCCATGATGTCGAAAATCTCGTCAAAATCTTTACCTTTTTGGATCATCTTTTCGTAGATGCTCCACAAGTGTTTCCCACGTCCGGTGACATCGGCGTCAATATTGAGTTCTGATAATTGAGAACGAACATCAGACATCGCTTTGGCGAGATAAACATCGCGTTCAGGGCTGCGGCTGCTGACGAGGTGATCGAGCTCTGCATAGCGCTTCGGGTACATCGAGGCAAATGCCAAGTCTTCTAACTGTTGTTTGAGTCCTTGCATGCCGAGACGGTGAGCCAGTGGCGCGTAGATGTCAAGAGTCTCGCTGGCAATGCGCTGCTGTTTTTCGACTGGCATCGCAGCAATCGTGCGCATGTTGTGGAGTCGGTCAGCCAACTTGATGATGAGCACTCGCAGGTCTTTAGCCATCGCGACCAGCATTTTGCGCATTGTTGCAGCTTGCTGCTCTTCTTTTGAGTCAAAGCGAATGCGGTCAAGTTTGGTGACACCGTCGACGATGGCGGCAACTTCAGGACCAAAGTCGCGCTCGACATCGGCGACTGTGATCTCGGTATCTTCGACAGCATCGTGCAACAAGGCGGCGATCACGGTGGTCTCGTCGAGTCCAATATCGGCGACGATCTTCGCGACGGCGAGAGGGTGATTGATATAACCTTCGCCACTTTTTCTAATCTGCTGTGAGTGGGCCGTACGGGCCATCTCAAAGGCTTTGGTCATTAAGGCTGTTGATGCCTTCGGGTGGCGCCGTCGAAACGACTGCAACACGGGAGCTAATTCGTCATCTGGTGAGCTGTGTTGGCGTCTCCACGGGAGAAGACGAGTCACCGTTGCCATGGGCTAAGTATCGCAGGAACTCATGTCCAACGGGTGGTTATGCGCCGCCAACAAACTGCTGATTCAGTAGCTGAAGAGTGATTCGACGGCGATCCCGTCGAGTTTGGCGCGACCCTCAAGGAATGGCAATTCGATCAAGACCGCAAGGGCGACGATGTCTCCCCCGAGTGCTGACACCAAACGACAAGTCGCAGCAGCGGTACCGCCAGTTGCGAGAACATCGTCAACGACCAAGATTCGTTCGCCTGGATGAATAGCGTCGCGGTGAATTTCTAGTTTGTCCGAGCCGTATTCGAGATCGTACTCTTCGCGAACAACTGCCCAAGGCAACTTGCCAGCCTTACGTACGGGGACGAACCCAGCATTAAGAGCGACGGCAATTGGTGCGCCGAGGATGAAGCCACGAGCTTCAACTCCGATGACTCGCTGAATATTCGCATCAACGAACCGTTCGGCGATTTTGGCAATCGCTTCGCTGAACGCCGGGCCATCGCCTAGGAGTGGCGTGATATCACGAAATGTAACGCCAGGATTCGGGTAATCCGGAATGGAACGAATGAGATCTTGCATTGATTCGGTACTCATAACTAACGACGACGCTTCTTGCGAGGACGTGGTGGGTGCGTCAGTAAGGCTGTCGACGACGGTGAAGGATGCGACGTGGCGGTTGATTCGTCTGAATCGGCAGTTTGTCGACGAACTGACTTTGCGCCAGCTGCTCCTCCCGAGATCACCATATGGGCTAACTCGGCTCCGGTTGCATGAGCGCCCTTGAGGTTCTTGTAGCGACTTTCACGTTGCTTAAAAATCGTGAGCAATGGCGAGGCGATGTAAATCGAAGAATACGAACCAGTAATCAAGCCGACCAATAAAGCAATGGCGAATTCGCGTAACGCAATTGCACCAAAGACTCCTGAACCAAGAACAAGTAGTGACAGCACAGGGAGAACTGCTGCCAATGAAGTATTCAACGAACGCATCAGAACTTGGTTCATTGACACATTGGTGATGTCGGCCATTGATGTGCGCGAAGGCCCGAACTTCTCAATATTGTCCTTGACCTTGTCGAATACCACGATGGTGTCGTACAACGAGAAACCCAAAATGGTCAGGAACGCGACAACCGTTGCTGGCGTTACTTCAAAACCAATGAGTGAATAGATGCCGACGCTGATCAATACGTCATGCAACATCGCCAAGATTGCGGCTATCGCCATGCGCCATTCAAAGCGCCAGGCGATGTAGATGCCAACCAGAACCATGAAGGCGATTAAGGCACGTATGGCCTTTTCGGTAATCGCCCGTCCCCAAGACGAACTCACCGAACTCACCGAAACTTCGTTGATATCGACATTGGCCTTGATGGCTAGATCGGATTGAACTTTTGTCCGAACTTCAGCGGTCTGGTCTCCTACTTGGATGCGAATCGAAGTCGTTGTTCCACTTGTCAGGGTCTGCACCTTGGCATTTTCGGTGGGCACACCGTTGTTGTCAAGAACGGAACGGGCGGCGTCGACATCCATTGTCTCGCTACTTGGTACTTGCCAAGCAACGCCACCCTCGAAGTCGATACCCAAATTGAGACCGCGGGTCAACAATGAGCCCAAGGTGAGCAAGATCAAAGTGATGGAGATAGCGAAACCAATTTTGCGCTTGCCGACGAAGTCGAAAGAAGTTTCTCCGTGGTACAGGCGGCCGAAAATTCCACGACGTGAAGTGACGAGGTCGTTGCTCATGCCGCACCTCCAGTTGCGTTAACGGTGTTATCAATACCAAAGATGCGACCACGTTGGAGGCGCTTCGTTCGGGCGATCATCAACATGGTCGGTCGGGTGAAGAACCATGCAATGATGATGTCGCACAAAGTTGAGAGACCAAGGAAGAAGGCAAAACCACGCACTGAACCGACGGTGAGGTACCACAGGGTGAACGCACCGATGAGCGACACAATGTCGGCCGCCAAGATGGTTCGCCATGCTGATTTGAATCCACGTTCAGCCGAGTTCTTCAATGTGCGACCAGTCTTCAATTCGTCTTTCAACTTTTCGAAGAACACCACGTAAGAGTCAACGGTGACACCGATAGAAACAATGATTCCGGCGATACCCGCCAAGCTCAAAGCTAGGCCGTTCGTATTGGAGAGCAACGAGATGACGTTCCACTGAACGAGCCCGGACAGCGTGATTCCAAAAACCACGATGAGGGCGAGAAGGCGGTAGTACAAGAGCATAAAGAGCAGGACGAGAAGTACGCCGATCAAACCAGAAACGATCGCAGCATTGAGTGAATCGTCACCCAATGTTGGGGACACGATCTGTACCGCCTGAACCTCAAGACGGACCGGTAAAGCGCCGCTCTTGAGAACTCGAGCCAGATCTTTGGCTTCAGACTCTTTGAAACTTCCGGTGATGTCTACTCCACCTGAGAATGAAGGCTGATTGACGCTTGGTGCCGACTGCACGACACCGTCAAGGACAATGGCCATTCGGCCCGTTGGACATGTGGTCGATTTGGCGAAACACTGCGCAGCGCCGATGTTCCAAAGATCTGAGCCAGCTGCACCGTTCTTCAGGGTGACTCGCACTCCCCAACCGCCGGAAATGATGTCGGCAGTTGCGTCGTTGTTGAAAACTTCACCGGTGGCGAAGGATGGTCCAAGTTGGTAGATCTCTGAACCATCGGTGTTCTGCACAATGACAGTCGCCGTTGGATCGGCAGCGTCGCCCATTTCGGTGGGTGGTGTGGGAGATGTGATCTCTGAACCAGTTGGTCCATCGGTTGCAGAAGGTGCGTCGGTGCTCGACGGTGGCAAAGTTGAATCGGCAGTAGCGGGAACTGTCGTTGAACCATCGATCGGAACTGACGTGGCAACTTGTGGGAGTTGGCGTGACGGTCCGCCTGGTGCGGTCGTCGTAACTGCAAGAGTCGTCACTGGATCTGTGGTCGATGAACCGTCAACTGTTGTTGACGAGCCACCAGCGACTGTGGTTGACGAGCCATCGGCAATGGTTGTGCTTGAGGTGTCAACTGGCGCAATTGGTTGAGCCAAAAGAACCGGGCGAAGCAAGACAGCTCCGGTTACTTGCACCAATCGCAGCGCTTCGTCTTGGTTGTCGACTCCGGGAAGGTTGACCACGATCGCATCGCCCTGACGAATAATTTCAGGCTCGGCGACCCCAAGAGAGTCGACTCGGTCGCGGATCCGTTCGACCGCAAGGTCGAGGCTGACCGAGTCATACTCGCCGACCGGTTCTTGGGTAACTGAAATACCACCTTGCAAGTCAAGACCAAGGGCAGGTTCGTTGCCAGCAACAAGGTTTCCGGCTAGAGATCCGAAAACAACGACTAAGAGACCAACGAGTGAAATAACTAAGCGACGCGTCATAGCAGGAGCAGTCACTCGCTGTCGGGTTCGGTCAACTCAGGTGCGGTTTCTCCGCCTGCTGGTTCGACGGCGGGATTAATGCGGCGCAATAACGAAGAGCGCGAAACTCGGATCTCGGTACCTTCGGCGATTTCGAGCCAGACAACATCGCCGTCAATTGCATTGACGAAACCGAAAATGCCGGCATTGGTGATGACCTCGTCACCTTCGCCGATCGCACGCTGCAACTCTTGGGTCTCTTTGAGACGACGACGTTGTGGGCGAATCATCAAGAAGTACATGGCGGCACCGATGGCCCCCATGAACAACAGCGTCACGACGAAACTTCCGCCGCTATTTTGCTTTTCAGAAGCGGCGGCTAAGACAGTGGATAATGACTGAAGAGTAGACATGAATTTCCCTAGGATCGCAGGTTGAACAACCCGTAGAACTCTAGTCCGTACTGCACCAATTTGGGGACTCGCCACGGTCCGTAACGGCTCTTTTCAGGTGCTTAGCCCCAAATGGCCAGAATTTCCTGACGCAAAATGTGTAGGCGGCCTTGGCCGATCGCTTCTCGCATGTCCTTCATCAGATTGAGGGTGAAGGCGATATTGTGCAGGCTCAAGAGGCGGGCTGCTGTGGGCTCGTTGACCTGGAACAGGTGACGGATGTAGCCCCGAGTGTGCCGTTTGCAAACATCACATGAACAAGCCGAGTCAATCGGATCTTCACTTAAAGCATGTCGTTGATTCTTGATGTGTAGTTTTCCGGTGCTCGTGAGTGCGGTACCGTGCCGACCGATTCTGGTTTGCATGACGCAGTCAAATTGATCGACTCCGAGCCATACGGCTTCAATCAGGGATGCGGGGTCTCCTACCCCCATCAAATATCGCGGGCGATCGGTTGGCAAATGAGCGATGGCTGAAGCCAACGCTGGGATCATCTCCTCGCGCGTTTCTCCGACCGACAAGCCTCCGATTCCGTATCCGTCAAAACCCGAACGATCCCCAGTTGTGATTGCGACTGTGCGTTGAGCGCTTTCAGCCCGCATTGCTATATCGGTTCCGCCTTGAACAATGCCGAACAATGCTTGATCGGGACGTTGGTGTGCGCTGTGAGCTCGCTGAGCCCACATCGAAGTTCTTTCAAGAGCTAAACGAATGACCGACTGTGGTGACGGGAGCGGCGCACATACGTCGAGCACCATCTGAATGTCGGCACCGAGTAGTTCTTGCGTGGCAATGGCTGACTCTGGAGTAAATCGATGATTGCTTCCGTCATATGTTGATTTAAACGTCACGCCATCATCATCAACTTTTGGATTGAGCGAGAAAACCTGAAAACCACCCGAGTCAGTCAGTGTGAGACCGCGCCATCCCGCAAATTTTGCGAGTCCCCCGAAGTGCGCGACGGTCTCGGCTCCTGGTCGCAACATGAGGTGATAGGTATTGCCTAGAACAATTTCGGCGCCTAAGGATTCGTAGTCGGAAGCACTGAGATACTTAATTGCACCGCGAGTGCCAACGGGCATGAAAGTTGGGAACTGGTACGAGCCGTTGGCCGTTGTCGCAACTCCTGTTCGCGCCGCACCCTCAGTTGCAGTGATTTTTAGCGTGACGGGATGCATCTTTAACTCTCTTCGGCGTGACGATTGAGCAACATGGTGTCGCCTAGTGACAAGAAACGGTAGCCATTATCGAGAGCCGACGCGTAGATATCACGCCAACGATCTCCGATAAATGCATCAATCATCAATAACAGAGTGGTTTTAGGTAAATGAAAATTGGTCATCATGAGATCGACACATTGCCAATTGAATCCGCGATGAATGAAGAGGTCTGTGCGGCCAGATAGTTCGTCTCGCGCTGCGGCACTCTCGAGGGCCCGCACTGCGGTGGTGCCAACTGCAACAACCCGCTGGGCAGCGCGAACCTGAGTCATGACCTCTTCGTTGACTGCGTAGTACTCGGTATGCATTTTGTGATCAAGAGGATTGTCGGTCTGTATTGGTTGGAAAGTATCAAGACCGACAACTAACTCGACCCGAGCAAGTTCAACGCCCATCTCGCCGATTTTTCGTAACAAATCAGGCGTGAAATGCAGGCCTGCCGTCGGAGCGGCAGCCGATGCTGGACGACGTGAGTACACAGTTTGATAACGATCAGAATCGGGAAGTGAAGAAGTGATGTATGGAGGTAAGGGAATCTCGCCGATGCGATCAAGAAAGCTCAGCGCATCGTCGTTGAAGCACAATTCGATTTCAAAAGAATCACCGCTGTCGAGACGGCCGTGAAAGATGCATTCACTCGCAGATTCAACATGATGCAGAATCTCGCCGTCCTTGAGTTTTCCGCCAGGTTTCACGAGCGCTGACCAGCGTCGCGAATCGGGAATTAGAGAATCGAGGAGCAGAACTTCTACGTTGCCTCCACTCGCTCGTTTGAGTCGAAGTCGACCAGGAATCACTCTGGTGTCATTGACGACCAGCAAGTCTCCAGGTTGAAGATAATCAGGAAGGTTGAATACATGTCGGTGTTCGATTGATGTGGCGCCACGATGACGACCTAGATCGACAAGAAGATGAGCATGATCTCGGGGCTCGGCGGGCACTTGTGCAATGCGATCTTGGGGAAGGTCGTAATCAAATTGAGAAAGCTGCACCCGAAGAATCCTAGGAGAATAAACCGGGAACTTGTTGAGGTGCTGTTAAGCCAATATGTTTCCAGGCGGCCGGCATCGCGACTCGGCCGCGCGGTGTACGAGCGATGAGACCCTGTTGGATCAAGAAAGGTTCATAGACGTCTTCGACGGTTTCGGGTTGCTCGCCAATACCAATGGCCAAAGTTGAGAGTCCGACTGGTCCCCCATTGAACTGTTGACAGAGCGATGTCAAAATTGATCGGTCAACTTTGTCAAGACCGCGATGATCGACTCCGAACACTGCGAGACCTTCGTCGGCGATGGCGCCGGTGATCTTGCCATCTCCACGTACCTCAGCAAAGTCGCGTACACGTCGTAATAAACGGTTCGCAATTCGTGGCGTACCACGACTGCGTCGAGCGATTTGGTGCGAACCTTCTTCGTCAATCGACACGTCAAGAATTCCGGCTGCACGACGCACGATGGCATGAAGTTCATCATCGTCGTAATAGTCGAGACGCGCGACTAATCCGAAGCGATCACGTAGCGGTCCCGTGATCATGCCAGTGCGTGTCGTTGCGCCGACCAGAGTGAATTTCGGTAATGCCAAACGAATGCTTGACGCTGCTGGACCTTTGCCGACAACGATGTCGAGTTTGAAGTCTTCCATTGCTGGGTACAAGATTTCTTCAACAACTCGGCTAAGACGATGTATTTCATCAATAAAGAGAACATCCGATGGTTCGAGCTTGGTCAAAATCGCTGCAAGATCGCCAGCACGCTCGAGTGCTGGACCAGACGTGATGTGTAGACGTACGCCCATCTCTGCGGCGATGATGCTTGACAGTGTTGTCTTGCCTAAACCTGGCGGGCCAGCAAAAAGTAAATGGTCGGCGGCTTCGCCGCGACGGCGAGCGGCTTCGAGAACGATGCCTAACTTCTCTTTAAGTTCACGTTGTCCGATGAACTCTTCGAGATGCTTTGGTCGTAAACCTGATTCGTCAGATTCTTCGACGACGTCTTGAATTTGTGGATCCAGAAATTCATCCCGCACGGCGAGCCCCTAAAGCTTGTAACGCATCGCGCAAAAGACGCTCTGCTCCATCTTCAATTGAAACGTCACGTAGAACCTCGCGGATTTCAGATTCGTTGTATCCGAGTCCTAGTAGTGCCTCGCGAACATCTGATATCACACTGGTTCGTCCACCGCTAGATGGTTCATGATTGTCGAGAACCGGTAACGACAAGCGGTTCTTCAGCTCAATGAGCAATCGCTCAGCCGTCTTCTTGCCAACACCAGGCACCATCGTGAGTGCGGCCAAATCTGATGACGCAACAACTTCAAAGAGTGCGACGGGCGACAAAGTCCCGAGTACAGCCATTGCTAACGATGGTCCGACACCATGAGTCGCCAAAAGAATCTGAAAAGTATTCTTTTCATCACGAGTTAAAAATCCGAATAAAGTTTGGGCATCTTCACGAATGTGATGATGTATGTACAAAAAGGCTGGCGAAGTTGGTTCGAGTTCGGCCAAGGTGCGAGGCGTGACAGTCACGAGATATCCCACACCGCCGACTTCAATCAGCGTTGTTCCTTCGCCGTGGCGTTCGAGAACTGTTCCGCGCAATGAACCGATCATGTCAGACGCACATTCATATCAGGCAAATCAGGCATATCAGGCCGTCTTTCGGCTTCGGGCGCGACCATGAATTGATTCGGCACCAGCGGCAATCAGTTTCTGATGCATGGGGGCCACGGCGAGATGACACAGTGCTAAAGCTGCGGCATCAGCGGCGTCAGCTGGTTGCGGCAACGAGTTCAAACCAAGTCGAACTTGCACCATTCGCTGCACCTGCAACTTGTCGGCGCCTCCCCAACCAGTCACTGTTTCTTTGACTTGATTCGGGGTGTATTGGACCACAGTGCAACCGGCAGCTGATGCCAGGGCCAAAGCAAGTCCGCTGGCTTGGCCGACGCTCATGGCCGTTCGAACATTGACCTGAAAGAACAACTGCTCAACCACCACGGTCTGGGGCTCGAATTCGCGTAATAGGTCACTGATGTCGCTATGCAGGCTTGCGAGGCGCTCGGGTAACGGCATGGTGGGCGGGGTGCGTAAGACCCCGAGCGAAACAGCGGTAACCGATTGTGCACCCTGGGAGTCGATCACGGCATATCCGCAACGGGTCAGACCTGGGTCGATTCCGAGAACCCGATGGACCGCATTCTTGGTCGTCGTGGGGTCGCTCGGTACGAACATGCGTACGATCATAACGGATTGATCGCCCCATGTCGTGGAACATGGCATTGTTAGGCATGCGTAAGAAACGAAACTTTGGTCAAAAAGCAACTCGGTCACTGCTCGTGATGGGACTCATTGGGTCATTGGTGGCCTGTTCGAATGCCACGAACTCCGATTCAAGTGCCGCAACGACAGACAGTTCCCCAGGAACTGCGGTTGATGGTGCAGACTTGGCTCAACCGACATGCGAACAGCCCGGTGTATTGACCTGCTTGTTGCCATGGCCGGACAATCGCTTAACGGTGCCCGATTTCAGTACGCCAACTGGACGTCGTTTGGCGATCCCGAGTGACGCAACTCCAATCAATGTGGATGGTGTTGCACTTGACGTTACTGACCAAAATCGCGGTGATGGATTCTCGCCAAACTCAGTCATTGTTTTTGCTGCCCCTGATGTGGACTTAGTAAAAAGTGGCGTTCCGAACTCAACTGCTATTGAGGACTCGTTGCCTAATTCATCATCTAGTTCAAATCCGATTTCCTTGCGTGATATCGACTCGGACACTGATTGGCCTTTCTGGGGCGAGTTAGACGAACCTTCGGGTTTGGTCACTCTTCGTCCAGCAGTG
>Ga0222713_10005787_pt1 | contig 11919 bp, 5 predicted proteins | sample C33_649DmetaG_FD_165061 | JGI IMG/M metagenome (GOLD analysis project Ga0222713, IMG submission 165061) | Estuarine water microbial communities from San Francisco Bay, California, United States - C33_649D | ecosystem: Environmental > Aquatic > Marine > Unclassified | place: USA: California...
CATGTACTCATCTGAGCTGAACGAAATGTTCATGCTCACGACATCGCCTGATTTCACATCGAAAGTTCCCGAAGTTTTATTCGAAAAAGCACCCGAAGTGTTCAAGAGCCAACCCACATTGGAAGAAATGCGCGCAGCACTTTGAGCACTTTCTGGCAGCGCCGGTGTAATCGTCAATTTTACCGCAAAGGCTCCTCCGTCAACAGGAGTAGGTTCATCTTTGCAGGCTCCCACAAAGACAAGGGCCGCTGCAATGGCACTCAAAAAGGCAAATCTCATGGCGCAAGTATACGCAATGGCGTGTAGGATTGGGGTCAAAAAAACCTAGGGGCTGACCGATGGGTTCAAGCTGCGGTTGTATTCATCGATGGCAAAATTGGCAGCATCGATCAAACGCCGATGTTGCATCATGCGCCGCATAATGCTGATTGAAACTTTAAACCCCCAGGCGCAAATGCCGTTCGGGCAAACCCAAGGTAAACAAAGCGGCTAGGCCCGTTCCAATACCTGACAAGTAGGCTGCTATGCCCAGTTCATTCAATTCACCACTTTGCCTGTCTATGTTCAAGAAAGCCAATCCCAATGAAAGGCCACTCCCTAACCCCAAGGCCGGTGCCACCATGCGACTGGGCGCTACTTTGGCCAAACGTTGGGCTGCTTGCGTGGCCCCCAATTGAGTCGCCAATTCCCCGGCTTCTTGGGTATTGATGCGAACGCCCCAAACATAAACCGTGTTGCCATAGCCCGTCGATGCCATGGGTTCAATATTGGGAGCTTGCGCAAACAAGGAACCTATTCCCAATAAGAGACAACATAGAAACAATCGCATGCGGCAAATTACTAAAAAAACCCGCGGCCATTCGGCCGCGGGTTCATACACCTACAATAGGGTAATGGAGTTATTCATAGCCTGCTTCATCTGCTGGAGCTTCATCTACCGCGGCTTCTTCGATGATTACCTCTTCGACTTCAACTTCAACAGAATCTTCCTCAACAGCTTCTTCGACTTCTTCGCCGCAGCAAGCTCCATCCTCTTCCATATCTTCTACCATTGTGCCGTCGCATTCAACAGCCTCTTCTTCGCAACATGCATCTTCTGACTCCCCGCAGCATTCAGGGGCAGGCATACCCAATGCATTGCGCATTTCAGATTCAGCACGATCCAGCATTTGCCAAGGGCCATAGAACCAAGAATTCTGAGGAGTTGTTATTTTTTTAATCTCCATGAACTTTTCTTGAACTTGATCTTTCAATGAACTAGGCAAATAATCAGCCGCCCAAACAAAGAGATTGAAAAGGGGAATGAAAAGTAACAAGCCCAACAAAGGCTGGTTGGGGTTGGCCTTATGTGCAGCTTGAATTTCTTCGGTTACATACCAACCCGATTTGTCGTCTTTCATGCCGTATATGGCGGTATTGAAATGCGCATAAAGAGAAACTGCCATTCCCAATGACAGGGCCACCAATACGATGATCCACAAGCCGCTGAAGAAATTAGCCCACTTGCCCGATGAGAGAGCTGAAGCCGAGGCTTTGGCCGAGGCAGCATTCAAAGCGTCAATGTGTGATTTAATAGCTTCATTGCGAGCTAACTGAGCTTGTGAATTAGCCATTTCTTTTTCAGCCTCTTGTACGCTAGCCGTGGCGCGATCACAGTCGGTTTCTTCCACCTGGTCTACTGCAGCGATTTCCTCAGATTCGTCTTCGTTGGCTGCATCTTCTTGTTCGGCAGGACCTACGCAAATGAGTTCCTTGTATTCATTTCGACGGGCAATCTCGATTTCCCAATTGGAAATAGCCTGCTGTGATCCGGCAATGGCTGCTGCAGCATCAGCTGTATCAACTTGACCCGTGGCCGCTGAAGAGGAATCATAATCAGGCGCTTTATCCATGTCGCGCATGGAGCTGCCATACCAATCGAATAGCCCCAAACAGGCTCCCAAAGGTGTAGCTCCAAAATTGGAAGCATGGGTATTGTAGGCCTCTTGCAAATGACTGGAATTGGCTTGTGTCAATGCCAAGGCATCTTTTTTAGCTGCGCGGGCAGCATCTTTAGACATCAAAAGGGCCAGCGAATCATCGCCAATGGCTTCGCGGTTCATCCAATCTGCGTAATTGGCGTCGCTGCCCTCTTTCAACGATTTCTCCATGTCTTCAACGCGGTCACTGTAGAGATAATTAGCAAATTGACCAGACACGCTCGAGATTCCCTCGGTCAGCAAGGTTGGAACCAAGGAGACAATGGCAGCAGGAACAAGCCAAGCGTAGAAACCCAGACCGTAGCGTGCCCAGGTTTGCCACAAATAGCTGCCAAATGCTTTCAATAATCCCTTATGATCACCGTCGTAATCCAAAGCGAAATTGGGAAGAGCGCTCAATACAAAAATGAGTAAGGCTCCGTTTAATATCAAAAAAGCTGAAGCCAACAAACTACCGCCCATGAGCAGCGAAGAGAGTGCAAATGAGAATGAGGTTTGCATACCTGCACTGATAATAAGAGCTTGAATAGCCAATAAGGCCACAAAATAACCGGCGGTATATCCCAAGACCGTCCAATATCTCTTTTGGGCGCCTGCTGCATCGTGCTTGGATTTCTTGCGCAAATCGTTGCTAATTCGAGCCAATGCTCCTCCCAAGGGGAAGAGTGAAAGCACTACAAACAAAGTACTCAATCCTTCCCACCAGCCCAACTGATAGGTAAGTGTATTGCCCAGATAAACCAATACCGCTGCTCCCAAAATGCCCAATGAAGCTGTGCGATAATGTGCCCAATTGAAGGATGCCTTCATGAGCCCGAAGGCCATGGTTAACAAGCGCCAGGGCCAAAGCACCACATAGTGCCAGAACAAGCGCCAAAGCAGATATCCCCCCGCCAAGACAACTTCCTTCCAAACCCAGAGAACAAGAGTGACGAGGAAGTTTGCAATGCGACCTCCCAGGTCTCCCACAAACCACACAATAGTCTGCCCAACGTTGTAGAGCAACACCATCAATGCAATAATGGGAGTCAGTAGCATCCAAAACACGCTACCCTCCTTAAAAGAACCTTGAAGATCTTTTTGTTTCAATCCATCGGGGCGTTTGGCTCCAATGAGAGTTGCATAGCCCAAACTGATGAAGTACAGCAAGGCTCCGTTCACGATTAGCGCTTCAGCGCCGAAAGTCAGACTCTGAAAGAGTCCAAGGAAATTTGTAATGATTGTTTCCATAGATTATTGGTTGATTATGAGTGTGTAACAGAACCAAAATAGAAACATTTAAATGTAAAAACAAAATTCATTTCCATTTTTATTCAAAATGGAATACGCTAATAATTGTTTCCTAAAAACTAATTACCTTGATTTTACAGGTATTCTTTAGATTCACTCCAACTGCAAAGAAATAGGCAGTTCATGATAGCAGCGTACCGCTTTGCCGTTCACCATGGCTGGTTTCCAGCGTTTGCCAGCGCGCAAAACACGAATGGCCTCTTGGGTGAATTCGGGGCAGGCAGCGGTCTCCTTGACCGCCTTGATGTTGCTGATTTGGCCGTCCGTTTCGACCACAAAGCGCAGCACAACAGAGCCCCCAATTCCCTCTTCCATGCAACGGGCGGGGTACTCAAATTCATCGACCACATGCTGATAGAAGCGACTCATGCCACCGGGGTACATGGCTTGCACATCGACCACCGTATGGGGGGCTCCCCCGTCTGCATCTTTCTGAACATCTTGGGCCCACAGGCTACCCGCCGAGGCCAGCATCAAGGTCAATATCCAATTTTTCATGGGTGAAATACCATTAAACCGTAGTGGGCCACTCCTGCATTTTCTTGCAATTCATATGCGTTAATTTCAATCATATATTGAGCGGTAAGCTCGGGTTTAACCGTAACCATGGCGAATTTCTCTTTGCTGTTGTCTTGCTGAACCAAGACCCATTGATCGCTTACAAACTTGTAAATTTTCAAGTCAATATCTTTGATATTGGCATCTCCAAAAGCAGCAATGCCGTATTCCAAACCGCCACTGAGGGTGCGGTATGCCTCTTTGGTTGTTGAAATCAAATCAAACTCCATGCGCACAATTTGCTGCCCATACTCGCGCTCTACCACCTGTACATAGCGTTCGGCATCGGCTATGATCGAGGCCATGCTCAAAGTCTCGCTTTGAGCCCTTAACGTTTGGCTAAAAAGAATGGCAAATAATGCAATAAGTCGCAGTTTCATGTCTTTGGTTCTTTGCAAAATACAAAGGATGGTTGGCAATTGGGGCTTTTTGCCCTTGCTTTGTTCACTGTGACATTTTCCATGCGCCGCATCGCTCTGCCCCTTGGGCCCTTGATTTTCGCAGCCCTTTGGGCCAATCCTGGATTTCCTTTTGAAGGGCAAGTTCAGAGCACCTTGGGGGTGGCTTTGTGGATGGCTCTGTGGTGGATCAGCGAATGCGTGGCCCTGGAGGCCACCTCCTTGCTGCCCATTCTCCTGTTTCCACTGCTGGGAATTTTGGATGCGAAGCAAGTGGCCCTCTCATACGGGGACCCCATGATGTACTTGTTTCTCGGTGGGTTTGTCCTAGCCCAAAGCATGGAGAATTGGAACCTGCACAAGCGCATGGCCCTGAACATTGTGCTTCGTTTGGGTGCCGACCGCAAACGTTTGATCTTGGGATTTATGATCGCCGTGGCCTTCCTATCCATGTGGATGAGCAACACCGCTACGGCTGCCATGATGTTGCCGATTGGCATTTCCCTGCTGCGCCAAAGCGGCTCTGAGCCGCGAAGCCCCTATGCCACTGCCTTGATTCTTTCCATAGCCTACGCCGCTTCGATTGGTGGAATGGCCACCATCATTGGTACGCCACCCAACATGGTCTTGGCTGCGGTTTTTGAGCAGGAATACGGTCAGACCTTGACCTTTGGTCGCTGGTTTTCGCTCGGGTTCCCGGTTTCGGTGATTTTGCTATTCGCGACCTGGTGGGTGTTGACCCGCCGCCTGGAAGCCGAATCTGAGGTCGACACCCAGCGCTTGAAAAATGAGCTGTCCCAACTGGGACCCTTTAGCGCTGCTGAAAAAAAGGTAGCCCTGGTATTTGCATTAACCGCCTTGGCCTGGATGACCCGGCCCGTGCTGCTCAAACCCTGGTTACCAGCCATTAGCGACAGCCACATTGCGCTTTTGGGAGCCTTCTGCATGTTTCTGCTTCCCGGCGAAAAAGGGGGGAGACGCCTATTCGAATGGAGCGAGGCCCACCGCTTACCCTGGGGCACCTTACTCCTTTTTGGCGGCGGATTAGCCTTGGCCGCTGCCTTCGAATCCAGCGGCTTAGCAGGTTCACTGGCCAGCGGGTTCACCGCCCTGGCCGGATGGCCCAACTGGCTGGTGCTGCTATTGGTAGTGGCCGCCATCAATTTCCTAACCGAAATTACCTCCAACCTAGCCACCACTGCGGTAGCCTTACCCTTGCTTCATCCTTTAGCCCAGGCCTGCGGCATGCCGCCCCTCGCGTTGCTCGGGGCCGCCACCCTGGCCGCCTCTTGCGCCTTTATGCTACCCGTAGCCACAGCCGCCAACACCTTCGCCTATGGCAGCGGTTTTGTCGCCCAAAAAGACATGATTCGAACCGGTTTGCGGCTCAACTTCATTTCCATTGTGGTCATCAGCCTCCTGCTATGGTGGCTGGGGGTTTAAACAAGAAGGCCCCGCTGTGCGGGGCCTTCTTGTTAATGCGTGATAACCACTCGTTTGGTAACCATTCCTTTCTCAGTATTCACCTTCAAGAAATAGATACCCGGGCGGTAACTCGCTACATCGATGACCGATTGAGTAGCCAATCCTAAATTCAAGGTCTCAACCGAACGACCTGACATGTCCAAGAATTCTACCGTACGAACCCCAAACAGAGACTCCAATCGGAAGAAGTTGGACGAGGGGTTCGGGTACACCGTCACCGAATTTTGGTCGGCAGGTTTGTCGGGAACAACCTTGAAGATACCGTCTTGAAGACCCGTGCGGCGGTAGTTGCCCTGGTAGGTACCCCAGATGGGCTTCGGTACCATTAGCATATTGCCACGAGGTGTAACCTGGCTCTTGATGGTGCTGATATCATTTACAATTCCCACATCGTAGATGGTTTTCAGGCTGCCTCCCAAGGTGGGTATATAGGTAGCACCGTTGACGTGAACCAAGTGAGATTGCACCGGTTCTTTGCCCAAATAATACCACATGATCTTACGTCCTGTATCGAGGGCATAGACGTGCCCTTTCATGTTGGCTACGTAAATGCGGTTTTGATCGCTCAAGGTTGGCGTAGACAAAATAGTCGCTCCTGTATTGAAGGACCACAGTGTATCGCCGTTCGATGATTTCAAGCAATACAGATATCCGTTTTTACAACCCACATAGATATGACCATAAGCATCCAGCACCGCTGAGGTTGTGACTTTGGATCCCAAATTGGTCGACCACTTGGTATTGATCTTACCGGTTGAGTCAAACTCCAATTTCAACAGCTTACCCGTAGTTGTACCTACAATCACATTTTCCAATGTATCAATGGCAGGGGCCAACATGATGCTATCTGAACCGGTCCATTTCCACTTGGGCGCATCGCCAGTTTTAGGACTGTAGGAATAGGTTACGTCGAAGCCATATAGCTTACCGCTCACATCAGGGAAGATGAGCTTCCTACCGGCAGTAACAACGGCGGGAGCTGCCATTGGCTCATCAGCGGTGAAGTCCCACTTGATTTTACCGCCATTGTCTACGTCAATGGCAAACAACTTGCGGTTGGATACTCCCACATAGACACGTCCAAGAACCGAGTCAACGGTAGGCGTTACGAATGACAATCCGCCGAGGGCCATTTCATTGAACAGCGGCGCTCCCGAATTGGTGAAGGAATTCAAATTCACTCCATTGGTCAAGAACATGTTGCCATTGTAATCAAATGATGGGGTGGTTCGAATTCGATCAGATACCAAATAATTAAACGTAGTATTACCCAAGGTATCGATGCGCAGCACTTCACCCAAATTGAAGCTATTGAGACTCGTATCAGCTACATAAATCTCGTTCTCATTGAACACCGATACACCGGCTACAATACCAGTCCTGAACTTTTTGCGGTAAGTCAATTGACTCACATAGAAAGTATTGGTGTCAGTTGCTTGATCGTTATCGAATACAACGGCGCGAACCTTAGTTGTACCCTGTCTAAACATGTACTTCAACGAATCATCTTGGGCTACGCGAATGTCATCAACGTACCAAACAATGGAATCTACCCAACCGTCTTTGTCATAGGCGGCTGTTTGCAAGAAATAACGTTTCACTCGGCTATTTCTACCCACATTCTCAAACAAGGTGTCTTTGTTGATGTGAGCAAAAGGAGAAATGTTGAATGTAGTGTTGAATCGAACGGCAGACCTATCGCTCTCAACATGTTGCTTGTTTACAGCGGTAATCCAATAGTAATAGGTCTTAAAGTTCACCAACCCTGAATCTAAATAGGTATAAGACAACTTACCATCTATTGATTTTACCGTAGCGATGTATTTGGGGTTGTTCGCTGTGGTATCGCGATAAATCTTATACTCCTTGATGTTCTGCGTATCGCTTCTTTGCCAAGTCAAACGAATCTTCTTATTGCCCGCAACCGTTGTATCGATGCTCGGTTTGAAGAGTTTGGTTTGGTATTCAAACACATCAGACCAAAGGCTAATGCCCAAGCTATCTTCAGCACGCACACGCCAGTAGTAGAAATAATTCCAGCGGTTCAATGAGATAAGCGTCGAATCAACATTGTTCAAGGTCTTATCAAAGAACGGATTGGCCACCGCCGAATCGTACGAAACTTGAACCCTATACTTGGTCGCATAGCGTTCTTGAGTCCACTTCAGAGAAGTGCTTAACAACACTCGTTTGGCCGTATCTATGGGCGACACCAAATCGGGATAATGCAAGGCAGCTGCCCGCTTTTCATTCGAATACTCACTCTTTACCCCCTGTTTATTGTAGGCCTTGATGCGATAGTAATTCATCGTGGCAAGGGTTACCGTGGTGTCGGTAAAGGTGTTGATTCCCTTCGCAACGCTATCAATCAACACAGATGCATCTTTGGCGGTATCTCGGTAAATGTAGAAACCAGCCAGGTTGGCATAATTGGTTGTATCGTACAATTTCCAATTCAACTTAATCGCCTTGTGCGTGGTTGAAAGGGTGAACAATACAGGAACATCCAACTCAGTTTGATACATGAATGTGTCTGACCAACGGCCATAACCCAAAGAGTCTTCACAACGAACGCGCCAATAATAATTGGTGTTCTTTTTGAAGGTTGCCAACGAAGCCGATGAATAGCTCACGGCCGTATCCTTGACCTTAGTGCCAAAGTTTGGATCTTGAGAAACCTGAATGCGGTACTTATTGGCAAAGCGCTCAGAATCCCAATCGAACAAGGGCCCAACTGAAACATTCAATTCCTTGTTCAAAGGCATGGCAATACTGGCTTTAATCAGCACATTGATGGCCTTTTGATTGCTCTTGGGCCCATAAACGCTTTGCTTGTTCTTCAAAGCTACTCGGTAGAAGTAACGCGTGTCTTCTTGGGCACTGTTATCGAAGTAATTGCGCTGCCAGCTTGGAACGCTATCGATAGCCGTCGTCGGATTCGCAAACGTATCTCGGTAAATCACAAATGACCCTGCATTGGTCGTATCGGCAAGGGTCCATTTGACTTCAACTTGGGTCTCTTTGGAATTCAAAGAAGTCAAAACCGGCGTTTGAACCTGGGTCTGGTAAACCCTGCGCTCAGACCAGGCACCATAACCTGTAGAATCTTCAGCCCTTACCTTCCAATAGTAATAGGTACTGTATTTCAGGTTGCTCATGGCAAACGAATCAGGAGTCTGCAATGAATTGGCCAAAATCGTCACCATTTGAGAATCGCTAGCTACTTGAACTCGGTATTTGGTGGCATACTTAACCTTTTTCCAGTCGTGCATGGGGCTTCGACTTTCATTGGTTTTCAGATCAACAGGCTTCACCAAGATTGGGGCTTCCAAAACAGATGCACTGCGCATCAAACTTGGATCACTCATAGAGCCCTGGCGATTGCGCACGCGAATTTGATAGTAGTAACGAACACCCGCAGCCAGTGAGCTGTCTCGATAGCTAGTACCGGTATAGGCCACACTATCCAAAACAGTCAAACCATTGGCTGTGGTATCGCGGTAAATGACATAGTCCTTCACATTAAAGGTATCGGCCAGCTGCCAAGTCAAGTCAATGTGTGCTACGTATGATTTAACCTGGGTGATTTTCGTAGCGGCCACCTTGGTCTGCATGCGGAACGTATCAGACCACTCGCTTCGACCACAGGAGTCCAAAGCCCGAACTCTCCAAGTATGGTAGCGGTTCTGTTTCAGCGAAGCAACGGTGATGGTATCGGTGCTCAGCACCTTTTGACTGATCAACGAGATGCTTCCCTCCCAGCGGTATAACTCGAATTCTGACTTCTGTGCTTGAGCTGCTTTTGTCCAAGTGAAGGAAGAAGTCCAAGCTACAGAATCTTGCTCTTCGAGCGGGTTTGAAAGCACAGGGCGATTCAAAATATTGATGGCTCGCTCTGGACCAAAATTGCTGACTACTCTTTGCTTGTTGACCACCTTCAAACGGTAGTAATACCGCAAACCAGGGTCAACAAAGGAATCAACAAATATGCGAGCTGAAGCACTCACGCTGTCTATCAAATCAAAAGCATTAGCGCTGGTATCTCTGTACACATAGAACTTAGCCACATTGAATGTGTCCTGAATGGAGAAATGCAGCTTCAGTGTGCTCGGCGAATACCGAAGTGAATCAATGCGGGCCTTTTGTACCTCAGTCTGATACGTGAATGCACTCGACCACAAACTGCGACCTTGCGAATCGATAGACAAGGTTCTCCAGTAATAGGTTCTATTGAGCTTCAAACCGCTCGGCTTCACACTATCACCGCTCACAATTCGATCCAATAATGTCGTAGCGAAAGTGCTGCTGCTGGAAAGTTGCACTCGGTATTTCTGAGCATACGGAGATGGCCACCACTTCAATGATTTGGCCGTATCTACCATAGTTGCTTGATTCGAAGGCGAATACATGTCAGGTTTGACCATGATGGCCACTTTTCGAATGTTGCTCTTACCGATGCTTGACTTATTCAAATCACTTTGTACCGTATACAAAAGTCCATTGCTCAACGAGTAATTCTTGACTACATAATTCGTTTTCGATGCTGAAAGCTTAGTAGAATCTAGCCCTTTTTGAGTTCCTGCCGTATCGTAATAGCGGGTATACAAATAATTGGATTTGTCGGGTCTGAGCACTTTGACATAGGTGTAGACCGTATCGCCCAAGGTTCTCACCGAGTCGATGTATGGACCTGGTAATTCATAGGCCGACTCCAATGCGCCAAGATCAGGAGAAGAACCCGTTGGATTGGGTCGAGATTGGCCTATCATGTCTGTTTTGACATAGGTTGACTTACCCATTCCCAACAAGGGTGAATAAGCCCCCAACTTCAAATCACTTGAATTTTTAATGCTCGCCGGCAAATACGATTTGCTTACCGAGTCCACATTGTTCTGCGAGAACTTGTAATACAACGGCATCGGATAAGCATTCTTATTCGTGGCTGAATCTCCCAAGAAAGGCTTGATGAAGTTGTTGCTGAAGAACAAGTACGAGAATCCTGAATTGTTGAAATAAGCATTGGGCTTGTTGCCTTCGACAATGTTGTTTTCAATGTAGGCTATGTTTCCACCTCCCCAGTTTTGGAAATACAATCCATAACTGTTGTTATTGTAGATGGTGTTGTGAATCCAAAGAACAGTATCTAAAGCTGCATTACCACCCAACACAAGGGCAGGCATTCCGTTTCCAGTGATGATGTTGTTGTAAACCTGACCACCGCGCTCTGAGAAAATCACACCGCAATCTTGAGTCTGGTTCCAACCGTTGTTGATGAAGGTCGAGTTTCGAATGATCGAGGTCGAAGACCCTTGAGCAACCAAGTATCTACCTTTTGAACCCAAAAACTCACAACTATCAATTCGAACATAACCCCAAATAGCTACTGTACCCCAAACTGTAGAATTACCACAGTTCAAGAACTTCACACGCTTCACCGTGCTCAGGGCTTTGTGAGCGCTGTTGTATTGCAATGCTTGTGCATTGGTTTTGTAAACAGTTAAGCCGATAAGATTGAATTTCGACTGACCTACCTGTATAAAGGCATTCGTACCGTAGTAAGACGAACCATCTAATACCGTTTTTCGAATGGCATTGGTATCACCGTTTATCATGTAATACGACCCTATGGTCATATCCTTAAACGAGTAGTTTCCGTTTGAATGCGCAACATCGATGTTGGTCTTGTAAACTCCGGGTTTCAACAAGATGGTATCGCCGCTCTTGAATGATGAGATGTCGACCAGCTTCTGGTAATTCTTGGCAGGATACCAAGGGTGACCCTTGAATCCATTACTATCGTTACCCGCGGTATCGATGTACCAAATCTTATTGGCAAATGCCTTTACTTCTATGAATGAAGTAGACTTAACCCCGACCGTGTCCATGGCCCTAACTTGATAGGTGTAACTGGTCCAATCTTGGGTTTGTTTGTCCATGAGTACCGAATCGCTCGTGGTGGCCCTGATCGCATTGGGTTCATTCTTCGACGCTCGATAAACCACATACGATACGTTGCTGCTGGTACTGGGTTTCCAGGTTAATCCCACCATGTGGGGACCGGGAACAAACTTCAAGTTTGAAGGTGCATTTGGTGGTGTATTGGGTCTTACCTCTACTTGGTTGCTCATGCCGCTCTCAACACCGCTGGTGTTGATGCTCTTCATGCGGTAGTAGTACTTGGTCAAGTTCGTTAGGCCTGAGTCTTTATA
>Ga0222713_10005792_pt1 | contig 11905 bp, 9 predicted proteins | sample C33_649DmetaG_FD_165061 | JGI IMG/M metagenome (GOLD analysis project Ga0222713, IMG submission 165061) | Estuarine water microbial communities from San Francisco Bay, California, United States - C33_649D | ecosystem: Environmental > Aquatic > Marine > Unclassified | place: USA: California...
CACGGGCAGCCTGCTCTGCCTGGGCCTGACCACCCTCGCCGTGGAGGCGGCCGACTGAGATGGAGCGGCGCGACGATTTCCGGCAGGTGCGGCGCGAGCGGTCGCTCAACCGCTGGCTGCAGGTCGTCCTGGCGCTCGCCTTGGCCGTGGCGCTCAACCTGCTGGCGGCGAGCCCGGGCTGCCGGGTGCGCGAGGACCTGACGGCCGACCGCCGCCACTCGCTCTCGCCAGAGGCCGCCGCGCTGGTCGCCGAGGTCGGCCGGCGCGCGCCGCCCGGCACCGCGGGCTGGGTGACCGTCGTCGGGCTTGAGCCCTCGGGCGACGAGGCGGACCGGGCGGCGGGCCGCCAGGCCGCGCGCCTGATGGAGGCGGTGGCGGAAGCGGCGGGCCGGGATGGACAAGGCTGGCTCCGGCTTGTCCGCCCGGGCTCCGCCGGCGCCGCCCAGGCCCTGGCGGAACTCGCCGCCCGCCACGGGCCGCCGCCGCCGGACGCGGCGGTGATCGCGGCATGCGGGCCGCGGCGGCGCATCCTCACCCAGGGCGAGCTGGCCGGATTGGGCGAGGCCGGCCGGGTCGAGGAGGCGCTGCTGGCGGCGCTGGTCAGCGTGGCGGACGACCGCCCGATCCTCGCCTACGTCGCGCGGGGCCACGGCGAGCTGTCGGCCGAGGACGCCTCCGGCGGCAAGGGCATGAGCCAGCTCGCCCGGCAGCTGCGGCTGGCGAACGTCGAGCTGCGCCCCCTCTCCCTCGGCGGGCCGGTCCCGCGCGACGCCTCGCTCGTCATCGTGGCCGGACCCGCGGCGACGTTCGCGCCAGCCGAGGCCGAGATCCTGCGCTCCTACCTGCGCGAGCGGAACGGGCGCGCGCTGCTGCTCCTCGACCCGGGGCGCGAGCACGGGCTCGACGCGGTGCTGGACGACTGGGCGGTCTTCTCGCCCGACGCCGAGGTCCGCGAGCCCGACGCCGCCCGGCGGCTGCCCGACGGCGACATCGCCCTGGCCAACCTCGACTCGCGCCTTCATCCCGTGGCGGAGGCGCTGGCCAACCCCGTGCTCCCGCTGGTGGCCGCGCGAATCAGGCCCGTCGGGTTCGACCTTGGCAGCTCGCCCGACAGCACGCTGGGCGTCTGGCAGATGGTCTACAGCTCCCAGGCCTCGTGGGGCGAGGTTGACGCGCGGCGCGAGCCCGCGCGCTTCGACCCGGCGCGCGACTTCCCGGGGCCCATCTGCGTCGCCGTCGCGGCCGAGCGCCAGCTGGGGCTCGGCACGGCCGGCCGGGGCGCCCTCGGCGGGCGCCTGGTCGTCGTCGGCACCTCGGAGATCGCCGCCAACGACCGGCTCGGCCGCGGCGGCAATCGCGCCTTCCTGCTCCAGGCCGTCCAATGGCTCGGGGGGCGGGAGCGGCCGGTCGCCATCCCCGCTCGCCCGGTGGGCAAGTTCGGCGTGACCGCCTCGGCCTCCCAGCTCGGCGCCCTGGGCTGGCGCTTCGCCCTGCTGCCGCTGGGCATCATGGCGGTCGGGCTTGCCGTCTCCGCCTGGCGGCGCAGGAGTTGAGGAGCTGATGCGGCTTTCGCGCACCACCCTCCTGCTGCTCGCGGCGAACCTCGTCTGCGCGGGGCTGATTTGGCGGGCGCTCCCGACCGCCGAGGAGGCGCTCGGGCGCGGGCTCACCTTCCCGACGGTGCCGACCTCGGTGGTGATCGAGGGGCCGGCGGGCAGGATCCGGCTCGAGCGGGCCGAGGGCGGCTGGCTGATCACCGAGCCCTTCCGCTGGTCGGCGAACCCCTGGCAGGTGCAACGGCTGCTGGGGGAGCTGGCCTTGGTCCGGGAAACGCCGAGGCGGCCGGCGGCCGCCGACGCCAAGGAGCGCTGGAAGGTGACCGTGGCCGCCGAGGGCGGCGCGACGGTGGCCGCGACGGTCGTGGCCGAGACCGGGGCCAGCGGCGCCCGCTCGGCCCTGCTCGACGGGGACGGGCGCGGCGGCGCGACGGGCGGGGAGCCGCTCCTCAAGGCCCTGGCGCTCGGCGCCGAGGATTACCGCGTCGACGCCGTCTTCAGCATTCCCGCCTTCGAGGCGCGCGCGATCAGCGTGCGCCGCGCCCGGGTCGGCGGCGAGGATGTCCGCTGGGGCCTGGTGCTGGAGACCCGCGACCAGGTCGGCAAGCCCGAGCCGGCGCCCGCGTGGCGCTTCGAGGCCCCGCTCAACCTGGCCGCGGACGCGGAGCGCATGCCGCGCGCGGTCAACGCCCTGACCGACCTGCGGGTGGCGCGCTTCCTCCCGCGGCGCGAGTCGGCCGAGGCGAAGCCGCGGCTGCGCATCTCGCTCGAGGGCTCGAGCCGACGGGAGGTCCTGCTCGCCTGGGAGGCCAAGGACGGCTGGGTCGAGGCCTGCCTGGAGGACAATCCGGGGCAGCCCTTCCTCGTGGAGGCGAAATCCCTCGCCCTCTGGGAGGACGCCGTGGCCGAGCTGCGCTCGCGCCAACCCTGCGACTTTGATCCCGCCGGGGCGACGGGCGTGACGCTGACCCACCTCTCGGACCAACGCACCCTGACCTTGCACCGGCTTGAGACGACAGGCGCGGCGGGGCGCTGGGAGATGCCCGTCGTGCCGGGCTCAACCGCCACGCGCCGCCTCGAGGTCAGCGTCGGGCGGGTCCAGCAGTTCCTGCGCCTTCTCACCGGCCTCCGCGCCGGCGACGGCCGCGAGGCCGCCCCGACGCCGGGTCTCGACTGGCACCGCGTGGAGATCGACTTCGCCGGGGGCAAGCTCGCCTACGAGATGGCGGCCGAGGCCGGCCGCGTGCTGGTGCGCGCGCCCGGCGGCCCGGCCCTGGCCTGCCCGACCGACCAGCCGATGGCCCGGTGGCTGTCCGTGCTTCCGGAAAATTGGCGCACCGAGACCATCGCCCGGCTCCCGGCTGGGTCGCAGGTGGCGCGCCTCGAGATTCTCGCGTCCGACGGCAAGATCCTGGCCCTCGCGCGGCTCGGCGACGGCGGACGGTGGCTGGCCGAGGGCGAGATCAACGCAAGCCAGGCGGCCGGGCTCGCCGAGAGGCTGGCCCACGTGCAGGCGCGCGCCTTCGCGCCGGATGCGCCCCCGACCGGCACGGGCGCGCCCGCCTGGAGGCTGACCCTGCGGGTGACCGACCGCTCCGCCGCCGGCGGCGCCGGGGCGAGCGAGGCGACTCGCGCCTATCGGTGCGCCGCGGGCGCGGGCCCGGGCGCGCTGCTGATGCGCGACGAATCCGACGGCACCGTCTTCCAGCCCGAGGCCGGATTGGCGGAGGCCCTGGCCCCCTGGACCCATCCCTGAGCGATGGAGCAGGCAGCGCCGACCCTGGGACGGCGGCGACTCCGCACGGTGCTCGTCCGGACCCTGCTCATCCTGACGCTGCTCCCGCAGCTGGGCATCCTGTGGGTGCTGCACCGCCCCTCGCCGACCTCGCTGCCGGCCGGATTGGTGACGCTGGCGATCGAGGGGGGCATGGACATGACGACGGCGGAGGTGGAGCGGGTGACGCTCGACAACCGCGGCGTGCTGCGCCTGCAGGGCCTGCGCCTGCGCCACCCGGAGGAGCGGGGGCTGCGGGGGATTCGGGCGGGGGTCGGCGACATCGTGCAAGCCGACCTGGATGTCACCCTCGCGCCCGCCTGGCGCGACTGGATCCTGCTGCGTCCCTCGACCCCGGCGCTCCGCGCGCAGGGTCGGGTCGGCGCCGACAACCCCTCCCGCGCCCGACCCTTGCTCGACCGCGTGGACCTCAGGATGGAGGCCGACCGCGGCATGGTGGCGGTCGCGCGCGCGGGCGCGTTCCACCTGCGGGCGGAGGCCGGCGGGGCGTGGGGCGCACCCGGCGGCGGCGGCGACCTGAACGCGCGGGCGCGGGCGCTGGAGCCGGTTGTCGCGGCCCTGGCCGAGCTGCGGAATTTCGAGGGCGGGGCCGAGCTGGCGGCCGGCAACGACCGCGTCCGGCTCGAGGCTTCGGGGCGGATGCGCGAGGGGGCTTCGCTGCGCAACCTTCAGGTGGGCGGATGGGAGCTGCCGGCCGGCGCGGGCGGCTTCAGCCTGAGCGCCGAGGCGACGGCGCAGGGCGCGACCGTGCGGCTCAAGGCAAGGGAGATCAGGCTGGGCGAGGCGAGGCTGGCCACCGCGTCGCTCGCGATCGACGGCGGCGCCTTTCGCCTGGCGGCCGACGGCCTGGATGTCGCCGGCATCGGCGGGGGCGGCTGCGTGCTCGAGGGAAGGCTGCTCGGATCGGGAGTCTCCGACCGCTGGGGCCTCGCCGCTCGGCTCGCCGGCGAGCTGGGGGAATCGCGCCTAGCCGCGAGGCTGAGCCTCTCCGACAACAGCCTGCGGGTCTCGGAGCTGAACCTGGCGGCGCCCGCCCGCGACCTCGTGCGCCTGCCGGGCCTGGGGGAGTTCCTGCGCGGCGCCGGGGTGGACTTCGCCGGAAGGGTTGAGATGGCCGACGCGCAGGCCTTGGTCGCGCACGGCCGGCTCGTCGGGGCGTCCGGGCGGTTTGCGGCGACCCAGGCCGGCTGGGGCGACATCCGGCCGTCCTCCATCCGCCCCGAGCGGCCCGCCTCCGCGCTGAGCGGACGGTGGTCGGTCGACGCCCAGGGCGGCACCTTCCTGCTCGACGACCTCGACCTGGCCGGGCTGCGCGGCTCGATCGGCGGAGGCCTGCGCAAGGGCGAGCCTTACGAGGTGCGCCTGCGCTCGACCGAGGGCAACCCGGTCCACCCCGGGTGCCTCAACTCGCTGCTGGGCGAATGGTGGGTCGAGCTCTGGCGGCGCTTCGACCTGAGCACGACCGGCGCCGCGCCCCACGCCGAGGTGGTCGTGCTCGGCAAATGGGGAGAGCCAAGCGCGGAGCGGGTGGTGGTGTCGGCCGCGCTGGAGAACTTCGGCTTCATGGGCGCCCGCTTCGCGTCGACGCGCGCGCGGGTCGAGGCGACGCCGGCCGAGACTCGGGTGCGCATCGACGAGCTCACGGGGTTGCTCGACGGCAAGCCTGCGGGAACCGCGCGCGGCCTGGTGCGCTGGGATTGGAGGAATCCCGCCTGGGGCGGGCGACCCGAGATTCTCGCGGAAGGCGACCTTGAGCCGGCCTGCGCCCTGCGCCTCCACGACCCGAGCCAGGCCCAACGCCTGCGGGGATGGACCTTCGGCCTGCCCTGGACCAAGGTGCGAATCACGCCGGGCAAGCCGACCGAGGTCGAGCTGCTCACAGGCGAGGCCTCCCGGCTCGGAGGCGTGTCAGTCGGGCCGATGCGCCTGCGCCTATCCCAGCCGGCCGAGCCCGGGGACCCGGTGGACCTGAGGCTGGAGGCGGCCTTCGCCGGAGGCCGACTGGAACTGGATCTGAGCGGCAACCTATCCGACAACAACCAGGTGAGGCGCCTGGCCCTGGTCGATGTCTGGTGGGCCGACCTCCGGAAAGCCCTTCCCGATCTCCCGGGGGAGCGAGCCGCCGGGACAAACTCAGACCCCGCCTCCCTGAGCGCGGACTTCCAAGGTCGGGTGGACCTGGGGCGCATCAACCAGGCCGAGGGCCGGGGCAACTTCCTGCTCAAGGACCCCCGCCTCAAGACCGTCCACTTGCTGGGGGGCATCTCCCAGGCCCTCGGGTCCCTGGGCATCGACTTCTCGACCTACCCCCTGACGGAGGCCTCCGGTACCTTCACCTTGAAGGCCGGCAGGGCCGAACTGGCCCCCCTGAGGCTACGGGGAGAGGATGCGGTGATGGAGCTTCAAGGGGGGGTTGACCTCGGTGATGGTCAACTTGACCTAAGGGGGGAGTTTCGCCTAAGAAAGTCACCCTGGGGAATCCTCGGCTACATAAATCCTAACCGATTGATAGCAAAGGCTTTAAAGATTAGGATTCGGGGCACGTTGCAGGCACCGGAGGCAAGTTTGGAAGCGCGGCCGTTTTAAACTCTTAAAACACTAATAAGCAATGGTTTATGCATAATTAAACCCCGCCTAGATAATGGGGTTGATTTCGGAGAAGGTTAAAGGGTATGTAGACCCACCTCACTCCAACCGAGGCCCTCCCTTGGACATCCAAAAAATCAAGCAGGTCGTGGAACTGATGAAGAAGTCGGAGCTATCCGAGTTCGAGTTCCAGGAACAGGACTTCAAGCTGCGCATCAAGCGCGACACCCCGGGCAGGACTCTGGCCACCCCCGCCCCCGCCCCGGCGGCCGCCTCCGCCCCCCTGGCGGCGGCTCCGGTCCCCGCCCCCGTGGCGTCCGTCCCGACAGCCGCCCCCGCCCCCGCGGCGGCCGACCCCTCGGTCAAGGTGATCACCTCCCCCATGGTCGGCACCTTCTACGCCTCGCCCGCCCCGGACGCCCCCCCGTTCGTCGGGGTCGGCAGCCAGGTCAAGGCCGACAGCGTCGTTTGCATCATCGAGGCGATGAAGGTGATGAACGAGATCCAGGCCGAGATCGCGGGCAGCGTGGTCGAGTGCCTGGTCGCCACCGGCACCTCGGTCGAGTTCGGCCAGCCGCTCTTCCGCGTGAAGGTCAGCTGAACCGCCCTCCCGCATGAACAAGATCCTCATCGCCAACCGCGGCGAAATCGCGCTCCGCGTCATGCGGGCGTGCCGCGAGCTCGGCATCAAGACCGTCGCGGTGTACTCGCAAGCGGACGAGCAGTCGCTGCACGTGCAGCTGGCCGACGAGGCGGTGTGCATCGGGCCCGGACCGGGCAAGGACTCCTACCTCCGGGAGGACCGCATCATCTCGGCGGCGGAGATCACGAACGTCGACGCCATCCATCCAGGCTACGGCTTCCTCTCCGAGAAGGCCGGGTTCGCGGAGAAGTGCGCGGCCGCCAACATCAAGTTCATCGGGCCCCGGCCGGAGCACATCCGCCTGATGGGCGACAAGGCCATCGCCAAGCAGACCGCGGCGAAGGCCAAGGCCCCGACCATCCCCGGCAGCGACGGACCGGTCGACAACCCCCGCGAGGCCATCAAGGAGGCCCAGCGCATCGGCTTCCCCGTCATCATCAAGGCGGTGGCCGGCGGCGGCGGCAAGGGCATGCGCATCGTGCACAACGCGGCGGCCTTCGCCAAGGAGTACGACAGCGCCCGCATGGAGGCGGAGAAGGCCTTCGGCAACGGCTCGGTCTACATCGAGAAGTACATCGAGCAGCCCCGCCACATCGAGTTCCAGATCCTCGCGGACGAGCACGGCAAGGTGCTCCACCTCGGCGAGCGCGACTGCTCCGTGCAGCGCCGCCACCAGAAGCTGATCGAGGAGGCGCCCTCCCCCTTCCTCACCCCCAAGCTGCGCGAGCAGATGGGCAAGACGGCGGTGCGGCTGGCCGAGTCGATCGGCTACCAGAACGCGGGCACGCTCGAGTTCCTCGTCGACAAGAACGGCAACTACTACTTCATGGAGATGAACACCCGCATCCAGGTGGAGCACGGGGTGACCGAGGAGGTCACCGACCTCGACCTGGTGCGGCGGCAGATCCTCATCGCCTGCGGGGAGAAGCTCGAGCTGGACCAGAAGGACATCCGCATCACCGGCCACGCCATCGAGTGCCGCATCAACGCCGAGGACCCCGCGCGCAACTTCGCGCCCAGCCCCGGGACGATCGGCCTCTACTATTCCCCGGGCGGCCACGGGGTGCGCATCGACTCCCACTGCTACTCGGGCTACACCATCCCGCCGCTCTACGACTCGATGATCGCCAAGGTCATCTCGGTCGGCGCCACCCGCCAGAAGGCGCTGGACCGCATGCACCGCGCCCTCGGCGAGTACATCATCCGCGGGGTGCACACCACGATCCCGGTCTGCCGGTCGATCATGAAGGACCCGATCTTCCGCCAGGGCGGGGCCACGACCAAGTACCTCGAGGACTTCTTCGAGCGCACGCCGAAGGAGCTCTGGTCGGCCGCGCCGCTGACCTGAGGGGCGATGGGCGAGACCGCCCGGCGCCTGCCCGACACGGTCCTCCGCCGACTGCGGACCGCGGGCGACTGGCTGCGCTACGGCGCGCGGCTCCTCGAGAGGTCGGGAGCGGCGCACGGCCAGGGCTTCCTCGACGCGGGGGAGGAGTCGGCCACGCTGCTCGCCCACGCCCTCGGCCTGCCCTGGGAGGCGCTCGGGGAGGCCCTGCCCCGCCCCATGCCCGTGCCGGCGGCCGCGCGCCTGCGCGACCTGCTGGAGCGACGCGCGCTGGACCGCGAGCCGACGGCCTACCTGACGGGCGAGGCCTGGTTCGGCGGGCTGCGCTTCCGGGTCGACCCTCGGGTGCTCATCCCGAGGTCGTACCTGGTCGAGTGCCTGCCGACGCTGGCGGAGCGGCTTGGCGCCGAGAGGGTGCGGCGGGCGGCGGACGCGTGCACCGGCTCGGGCTGCCTGGCCATCCTCATGGCCAAGGCCTTTCCCGACGCGGTGGTCGACGCGACGGACCTCTCGCCCGGGGCGCTCGAGGTGGCGCGGCTGAACGTCGCGGACCACGGCCTGGGCGCGCGGGTGCGCCTCGCGCTGGCCGACGGGCTGGGCGACCTCCGGGGGCCCTACGACCTGATTGTCAGCAACCCTCCCTACGAGCCGGAGGAGCTGCGGTCGACCCTGCCGGATGAGTTCCGGCGGGAGCCGGCGATGGCGCTCTTCGCCGGCGCGGACGGCATGGATGTGGTGCGGACGCTGCTCGCGCAGTCGGCCGAGCGCCTCTCGCCCGGGGGCTTGCTGGCGATGGAGGTGGGCGGCCTGCGCGGGGCGATCGAGGTCGCCTATCCCGAGCTGAGGGCGGAATGGCTGCCCACGGCGGACGGGAGCGACTGCGTGCTGTGCGCGACGCGCGCGGCGCTGCGCGCGGGGGTCACCAAACCCGCGGCGCGACGAGCTTCTCGAGGCGGGACTGGGCGGGCTCGGGCAGCTCGGGGAAAAGGTCGAGCCCGGTGAGCCGCTCGACCTGGTCGACCGAGACGAGGTAGGGGCGGAGGTCGCGGGCGCGCCAGATGTCGTCGTGGGGGATGACGAGGGCCTGGACGCGGAGGGCGCCCGCGGGCGTGCGCTCGGCCACGACGAGCCAGAAGGCGTCGGGCACGCGGATGGCGGCGTCGAACGCGCCGATGCGGCGGGCGGCGACGCCAGGCAGGAAGACGGGGCCGTTGGCCACCCAGACGTCGCCATAGCGGCGCGCGTAGCGGTCGGCGACGCGCACCTCGAGGTCGCGCCAGAGCCCGGAGTTGAGGGCGTGGAGCTTCGGCACCACGTTGCTCATGAGGAAGCTGGCGCGCTGGGCCTCGGGGCCGTGGCAGACGGCGAGGGCGTAGTTGGGGGCGAGGTGGCCGCGGTCGAAGCCGGTGCGGGTGTAGAGCTCGGTGCGGACGCGCGACTCGGTGCGCTCGTCGATGCGGAAGCGCGAGGGCCGGTCGGGCAGGTCGAAGCGGGCGGGGAAGACCTTGTAGGCGGCCCAGCGCGGGAGCTTGCCGTCCTCGTCATAGCCGACCTCATAGCCGGGATTCTCGAGATGCAGCAGGCCGAGGCCGCGCGGGTCGCCGAAGGGCGAGGCGTCCTTCGGGGCGGGAACGGGAACGGGGACGGGTGTGCCGATGACGACGGGAAGGGTGTCGGCCCAGTCGTCGAGCGCGTCGACCAGGGGGCGGGGCGCCAGGCTGGAATCCCGCACCCAATCGGAGACGTCGAGGAAGGCGTGCTGGAAGGCCTCCTTGCCCTGCCTGTCCTGCCACTCGTAGACAATCCAGAGGAGGAAGAAGGTCGACCACACGGCGAACAGCGCCAGGCCGAGGCGACGAAGGACCTTCTGGAGTCCGGGGGGTATCAGGCGGGCAAGGTCCACGCTAGCCACATCCAATGGATAATCAGGCCGATGGCGAGTCCCCATCTGAGGAGGCGGGAGCCCGACGGGTCGGTGACGAGGCGGACCCTCAGGGATTGCCCCCGGATCCGGTCGAAAACCGTCCAAGCCGACCAAAGGGCGGCCAGGCCAAGCGAGAGGACGAAGAGGGGGTTGAAGGCCAGGGCGGACAGGAAATCGGCGGCGAGCAGGGACCGCGCGGCGCGCGTGCCCCCGCAGGCGAGGCAGGGCAAATCGGTGAGGCGTCGAAAGCCGCAACCCGGGGTGGTGAGGCCGAAATGAAAGGCCGCCCAGGCGGCGAAACCCGAGGCGACGAGGGCCAAGGGCAGCCACTTCTCGGCGTCAAACTCACCCGGTAGGAGCGGGCGGCGGACCAGGCGAATTTGCATCAATCGGGCGAGGGTAGGCTGCCGGCGAGGGCGAGGGCGACGAGGACAAGGGCGAGGGCGCAGCAAACCAGGAGCAGGAGCGAGATGAGCACCTTCCACCAGGCGAGCCGATGCACGCGGGAGAGCGCGATGATGGAGATGACGAGGGACCAAGGGCCGGCGAGGTAGTTGAGGCAGGGGATGAAGCTGAAGGGCAGGAAGGCGCCCTGGACGTAGCCGACGACGCGGTAGGTCTGGCCGAAGCCACCGGCGGGCCCCCAGGGAAGGAGGATGACGTGCTGCAGGGCGGCGCCGACGACATTGAAGAGGGGGAGCAGGACGACAGCGCAGCCGAGGATGACGCACAGGATGCCCGCGAACACCGCCGGGCCGAGTTGCCCGAGCGCCTCCATGCCCTCGATCTGGGAGAGCTCGCCCGAGCCAAGCGCGCCGAGGAAGGCGAAGAAGAGGGCCCAGAGGACAGACGCGCAGAGCCAGGCGGGAAGCGCGGCGGCATACTGGAAGCCGACGACCTTGCCGAAATTGCCCCGCGGCAGGGCGTCGAAGGTCGCAACCGGGTTCAGGATGACGTCGTGGAGCGTGCCGAAGAAATTCCGGAATCCGGCGCCGCGCTCCCAGGCGGGCAGGACCGGGGCGGAAGGCGCGTCGGCGAGGAGGGCGGGCGCGGCGAGGCCGGCGAACTCGGGCCAGCCGGCGAGCGGGGTCCAAGCGGGCATCCCTTGGCGCCAGGCGAGATCGGACGCGCGGAAACGGCCGCCGGCGAGCCCCTCGCGCACCTCGGCCTCGGTGAACACGCCCAGCGAGGAGCCGTCGCGGGCCAGGTGGATTTCCATAGGTCTTACCTTAGGCCCGGCGTGCGGCGGGGAAACGGCAAAATGCGCGAGCCTCAGCCGGCCAGGGCGCCGACGAGGCCCGCGCAACCGCAGACGCAGCAGGCGAGGAGGAAGGCGATCATCAGCCAAGCCAGGACAATCCGCCAGGGATTGAGGGCAAGGGCGCGGCCGAGGGCGAGGGCGAGGAAGGCGAGCGAGACAAGGGCGAGGGCGACATCGGCTCCAAGCCCGGCCAGGGGCAACGCGAGGCCGAGGGCGGCGCCCAGGAGGGCGAGGGGCAGGAACGCGACGCTGACGAGGGCATGGAGGGTCATCGACGCCATCACGGTGCGACCGAAGGCGAGCCTGGAGCCGGTGACGCGCAAGGCCGACCACTCGAGGATGCCGATGACGGCGTAGACCAGCGGCGAGAGGAGGGCGCCGCAGGCCGCGGCGAGGATGCCAAAGGCGACACCGTCGCCGTCGGCTTCCTCCAGCGAGCTCCTAAAGCCTTCGAAGAACGGCCCGTCAAGGCCCTCGAGCAGGCTGGCCACCGCCTCGCGCTGGCCTTCCTGGGCGGCGGCGGAAAGCGCGGCGACGGCGAGGATGGGGAGAAAGCCGAGCCCGATGGCGGCATAGGCCAGGCCGAAGGAGCGGCCCTCCTCGAAACGTCCCGACGCCAGCTTGCGAGGCGAGGCGAGGACCAGCCAGAGGGTGCGGAGAAGCGAGCCGAGTCCGGGCGACTGTTCCCAGGGAATCTCGGAGACGGGGGCGGGGGCGTCGGCGGGGAGGCCGCTCGCGGCGACACCGGCGAACTCGGGCCAGCCGGCGAGCGGGGTCCAGGTGGGCATCCCTTGG
>Ga0222713_10005793_pt1 | contig 11903 bp, 12 predicted proteins | sample C33_649DmetaG_FD_165061 | JGI IMG/M metagenome (GOLD analysis project Ga0222713, IMG submission 165061) | Estuarine water microbial communities from San Francisco Bay, California, United States - C33_649D | ecosystem: Environmental > Aquatic > Marine > Unclassified | place: USA: California...
AACAAAGAAATTTGTAGATAGTGATAAACCATGGATCATATGTGCTGCCTTGGCATTAGGCAGAGAAGATCTACTACCAGAACAGTTTCAAAGCGTTCTACAACAGTTAGAGTCTGCTAATATACCCAGCAATACTTTTAAATGGTATCTTGCAAGACATGTAGAAATAGATGGTAATGAACACGGCCCAGCAGCCAGACGTTTGCTAGAAGAACTATGTGATGGATACAGTGAAAGAGAACAAGAAGCCACAGAAGCTGCTCTTACTGCTATAAGAGCCAGAGAAAAATTCTGGGACTTGATCATGAGAGATTATGTTCTATAATGGCAAATGTTATTCTTTATAGCCAAATAGGCTATCGACCTTTAATATGGAGAAGTATAGGTTGTTATGTTCTAGCTAGATGGATAGAGCAACACGGTTATACTTGTCAGGTAATTGAATTTACACATTTGTTTAGTCCCGACGAATTAGTCGAAGCTACAAAAATGTTCATAGACAAAGATACACTGGTGATAGGTGCAAGTTCGACCATGTGGTCAACCTACGAATCAGAAATACAGTGGAATATGTTTGGATCAAAAGTTCCAGAAAACATACACTATGCCGTGGGTGAATTGAAAAAAGAATTTCCTCATATTAAGACAGTTGTAGGTGGCCCTAAGGCCTACGACCATATTAAAGGAATAGAAGTATTTGATTACTCCTTAGTAGTGTCCTACGGCGAAGATTGGTTATTAAATTTATTAGATGAGCTTAGTGATAAATCTACTGCGACAAAATTAAGAAGATCCAAGTTTGAAATATCTAACAGTAGATTTATCTATAAAGAACATGACTGTATATTACCTGGAGAAAGTTTACCAATTGAATGGGGCCGTGGCTGCATCTTTCAATGCCCGTTTTGTAAAAGTCCCGGACTAGGAAAAAGATCCGGAGTCGATGAAAAAAATGTAAGCCTTATGGTAGATGAGTTTACCGAAATGTATGAACGTTTTGGTACAACCAGTTATTACTTTATTGACGAAACATTTAATGCTGATGTTGAACGAATAGAAAATTTAGGAAGGGTCTACGAAAGGCTTCCATTTAAATTAGAATTTGTGGCCTATAACAGAGCAGACCTGCTAGATGCACATCCCCATACACAAGATATACTTGCAGAGTGCGGACAGCGAGGTGCTCTATTTGGTATAGAAAGTTTCCATCCAGAAGGTGCTAAATTGGTCAAAAAACCTTGGAGTGGAAAACGTGCTAAAGATTTTCTAACAGAGATACAGTCAAAGTGGTCTAATACTCATATAGAGTGTAGTTTTATTGTAGGACTGCCGGGAGTACCTAGAGAACATTATTTTGAAACTGCTGATTGGTTGCTACAATCTAAGATAGGTTGTTTTACTTTTAAGCCATTATACATGCATGCCGGCGAAGCAAGAGGTGTATGGGAAATAAATCAAAAAGAATTAGAGATAAATTTTCCTGATCCAGAAAATCGACCTAATGATTGGGAGTGGAGAGATTCGTCCTCCGCTTTCGCCAACGCACTGGCTGGAGAATTAAATAGATACTCAAAGATACATACTAGACGAAGTATGTGGATGCAGCCGGTAGTAACCACTATGGGTATAAAAATGTTAGATATTGTCAATAAAAAAGCAGACGAATGGTATCAATATACTGGCGATCTGTACGATCAAGAAACAAGATTGTTCAATTTATATAAAGATTTACTTAATAAACAAGCTGGAAGATAATAACTTAAATATAGTATGAAACACGCACTCTTATTCAGCATACAACACAGAAATCTAATTCGAAACTTAGGAGCACACAGAATTGCATCTTTTTTGCGAGAGCACGGCTGGGATATTGAGGTTATAGATTTTGTTGGATTCTGGCCTAGAGAGCATTTACTAGAATTAGTAAAAAGCAGGATTAGTAGTAAGACTGTATTTCTAGGATTTAGCGATCCTTGGGGTAACGCAGGGCTACCTTTAGATGTGCCCGATGTCCTACACGAGATAATGAAATTAGCTAAAGAAAAATATCCTAACATCAAAACTATTGTGGGAGGGCAGAAACCTGCTAGTTCGTTACTTGATGCTGACTACTACATAGCAGGCTTTGGCGAGTACGCTATGTTGGAAACTCTGAAACATATACTAGGTACCAACACAGAGAAATTAAAGTACACCCTTTATAGAAATGGCAAGTTAGTAAAAGGCAGCGACTACCCTGCTATCTATATGCAAGACCTTTTTACAAGATATGAAAAAAGAGATTTCATACATCCTGGTGAACAAATGGGATTAGAGTGGAGTAGGGGTTGTAAATTTAATTGTGATTTTTGTAACTTCTTTCCTTTAAGTGTAAAAGGTGATAATTTTAGAGATGTACAAAATTACATAGACAACGTAAAATATCTCAATGATGAATTTGGTGTAAGCACATTCTTTAGTGCAGATAGTACAGGCAATGTTAATCCAGAAAAGCTAGCCTTATTTGGCGAAGCAACACAGAAACAATTAAACTTTACACCTTGGATATGTTCGTTCGCTAGGGTGGATTTATTAATCAGCCATCCGGAAACTTGGGATAGTATGATAGCCATGGGATTCACAGGACATCACTATGGTCTTGATACGCTCAATCATCAAACTGGTAAAGTGATTAAAAAGGGTATGCATCCCGATAAAGTAAAACAGGGACTTAAAGATATTCACAATTATTTTAGTAAGCGTAGTACTTATATTCCCCGAATTAGTATGATTGCAGGCCTGCCTTATGAAACATATGAAACGTTCTTAGAAGGTGCAGTTTGGATTTTTGAAACATTTCCAGATGCTAGTAGTTTTTCATATCCCCTATGGATTCCACACCCTAATCACTATGATCCTGAAAACAGGAGTCTTATCAGTTTAGACTATGAAAAGTATGGTTATATTGATCTAAGAAAAGACACAGGTGAACATCACGGCAACTACGAACTAGATTGGTACAACACTGTAACAAAAACCAGTTATGATGGATTTATAGAAATACTATTAACACATCCTGCTCTAGTTGCAAGAAAATTAGTTACAAGCCCTTGGCTACTTGGCGAAATGCAAATATTAACAGGACTGCCTTTCGAAGAAGTTGTAAAGATAAGATGGACAGATAGAAGAGAGTATGATCCACTAACCTGTCGTGCTATTGAATTTTATGATGACCAGGGTGCTTATAACTATGTTAAAAATTATATAAAAAATAAATTAAACTGGCAACCTGAATAAGCTGATGCATCACGCTTTAATCTTTAACACGCAAAATTCTTACATTACTCGCAATCTAGGAGCACATAGGATTGCTACATTCTTGCGAGATGAAGGATGGGATGTAGAAGTAGTTGACTATGCAGGGTTATGGCCGCAACAATATCTTTTAGAATTTGTTAAAAGCAGAGTTAACAATAATACAGTATTCATCGGATTCAGTGATACCTGGGGAGTGTGGCATTTTAAAGAAGAAGTCACGCGAGCATTCCAATCCATTATTGATTGGACTACTGAACACTATCCTCGAGTTAAAGTTATTGTCGGCAGTCAAAAAGTTGGTTCAAGTAATATCAATGCAGATTACTATGTTGAAGGCTACGGTGAGTTTGCCATGTTGGCACTTGTTAAACACTTGTTAGGTACTAGTACTGAAAAACTAAAATATACGTTATACAGGAATGGCAAATTGATCAAAGGTAACGACTATCCTGCTATCTACATGAAAGATCTTTTTGTCAAATATGAAGCAAGGGATTTCATAAGATCCGGAGATCAGTTAGGTATTGAATGGAGTAGAGGTTGTAAATTCAGCTGTGACTTTTGTAATTTCTTTCCGCTTAATGTTAAAGGTGATAACTTTAGAGATGTACAAAATTACATTGATAATTTAAAATACTTAAATGATGAATTTGGTGTGACATCTTTTTATAGTGCAGATAGCACAGGTAATGTTAGTCCAGAAAAATTAGAACTATTTGGCAACGAAACTCAAAAACAATTAAATTTTACACCTTGGATCTGTGCCTTTACCAGAGTTGATCTGATGATATCACAGCCTAATACTTGGGACAGTATGATAGCTATGGGCTACACTGGGCATCACTATGGTATAGAAACACTAAACTATCAAAGTGGCAAGAGCATCAAAAAAGGTATGCACCCCGATAAAATTAAACAAGGTCTACTAGACATAAAAGAATACTTTAGTAAAAAAAGTTTATATAAAACACGTATTAGCCTTGTAGCAGGATTACCCTACGAAACCTATGATACATTTTTAGAATGTGTTAATTGGATTTATGATAATTTACCAGACGCTAACATAATGAGTTTCCCATTATGGATACCTCATCCTGACCACTGGGATCCAGAAAATAGATCTCTAATATCATCCGATTATAAAAAATATGGATACCGTGATATTAATGAGGGAACAGGAAAAGTATTGGCTGCTGGAGAGATAGATTGGGTCAATGATGAAACAGGCACTAGTTATCAAGGATTTAGAAATATGGTAGCTACTCATCCAGATCTAGCCGAAAGAGAATTATTGCCTAGTCCTTGGCTCATCGGAGAACTTCAATTAACAACAGGTCTTACCTTTGAAGAAGCTGTGGACATTAGATGGGTAGACAACAGAGAAGTTATTGTAGGCCTAGGCAGCAAAATTGAACACCAGTGGTATTCAAAAGAGGGGACCTACAACTATATCAAAAATTATATTACAGACAAATTAAATTGGCGAAAATAATTTAGTTTGTAATACTAGTGTAATCATTCTATGTTTAAATACATTTATAAGACAAGTGTCAAACAATTTGAATAAAAAATATATTGACCTATTAGTAGAAACACTATATAATAAGTTAAGTTTTTAAAGGAGATAAAATGAAAAAACTTTTAGCAGTAGCAACACTTCTAGTTGCAGGTGCAGTACAAGCAGGTGGATATACATCACTAGAATACTATGACGAGCACAATCGTGCAACAGGTGCAGACAGCATCAAAGAAGCATTAGTTGTTGGTACTAAAGAAGGTGCAACAGACTACAGCCTTAAAATGGAAAACAGCCAAACAGCGTTTGGTAATGGTAGTATTTCTCAAGGTTTAGAAGTTCGTGTCAAGCAATCATTTGACGGCTTCTACATTGGCGGACGTTTAGGCGAAAAAGTCACCAGCACCGAACACTTTAGCCATTATGCAATTGATGCAGGTGTTAAGTTTCCATTAGTAGCTGGCTTGACCGGTGATGTAGGTGGTCGTTATCGTAATGCGTTTGCATCAGGACATGATTACGAAACAACTCGTGCTCACGTAGCAGTAGGTTATGCACTTACCAAACAAGACGCAGTTGCAGTTCGTTGGAGCCGTAGCTGGGGTGACGAAGAAAAAGACGCATGGCGTCTACAATACACTCGCAGTTTCTAATTTGTGAGTAGCAGTAATAAATCACTGAGCGGATTTATTGACGTCTTTGAGGGCAGGTTACACAAGATGCGTGACCAACTCAAAGACGAATTAACTAAATCTAAATCAGAAAGATCTAGGACAGTGATTAAAGGTCTCCTGCGCGACTACAAGAAACTCAATAAGTTTTTAAAAGAAGTCAAACATGAACACGCTAAGAAATGTCCGCACTGCGGAAAACATATTTAAAATCGGCCACAACGATTGAGTGGTGCTGGACCTCGTAACCAGCAATAGGAACGTAAGTTCCTATTTTTATTTCTGCATTAATTGATCTACAAAACCTAACAAAAGTTTATGATGAGCACCGCCGTGGTACTTGCCCCTCATCCAACTATAGCAGTCATACCAATGTGGTTCACTTTCAGGATGGCAACCAATAATACCAATCCGATTTTGAATAATGGCCATGGGGTCACCGTTAGCATATCGACCTAGAGTTTGAAATTTATTTTCATCTCCAATGATAGCACACCCATCATAGAAATACATTTTTTCAGCACTGCCCAACCAAGTTACGTCTAAATTTTTAGCATGAGGTCTTCGAGTATCTGTTCCAGGTCTAGTAATATATTGTACAGCATCTACACCATTGAGTAGATTGAAGTATTCTGGTCCTGCCCAGTAACCTCCCATACAAATACCCAAATACCTTCCTCCTTTGTGAACAAAATTTCTTATTCTTTTTTTATGTTCTCTTGTGAGGAAATCAAAATTGCCAGCATCGCCAAGGCCGCCTGGGAAACAGACCATGTCTACAGAGTCAAAAAAATCCCGCTCTAGGTCATGGCGGGTAAAAATTTTAAAATTGTAGTGGTCACTTAATGCTCGCATAACTCCGTTTCCACTCTGCACAGAGCAGTAGGGTTGGTGCAGGAATAGTGCGATTGTGGGTTTCACATAGATATTTATAATAGATTTTGTTAAACTGCTTAATAGAAATAATTATTGAAAAAAACTATTAAAATGCTTGACTCATAGGTTAAATAAAAGTACAATATATACATGAACACAAAATGTTCAAAGTTTTCAAACACACACAAAGGAGAATGATATGAAAACAGTTGGTGATAAAATTGAAAAATTTGCCGTAACAGGTGTTAAGCCAGGACAACCAGAGGATGCTTTCTTTGACATTACAGACGAAAGTTTTGCTGGCAAGTGGAAAGTAATCGTTTACTATCCAAAGGACTTTACATTTGTTTGTCCTACAGAAATCGTAGCCTACGATAAACTAGCAGGTGACTTTGCCGACCGTGATGCAGTATTGCTAACCGGTAGCACTGACAATGAGTTCTGCAAAGTAGCATGGCAAAAAGCACACCCAGATCTACAAAAGATTACACATACACAGTTTGCTGATACACAACGTTGGAATTCAGAGACAGGTGAGAACCTAAGTCTAATCGAACAGTTAGGCGTATTCTATGCCCCAGCAGGTGCGGCACTTCGAGCCACATTTATTGTTGACCCAGACAATGTTATCCAACACGTCACCGTCAACAACTTGAACGTTGGTCGTAGCCCAGAAGAAACACTTCGTGTATTGGATGCGCTACAAACTGGCGAGCTATGTGCATGTAACCGTACAGTAGGCGGCGAGACCCTTTAATTAAGGAGATAGGACAATGACATTTCAAGAACAGTTTGCTTATCTCAAAAGATGGCATTGTCCATCTTGTAACACAAACACACAAGGAAAATAATTATGGCATTTATCGAATCGATTAAAGAAGCATTACCGGACTATGCTAAGGACACCAAGTTAAACTTGGACGCTGTCCTTTTGCGTAGTACACTAGATGCAGATGTAGCTATGGGTTGTGCCGTAGCCGCATTAGCCGCAACTGGCAACGGTAAGGTATTGAGTGTAATGTTGGCAGATGCTCCAGTACATGCAGAATCAGCAATGACTGCCGCAAGTATCATGGCACAGAACAACGTTTGGTATCCATACGTTGAAATGGCAGATGACGAACAGCTAAAAGGATTGCCAGCACAGTTACGCATGAACGCTATCGCAAGTCACGGCGGAACTACAAAGGCAAACTTTGAAGCATTTAGCCTAGCCGCAAGCATTGTAGGCAAATGTCACTTCTGTGTAAAAGCACACTATGACACACTCAAGAAGGAAGGCTACACAGTAGAACAACTTCGTGACATTGGCAGAATCGCTAGTGTAATGAATTCAGTAGCCAAAGTTCTTAACGGTTAATACAAGCCCCGAAAGGGGCTTTTTTATGCATATTGTATTACTAAAAAACCGTGGTCTAGACTAAAATAGAGTAGAGAATAAATATTACATAAGGAGAGCACGGTTATGAAATTATATTTTGAATTAAACAACATGGTAGTAAATTTTGAAGCTACAACATCTGGCAATGAAATGCAGACCATGACTAAACTTAGAGCACTTTTAGAAGATCTCGCAGGTTTTGAAAATGTGGCATTGAGCGTAAACACTTTTTCTGCACCAAAAGAAGAACAGGCAGTTGTGGTAAATCCTCAAGCAGATTGGCCGTTTCCAATGGAGCCCGTTATAACCTATGACGATATGCCTCTCGAAGATGACGAAGATCAAGAACCTTCCCCAGAACCCCAAGAGTAAGATCGTAGATTCTACGAGCCTAAATTAATGATATTCACTAGTGTTTTTTTGTTTTTTTCATGTATAATTTAGATACATAATTAACATAAGGAGAATATTATGTGGACTACACCAGCAGCTCAAGATATGCGTTTCGGTTTTGAAATCACAATGTATATCGCTAATCGTTGATTTTTATCAACTAAAGAAAAGGACCTTCGGGTCCTTTTCTTATTATAAATATCCTGTATTTGAAATAGGAATTTTATGTTAATCGATTCGTTTCCCTCTTATAGCTATTTTGCCAATTATATCAAACCCACTAATCAATCTAAAATATTAGATTTTGGTAGTAATTGGGGCAACTTTTTAAACTCAAGTCCCGCATGGTTAGAAAAGAGCAACTATACAGGTATAGATGTAGATCAAGAAGCTATAGAAGAAGGGCGCAAAAAATTCCCCCAAGCTAATTGGTATTGGTATAATAGGTATAATCCTGTGTACAATCCCACTGGAGAAAAAATCCTACCTCAATTAAATGAAACTTTTGATTTTATCATTAGCTATAGTGTGTTCACTCACATGGATATAGAAGATACTCTAGAAGTTTTAGACTATCTATACAGCCTTTTAAATCCTGGTGGTTCTATTTGTTTCAGCTACTGTAATATTGATAGGCAAGAGTGTGTAGATTGGTTTAGAGTAAGACGAGAAAACTGTGACCAAATTCCTAGCCAAGATTATGTCTACCTAATTAACAATAAAATATCTTTAGTCAGTCCAAGTGAACGTGTGATACACTTTGTCAGCTTTTATAAAACAGAGTGGTTACTGGATAAACTGGCCAAGTTTAATCCAGTGTCAAAACCTCCACATAATGTTTGGATGCAAGATGCTATTATAATTACTAAGTAAATTTTGGTGTTACTGTTATAGAGATTCTTACGTCACCTTTATCAAATTGTACCACGCTGTGATAATTTTGAACTGCTAGTCTGTGCCAACAGCCTGTGGGAATAATTTCAGAGTATACAAGTTTTTTATCATCATCGTAAAAACAAGTGGTCACAGCTTTTCCACCAGAGGACAATAGATAATTGTAGGCAAACGGCCTACCATCAATATCTTTATGTATGGGAATTATATTCCTTAACACCTGATATAGAGGTTGTCTTTCTAGTTCAAAGTTTAAAGTTGATCTAATCCACTCGTCGAGCTCTTGAGGGACAGATTTAGTAACATAGTTGGCATAAGTCCAGTCAGGATCGAAATTTTCTCGATTGACAATGTCTTCTATGCTTTCTATGAGATTTGGGGGAATCGGCGGATAGTCTAGGTATTCTATATACATGATGATATTTAAGCCACTTTTAAACTCATGGTTGACAAACGATATAAATAACTATATAATAAGCACATATTAGGAACGTTGTATAAATACAACACTGAAAAGGTTGACAGCGATCCTGATAGACGCTACAATAGAGACAAGTTAGAGATTACAGCAGGCCCAAATGCGTTGTAAAAATACAACAAAAAAGAAAGCCAAAAGTAGTTGACAACTCGAAGAAAAGGTAATACAATAGAGGCATACGTTAGAGATAACGTAAGTTTTTAAGGAAAAAGAAAGCAAATGAAATCAACGATACATTTTAGTTTTAATTCGACAGCCAAACAGGCGAGCGTAATGCCCACCTATTGGTCAGCGATTAATCTAAACAGTGATCGTACACCAGAGGGGATTTGCCCAGGGTCCATGGAGGACAGGATTAGTTAAAATACTTACTACTCCAAACTTCAAAGGACCCTAGGATTAAACACCCTAGGGTTTTTTGCTTTACAGTGTAAAAAAGTGGTAACGAGGACCACGCTAGACACTATAACTACTAGCAAACGGGCGGACAGGATACATGAACTCTGTGGCGACAACGCAGACTGTAAGACTCCTGGGTAGGGTACAACCCTATCATATCCTGCGGTAACGCAGGGTATTCTAAAACATACTGAAAGGGACGGCTGGAACTTGAAGTCCAGTACACATAGTGGCGTTATTAGTGTGTTTTAGAATATGCTCTCCACGTCGCTGACTTTGACTCAGTGAACACGCATAGCGGGAGAGTGTCTTATATGGATGCGTGGCAGAGTGGTTGATTGCACCAGACTGTAAATCTGGCCCCTAAAAAGCGCGGTGGTTCGAATCCATCCGCATCCACCATATAACGGACTGATAGTCCGCTATTTTACTAAATAGTAATATAGGAGACTATTATGTTCAAAAACAGTAAAAAACAAGGTGATGCTGGCTTAGGTCAAGCCATATCGTATTTTACAATGGAAGGCTATGAAGTAGCCTTACCTTTAACAGAAAGTGCTGAATGGGATTTGATTGTTGAAATAGAAGGCTTCTTAAAAAGAGTCCAAGTTAAAACATCAAGTCAAATGAGAGGTAATGTAGCAGTTGTTGATGCTAGTACTAAAGGTGGTAACCAAAGTTTTAGTACAAAGAAGAATATTCAAGATCAGAACTGGGATTTAATCTTCATTTACCATTTACAAACAAAACAACGAGCATTGATTCCTAAAGAAGTATTAACAACTTCTGGACAAATTAATCTCGGAAAGAAATATTCGGCTTATATTTTATAAGCCACCAAATTTGGTCTCGTCATATAGTGGTTATTATACCGGCCTGTCTAGTCGGATATCGGGGTTCGATTCCCCGCGGGATCGCCAACATTGGGGGCAGTAGTGGGCTACGGTCTTCCCTTGCAAGGAAGATGTCTAGAAGGGTTCGATTCCCTCGGCCTCCACCAAGTTTAGGATACTAACAGCAAATTCTAATTTCACCTTTTATGAAAAAAGAAAATGTATCCTGTTTTACAATGCGACCTTAGCTCAGTTGGATAGAGCACTTGCCTACGAAGTAAGGAGTCAGGAGTTCGAATCTCTTAGGTCGCGCCAAGTTATATTCCTCAGTAGCACAGCGGTAGTTGCGTCTGACTGTTAATCAGAATGTCCGTGGTTCGATCCCACGCTGAGGAGCCAGTTTTATGTTGGGGTGTAGTGTAATGGTTATCACCACGGGCTTTGAACTCGTTAATCTTGGTTCGATTCCAAGCACCCCTACCAGTTTTAGGATACTAACAGCAACTTTTAACTTTTTGGCTTAAAAGAAAATGTATCCTGTTTTTTATACTCCGGTAGTTTAATGGTTAGAACGCTGGCCTTTCAAGTCGGTAACACGGGTTCGATTCCCGTTCGGAGTACCAAATTTATGTCCCGGTACCAGAGTGACTTAATGGCTCCGCCTGCAAAGCGGCTGATTCGTAGGTTTGAATCCTACTCGGGACTCCAAATACGCCCTATTAGTTTAATGGAAGAACAACTGTTTTGTAATCAGTTGATGGCAGTTCGATTCTGTCATGGGGCACCAAGTTTTTGCAGATAGTGGATGGGTAGACGGCATGTCCGTCGCATTCTAGATTCCCGCAAAGGTTCGACTCCTTTGGTCTGCACCCGGTTTATGCGACATAGGATGTAACGGAGTGAGGTTTGCTTCAACCTTGAATTCAAGGTTTTCTTGCGCTGGTTCGAATCCAGCATGTTGCACCAAGTTTTGTAAGTGTCAGCAAGAGAATGTCACGCTATAAAGGTTTCTTCGAAGGACTGATATAGTAGAAGGTGAACGGGTTCGATGCCCGACCGATCGGAAGATCGGGGTGCATGGTGGCGCACAAACTGGACTAGTATCCCAAGTGACGTACCGAGTCCTGCCCGGGCTAGTTAATCCAGGTGAATGGTGTCAATAACG
>Ga0222713_10005795_pt1 | contig 11902 bp, 9 predicted proteins | sample C33_649DmetaG_FD_165061 | JGI IMG/M metagenome (GOLD analysis project Ga0222713, IMG submission 165061) | Estuarine water microbial communities from San Francisco Bay, California, United States - C33_649D | ecosystem: Environmental > Aquatic > Marine > Unclassified | place: USA: California...
TAATAGATTTTATAAATTATGTACTCTTTTTTTAGAAACATAGAAAATTATAAAATGAAAACATTTCAAGATTATCCCGATTTTAAACCTAACATTAGTCCCAGAGAAATGTTTGAAATCGGAATCATGGGAGGTTCATATTTTAGAAAAATTAAATCACCTAAAACAGGTAAAATATACAAGAATCATCATAAGAAATTTAAGTTTTTAAAAGATATTCCAAAAAATAAAATAATTAATCAAGAGTATGATAAAAGTATAAATAGATATAATGTTGTTGTAGGAACATCTTATGAATATTGGATGAGTAAAAATTGGATAAATGAAGATATTGATCCTTATGGATGGATAGAATGGTATTGTAATTTTTATAATGGCCGAAGAAGCGAAGATGATAAAAGGCAAATAAATAGATGGAAAAAATCAGCTGGTCCTAAAGGGAGATTTAGAAATCAATTACAGCGTAAAATAAATGAGATTGGAAGCAATAAAGAAACAATATATCCCCGATTAAGACAAACATTATTACACTGGGGGTGGGATTCTCGTAAAATGTCTGTTAAATGATATATTATATTATATATAAAAAATTGATTTATTATATATCTTAATGATAATTAATGGATACCGAAAACTTAGATAAACTTATTGAGTTAAAGAATAATGAAATAATGACAATGTATGAAAATAAAATAAGTAAAAATAAAAAAATGATTAATAATCATTGTGATATTGATTATAATAGCAAAAAGTTATTCAACAAAATCAATGCTGGATTTGAACAAAAGTTTAAATCATCTAAAGCTTATCAAAGAATGCTTGAACAAGAACAAAATAAAACACCTATATAAATATATGTCAATATATAATAATAATACAATGTCAGAATATAATGACAATGTCTCGTGTCAGCCCGACATTAATGATATTAAAAAAATTAACAATATTATAGATAATGATATTTATAAGTTTATTAAAAAAAATAGCAAAATCAACCTATTAAATAAATGTGACGCCATACATTCTAATAATGGAATTGATAAGAACTTAATAATAAACAGAATAAATATTATTAAAAATAATAGAAAAATATTAAAAAAACTATTAAAAATTCCAATGATTGAACAACGAACTAAAGAATGGCATGAAGCAAGAGATTCGCGATTAACAGCAAGTGATTTATACGATGCTATAAAAAAAAACAACAATAGTGATAAAATTGCTAAAAAAAAAGCAAAAATATTAGTTGATAACATTAATTATAATGCTGTACCTGCTTTAAAATGGGGTACTATGTTTGAACCTATGGCTACACGCTGCTATTCACAATTAAATAATAATATTAAAGTTTATGATTTTGGATTAATACTTGATAATAGCAACCCTCATTTTGGAGCATCTCCAGATGGTATTAATGAATTGGGTATAATGATTGAAATAAAGTGTCCTTATTCAAGAAAAATAGTTGATGGTTATATTCCAGAAAAATATAAAATGCAGATTCAAGGACAATTGGCAGTATGTAATCTAACGGAATGTGATTATATTGAATGCGAATTTGCTTGTATTGAAAATGAAGAATATATGACAAAATACAAGGATATTACTACAAATCATGGAATTATTGCGGAATATCAAGTATCTGGATCATATAAATATTTATATAGCGATGAATATTTAAATGCCGAAGAAGCTTATAATAATATTTGTAAAAAAAATATTGATTATAATCATGCTAATACTCTTGACAATACTTCTAAGTTCAATAAATTAATATTCTGGGAACTTAAAATTATTAATATACAAAGAGAATTTTTTAACAAAGATGAATGGGAAAAAATAATTCCTAAAATAAATGAATTTTGGAAAAGTGTAGAAAATTTTAAATTAATGCCTATTGAAGATAATATTAAAAAATTTACATTCATTAATGATGATAGTGATTGATAATTATTTACCAATTCCACGGATTTATACGTATATTACTATTATGAGGATTTACAAAATAAACCATCGAAAAACTACTATGTTCAACACCATTTTCATTAATTACTATACATTTGGGATTTATATTTTTACCATCAATAGTATAGCTATCCGTTTCTAAACAACCACATAATGAATTTTCATTTGGATGATTATGACATACAATATTACATAAAGAGTTATCTTTTGAAGTATTTTGAGTAATATAGCTAATTAATTTATTTATTTTATTTTTTTCACCATTTGTATTTACAATTAGTATTTGACATTTTGCATTATTACTATTACAAAATTGAGAATCATAAGTACAACCTTCATAATGGTTAGTATTTAAACCTTTTGTCATAAATTCTTTTTGAGCGGAAATATTTCTTAAAAGATTAGCTTGAGCAACAAATACATATATTGGTCCATTTATTTCATTGGTTAAGTCTCCTAATTTACTTATCACAATATTATCTAATGAATTTTCACCAACTCCTATATTACAATTTTTTATATCTAAAAATATTAGATTTTCAGATTTATATATTCCTTCACCATCCTCACCAGTTAAATAATCATATACTTCCTTTGGAGATTTTTTAATACATTTATAATGTAAAAGTAAATTTTTTTCACTTATTTCTCTCGTATAATTATTATTACCATCATTAGCTACATTAGCTACATTATATTTATTATCTGTAGTTGGTCCAATTATATTATCACATGTATATTCAGTATGATACTTATAATCATACTCATTATATTTTAAACTTAAACTATTTAAAGTAGTGCCAGCTGCTGGTGTGGGTGGAAAAGGTTCGTTTTCTTGATTTATACACTTTTTTCCACCTACTTCGTAAGTGTCAACGTTGAAAGGCTCTTTTATTGATAAATCGCAAATATTTATAAAAAAATGAAATATTAATAATATAAATGTAATTATTAACAATATTATTAATAACATTTCATTGTAATTCATTTTTTAACTCTATATAATTTAATTATTTTTATTTTATAATTATAAAAAAAATATGTATTGTAATATTATTATTAGATATATTATTTTCATGAATAATATTATTTAGTTATTAGTTATACACCTCCAGTGATTGTACCAGTAGTGCCAGTTGTGCCAGTAGTGCCAGTAGTGCCAGTAGTGCCAGTAGTGCCAGTTGTGCCAGTTGTGCCTGTAGTACCAGTTGTGCCAGTAGTGCCAGTAGTGCCAGTTGTGCCAGTTGTGCCTGTAGTACCAGTTGTGTCTGTAGTACCTGTAGTACCAGTAGTGCCAGTTGTGCCAGTTGTGCCAGTTGTGCCTGTAGTACCTGTAGTACCTGTAGTACCTGTAGTACCTGTAGTACCTGTAGTACCTGTAGTACCTGTAGTACCTGTAGTACCTGTAGTACCTGTAGTACCTGTAGTACTAACCGCACTTGGTAATATTGGTTTCTTGTTAAATTCCAAAGTATTATCTGTAGAATTTATTATTAATCCATTATTGATATCTCCTATTATAATTTTTCCCTTTTTATCATTTGTATTAATAATTAAATCAGCACCATTATTATATATATTAAAACAATTCTGCTTTTCAGTATCACATATTTTCATATTTTTATTTGAATCAGTTTTCATATATAAATTATTATTCATTGTTAATTCTGAATCTAATAAAATTTTATAATCATCGGTGTTGTTAGTACTATTCCAAGTATAATAATCGTATATTTTATTTTCATTAATACCTTTTTCAGGTGTACCAAATTGAAAGTATTTATTTAAATTATTATGAAAATTCAATAAATTATTTGAATTATTAGTTTGATTTGTAATAATTAAATTAGAATTCATAATAAAATTAGATGTCAAAATATTTGATGTATCCAAAAGTTTTTTTTCTAATTCATTATTTGACGTAATTATTTTGTCTAATAAAATATTTGACGTGTCTTTCATATTTGAAATAATTGTATTATCCTTATTTTTATGACTTGAAAATGTAGTATCAATCGTATTTAAATTAGTATCTATATCTTCTTTAAGTTTATTATGATCATAAAGCAACCATCCTAAAACACCTATTAGTGATATTAATATTATTATTAATATTATATATATTAATAATTCAGATAATTCCATAATAATAATAAAATCGCCTCTTTATACTAATATATTATTTTATTTTTAAAATTTATACTATTTGTATTACTTTTATATCATTAACTTCATTAACCTCACTTTTTGTATCTTGTTCTCCTTTGTTTTTAATATAATCTATGCTATAGCCAGAACCACCTATTACATCACTTATCACATCACTTCCTACGTCACTTTCTGCGTCATTTACATCACTTCCTGCTCCACCTACGGCACTTTCTGAGTCATTTACATCACTTTCTGCGTCACTTTCTGCGTCACTTTCTGCGTCATTTACATCACTTTCTGCGTCACTTTCTGCTCCACCTACGGCACTTTCTGCGTCATTTACATCACTTTCTGCTCCACCTACGGCACTTTCTGCGTCACCTACGGAACTTTCTGCTCCACCTACGGAACTTTCAGCTTCACCTACGGAACTTTCAGCTTCACATACGGAACTTTCAGCTTCACCTACGGAACTTTCCGCGTCGCTTTCATCACTTTCAGATTCACTTCCTGTATAATCGCCACCTTTTATAATAATATCATCTTCTTTAAAATCATAAACTTCTGCCCATTCTTTTTCATCTTTTATAAATTCATCATCATTATCGTCAAATAATTCTATATTATCTAAGCTAATATCGCCTTCTTCATTGTCGCTATCATCGTCGTTTTTGTCAATATATAATTGTTCTACTGGTAACTGAATATACTCTGTATTTATTCTCATTTGTACCCCCATAGCTTCAAGTTCTTGAGTAAATAATTTAAAAGCATAAGGTGTTTGGATAACACATACATCATCGTTATTACAATTTTTACAAGTATTAAGATTGTGAGTTATGTTAAATGCTATTATTGTTCCACATCTTTTACACGCAGACCATGTATATTTATCTGAACGCTCCATCATACTTTCTTTTAAAAATAGAGATAATCCGTGACTTAAAACAGTATCGCGTTCCATTTCACCAATACGAAGACCACCACCCTTTCTTCTTCCTTCTGTAGGTTGCCTTGTTAAACCTGCTAATTTACCTATACCTCTTGCATTTAATTTTTCAGCAACCATATGTTTTAATCTAAAATAATATGTCGGACCTATAAATATCTCGGTTTCTATTTGTTTTCCAGAAAACCCGTTATATAATATTTCATTACCATATTTATCAAAACCATTGTCTTCTAATCTTTTATAAATTTTTTCATTATCTATAGGAATAAATACGGTAGCATCACCCAAAATACCATCTAAACAGCACATTTTAGCAAATATACATTCAACTAAATGACCTATTGTCATTCTAGAAGGTATCGCATGTGGATTAATTATTATATCTGGTCTAATACCATCTTTCGTAAATGGCATATTTTCCTCTGGTATTATCATTCCTAATACACCCTTTTGCCCGTGTCTTGATGCGTGCTTATCACCATATTCGGGTTTCTTAATTTTTAAAAACCTAACTTTACAAATTATAGAATCTTCACCGGCTAGTTTATTTGATATATATATTTTATCAATAGTTCCATATAATGAATTGTCTGTACTTATAGATATATCTGTATATATTGTCTCTTTAATTTGCTCTATAAATACCCCCTTTTTAACCTCCTTATATACTTCTTTAACATTTAACATCCCTATTATAATTACCTCTTGTCCTTGTGGTATATATGTACCTTCTTTAATAAACCCATCGCTATTTATATGAGAATAATCTTTCTTTTTAATTCCTTGAACGTTTATCCCTTCTTCCATCAATTTAATAGGATTGCCGAATATTGTTCTTTCATTTTGTGAAATAATTTTAGAAGTTGCCGTGATTGATTTATAATATGATAATGTATTTAGCCCTCTATTAATAGTAGCCTTATTTATCATAATACTATCTTCTTGATTAAATCCTGAATAAGTCATTATTGCTACTATTGTATTAAACCCATTTCCCATAATATCACTCGAGGTATATTGTGCTATTCGTGTATTTATAATTGCTCTTTGAGGATAATGTAAAACATAACTCATAGTATCAAATCTATTATTAAAATTTGTAGCATATATACTAATTGCTTGTTTAGATTGTGCTGCGTGGAATACATTTCTTACAGATTGATTATGGTTACACATTGGTATATTTCCGGTTACTACACTTAAAATAGTAGAAGGATGTATCTCCAAATGTGTATGATATGGAGTTATTTCATCTTTATTCATAGCAATCAATGAAGTATCTGTTTCCTCGTTATCAAGATATTCAATACATGCTGAATTATTTTCTAATATAGCTAACACTTTCGCATATTTACTTCTATAATAATTGCTTTTATCTTCATTTTCATCATCTTCGCTATCATCTTCGCCTATTTTTCCACCATACATATTTTTAGATATTAAATTCATAAACTCATTTAAAATAGTATTATTATAATCATTTTCTCCTTCCATAATATCATTATTTCCTCCTTCCATAAAAACCCTTTCACTATCAATTCCACCACCTTTACTTGATGATTTCTTATATTTATATTTCTCTATATCTATACTTAGAGGGTCTATATATATGTCTCTATAATAATAATCATCAGTTTTCTCATCATCTTTTAATTTTAATGATAATCCATTTAACATATCAAACCAATTTGAATAACTATTTTTATTAACTAATATTTCATTCTTATTACTTTTATTATTATATTTCAATATTAATAATGGTCTACATGGGCGTCCAGCTTCTGTAAATATCCTTATTTCATTAGTTTTAATATTCCATGATATTGATATTAATATATTAATTAAACCATTTCTTCGGTAGGCTTTTAATATTCTTGTTACAAATATTGGGTCACCTGTTATTCCAAACAAAGTACCATTCAAAAAAACTGTAGTTATATTTTTATTAATATATAAATTATAATTTTCAAGAGGTATAATACCAATATCTATTAAACATTTTATAATATTTTCATTGTTTAATCCTGCTGTAATTTTTGCCAATAATGATAAATTTTTAAGATACCCAATAGAACCACCATCTGGACTTTCAAAAGGACACATCATTCCCCATTGCTGTGAATGTAATCTATGAGGTCCAGTTATTTTAATACTTCTATCTATGGGTATGTTTACGCGTCTCAAATGAGATAAATAACCAATATAACTAATGCGTGATAAATCTTGAACTTTTCCCAATTCGGGATCTTCATCACTCGCCAAGCCCCATCTACCTTTAAGAGATTTGCCAAATGTATCTGTTACTATCATTGGCGATACAAGCTTATAAATATTATTATCATTTATAAAATTATCATAATTATCTTGTTGTTTCCACGATCCGTAATAATACATGCTGTCCATAGTGTTGCGAATACTATCCCTTAATTTTTCATATGCTTCTTGAAATAATTCTGAAAGCATAAAACCACTTATATCAACGCGTTTATAAATATAGCTATCTCTATCACTTATAGGATTAACGTTTATAACAGATTTAATAAATTGTAATATTAAGTATCCTAAATATTTACCTTTACTATAAAAATCATTAATATTCGGAAACACATCCATCGTTAATGTTGATTTTACATGTTCAAATGTTCCGTATCTTACCTTATTTTTTAAATATTTTAAAGCATCTTCTTGAGTATATATATAATATTCATTGCTATCATTATCTGTATACGAATTGCTTAAAATAGAAGGTCTAATAAAATCTTCAAAAAAATGTAAATCATTTTTGTCTAATTTATTTCCAAATATAGTATTAAATATTTCCTTATCACTTTCAATACCAAATGCTCTAAATAATATGAATAATGGTATTTTTCCATTGAAAGATGGTAATGATACGTGAATTGAACCATATAGATTTTTTTTAGAATTAATATAATTAATTTTAACTTCATCATTACCATACGCATCTATACGCGGTGTTTCAACATAATAAAACTCAACAGAACGCGGAGCTAATGCTCCTCTATCTGCTACACATCTTATAACTCCCTTGTAACTGAAACCATCATCATCATCCGTTAATTTAGAAACAAATAACTTATTGGTCACTATTTTTTCTTGTGCGATAATTACTTTTTCTTTACCATCAATTATAAAATATCCACCAGTATCATAAGGACATTCTCCAAGTTGCCTCAATATATTAGAACCTTGATTTTTAAGAACGCAAATATCACTATGTAACATGATAGGTATGCTACCGATAGCTACATTATTAAATGTTTTATTATATGTCCGCCCTTTATCATCTGTAGTTATTCTAATAAAAACTTTAGCGAACAAATGTGTTTCATATGTTAAATTTCTCATTCGCGCGTCATTTGGAGTTATTAATTTTGGAGTTCCGTTTTCATAAGTTATCGGTCTATCTACAAATATTTCGTCTCCATTTTCACCACCAACATAAACATCAACTTTCATAATAACATTTTGGTTATCATCATATTTAATCATAGTAATTGGATTATAAGATTTTATTATATAAGGTATCTGGGACTTAACAAAATCCCTATAGCTATCTAAATGATGTCCCGTAAATGGATATTTATGGTCTTTAAAATATAAATCTAATATATCCCATTCGCTATTAATCATACTTTTCCTATTATATTGTATTATTATCTATAAATAAATTATTTCTATAATTATTAATTTACAAGATTATACCCTAAATCATAAACTAATATTTTTCCACTAACTGGGTCTATTATTAAGCTGTTGGGAATTTTAGCTTTTTTGTCTAATATTTTTATAGGTATAGTATCGCGCAATTGGTTATTTCCTTGCTCTGTAGCATATATATTTATATTATTTAATTCTCCTTTAATATATCTATTTTTGTAATCCTTCATGTTTTTATATTCGGCACCATCTACTATTTTAATAAAATTGTCATTATTATATAGTGATAAAAATCCGGCATCACTAAATTTTATATTGAACTTTTCATTGAAAGATTTAAAAGGGACATAATTAACACCAAATTGAGATACATCATCGCTTCTTATAATATCACCTTCATTTAAAACATATTCATTTGTTAATAAAATATCACCCCAAGGCATATAATGAAATATATCTTTATTTTCTTTAAATAAATCGTCATTTAAGTTGAGTTTATACATAACAAAAGTATATTCTGGAATACCTGGAATATTTCCATTTCTTTTAGCTAAATCTTTTAAAATATTATTATTAAAAACTTTAGAATATTCATGCGCGGCTTTACCAGGTTCATTATATATTTTAGAACGTGCTTCAGAAACAGATGTTTTAATTAATGATTCAAGAGAACCACTAAAAGCATCATCGTCGGGTTCTTTGCCAGCGTCTATTTTTTTGTTATTTTTAATCTCAGATTTATATTTCTTTTCCATTAATTCTATAGCTTTTTTTTCATAATCATCCTTCTTTTTTATTGCTTTATCCCCGTCTTCACCTTCTCCAGAACCACTATCATCAAACATATATTTGCTATAATTTTTTGTTTGTAAACATTTAGATGGATAATATGGTGATTTACTTTCCGAATTTTTATCCATTTCAGCAGAATCATTAGAGTATTTTGGAACTATTTCATCAAAATCTTCTCTACCCGTAGATACACAACCCATATTAGCACAGCTTTTTTCCAATTCTAAAAACAAAAAATCATCGACTAAATTATCTTTATTTTTTTTTGCGGCCTGTCCTTCCCTTTTAACTCTTTTTTTTTCGGATTGCATATAATAAGCTTTTTTTCCTATTTTATCAATATAATCAGAAATATAATCCTTATTATTTTGAATTATTCTAAAATATTTAGATTTATTATTAACTAAATAATTCATCCATCTATTATGTCTAGAACAAGAATCCAGTGACGGAAAATATGAATACATATCCTTAAATTTACCTCGTGTAATTTTCATTAAATTAGGTATATATATTACTACCTTATAATTTCCTTGAAATGTATATTTAATTAATGATGTATCTTTGAAATTTGCTTGACTTTCCCTTAATTTATTAGAAAGCTCTTTGTTTTTAATAAGCTTTAAAAATGTTTTTATACTATTCGCATTTTCATCATTTAAATCTTCTTCTATTATCTTTGCTATCATTACATATATAGGTAATGGTATTTTGTCTCCATAAGTAAATTTTAGTTTTTTTTGTAATCCTTTTAAATTATTTAAAATACCAGTTTTAATATCATCTATTTTAGAAGTAAATTCATCACAATATATATTATCATTTATATAATCTTTATTATTATATTCATTATATGTCATATGTATACATCTTTGAAATAGTAAAAATTTTTTTTTATTATATTCATTAGGATCTAATGCTTTGTTACATTCTTGATAAGTATTATCTCCGCTACATTTATTCCCTTTTACATTTTTATAAATAAGCATTATACTATTTATTTTATATATATATAATATATTTGATGGATAAACTCATAGACTCGGCGGCTTTTAATAATAGTGATTATGAAATAGCTTCAATTTTATACGAGTTATTTAAAGATGATTTTAGATATGTTGATAATAACTGGGAATATTATGAAAATAATATTTGGATTATTGATAATAAAAATAATAAACTTAAAGATGTATTAAAGAATAAAGCCTGCTCTTGTTTTATAAATCGCTCAATATTTTGGGCAGAAAAAACACAGCAAATTAATAGTATAGAAGATATTATGTCCACAAAATTATTATTTATAGGTACAAATTTTAAAAATGAGAAATATATATCTAACATTATTAAAGAGTGTAAGCAATTTTTTATTAATGATTAAAATATTAAATGATACAGATATTTTGTATAAAACTATTTCAAAAGCTTATAAAAAAGAAGACATTTTTAATAAAATACATGAATCAGATATATCACTTATTAAAAATAAGGTATACAATATATTAAACGAATCAAAATCTTCATTTAAATGGGGTTTTTGCTTAAATTATTTAAATACATGTGATAAGTTATATAAAATATTTTATAAAAATATTACTTTTAATATATTACATCGTGGCAATTTAAGTAATGTTATTAAAAAAGATGCTTTTAAAAATATTTATCGTATCCATCTAACTACAAAAATATTAAACATGAATGAAAAGTATGAATATTATATTATTACATATTCTGGAAAAAGGAAATTGCCCGCGAAAAATAATATAATAAGTGCTAATAATATTAATGGTGGTTTTACATATAATGATATTAATATTGTATATATAGTTAGATACGAAGATTATGAAAAGGTAATAATACACGAATTACTACATCATAATAAATATATAGATAATCGTTCGTGGAATAGTAGCGATATTAATAAGCTAAAAAAATATTTCAACATTCATGAAAATACAATATTATTGCCTAATGAAGCAGTTGTAGAAGTATTCGCGTGTTTATTGAATATTATATTTAAATCTTTAGAAGATGGCAGAAATTATAAAGAATTGTTAAAGATAGATCAGCGTCATAGTTTAATTTTAACAAGAAAACTTTTACGATTTCAAGGCGATAAAAAATGGTGTGAAAAAAGCAGTAGTTTCTGCTATATAGTTTTTAAAACAGTTTTTTATGTATATATTAAAGAGTTTTTAAAAGAGTTCTCTCGCGACAATAGCATTACTAATATTATTAATTTTTTATTTAAATATTTTCCAAAAACTATTAAAAAAGCCGAAAAATATGATAGTTTAATTAAAAATAAATCATTAAAACTCACAGCATTTTAAATACAAATATTAAAATAGCCTATTTCAATAA
>Ga0222713_10005802_pt1 | contig 11894 bp, 11 predicted proteins | sample C33_649DmetaG_FD_165061 | JGI IMG/M metagenome (GOLD analysis project Ga0222713, IMG submission 165061) | Estuarine water microbial communities from San Francisco Bay, California, United States - C33_649D | ecosystem: Environmental > Aquatic > Marine > Unclassified | place: USA: California...
GGAGAGCCCCCGGAGGTCGCGGAGGGCCTTGGTAAGTTTGTCGGTGAGGTTGGCGAACACGGAAGTCGGGGACTGAGAGTATGGAGTATCGAGTATGGAGTCTCGGGGGACTGCCTAAGGGGAGGGAGTAAAGGCGGTCGGGAATGGAGTATCGAGTATAGAGTAGGGTGAAAAGGGCTTCCCCCGCCCAAAATGCAGACTTCTGCCACGGCTGACTACGAACGGTCGGCGGAAAGCCTTTCCCGGTCCTGCCTCATGCGGATAACGCCCCCTATGAGTCGTCCCAGTTCTTCGGCCAAGGCCCGGAACTTAGCGACATCCTCTTGGCTGACCGCTCCGATTTCATGGGAGATCTCCATCTGAGTCTCGAGTTCCGCAAGGGATGCCCGCGCGATGACTATGAAGCGTAGCGATTCCTTGTTGGTGCTCCGCTCGTCGCCTTCGGCGATGTTAGAGGCGATGGAAATGGCCGCACGGGTCATCTGGTCGCAAAGCGTGTATTTTCGCGAAAGACCGGGAGTTTCGCAGAGGCGATAGGTCGAGACAGCCATCAGCTTGGCTTTTTGCCAGACGAGCAGATCGCGATAGGTCTTAACTTGGCCGAGGGGTGTGGAAGGTTTCATCGCAATCATTGAAGGGGCGAGCAGGGCGCGGTCACCTCCTGCCTCGTCGGCTATTGCCTGAAGGGTGTCACCCCCTTATGCCCCTGGCATTAACCCTATACTCGATACTCCATACTCGATACTCAGCGAAGTCCGCCACTTGCCTTCCTTTCGTTTTCCCCTCTTCTTCGCCTCATGGAAATCCTCATCATGGGCTGCGGCACGTCGCAGGGCTGTCCCTTGCCCGCCCATGACAATCCGGGGCTGGATCTGAAGAACGAGCGCAACTGGCGGGCCCGGACGAGCATCCATGTCGTCATCGAGGGCCACCATGTGCAGGTCGACGCCGCGCCGGAGTTCCGGACGCAGTGCCTGAAGTATGACGTCCGTGAGGTCGACACGTTCATCCTCACCCATGGTCATGCCGATCACGTCCTGGGCATGGACGACCTTCGTCAGTTCTGCACCAACAAGGGCGGGGCGGCCATCCCGGTCTACTCCACCGAAGTCGGCCTCGAGCGTATAAAGGCAATCTTCCCCTATGCCGTCGGCAAGCCGCAGGCCTCGGGCTACGTGTCGCTGGGGCTCAATCTCATGCCGTCCAAGCTGATTCTTCCCGGAGGCGGCATCATCCGTTCGACGCTCCTGCCGCATGGCAATGAATCGACGTTGGGTCTCGTCTTCGAAGAGCCTTCGACGGGCGCGAAGTTCGCCTATTACACCGATTGCCGTGCCATGACGGAGAAGTCGCTCGAGCTGGGCGAGCACGCGGACCTCGCGATCCTCGACGGACTGCGCCCGAATCCGCACCCGACGCACATGACCGTCGACCAGGCCTGCCAGGCGGCGCACGAGCTGCGCGCCAAGCGGGCTTTGCTCACGCACATGACTTTCCAGATCGATTACGCGACGTATACCGAGCAGCTGCAGCAGACCCATCCGAAGGTCGGCCTCTGCTACGACGGCTTGCGGATCGAGCTCGGCGCCTGAGCAGGCACGAAAAAGGGCGCCGGTCGGGCGCCCTTTTTCGTGCTCTGAGCCAGGCTCAGAGTTCGGTGATGACGATGTTGCGGAACCAGCAGGGGTCGCCGTGCTCGGTGAGCATCAGCTTGCCCTGGCCGGGGCCGAAGCCCTGCTTGTTCTTGAATTTGCTCTTCGCAATGGCGGCCTTCCACTCGTCGGACTTCGTGTCGGCCGAGGAGCTCAGCTTGCCGTTGAGGTAATGCTCGATCTTGCCATCCTTCACCACGATGCGGCTCTGGTTCCATTCGCCGATCGGCTTCTTGGCCTTGTCCTTGGCGGAGTCGACGAGGTCGTAGATCGAGCCCGTGTTGTGGCTGCCGCCGCGGAGGCCGTCGGGGTGGCCGTCGTCGTCGATCATCTGGTATTCGATGCCGAGCCACTCGCCCTTACCCTTGGCGTCCTTGATGTTGGTGACCCAGTACTTGATGCCGTTGTTGCCCTTGGCTTCGAGGCGCCATTCCCAGGTCAGTTCGAAGTTCGCGTATTCCTTCTTCGAGATCAGGGCGCCCGTGCCCTTCTGGGCGACGAGACGGATGACGCCGCCTTCTTCGGTCTGCCAGCCGCCGGCGGGAGCGCCGCCGTTGAGGTCGGTGAAGTCGGCTAGGGTGAGGGTGGCCTTGTCGCCGGCCAAGAGGGTGCCGGTGGCGAGCAGGGCGAGGAGGAGGGATTTCATAGGGAGACTTTGTTTATGGGAAGTATTCCGGCAGATTTGAAGTCCTTTATCAGCGATCAGGGGATGACCTTGAGTTCCTTGAGCCAAAGCAGGGATTCCGCCTGCCACTTGTCCCAGGAGGGGCCCTTGTAGCCGTTGAGGCCGTGGCCGCCGTTGGGGAGTTCGACGAGGCGGGTCGGCAGGCCGGCCTTCTTCTGGGCTTCGAAGAACATGCGGCTGTTCTCGATATCGACGACCTTGTCATCGAGCGCGTGCGCGAGGAACGCCGGCGGGGTGCCGGCCTTCACGTGCTTCTGCGTCGAGAAATATTCCGGGAGGTCGGCGGCCGGCGTTTCGCCCATCAGGTTCTTCTTCGAGCCGCGGTGGACGCCGACGTCCATGCTGATGACCGGATAGATCAGGATCGAGAAGTCCGGGCGGCTGCTTTCGCCAGTCACGGCGTTGGGCGCGCGGGTCTCGACGGACTCGAAGTGCACGGTCGCGGTGGAGGCCAGGTGGCCTCCGGCCGAGAAGCCGATGATGCCGACCTTCTTCGGGTCGATCTTCCATTGCGAAGCGTTGGCGCGCACGGTGCGAATCGCCTGCTGGGCGTCGAGGAGCGGCACGTAAGGACGTCCGGCCGGGAGACGGTATTCGAGGACGATGCCGGCGATGCCATGGCTATTGAGCCAGGCAGCGATGCCGTGGCCTTCCCCCTTGGTCACCAAGCCGCCGTAGCCGCCGCCGGGGCAGATCACGATCGCCGCGCCGTTAGGCTTCTCGGGCAGGTGTACGGTGATCTTCGCCTTAGAGGAGTCGGAGAACTTACCGTCACCTTCGGGCGCATCGCCCGGCCAGAGCGGCAGGGTTTCCGCGGCAAAGGCGGAAGCGGTGAGCGCGAGGAGGGCGAGAAGGGCGAGGAGACGCGTCATTGCGAGTATGGAGTATTGAGTATGGAGTATGGAATATAACGCAGGGGAGGGAAGGCTCTAGGTAGGGTCACGACGGCGTCGTGACCTAGCTGCAGAGGGTAGGGGCACGTTTTATCGTGCCCTTCATGTCAGGAGGGCGCGGCGGAGCCACGCCCCTACCTTCCGGGCACAAAAAAGCCCCGGGGGTCCGGGGCTTTGGTTGGCTAGCCTGACGGCTTACTTGCCGAAGCCAGCGGAAGGCTTGCCGTCGGCTTCTAGCTTGCCGGCGGACCAGAGCACCGCGCGGGCGACGAGGTCGAGGTAACGGGCGTCTTCGACGGTGGCGTTGTTGTGGCCGATCGTGGTGCTGAAGATGCGGGTCTTCTTCGGGCCGAACTCGTTGGTCCAGGCGACGATGGCGTTCGCTTCGGAGGCCGGGGTGACCTTGCCCTTCTTATCCTTCTTCTCCGGGACTTTCTGCAGGCCCGTGGCGAGGGTCTTGGCGCCCAGGATCTGAACGTTGTTGTAGAGCTCTTCGTTGATCGTGGTCCAGTCAGCGAGACCGGTCGTGACCGGGTGGGACTTGTCGGTGAAGGTGATGGCGATCGGCTGCTGCGGGCCATGGCCGGTGGACTGCAGGCCAAGCATTTCGTACCAGCTGGCGTTGTCGGCGCCGGCCTTCACCGGCTCCTTGAAGCTGCCCCAGCGGTAGCTGTGCATGGCGCAGTGAAGGTTCACGGCGGGCAGGCCGTTCTTGTGGGCGTTGACGATGTTGGCGACATAGGCCTGGTCGGTGATGTCGGCGGCGCACTCGTCATGGACGACCACGTCGAAGTTCTTGCCCCAGTCCGGGCTCTTGAAGAGCTCGAAGAGCGGCTTGGTGGACTTGGTCGGATCGTAGGCGACTTCGACCACGGCGTTCACGCGGGCTTCGATGCCTTTCTTCAGGACTTCTTTCTGCGTGGCGTAATCGTGGCAGCAGCCGCCGGCGACGACGAGGACGCGCAGGGGCTTCTGCTCGGCGGCGAGCGTGGAGGTCAGGCCGACGAGGGCGGTCAGCGCGAGGAGGGTGCGGAGTTTCATGGGGTATCTGAGATAAAGGGGGTCAGGGGGTCGGCGGGCAAAAGAAAAACCTACTTCTTGGGTTTCGGGGTCGGCTTCGGGGCGGTCAGGGCCTTCTTGGTGTCGGCGATGGCGGTCTTGGCCAGTTCGTCGGGAATGGGCTGGCCTTCGACGAAGGCGTAGAGGGCTTCCTTCTGCTTCTCGGTCAGCGGATGTTCTTCCTTAGGCGGCATGACATCCCCCGCGTTACGACCCAAGAAGACGCGGGCCAAGAGCATGCTGTCGTTCGGCTGGCCGATGACGAAGGCTAGGTTCTTGCCGCCCTTGAGCGCGGCTTCGAGGGTGTCGAGGCGCAGTTTTCCTTTCTCCTTCTTAGGTCCGTGGCACGACACGCACTGCGCGTCGAACATCGGCTGGACGACCTTGGCGTAGTCCGCCTTCTGCGCCGGCGTGAGCGGCTTGATCGGTTCGGGTTTCTTCTTCGGGGCCGTCGGCGCGGCGAACGCGCAGGCGGCGAGGAGCAAGGGTAGCAAAGAGCGCATCAGGTTATTTCTTCGGGGCCTGCTTGGGCGCCTTGGTCGCGGCGATGGCGGCCTTGGCGACGTCGTCAGGGATGGGCTTGCCTTCGATGAAGAGGGCGAAGGCCTGCACCTGATCCTTCGTGAGCGGGTTGCCTTCGGTCGGCATGAATTCTTCGTCCGAAGGGTCGAGCGTCACGCGCACGTGCATGAGGCTCTTCTGCAGGTCGCCGGCGACGAAGGCCGCGCCTTCCGAGCCGCCCTTCTTGAGGGCTTCGAGCGAATCCATGCGGAGCTTGCCTTTGACCTTCTTGGCGCCGTGGCACTCGACGCAGTGGGCCTCGAGGATCGGAGCGATGACCTGCGCGTAGTCGTCCCGCTTGGCGCCGGGTGCGACGTCGATCACGACCTTGTCCGGACGCGGGGAGGCGACCTTGTTAGGTTGGAAGGGGAAGCCTTCTTCGTGGACGATCTCGCCGCCGACGTGCGCGGCGAAGCTCATCACCCCGATGGCCACGACTTGGCTGGCCAGACGCACCGTAAAAGACTGCGAGAGCAGCAGGCTGGCCAGTCCGGCGAAGGCGGAGGCGGCGATGCCGCCCCAAAGATGCAGTTCGATGGCTTCGCCGGCGAAGCCATTGAAGTGCGCGTGCAGGATGCCGCAGAGGACGGCGCCCCAGGTGCCGACGGCGGAGAAGACGGAAAGGCGACGCACGGTCGCGGTGGCCTGTTCGTGGCGTTCAAAGAATTCGAACATCGGCACGATGAGCAGCACCGCGGCCGGGATGTGCAGGGCGAGGATGTGGAAGTTGCCGAGGATGGACAGGATGGCCGGGCCGCGCTCCGTGCCGTCGGGGGGGAGGAGGAAGGCCAGCGCGGCCAGGAGGAGATTGGCGGCGACGACTAGGACGGAGGCCTGTCGGAAGGTCAGGGCGTGCAGGCGTTCTTCGATGCGGTGAAGGGGCGTCATGGGACGGAAAGGGGTCTGGGTGGTATGGAGTCGCTTCGGGGTGGGGTCAAACGCAAGCGACCGCGCTTACGCCCTCCTATTTAGACACAAAAAAAGCCCGCGGGTTGCCGCGGGCTTTTCGTCAGCAAGCCGTAGGGCTTACTTGGCTTCGATGAAGGCCTTGACCTTGGCGACCTGCTCCTTGGTGAGGGGCGGGTTCTTCTCGTGGGACTTCTTCGGGGGCATGGCCATGTCGTCGTCGGGGCTGGTCGCGGCGAGGTTGATGGTCTTGTAGAGGGAGCTCTTGGAGACGTCGCCCCAGGTGATGCCTTCGCCCAGTTCCTTGCCGCCCTTGACGACCGAGGCGAGGCTGGAGGAGTCGAAGCCGGACTTGACCTTGCCGTTCTTGGCCTTCTTCGGGTCGTGGCAGTTGGCGCAGCTCTTTTCGAGGATCGGAGCAATGTCGGCCTTGAAGGCGGCTTCGTGGTCGACGGCGGCGAAGGCCGAGGAGGCGGAGAGGAGGGTGAGGAGGGCGAGGGTACGCATGGGTGTATTAAGGTAACACCAGCCAAAGCGAAAAGTTGCCCGCTGGGGAGCAAAAAGTGGCCTATTCGCGGACAGCCCACACCCGGCAGGCCTCCTGCATCCGGGTCGGGACGAAGGCTTCCACCCGGGTTCCTTCGGCCAAGGCCTTGGAATGGATGATCGTAGCCCCGGCGTGCAGCTTGGAGAGCATCGCATACTGGTCGTGGGGGATGAGTAGGGTCATATGCTCATCCCGGCTGGCGGCGCACTCCTCGAGGCGTTGGAGCAGGGCCGGCAGGCCTTCCCCGGTCTTGGTGCTGATCAGCTTGGCGTCCGGGTAAGCGGCCAAGGCCTGGGCGCGTTCGACCTCGTCGCAGAGGTCGGCCTTGTTGAGGACGGTGATCACCGGACGGTCGCCGGCGCCGATCTCGGTCAGCACCTGCAAGGTCGTCTCGGCGTGCTTGTCGCGTTCGGGCGAGCCTAGGTCGATGACGTGTACCAGGAAGTCCGCCTGGACGGCTTCTTCGAGCGTGGCCTTGAAGGCTTCGACGAGACGGTGCGGGAGGCGGCGCACGAAGCCCACCGTGTCGGTCAGGAGCAACGCCCGGCCGGAGGGCAGGGCGAGGCGACGCGTGGTCGGGTCGAGCGTGGCGAAGAGCTTGTTCGCCGCGAGCACCTCGGAGCCGGTGAGCTTGTTGAGCAGCGAGGACTTGCCGGCGTTGGTGTAGCCGACGATCGAGAAGGTCGGCAGCGGGACACGCTTGCGCTGTTTACGCTGCGTGGCGCGCTGGGCGACGACTTCCGCCAGGTCGCGACGGACCTTGGCGATCTTGTCGCGGATCTTGCGCTGGTCCATCTCCAGCTGGGTCTCGCCGGCGTCGCGCTGCATCGTCCCGCCGCCGCGCTGGCGGTCGAGGTGGGACCAGAGGCGCTTCAGGCGCGGCAACATCTGCTGCAGCGCGGCGAGCTCGACCTGGAGGACGGCCTCGCGGGTCTTCGCGCGGGTGATGAAGATATCGAGGATGATCTCCTGGCGGTCGATGGCGCGCAGTTTGGCGTCTTTCTCCCAGTTGCGCTGCTGCGCGGGCGTCAATTCGTCGTCGAAGATGATCAGGCCGCATTCCTTGTCGCGGGCCAGTTGGGCGATCTCCTGCAGCTTGCCGGAACCGACGAGCGTGCGCGGGTTCTCCTCGCGCAGTTTGGCGATGATCGAACCGCGGATCTCGACGCCGACGTTGCCCACGAGTTCGTGGAGCTCGTCGAGCAGGAGCTGGGCTTCCTCTTCGGTGTCGTCCGGGCGCTGCAGACCGACCAGGATCGCGCGGTTGGAGCGGGCGATGACCTCGGGGTCGAAAGGGTCGAGCGGCTTTTCTTTTTTGTCTTCGGATTCGTCGGACACGTGGCGTAATGAAAAGGGGAAGCCGACTTTGGGCACTCAGGTGGAGCAGGCGAGATAAGATTCGGGTGGCAGGTGGCGGCCCCGGGTGGCAGGTCGCAGGATCTCTATTCCCGCCACCCGTAACCTGAGGCCGCCACCTGCCACCCGGAACGTTGTCTCTGCCTTACTGGCCGAATTCCACCCAGTCTACGTTCATCAGGCCGCCGCCCTTCTTGGGATTCGTGAGCACCAGGTAGACGTCGTGGCGGCCAGGCGTGGGCGTGAGCTTCGCCTTGTTCTCCGTGAACTTGCCCCAGTCGCCGGTGTGGGCGATGTCGACGGTCGCGACGATCGGGCCGGTCGGCGAATCCAGGCGGACTTCGATCTGGCTGCCCTTGGCGCCCCCGCCGACGGAGGCGTTGACCTTGATGGCCTTGGTGTCGGCGAGGTTCAGGTTGGCGAACTTGAGCGTCGCGCCGTGCTGCGTGGAGCCGATGGCCTTACCGGTGTTCTTGCCGCCGGTGATCTCGGCGGTCTCGGCTTCGACGCGACGGTGGCGGAGTCGCACGACGCCCTTGCCGGTCAGCGGTCCGGCGGCGCCGGCGCCGGCGTCGGTGACGACGGCTTCAAGGAGCAGGGTGCCGGGCTTGTTGTCCTTCGGCGCGGTCAGCTGGCCTTCGAGGCCGCGGGTGAGGGTAGGCCCGCCTTTGCCCTTCTCGAGGGCGAGCATCCAGCGAAGCATGATGGCGACTTCGTCCTCGGTGTGCTGCGGGTGGGCGAGCATCGGAATCTGGCCCCAGACGCCGCTGCCGCCGAGGCGGATCTTCTGGTTGAGGAGGTCGTCGGCGCCGGGCTGCTTGCGGTATTTGTCGGCGATGGCGACGAACGACGGACCGACGAGCTGCGTCTCCACGGCGTGGCAGTTGAAGCAATCGCTCTGGCGCATCAGCGAGAGGCCCGGGTCGACCGCCACGGCCTTGCCGTCGGCGGGGAGGAAGGCGGAGGTCACCAGCGTGCGCGCGGCGAATTCGGCGGGCTTGGCTTCGGAGGTGCCGTCCTCGGCGTCCTGCGCGGCGACCTTGAAGTCGAGCGGCTTGCCGGGCGTGAAGAAGTCTCCGTCCTGCGGGGCGAGGAAGCGGACCGTCGGCATGGTGTTGCCGACCACGACGGGGGTCGTGCGCGTCACGGAGCCGCCCTGACCATCGGTGACGGTGAGTTCGACGTTGAAGTTGCCGGCGGTCTCGAGGGCCACGGTCAGCTCTTCCCCTTCGCCGAGCTTTTTGTCGCCGGGCTGGAGCTTCCAGGCGTAGCTGAGCTTGCCGCCGTCCAGGTCGCGCGACCCCTTGGCGGAGAGCGTCGTCTTGAGCGGAGCGGCGCCGGCGGGAGCCGACACGGCGAGCTTGGCGACGGGCTGCAGGTTGCCGCGGACGTAGGAGATCTTGAGCAGCGCGGAGTCCGGGTTGACGCCCCAGGTGTCGCCGTAATCGAGCAGGTAGAGGCAGCCGTCCGGACCGAAGGTCGCGTCGACCGGTCGGCGGAGGATCGTCGCGCCGTTATCGATGAGGGCCTGCTGCTTCTTGCGCTGCTCGTCGGTGTTCGCGGTCACGAAGGCCGTGGGCGCGAAGGCTTCGAGACCCTTGAGGTCGGAGTTGGCGTCGAGGCGGGCCCACTTGATGAACGGACGCTGCCAATCCCAGAAGAGCAGGGAGCGGTCGAAGTGCTTCGGGAAACCATTGGTCTGGTCGTAAGACTCCTGCCAGTAGAAGACCGGGCCCGCGCAGGCGGTGCGGCCGCCTTCGCCGAGTTCCGGCCACTGTTCGGACACCGCGTAGGGCCAGTAGAGGAAGGCCGGGACGGCGGGCGGGAGTTCGACGAGGCCGGTGTTGTTGCGGCTCTTGTTGAGCGGGGCCTTCGGGTCGAACAGCGCGCCGACCTTCTCGGTCGCGTAGTCATATTCCGCGTAAGGGAAGTTGTTGCCGACGAAGAGCGGGTAGCCGTGGTTACCGGCCTTCTTAGCCTGGTTGATCTCGTCGTAACCGCGGGAGCCGCGGGGGCCGTCGACGCGCGCATCGGGGCCGACTTCGCCCCAGTAGACATAGCCGGTCTTCGGGTCGATGCTCAGGCGCCACGGATTGCGGGTGCCCATCGCGAAGATCTCCGGCCGGGTCTTCGGCGTGCCGGGCTTGAAGAGGTTGCCTTCCGGGATGCTGTAGGTCGCGTCATCATGGACGCGGATGCGGTTCACCTTGCCGACGAGGGTGTTGGTGTTGGCCGACGTGCGCTGGCCGTCCCACGGCTCCTTGCCGGGGCGCTGGTCGAGCGGCGCGTAGCCCTTGCTGTCGCCGAACGGGCTGGTGTTGTCGCCGGTCGAGAAAAACAGGCAGCCATCCGGGCCGAACTTCAGCGTCGCGCCGTGGTGGCAGCACTGCAGGCGCTGCTCTTCGTATTTCAGGATCAGCTTCTCGCTGCCGGCGACGAGCTGGTCGTCCTTCACCTGGAACCGCGAGAGATACTGGCCTTCGAAACCGACGGGCGAGTAGATCAGGTAGATCCAGCCGTTCTGCGCGAACTTCGGGTCGAGGGCGAAGGCGAGGAAGCCGTTCTCCTGCGACTTGAAGATCTCCATCTCGGCGACGAGCTTCACGCGCTTCGTCTTCGGGTCGTAGATCTTGAGGGCGCCGGCGTACTCGTTGAACCAGAGGCGGCCGTCGGGGGCGAACTCGAGGTGCATCGGCTGCGGCAGGCCGGTGAGCAGCGTCTCGGTCTGGAAGCGCACGTCCTCAGGCAAGGCGTCGGCGGCGCGGGTGGCCGGGGCGGCGGCGAGCAGGGCGGCGCCGAGGAGGGAAAGGAGGCGGACAGGGGTAGAAGCCATGGGAGGGTGACCTTGGAGCAGGGATGGGGTTCCCGCAGGGTTAGGAAAAGCGGCGGGAGGGCAAGAGGGGAGCGAACCCTTAGGGAGTATCGAGTATGGAGTATCGAGTATAGGGGGTATGAACGGCCGCCGTATGGTGGCCGAGGGTAGGGGCACGGCTACGGCGTGCCCGTGGGGTGGTGCGCCATGGCACCAAACAAAACGTCCGCCAAGGGGCGGACGTCGTAGGGGCTTTGGATTTCGCTCAGATCAACCCGAGCTGCATCTTGCCGTCCTCGGAGATCATGGTCTGGGTCCAAGGCGGATCCCAGACGATGTCGACGCGGGCCTGGTTGATGCCCGGGACGCCGAGCACGCGATTACGGGCGTCTTCGGCGATGACGGGTCCCATGCCGCAACCAGGGGCGGTCAGCGTCATGGCGACGACGACGCTATGGCGGTCAGGCGAATTGTCCAAGGGCTCGACCTTGAGCGAGTAGACCAGGCCGAGGTCGACGATGTTCACGGGAATTTCCGGATCGAAGACCTTCTTGAGACTGTCCCAGACGGCTTCGTCGGAAGGCTTACCCTTGTGTCCGGGGTGTTCGGCCGTGCCGACGGAACCGTAGGCGTCGGTCTTGCCTTCGTTCTCCGTGGCGTCGGTCGGCACCTGCTCGCCGAGCGCATCGGCGTCGGAGCCTTTGATGCGGAACATGCCCGTGTCGCAGACGACGGTGAAGTTGCCGCCGAGGCGATGGGTGATGGTCACCTTGGTGCCCGCGGGGAGCACGGCGGGTTCGCCGGCGGGGATGACCGTCGCCTGCACGTCGCGCGCGAGGACGCGGTCGTGGGGGCTGGGCGTGTGGCGCTGGCCGGTGGTGTCTTCGCTCATGTTCAGGCTTGGTGGAATTTGAGGCGGAGCATCTCGCGCACCGCGGCGCTGGCTTCTTCGTGGCCGACTTTGGCGAGGACTTCCTCGAGGAAGCCCTGCGCGAGCAGTTCCTGGGCGACGGCGAGCGGGATGCCGCGGGCGCGCAGGTAGAAGAGCTCGGCGGGGTCGATCTGGCCGGTCGTCGCGCCGTGCGAGCACTTCACGTCGTTGGCTTCGATCTCGAGGCCGGGGAGCGAATCCGCTTCGGCGTCCGGCGAGAGCAGGAGGTTGCGGTTGGTCTGGTAGGCGTCGGTGCGCTGGGCGTCCGGGGCGACCTTGATCAGGCCCGAGAAAATCGTGCGCGCCTTGCCGAGCAGGGCGTTCTTGAACAGCAGGTCCGACTTCGCGTGGCCGGCGGCGTGGATCTGCAGGGTGCGCTGGTCGAATTCCTGTTCGCCCGTCGCGACCGAGATGCCGAAGAGGCTGACGTCGGCGCCGGGACCGTCGATGCGTACGCAATTCTCCAGCCGCGCGCGGCGGGAGCCGACGGCG
>Ga0222713_10005804_pt1 | contig 11891 bp, 10 predicted proteins | sample C33_649DmetaG_FD_165061 | JGI IMG/M metagenome (GOLD analysis project Ga0222713, IMG submission 165061) | Estuarine water microbial communities from San Francisco Bay, California, United States - C33_649D | ecosystem: Environmental > Aquatic > Marine > Unclassified | place: USA: California...
CGAAGCGCGGCGTAGAACTTGAGCGCGCCGACGAGCGCGACGCACTGCGCATCGACCGGGACGTTCAACAGTTCGCACGTCGCGCGCGCGAGCGCTCGACATTGCTTTTCGCGCTCGCGTTGCGCGGGCGTGAACGCGTTCGCGGTCGTCATCGTCGTCGATGGATGGCGTCGAGACCTGACGCTCGAGCGACACCGAGCGACGACGGGGGCGCGATTTCGCGAGGAATGTCATCAGCGCGCGACTCGTCGTCGACGCGACGCGACGCGTGCGAGGAAACGTTGGAAAAAAAATGAACGGCATTTTTTACCACCGCGTCGTCGTCATCGCGCGCGCGATCGCGCGTCGGCGACCACGTTCGGCGCGATCGCGACGTTATTTCGCATTCGACGGTGAAAAGCTATTTAAAGTGCACCGATGGAGCGATGACGAGCGATCGCGAATTCGCGCGTCATTTCGCGCATGGAAACGAAAAGTTTCGACGCGAAACGCACGAAAGGAAACGAACGGTTGTCGCGCGCGCGTGTGCGATCGCACGCGCGCGATCGAAAGGGAAAAAGCGAGGGGTGGATAGGAGAGGTGACGGTTCGCGCGCCGGTTCGCGCGCGCGAACGAGCGCGAGGCGCGAACGAGCGGAGGATATGGGCGAGCGCGCACACACGAGAGCGGTGATAGATGACAGAGAGGGACCGCCGATGAGGGTGAAAATAGCCACCGCCGGGGCGATGTCGTCGGGGAAGACGGCGCTCGTACGACGGTTCTTCGTCGAGGCGCGAACGCGCGCCGGGGAGGACGCGAGCGCGAGCGATTGGCGCGCGACGCCGACGATTGGGATGGATTTCGGCACCATGCGCATCGATTGCGACAAATATTCGCTCGATAGCAAATCAATGGACGATTCACGGGCGACGAATGTGGCTAAAGTCGTGCGAGGATGTTTCTTTGACCCGAGCGGCGCCGAAGCGCACGCTCCGTGCCGCCGAGAAGCCTATCGCGACGCCGATGGCATCGTTCTCGTCATCGACACTCACCGTCGCGCATCTGAGATCGAACTCGAAGGTATAATTCGAGAGATCGCATCGGCGCGCTCTGAATCACTCGTGGACGCCGTTCGCGTCCTCGTCGTCCGCGCCAAGACGCGTTCGGCTCCGGCTCGCCCGTCCCGCGCCGCCGCCGCCTCCGAGCTCCCGCTCCAAGACCCCGACTCCGAGCTCGCGCTCCTCCGACACCGCCTCAATGCGATATCCCTCCAAATGCGAGCGAATACCGCGGAGAAACACCGCGAAATCGTGCGTTTCGTCACCGAATCTGACGTCCCCGAAGGCGAGTCGGTTACATTCCAACATCTCGCCCCCGCGCGTTCTCCTCGCGCGCGCATCATCGACACCGACGCCTCCACCGGTCTCAACGTCCTCAGCGCGTTCGCCGCGCTCGCATCGACGATCGTCACCGATCGCGCGCGCGCGCGCGTTCGTCGATGATGGGTCAATCGTCCATCATTAAACGCGCGCGCCGCGCGGCCGCCGCCGCCGCGCGTGTAAACCCTTATCCGCGCCCCCGCGACGGCACTGCGTGACGCGCGTTCTATCGACGATGTTTGCCTCGAGCGCGAGCGCGAAACCATTCGCATCGCGCGTGACGATCGCGGTGCGTTCATCCATTCGCTTTCGCGCTCGATCGCGAATGAAATGACATCAAAGCTTTGGGGAGAATCGAACGATGCGACGTGATGACGTCATGGGACGCGAGCGAAGACACTGACCGTGAGTTTCGAACGAATATAGGCCCCGCGCCGAGCGAACCGAGGAGCGGTGACGCAAGCGCTTTTCAATAAGAAGAAAGCCGAAGCTCCGGCGGCGGCGGCAGGGGCGAAGAGCCGATTCTCCGCACCGGCGACGAAGAAGCCGGCGGCGGCGAAGTTCGTGAAACCCGCGGCTGGGCAACCGTACTTGGTGGACGGACAGTTGTGGGTGTGCCAAGGATGCGGGTACGTGTACGACGGACAAAAAGGGCCGTGGGCGGAGGATAAGCGATGCCCGGCGTGCGGCGAACGACGATTCGCGTTGAAGTCGCAAGAGGAACTGTCGACGGCGATTTACGCGCTCGCCGCGGCGGTGGCGCTCATCGGTGTCTTGGCGCTCTTGCCGACGTTGTAAGCGCGTGATGCGCGCGTAGCGACGCGTGAAATAGCGCGAGCGATGCAGCGATATTATTCTTTTTAAATATCCGAATGGTTTCATACAAACTTGACAAAGGCGCGCGCGGGAACGAACCTCGCGCCTCGGCGCGCGCGCGGCGATAAGACACGCGTACTCAGCGTTCTCCCGCTTCGCCAAACGTTTTGAGGATACCAAGTTTGAACGATTGCTCTAGCGCGATCGCGGCGAAGGCGTACAGCAACACGCCCTCGCCCGTGAGCAAAGCGGCTTGCGCGTACGTAGCGAAACCCGTCTCGCCGTTCAACGCCGACGCGCGCAAGTACACATCCGCCGCGGAAAGCCCCCGCGCTAAGCCAAACGCGCCCACTACACCGCCTTTTAATTCATTATTTCCCACATCTTGACGAACGGCGTAGCGATACGTCACGCCAAACACCGCGCAAGACAAGGCGGCGATGGCGATGGACACCGCTCCACCGCCTTGCGAAAGAATCAAAGGCGTCGCCAAAACCGCCCCACCCACGCCGCTCAGCGCCGCCGCTTTCCCACTCTCTAATTTCTCCCTCTCTTCATCGATCGCGGTGGCCCATTTCCCTCCCTTGGTATCTTCCCTCGCCAATTCCGCCTCCAACGCCGCTCGTTCGCTCTCCGCCGCCTTCATCCTCATCTCCGCCGCCTTCACCGCGTTCGCTTTCATCTCCACCGCCTCCAACGCCACTTCCTCGGCTTTCGTTTGCACCTCCCCAGCGCGCGCGCTCATCGTCTCATACGCCTCTTTCACCTTTATGAGCTCCACCTCTTTCACCTTGTCGATTTCCCTCGTCGCCACATCCTTCGCCTCCTCTCGTCGTTTCTCCATCGCTCGTCGCACTCCATCGTCGTTCGCGATCGCCCGTTCAATTTCCTTCAACGCGCTCGTTCGCGTTCGCGCCAAGTCCAAATCGAATCGTCTCACCTCATCGTCCTCGTCTCCTTCGTCGCCGTCGTCGTCCGCGTCCTCGTCATCATCCCTCGTCTCCCTCGTCGTCCTCGTCGTCGTCGAATGCGTCACCACTCGCATTCGCTCATCACGCACGTAAGCGCGTAATTCTCTCCCCCTCGTTCTCGCGCTCCGTCGTCCGAGGCCGAGGCGTCGTTCGCGCTGGATGACGACGACGCGTTCGCCGTTCGCCGTCGCGCGTCGCGCGCGCATCGTCCGTTCGCCGTTGAATCGCCTCACGCGCGCGACGTCGCGCGCGATCGATCGAATGCGATCGACGTCGACGAGCGCGAACGACCGGCGAAAGTCGCGCTCGTTGGCGAATGCCGCGCGCGCGCGCGACCGATTCGTTTCGACCCGATCGCGCGCGACCGATTGGAATCGGTGTGAGGTTTTGCTTGTTTTTGGTGTATTTTTGTGGTTTTTCATGGAGAATGTCTGTTTTTTTGTGTTTTTTTTCCTATACATGCCATCGATCGATCGATCGTCTATCAGCGATGACGGGCGGAGTACCCCCACGCGGGGGAAGACTATGGATCTACCCCCCCACGCCGCGCGAAACCAGGGATCCCGCCCGTCCCCCCACGCCGCGCAAAACCATGAACGTTTTCCCCCCACGCGAGCGACGCCCGACGTCGCGCGGCGTCGTCGTCGCGCGCGACGTCCGTCGCCCTGGAGTTCGCGCCGCGCTCGACACACTCGCGATGCCGCGCGGACCGAAGAAACACTTGAAGCGGTTAAATGCCCCGAAGCACTGGATGCTTGATAAACTCGGGGGGGTGTTCGCGCCGAAGCCATCGCCGGGTGCGTTTCGCGACGACGCGCGTGGAAACAAAAGACGAGATGGCGTAGGGCTTGGGCGATCGCGCGTTCGCGAGCGATGGAGTGATGAAGGAGAGACGCGACGGAGCGCGCGAGAGAGTTTAGGTCGCGTGTGGGGGGTTCAATAGTGCTGACGAATGCGTGCGTTCGTTTCGATTCGTTTCGCGCGCGAATAGGTCCGCATAAGCAGCGCGAGTGCTTGCCTTTGTGCTTGATCTTGCGTAACCGATTGAAGTACGCGCTGACGTACAAGGAGGTGACGTCGATCTTGCAGCAACGCGTGGTGAAGGTTGACGGGAAGATCCGCATGGATAAGTGCTTCCCGTGCGGGATCATGGGTGCGTTTTTTGCGTCGTCGTCGATGTCGATGTTTTGTTCGTCATTCGTCGCCATTCGCGCGGGCGCGTGGGCGAGGGAAAACCCTAAACTGACGGCGCGCGCGCTCGTTCCTCGTCGCAGACGTCGTGTCGATTGAAAAGACCAACGAGCATTTCCGTTTGATTTACGATAACAAGGGTCGCTTTGTGGTTCATCGCATCGAAGCCATTGAGGCGCAATACAAGTTGTGCAAGGTTAAGAGCAAGAAGCTCGGCGACAAGGGCGTGCCGTGCGTCGGCTTGCACGATGGTCGCACGATTCGCTACCCGGATCCCTTGACCAAGCAAAACGACACCGTGTTGGTTGACCTCGCGACGAACAAGATTTCTGAATACATCAAGTTCGATGTTGGCGCTTTGTGCATGATCACCGGTGGCCGTAACGCTGGTCGCGTCGGTGTCATTCAACGCCGCGAAAAGCACATGGGGAGCTTCGAAGTCGTGCACTTGAAGGATGCCGCGGGGCAAGAGTTTGCCACTCGCGGCAGCAACGTGTTCGCGATCGGTACGGGCAACAAGCCTTTGATCTCTCTCCCCAAGGGTAAGGGTATCAAGCTCTCCATCGTCGACGAGTTGGCGAAGAAGGCGTAAACGGGCGTAGGATTGCATGCGAAAAGCGCGCGATGGCGAGGTTTCGCTCGCGTCGCGCGTGCCTCGGCGCATCTTCTCGCGCCCCGGTGTCGGTAGGCTAATAGTGATGAAATATCAAAACTCTATATCAATCAATTCAACTCCCTTGACGCGCCGTTCGATATCCATTACAAACGTTCTCTTGGTTCTCCTTCCCGTCGTTTCCTCTGTCCCGTCAACCGACGTCCCGGTCCAGCCCAACCGCCGCCGCCGCTCGTCACTGTGCGACGTCATCCGTCACCTTTTATCTCTGCCACCGAATCAAAGGTCGCACAAAAACGAATCTCAACCACATGCTCGCATCGCACTCCAACGTGCTTTCCTCGCACGGCGTGCGAATCGATCGTTCACCCATGAATGCGCGATCGCCCACGCTGACGAGGATGCCCATGACGTGTCGCGCGAGAATGCGAACGACGGCGAGCGCGGGAAAGCGCCCGCACGCGCCCGCATCGGGATCGGCATTGGATGCTCTCCAAGCGTTCTCCAATGTCGTGCTCGATGCGAAAAAGTCCGTGCTCGAGGACGCGCGCGCTGGGCTGGATTTAGGCCCCCGGGCGGGGACGGTGAGCGCGAGCGTGTTGGCGACGGCGTCGCGCGCCGGTGGGCGAGACGCGGGCGCGCTCGAAGGAGCGATGGTGTACGATAAGTGCGATATCGTGAGCGCGGAACCGGTGAAGTACGAGTGCGTGATCGATAAGGCGATGGTGAATCTGGCGGCGATGTGGGCCGAACGCGTCGACGGGCGCGTCTCGGTGGAGCTTTTTCCTTCGAGCATGGCGGACGACGTGGACGCGCTTTTGACCAAGGCGAGACATTACGCGAAAATGGCGCGAGATATGAGAATTCCCCCGGAGAAGTTGCTGTTCAAGGTTCCAGGGACGTACGCCGGGATCGAGGCGGTGAAGACGTTGGAGAGCGAAGGCATCGCGTGCCACGTCTCTGACGTGTATTGCGCCGAACAGGCACGCGCGGCGATCGACGCCAAGGCGTCCGTGGTGCAGTTGTATTACTCGCGAGTCAACGCGTGGTACAAGGCGAATCCCGGGAAGACGACGAGCGCTGATCCGGGTTACGAGCTCGCGCGCGACGCGTTGGCGTACGCTCGGGCGAACAAGGCGAAGACGAAAATCATGGTGGCAAGTTTGCATAACAAAGAGGCGGTTTTACGCGTCTTGGGCGTGGATTACGTTTTAGTCACCCAACGGATTATCGATGAAATGTCGCGCGCGCCCGCGAGCGACGTCGGAGAGACGATCATTTCCGATGCCACGCCGTCGTCCACGGCTTCCGCGGCGCTTTCGAAACAAGCGTTTGAGAACGCGCTCGCAAACTCTCCCGCCAAGAGCGAGCTCGCGATCGCGCGTCGACGCAACGCCGCCGCTGACGGCGACTTGATGAACTTCATCAAAGAAAAGACCGTTGGATTGAACGTCTAATGTTTCTACTCTACCGCCGCTCGCGAGCCGCTCGACTAATTTCTACCGCTAGTTTCGACACGACGACACACGGGACGCGCGTTCCTTTCGTCGCTTGTAAAACCGTCATCGCATTAAACTCTCGTTCATTCCCACACGAACGCCGCGCGACCGTTCGAAAAGACGCATTCACGGTCGTCCTCGCCGTTCGCTCCGTTCGCGTTCCTTCGCCGCGCCTCCGACGCACGACTTCAAATCAAACCTCTCCCACTCGCCCTCATCCCTCCTCGCTCGCGCTCGCAAAGCGTGCGAACGAATCTCTTTATCCGTCCTCTCTCGTCCTCGGTCGCGAAGCTTCGCCACGACGTCGTCGTTTGACTCGAACGCGACGCTCGCTTCGCGATACCCCCACTCCGCGCGTGAAATCTTCACCAACGTCGGCTCACCCCTCACCTCCTCCTTCGCCGTCGTCGATTCATTCGTTTTCACATTCGTTCTCTCCGTCTCCTCCGCTCTCTCTCGTTCGCGCGCGTGTTCGCGATCGCGCAGAGCATCGAGAACTTTAACGCGCCAGCGTTCGTCGCGCGCGCGTCGCCCATCATCATTCCTCTTCGGTCTCTTTCTTCCTCCGTCTCCCATCTCGCGCGATCGATCACGATCGCTCCATTCGTCGTCGTCGTCGGAAATCTCTCGTCCCTCGCCATCGACGTCGGGTGATATCATTCGTCAACGGCGATCGATGAGTGGAGCGATCGCGATGTGACGCGATGCGCGAGCGTCACATCATGCTCCAAGACGCTCGCGATCGAGCGTTCACGTTCACCGGCTCGTCCTCGCGCGCGTCGTTATGCGCGTACGACTTCCCTCCATCACTCACGTCGTCGCCGTCGTCGGTGTGCGTGGTGTTCGCACACGGTTTAGGGGAACACGCGACGCGGTACGTCGCGACGTTCGACGCCCTGCGCGCGCGCGGCCATCACGTGTTAACGTACGATTGCCTCGGACACGGCGCGAGCGAGGGCGAACTAGGGTTGATCACGAACTTCTTCGACGTCGTCGGGGATTTCCTCGGGTTTTGCGCGAACGCGAAGGCGCGGACGCGGGCGAAGGCGTTGGCGGTCGTCGGGCAATCGTTCGGCGGGCTCGTCGCCGCGTCGGCGTGCGCGAATGATCGCCAAAGTTTGATCGATGGATTGGTATTGTGCGCGGCGTCGATTGATGTGAAGTGGAATGTTTTGTTACGAGCGCAAGCGGTGATTGGTCGGGCGTTGGCGGCGTGCGCGCCGCGCGCGCGGTGGGTGCCGGCGGTGCGATTGGAAGATATGACCGACGATCGAGCGACGTTGGAGTCGTACGCGAGCGATCCTTGGGTACAGATTGGGAATGTGCGGTGTAAGACCGCGTACGAGATATTACGCGGGTTTCGCGCGCTTCGTGGGAGGTATTGCGACGTGCGGTGCAAGTTGTTGGCGCTGCACGGAGCGGAGGACGCGTGCGCGGATAAGGACGCGGCGGCGAGGTTGGTTCGCGAAGCGTCGAGCGTGGAAAAGGCGTACGTGGAGTTCCCTGGAATGCACCACTTGATTTTGCAAGAGCCGGGAAGCGCGAACGTGATCGCTCGCGTGGTAGATTTCGTGTCGTCGTTCGCGTCCCCGGCGGAGGCGCCGGCGGATTCTCGCTCCAAGCTTTGATCTCACTCGAGCGCGCGCGAATGTTTTGGCGCGCTTGTGGAAGTGCGTCACACCTCGATGGTTTCGCGCCTGTAGCGCGCGTGCGCTCAACACCGTCAACTTCGCGCGCCGTCGCGATTGCGTTTGTAATCTGTACATTTGTATTCCGCCTCCGCGCGCCTTTGACGAGTTCGTCATATCGCGACGCTCGCGATCGATCGCGACTTTCTTTCGACGCACGCTTCGAGTAGATCGACGTCGCATTTCGCCAAACATGCCGTCCCTCGCGCTCGCGGACGTCGAGAAACTCACCGTCGCGCGGCTTCGCGAAGAGTGCGAGAACCGCGGCGTCGCCGCCGACGGCCGTAAAGCCGATCTCATCTCGCGCTTGCGCAAAGCGCTGGAGAGTTCGTCGAATGCGATCGATTTCACGGACGAGTTAGGGCGCATCGTCGTTGGTGACGATCGAAAGCGCTCGAGAGAGGACGATGCGAGCGACGCGGCGGCGGCGCAGACGCAGCCGTCGGCGTCGGCGTCGGCGTCGGCGTCGGGGTCGCCCGTGAAAAAGCGGTCGAAGAGCGAGCCCGCGTTGGAAGTGGATGATGATTTCAAAATCCTAGTGCGCATCGATCAAAACGCCGGTCGCGTCATCGGGAAGGGTGGGGAGACGTTGAAGTACATCGAGCGGCGGTGCGGCGTGCGGCTCGAGTTTAGACGAGATGAAGGCGTCGTCGCCGTGAGACCGATGCACGCGATCGCGGGGAAAGTATTGAACGATCAAGCGAAGCGAGATAAAACTCAAGAGGCGAAGAGGATCATCGTGGAGGTGGCGAGCACGGGGCAAATCATGGACCGATTGACCGAGAACGTGCCGAGGGACATAAACGCCGGGATACGAATCAATCCACACATCGTTCCGCCCTACGTTCTCAACGGCGATCCCGAAGAATATTTGGAAGTGGAGATTCCGTGCCACGGGAAAGAGGGTCGAGTGATCGGACGTGGGGCGGAGACGATTAGGGAGATTTCGGCGAGAAGCGGAGCGAACTGTCACGTCGTTAAAGGAAGCGGCGTCTGCGTGGCTAAAGGAAAGCGGCAAGCCATCGCCATGGCGTATCAAATGGTGAACGACACGTTGCAGTTGCCAGTCGATCGATTCGCTGCGCCGTCCACGTCGCAGCCGCAAGTGCACGCGCCGATGATGGCCGCGTCCTCGGCGCCGCTCATGATGGCCATGCCTCCGGGCGTCGTGATGCTCCCAAACGGCATGGCCATGGTGCCCATGTCTGTGCTTGGCATGGCGCAACAGCAAAACGTGCCCATGGTCTCTGAGTATTCGACGACGATTGAGGTGCCTTGCGCGGGCAAGGCGGGACGCATCGTGGGCAAAAGCGGAGAGATGATCAAGCACCTACGCGCCGTCACCGGGTGCGCGGTCGATCTCAAGGACAATAACACCCCGAACGCGGTGTGCGTGATCAGCGGTCCAGCATCGTCCGTGGAACTCTGTCGTTCATACGTATATGAAGTGATGGAAAACGGCGACACGCGGACGCTGGGTAAATTAGGAGGCGCGCCGCCGCCGACGGCGATGGGCTCGCCGGCGCAATTTATGCCCGTGTCAATGCACGCAGCGCCTCAGTATTACGCCGCACCGCCAGTGCAGAACTTCGTACCCGGTCGATGGGAACGATATTTGGACAACTCTGGCAAGCCATACGAGCACAACGCCGCTACGGGTGAGACGCGGTGGGTGGAGACGCGGTGGATTTAGCGAAACAAATAGTGGACAAAACATGAAAAAACAACGAAGTCGTTCGCGCGTGATCATCGTATTAAATCAACAAATCGTAGTGATTCTCGCCGTTATACAGTAGCTTGACGGCTTTTCTCTCGACTCCTTTCTTTGTCTTCGAAAACTCTTCGCCGTACGTTTGAATACACACGAATCCGTTCCCAGAGGCGTTTCGTGCCTGATGCGCGTGAATATACACTTTAATCGGTCTCTTTATCAATCGAGACAGCACCAACATCTCCGGTTCTCCTCCCCAAAACTTGGGATCTAATATTCTTCGACAGTACGTTTCTAATCCGTGTTCGAACGAAATCGCCATCACGGCTTCAGAAAAGTTCTTCCTTTTCTCTGCTGTTCGACAAAGTGACTCTGCGACCGCCAAACGCAGCTGGTCGGCTTCGAATTCCTCCTCCGCGCTCGTCATGTTGCGCTTCGAGATCGCCGCTAAACCGAGAGCGAGCGATCGAAACATGCATTTGCCGTCGCCTCGGACGCGAACGATCTGGTAAAACTCGCTCTGACGTTTCCTGCGTAGGGAAACGACGCCGGCGCGGTCAGTCCGCCAGGGACGCGTCGGGACGAGAGCGAAAGCGAGTCGGCGCCACACGCACTTCACGGGCGCCTTGGAGGATTTGGCGATATCAAATACTTTATTTTCAGCGGCGCGTCTTTCCCCGGCGGATGCGCTCGTGGGCGAGGGTCGAGCGCGCGTCGGCGGCGAGCGGGACGCCCAGCCGTCGGCTCGGGCGGCCGTCGAAGCGGCTGTCGGCACGGAGGCGTGCGAAGCGTTCTCGCGGCGCTGGGACGCGTCGTGCATGTGAGCTGTGAGTGACCTCCGAATCCTCGACGAGCGCGCGCGCGGTTGTGAACACGCGCGGGTGTTTGTCGAGCGGTTAAAGCGGACCGAATCGTTATTTCTACGCGCCGCCCGCGGCGGCGGCTAAGCTAATGCTAGTGCGATGTCCGTCGCAAAATCCAAAACGTTCTTCGACGACATACACGACGCTACGAGCGACCATGCGCGAGCCGCGCAAGCGCGCGGTCCACCGCGTGCACAAGGAGTTGATGTCGCGCACGCTCGCTTCGTCCAACGCCGGCGCGTTCTCCTTGGGGAAAAGTCGAGCGAGCGTGCAATGCACGGTCTCGTTCTGCCCGCGCGCGGCTCCTATGGCGTTGTCGCGAAGTCGTTCACGCACGATTTGCACGTCACCTTTTACGTCGTTGAAACACAACAATAAGCACCCGCTCGGGGCGACGCACACGCGGTCGACTTCGAGCGTCACCGGCGAAACGCCGTACAGAGCGTCCGCCACCGCGCTCTCTTCGTACTTGATCGCTTCAGAAGGCGCCGAACTAGAAACGTGCGGCAACAAACGTTTCGTGCCCTCGCGCACGGCGTCATCCACTGCGAACGCCACCGGCGGTTTGACGTATTCGTGCGTCCGCGACAGATGAAAAATGGACACGTGCAAATTCATCCGCCCCGGCGCGAACGCATCCATCTTCCCTCCGAGCATCGTCAACAACTCTCGCGTAGACTGCTGCACCGCCGCCGCGATCGCCGGAGCATCCTCTAAGCTCAATATCACCAACCTCGCGCAATCCCGCTCGACACCGCTCACCGCCGAATACTTTCGCGGCCACACCCCCGCCTCGGGAAACGTCGCGAAATCAAAAAACTTTCTCGGCGAAATCGCTCTCGCATCTAACCCTCGCATCGCGAACGCGAGCTCTAAACTCTCATATACCTTCACGCAATCTCGCGTGTGTTTCACATCGATCGCTTTGAACGCCGTCGTCGTCTCCGTCGTCGCCTCTCTCGCGAACGCCGAGCGCTCGGTCTCCGTCTCCGTCGTCGCCTCGCCTCTTGTCACCCGTCTCCCACCCACGGTGGCATTCGATCGTCTCAACACTTTTCCTCCCTCGATATCTGTTACGCGTTCGTCATCATCATCGCATTTCGTCCTCCTTCCCTCGTTCGTTCTTTCATTCGCTCTCGCGTCGGCCTCATCGTCATCATCTCTGTCATCATCATCATCCT